>JGI24140J50213_10000161_pt1 | contig 31203 bp, 35 predicted proteins | sample BarGraIncu00222A_FD_50213 | JGI IMG/M metagenome (IMG submission 50213)
TTGACGATGTTCTGGTAGCCCGTGCAGCGGCAGATGTTGCCGTCGAGCGCCTCGCGGATCGCCGCTTCGTCCGCCTTCGGGTTGTCGGCGAGCAGCTGCACCGCCGACATCACCATGCCCGGCGTGCAAAAGCCGCACTGCAGGCCGTGGCACTCGCGAAACGCCGCCTGCATCGGATGCAGTTCGCCGTCTTTCGCCAGGCCCTCGATCGTCGTAATCTCGCTGCCCTGCACCTGCAGGGCCAGCATCGAGCAGGCCTTGATCGCGCGACCGTTCATGTGCACGGTGCAGGCGCCGCACTGCGCCGTGTCGCAGCCGACGTGCGTGCCGGTCAGCTGCAGTTGCTCGCGCAGGAAATGCACGAGCAGCGTGCGCGGGTCGATCGTCGCCTTGACGGACTTGCCGTTGACGGTGAGGGAAATGGGAACGTCCACGCGGTTCTCCTGTTGGGATGGGGTGGGCGCAGGTGGCGAAACCTTCGCACCGCGCAGTGCGGGTCATTGTTCGAGCCGCGGTCGCCCCCGCAAAGGACGGGGTTTCCCTAATGGGAATCGCGGCGGCCGGGCGCCGCGATCGCCCTCGCCTGCTCATGGCAAGCGCCGCCTCAGGCGGCGCAGCTACGGAAGCCGAAGAAGCCGTCGTCGCGCCGCGGCACTGCGAAGTTGCGAAGGCGCGGGCTGCGCAACGCCGACGGCGTGGCGAACGAAGCGCCGCGAAGGACCCGCGTCTTGCCGAAGGCCGGCTCCGAATAGTCGCGCCACGGCCCGGCGACGAAGCCGGGATANGGCCGGAACGTGCTCGCAGTCCACTCCCAGACGTCGCCGAAGTGGAAGCCGCGCGTCGCGCCCTGGTGCGCCGCCGCTTCCCACTCGGCTTCGCCCGGCAGGCGGCGGCCGGCCCAGCGACACCAGGCTTCGGCCTCGTAGCCGCTGACGTGCATCGCCGGCTCGGCCTGCGGCACGCGGGCGAGCCGGCCGAAGCGATGTTGCAGGACGCCGTGGCGNAGCTGGTCGACATGGCGCGGCGTGCGCCGNGCTTCGCGCGCCACCCAGGCCCAGCCCGCTTCGCTCCAGTGCGCCGGCTCGTCNTAGCCGCCGTCTTCGACGAACTCGCCGTACTGCGCCCAGGTCACGGCCTGCGAGTCGATCTCGAACTCGGGAATCTCGACCGGATGCGGCTCGCCTTCGTTGTCGAAGCGAAACCCCGGCGGCCCCTTGCCGAGGAGCCAGCGTGTCGCCGGAAAGAGGATCGGCGGCCGCGGTGCGTGCGTGACGAGGCGCGGCACGGCGCCGGCCGGCGGCTCGATGCCCAGCGTCTGCGCGAGCACGGCGAAGCCTTCCAGGTGCATCTCCTCGTGGAACAGGGCGAAGCGATGGAAATACAGCGCCGCGTCGTCTTCCTCGCGTACCGCGTCGAGCAGCTCGAGCGTCGTCTCGAGCGACTCGACGAGGTACTGCCGCGTCGCCGGCAGATCGGGCAAGCCGCTCGCGGCGAGCGCGCGCCGTTCGGCGCGGGCGACACGCGCCGGGTCGTACCAGGCGTCGGCACCCGGCAGGATCGAGGCCAGGCGCGGCGCGCCCGGATCGGCGCCCACGCCCTGGCCGCGCCGTACGTTGCGGCCGACCCAGTACTCCTGGAACCAGGCGACGTGGCCCAGCGTCCAGAGCGGCGGATCGAGCTCTTCGGCGATGCCGGGTTGCAGATCGCCGGGCAGCTGCAGTCCCTTCCCGCCCTTCGCTCCTTCGAGCGACGTCGCCCAGGCGAGCAGGCGGTTGCGCGCGTGGATCAGGGCGAGCGACAGCACGTCCTTGCCGGCCTGGCGCAGGCGTGCATAGTCGAGGCCGGTATCGCGAAGGTCGGTCACAAGGAGCATGCTAACAACGCGGCGATCCCTGAAGGCAACGCTCGTGCGCTGGTGCAGCACGGCCGGCCGGGCGCTGAGCGTCGCGACGGCGGTCTGCCTGCTCGGAGCGGCGCCCGCGTGGCCGGGCGAATCCGGCTGGCCGGACTACGGCGGCGATGCCGGCGGCCGCCGCTACAGCGAGGCTGCGTTCATCGACGCAGCCAACGTCGGTGAGTTGCGCCGCCAGTGGCTCTACCGCACCGGCGACGCGTCGCGCCGGCCCGCCGCGCTGATGAAGCGGATCAAGTTCGAGACGACGCCGATCCTTGTCGCCGACAAGCTCGTGCTCTGCTCGTCTTTCAACGAGGTCATTGCCCTCGACCCGGCGACGGGCGCCGAGGCGTGGCGCTTCGATCCGAAGGTCGCGACCGAACGGCGTCCGGCGAACCGCTTCAACTGCCGCGGCGTCGCGCAATGGCGCGACGCGACGGCGTCGAACGATGCGCCGTGCGCGTTGCGCATCCTCAGCGCGACCACCGACGCGCGGCTGATCGCTCTCGATGCGCGGACCGGCCTCGCCTGTGCCGGGTTCGGCAGGAATGGCCAGATCGAGATCGACACCGGCGAGCTGCTCTGGCCGGGCGAATTCCAGATCTCGTCGGCGCCGGTCGTCGTCGGCGACGTCGTCATCGTCGGCTCGTCGATCAACGACAACGGCCGCGTCGCGGCGCCGTCGGGCCGGGTTCGGGCCTTCGATGTGCGCAGCGGCACGCCGCGCTGGACCTGGGAGCCGCTCGTGCCCAAGACCGGGTTGAGCGCCGGCGCAGCGAACGTCTGGGCGCCGATGTCGGTCGACGAGCGACGGCAGCTCGTCTTCCTGCCGACCTCGAGCCCGAGCCCCGATTTCTACGGTGGCCTGCGCGCCGGCGCCAACGAGCACGCCGATTCGGTCGTCGCGCTTCACGCTGCGGACGGCTCGCTCGCCTGGGCCTTCCAGGTCGTCAAGCACGACGTGTGGGACTACGACGTCCCGGCGCAGCCGACGCTGGCCACGCTTTCGATCGACGGCCGGCCGCACGACGTCGTCGTCCAGGCAACGAAGCAGGGCCTCGTTTTCGTCCTCGACCGCGACACCGGCGTGCCGGTCTTCCCGGTCGGAGAACTTGCCGTGCCACAAGGCGGCGCGTCGGGCGAAGCGCTTTCGCCGACGCAAACGTTCCCGCTGGACATGCCGCCGCTCGTGCCCTCGACGCTGCACGCCGAGGACGCGTTCGGCTACACGCCGTGGTGGCGCGGCGCCTGCCGCGACCGCATCGCCGCTCTGCGCAGCGAAGGCCTCTACACGCCGCCGAGCGTGCAGGGAACAATCCTCTTTCCGTTCACCGGAGGCGGCGTCAACTGGGGCGGCGTGGCGATCGACCCGCGCGGTGTCGTCTTCGTCAACACGTCACGCGCAGCGCACGTCGTGCGGCTCATCCCGCGCTCCGACTTCGCCGCGACCAAGGCCGCGAACCCCGGCAAGGAAGTGAGCCCGCAGACCGGCGCGCCGTTCGGCATGATCCGCGAGATGCTGCTTTCGCCGATCGGCACGCCGTGCAACCCGCCGCCCTGGGGAACGATCGCCGCGCTCGATCTGCAGCGGCGAAAGGTCCTCTGGGAAAGGCCCCTCGGCACGACCGAGGACATGTTTCCGCTCGGCATCGCCCTGGCCACCGGAACGCCGAACTTCGGTGGCCCCGTCGCCACCGCCGGAGGGCTCGTCTTCATCGCTGCGGCGATGGACCGCTATCTGCGCGCCTTCGACGCCGCGAGCGGCGCCGAGCTGTGGCNCGGCCGCCTTCCCGCATCGGGCATGGCGACACCGATGACCTACGTCTGGAAGGGACGGCAGTACGTCGTCATAGCCGCCGGCGGGCACGGCGAAGTCGGCACCGAGACCAGCGACGCAATCGTCGCCTTCGCCTTGCCGGCGCCGGGCGAGCCGGCACGGACGTGGTGGGACCGCACGATCGAGCAGCCCGGCGGCCAGGCGGCGCTTCGCATCGGCGCCATCGCCTCGCTCGTCCTCGTTCTCGTCGTCGTCACGCTGCGCTGGCGGATGCGACGCAAGCGCCGCGGCTGAGCGCGCGCCGCGCCGTTCGCTGCGGGTGCTTCAGCCGCCCGGCGCCGACGCGGCCCCGCTCGCCCGGCAATTCAGCGGGAGGAACTTGAGAGCGATGTTTGTCTTGTTGAGTCCCCGAGCCGTCATGTTCACCGGCGGCTCGGCGTTGCCGCAGACCCAGGCGACGGGAACGATGGGCGCGCCCTCGATCACGCCGGGGCGCAGGCTCAGCACCTTGCCGCGAATGCTGCCGTTGGCATGGTTGCCGAAGGTGACCTGGATCGCACCCGATTCGACTGCGACCGAGGCGATGTAGTTGTTGACGATCATGGCGGCCGGTGGCAGTCCGACGGCGGCGTTGTCGGCCGGCATCGTCGCCGTCGTCGCCCAGGTCAGCGCGACCGGTGCCTTGGCGATGTCGGCGAGCTTGACGGCATCGACGATCTGGTCGCGGACGAACTTGTCGGGAACGCCCGGCAAGGCGATCAGGGCGAGGACGACGATGATCGCGATCACGATCATCAGCTCGAGCAGCGAGAAGCCGAGCACGCGCTGCCGCGAGGAAACGCGGTAAGGTCGCCGGAAAGGAAAGCNGCTCATGCAGAATGGATTGGACGCGCTCGAAATGCTGGGGTTCACCTGGCCGAGCCCGACCTACATTGTCGGGCTGATCGTGTTCGGCATCCTCGGCATGTGTGCGTATTACGTCGGAAAGCGCCGCCACCAGGCGAAGACGAAGTGGCTCGGCGTCGCCCTCATGCTCTACCCCTACGTCGTGCCGAACACCTGGGCGCTCTATGCGATCGGCGTTGCCCTCAGTGCCGCTGTCTGGATCACCCGCGACGCTTGAGTCACGCCGACGGGACGCCCGCGAACGTCTCGCTAGGGTCGCTTCGAGTACGCGTCGTCGAAGGCGGCGCGCAGGCGCTTGTTGACCGGCGGCAGCCCATCGATCACCGCCTTGGCCCAGTCGAAATACTCGCGCTTGCGTTCGAGCGGCCAGCCATGCGGCGGGCTCGCCGCGACGTCGCGCAGGTTCGAGGTCTTGTCGGCGAGCTTGACGAGCGCGGCGCGCCGGCTCAAGTGCGGCGCGTGCTCGATCTGCAGGCGCTTGCGCTCGGCCTTGGGCAGCGACGTGTCATCCGTGACCTCGCGGACGATGTCGGCGACCTTGGCGCCGAACATCGCGCCGATCTCCTCGAACGTCGTGTCCGTGTCTTCGACGGTGTCGTGCAGGACCGCGGCGATCAGCGTCTTCAGGTCGCTGACGCCGCCCTCGACGGCGAGGGTGCGCGCCAGCGCGATCGGATGGTTGATGTAGGGGCTGGCCTCGACGTCCTTGCGCCGCTGCGCGCGATGCTTGTGCGCGGCGAAGGCGAGCGCCTCGAAAAGTTGCGATTCGATCGAGAGCTTCTTCTTCATGACGGTGCCTTTGGGCCTTCCATTGTCCATCGCCTGAAGCCGAGACGAGGCATCGTGCGGCGCCCGGGGGAGGCGCCGTCCTACGGAGGCGGCCCGCCGCTCGGCCTATCGTTTCGTCTCCCGGTGCCTCCGTGCGCCGGGCTTGGCGCGCCTGCCGCGTCCAACTTGGAGATCCGCCCATGAATGCCGCCCTTTCCTACCGCACCCGCACGCTTTCTGCCCTTGCCGCCACGGCCCTCGCCGGCGCGCTGGCTGCGCTGGCTGGACCGGCCTTCGCTGCCGGCGCAGCGACCTCCGGGGCGGACGCCCAATACCTGAAGGAGCGCGCCGATTGCGAAGCCGGACGCACCGCCGAGGACCGCGCGACCTGCCTGAAGGAAGCCGGCGCGGCGCAGGTCGAGCGCAAGCGCCACCAGCTCGACAACAACGGCTCGCCACAGGCCAACGCCACCGAGCGCTGCAACCTCGTGCCGAGCAAGGACCGCGCCGACTGCCTGGCGCGCGTCCAGGGTCCGGCCTCGCCGACCCAGCGCGTCACGACCTCGGGTAGCGTCGCCGGCGGCGGCGTCCTGAAGGAAACGACGACGACGACGCCCGGAACGCTGGTCGTGATCCAGCCGCCGGCGCCCAGCGCGAGCAGCGCGACGCAGTAGCTTCGCGCGCGTCGCCGAACGACTCCGCGGGGCGACTTCGCCGCGGCGGGCGGCTGCTATCCTCGTCGTCCTTTCCGCGGCGAATACCGTGGCCGCCCTGCACATCACCGACATCGAATCGGCCATCAACTGGTGGCGCGCCAGGAAGCCGTCGTTCGACGGCGTCACCGCCTGCGCCGAGGTGCTCGCGCTCGCCGAGACCTACGCGCTGATGGTCTACTACCACGAGGCCGAATGCGACGAGGACTCGATGCCGGCGGCGGCCCGCGCCGCCTGGCTCGCCTGGTATGCCAGCACGCCCGACGCGCCCTGCATCGCGATCTGCTCGACCAGCCAGGGCGACGCGATCTGCAAGGGCTGCGGCCGCACCTTCGACGAAGTGCAGCGCTGGACGCAGATGACGCCGGCCGAGAAGCGCTCCACTTGGCGGCGCATCACGAACGAAGGGACGGCATGGCGCTTCAACCGCTATGCCGAGCGCTCGCGCGAGACGACGCCCGGATCGACGCCTGAGCCGCAGCCTGAGCCCGCCGCGTCGGCATGACGCGGCAAAGCCTCGCCCAGAGCGCGCGACGCATCGCCCCGCTCGCCTGGCCCGTCTTCGTCGGCCAGGTCGCCGTGCTCGCGTTCAGCACCGTCGACACGGTGATGGTCGCGCGCGCTTCGGCGCTCGACCTCGCCGCTCTCGCCATCGGTGCAGCGGCCTACATCTCGGTCTTCGTCGGCCTGATGGGCGTCGTCCTGGCGGTCGGTCCGATCGCCGGCCAGCTGTTCGGCGCCGGCAAGCTGCGCGAAAGCGGCCACGAAGCGGAGCAGGCGACGTGGCTCGCGCTGGCGCTTTCCGTCCTCGGCTGCGCCCTGCTGCTCTTCCCCCAGCCCTTTCTCGCGCTGGCCCACGCCGAGGGTGCGGTCGCCGCCAAGGTCGAGGCCTACCTGCGCGGCCTCGCCTTCGCGCTGCCGCCGGCGCTCGTCTTCACCGCCTACCGCGGCTTCAACGTCGCCGTGTCCAGGCCGAAGGCGGTGATGGCGCTGCAGCTCGGCGGGCTCGCCCTGAAGATCCCCATCAACGCCTTGCTCGTCTTCGGCTTCGCCCGGTCGACTCCCCTGGGCGAGTGGCGCGTCGACGCGATCGGCGCCCCCGGCTGCGGCATCGCGACGGCCATCGTCATGTGGTGCCAGCTGCTCGCCGCCGTGACGCTGCTGCGCCGCGATCCGTTCTATGCCCGCTTCGGCCTCGGCCGCGGCCTCAGCCCGCCGAACCACAGGAGCCTGGCGGCGCTGCTGCGCCTCGGCGTGCCGATGGGCCTGTCGATCCTGATCGAGGTGACGGGCTTCACCTTCATGGCGTTCTTCGTCTCGCGGATCGGCGCGACCGTCGTCGCCGGGCACCAGATCGCCGTCAACATGGTCTCGATGATGTTCATGCTGCCGCTGGCGATCGCCAACGCGTCGAGCGTGCTGGTCGCGCAAAGGATCGGCGCCGGCGACGCCGGCGACGCGCGCCGCATCGGCTGGGCCGGCCTCGAGATCGGCGTGCTCATCGCCGCCGCACTCGGCAGCGCCGTGTACTTCCTGCGCGAGACGATCGTCGGCCTCTATACCGGCAACGCCGTGATCGTCGCCGCGGCGTTGCCGCTGCTGGCGTGGGTCGCGCTCTTTCACATCGCCGACGCGGCGCAGACGATCTCCGCGTTCGTCCTGCGCGCCTATCGCATCGCCACCGTGCCGCTCGTCATCTATGTCATCGCCGTCTGGGGCATCGGCCTCGGCGGCGGCTACGTCGCGGCGTTCGACCTGACGGGCCTGAGCCCGGAGTGGATGCGCGGCGTGCGCGGCTTCTGGTCGATGTCGACCGCCGGCCTCGCGGTGGCCGGGGTCGGCATGTCGGGCTTTCTCGCCTGGAAGCTGCACCGCGACCGGCGCGCTGCCGTCTTCAGCCTGCCGGCAGCTCGATCGTGAAGCAGCTGCCGCCGCCTTCGCGTTCCTCGCAGCGAACCCGGCCGCCGTGCCGCTCGGCGATCTGCTTGACGAGCGACAGCCCCAGGCCGACTCCGCCGGCCTGCTCGGCATGGCCGGGCAAGCGAAAGAACGGCTCGAAGATGCGCTCGCGCATCGTTGCGGGAACGCCGGTGCCGCGATCACAGACGCGCACCTGCACCGCCCCCGAAGGGCTCGCCGGGGCGCGCAGCGTCACCGTCACTTCGCCGCCGCCGTAGCGGCGCGCGTTCTCGAGCAGGTTGCGCAGGGCACGCCGGAGCAGCCGCTCGTCGCCGGCGACGAACACATCGCCCGCCGATTCGACGCTTGCATCGACGCGCGCCGCTTCCTCGGCGGCGACGCCGAGCAGATCGACCTTGTCGCGATGCAGCGGGTCCTGCGCGCCGTCGAGCCGGCTGGCGAGCAGGACCTCCTCGACGAGGGCGTCGAGCTCGGCGACGTTGCGGTCGATCTCGCGCTTCAGCTTGTCGCGCTGCGCGGGCTCGGCGTCGGCGAGCATCGAGACGGCCATCTTCATTCGCGCCAGCGGCGAGCGCAGCTCGTGGCTGGCGTTGGCGAGCAGCGACCGGTGCGATTGCACAAGCGCCTCGACGCGCGCCGCCGCGACGTTGAAGCTCGAGGCGACGGCGGCGACCTCGTCGCGACCCGAGACGACGACGCGATGGCCGAGCTGGCCACTGCCGAACTGTTCGACTCCGCGCTTGAGCTCCTCGAGGCGGCGCGTCAGCCGGCGCACGACCGGAAAGGCGCCCGCGGCGACGGCGATGAAGAGGACGACCAGGATCACGACCAACCCGGTACCGCGCGGCAGCCATGGAGGCAGCATCGGCCAGGGCGGCGGGATCCGCATGCCGGGCTCCTCCTGCGCCCCGTCCGGGCGCATGGCGTTGATCTGGCGCATCTGCCCGGGACGCATCGTCCACAGCGTTCGACCGTCGTCGAGCTTGAAGGAGAACGGCCGGAGCCCCTCGGCGACGCGCCGGCCGAACGAATCGGACGCGCCGATGCGCTGCCCGGAAGCGTCGTCGAGCGCGAGCGGAACGCGCAGGCGCTGCGACCAGTCGCGCAAGGCCGCGGCCTGCGTGTCGGCGGGCGCGTCGGCGCCGGGCAGCGAGCGCTGGATCAGGTCGGCCCAGGCGCCGAGCCGTTCATTCAGCATCGATTCGCTGCGCACGCGCTCCTGGTCGAAGTGGCGCTGCAGCACCCACGTCGACGCGAACGCGAACAGCAGCAGCACCAGCACCACGGTCGCGTAGATGCGCAGGTAGAGGCTCTTCATGAAGGCCGATGGCCGGCGACGCCGGCGCTCATGGAGACGCGTCTTCGGCGTCCTGCTTCCTCGCGAAGACGTAGCCGGCGCCGCGCACCGTGAGGACGCGCCGCGGCGCCTTCGGGTCGTCTTCGATGACGGCGCGGATGCGCGAGATGTGCACGTCGATCGAGCGGTCGAAGGCTTCGAGCGGATGGCCCTTGAGCGAATCCATGATCTGGTCGCGCGACAGCACGCGTCCCGGGCTCTGCGCGAGCACGACGAGCAGATCGAACTGGTGCCCGGTCAGGTCGCAGGGCTTGCCGGCGAGGCGCGCGACGCGGGCGCCGAGGTCGATCTCGAGGCGGCCGAAGCGCAGCACGTCGTCGTCGGCGGGCTGCGGCGACGCGCGCCGCAGCAGGGCCTTGACGCGGGCCAGCAGCTCGCGCGGCTCGAACGGCTTGGGCAGGTAGTCGTCGGCGCCGAGCTCGAGGCCGACGATCCGGTCCATCGGCTCGCCGCGTGCCGTCAGCATGAGCAATGGCAGCTGCCGCGTCCGGCTCTCGCCGCGCAGCTCGCGGCACAGCTCGAGGCCGTCGCCATCGGGCAGCATCAGGTCGAGGATCAGCGCGTCGTAGCTGGCGCCGGCAAGGCGGCCGCGGCCGGCACCAAGCGACCCCGCTGTTTCGACCTCGAAGCCGCAGCGCCCGAGGTAGTCGGACACCATCGAGGCGAGGCGGGCGTCGTCGTCGATGAGGAGGAGGCGGGGCGTCATGCGAAGTCGTGAAGCAAAGAACGCCGGGCTCCTCGCGGAGCCCGGCGGGTCGTCGCGACGCGGATTATCGATGCGGCGCCTCGTGCTCCATGCGCTTCATGCGCTCTTCCATGCGCGCCTGGCGATCGCGCATGCGCTCGCCGATCTTGCCCCGCTGTTCGGGCGTCAACACGTTGGCGACGTCGAGCATCGCCCGCGTGACGCGGCGGCTCATCTGGTCGTGCTGCTGCAGCATCTGCTGGCGCAGCTGCTCGGCGGCAGCGGCGTCGACGTTCGGCGCCGTGAAGATCTGCATGCCGCGCTGGCGCAAGCCGCGACCCGCCGCGGCTTGCGCCTTGAGATCGGCCGCCGCCTGGGCGACGATCTGCTTGATCTGGCTGCGCTGCGCGTCGCTGGCGTCGAGGCCGTCGAGCATGTGGTCGATGGCCCGGCCCATGTGCTCGGGCGAGCCGCCGCCGAACATCATTCCCATCCCGCCGCCCTGCATGTGGTGGCCCATGCCGGGCCCGCCCTCCATCCCCGGCATCGGCTGCGCCCACGCCGACAGGCCGATCGCCGCGAGCAGCGTCATCAGCATGCCGATCATCACCCAGCGCACGGAGCGCCCCGTCATCCTTGCCGCCGTGCCCATCGTCCTCGTCGTCATCGCCACTGCTCCTGTACCCGACCGTCGGGCCATGCGAGAGATGGTGGTCCGCGGCCATGAAGCGAGGGTGGCCACGGGGTAAAGATCTGTGAAGGCCAGCGGGCTTGAGCTGCGTCAAAGGCCGATCCGACCACGTCGCTAACGTGTACTCATCGGACTTCACGGGAGCACTCCATGTCTCAGCTGAACGTCGGCAACATCGATCGGACGATCCGCATCTTTCTGGGCATCGGCCTCATCGCCCTGGCGGCGACGGGCACCATCGGCATGTGGGGCTACGTCGGCGTCGCCTTGGTCCTCACGGGCGTGGTCGCGCTGTGCCCGCTGTACACCTTGCTGGGCCTGCGCACGACGATGCGCTAGTCAGTGGACTCGAGATCATGCAAACCCTGATCGACGTCGGCCAATGGATCGCCATCGTGCTTGGTGGGCTTGCGCTCGCAGCGGCGCTCGTCGTCGGCACGCTGTCCTGGCTGCTCAACCACCCCGATTGACGCCGGCGCGGCGGCGCCGGCAGAGTGGCCGCCGCTGACGCCGCCGCGACTCGCGTGCGGCGGAACTGATAATCTTTGCCGGGCCGAAGCCCTTCGACTTCGGTCGTATGTCCGTTGTCCGCGTCCCGGTGAACCCCATCCAGCACATTGCCGTTGTCGACGACGAGGCCGATATCACACGGCTGCTGGCAGGCTATCTGCAAGGTCACGGCTATCGCGTCTCGCAACTGCACGACGGCCGCAGCCTGATGCAGCTGATGCCGGTCGACCCGCCGGTGCTCGTCCTCCTCGATCTCGGGCTGCCGGGTGAGGACGGATTCTCGATCGCCCGCCAGCTGCGCGAGCACTGGCGCTGTGGACTCGTCATCGTCACCGGCCGCGGCGACGCTGTGGACAAGGTCGTCGGCCTCGAGGTTGGCGCCGACGACTACGTGACCAAGCCGTTCGATCTGCGCGAATTGCTGGCGCGCATCAAGGCGGTCCTGCGCCGGACCGGGGCGGCCGAAGGCGCCGCCACCGCGCCGGCATCGACGCAGCGCTACGCGTTCGCCGGCTGGCAGCTCGATCTCACGGCCCGCCGCCTCCTCGCCGCGAACGGAAACGAGGTGGCGCTCACGAGCGGCGAGTTCGACCTGCTGGTCGCGTTCGTGCGGCACCCCGGCCGGGTCCTGTCGCGCGATTTCCTGCTCGAGCAGACGCGCGGCCGCGAGGCGGCGCCTTTCGACCGGACCATCGACGTCCAGGTCGGCCGCCTGCGCAAGAAGCTCGAAGCCGACGTCGACGATCCGCAGATCATCAAGTCGGTCCGCGGCGCGGGCTACATCCTGGTGCCAAGCGTCGCCCATGCCTGAGCGCGACGGCGAACCGGGCTCCTCGGGACCGGCCGCGGCGCCGCTGCCGCACGGGCTCGACGAGACCGATGTCTTTCGCAACCTGTTCGCCGCCTATGCCGACGCGCTGATCGTCGCCGATCAGAAGGGAAGGATCGTCCTCGCCAATCCCTCCGCTGCGGCATTGCTCGGCTATCCGGCCGACGAGCTCGTCGGACTCGAGGTCGACGTCCTCGTTCCGGACGCGGTCCGGCCCCGCCACGCGTCGTACCGCGAGGCCTTCGGACGCGATCCGCGGCAGCGGCCGATGGGCCGGCAGACCGAGCTCGTCGCCAAGCGCAAGGACGGCTCCGAGGTTGTCGTCGAGATCGCGCTCAGTCCGCTGCAGAACGAGGGCGTCCCGCTCGTCGTCGCGGCGATCCGCGACATTGGCTCCTACCCGCGCATGAAGCAGGCGCTGCAGCGGGCCCACTACAGCGAGCACCTCGCGAAGCTGGGCCGCCTCGCCGTCGACGCCCGCGATCCCCAGGTGCTGCTGGACCAGGTCCCGGTCACAGCCGCTGAAACACTCGAGGTCGAGATGGCAATGGTCTACCTCCTCGAGCCGAACCTGCTCGAGCTGCGCATCGCCAGCGCGGTCGGCGCTCTTCCCGGCGAAGCTCTCGGCGAGCTCGTCGCGAACCGGCCCGACACCTCGCTCGGCTTCGTCCTCGCACAGGGCCGCTCGATCATCGTTCCCGACTACCGCGTCGAAAAGCGCTTTTCGGTGCCGAAGTCGTACCTGGATTCCGGGATGACCAGTGCGCTGGCCGTGCCGCTGTCCGATCGCGGGCGCACGATCGGCGTCCTCGCGGTGCGCTCGCGCGGATCCCGCCAGTTCGGCGACGACGAGGTCCGCTTCCTCGAGTCGATCGCCAACCTGCTCGCGAGCAGCCTGCAGCGCGTCCAGTCCGAAGAGGCGCTGAACCACGCACAGCGGCTCGAGAGCGTCGGCCAGCTGACCGGCGGCATCGCCCACGACTTCAACAACCTGCTGACCGTCATCCAGGGCAACCTGCAGGTGCTCGACGAGCTGCCGGCGCTGGCCCAGGACGCCTACGGGCGCCAGCTCGTCGGCGCGGCGGCGCGCGCGTCGCGGCGCGGCGCCGAGCTGACGAGCAAGCTGCTCGCCTTCTCGCGCCGCCAGGTCCTGCAGCCGCACGCCGTCGACATCGGCCTGCTCCTGCACTCGCTCGCCGACATGCTGCGACGAACCCTCGACCAGCGCATCCGCATCGACGTCGCCGTCGGGTCCGCAAACGCCCGGGCGATCGCCGACCCCGGCCAGCTCGAGTCGGCGCTCCTCAACATCGCGATCAACGCGCGCGACGCGATGCCCGAGGGCGGGACGCTGCGCTTTCGCGCCGAGGTCTGCGATGGCGTGCCCGACGACATCCGTGCCGAGATCGACGACGCCGAGTCGCTCGGCCGCGGCCTGGTCGCGATCGCCATCGAAGACAGCGGCACCGGCATGTCCGAGGAGGCGAAGGAGCGCGCCTTCGAGCCCTTCTTCACGACCAAGGAAGCCGGCCGCGGCACCGGCCTCGGCCTGAGCACGGTCTACGGTTTCGTCAAGCAGTCCAAGGGCGCGGTCAGGATCGACAGCGCGATCGGCCTCGGCACGACCGTCACGCTTTACATCCCGCAGCCCGGCGGGGCGAGCTCGCCGGATGCGGACGCGGGCGAGCCGGCCGAGACAATCCCCGAGGGGCTTGCCGTGCTGCTGGTCGAGGACGACGCCGAAGTCCGGGCCGTCATCCATCGCTTTCTCGAAACGCTGCGCTGCAACGTGACCGTCGCCGGCAGCGGCGAGCAGGCACTGCTCGTCCTCGGACCCGGGGCGCGGTTCGACGTGCTGCTCACCGACATCGCCCTGGGCGCCGGCATGCGCGGCACCGAGCTCGCGACGCAGGCACAGGCGTCGTTTCCCGACTTGCGCGTGCTCCTCATGTCGGGCTATTCCGCCGAGCTGCTCGACGCCGATCGCGACTCGCCGCCGTCGTGGGAGCTGCTGCGCAAGCCCTGCTCGCGCGAGGAGCTCGCGCAGGCGATAGCCCGAGTCGTCGGCGCCGATTGAGCCGGCTTCGACACCGGCTCGGGGCGCGTCCTACTGCAGGACCGGCGAAGGCGCGATGCAGCGCTGCACGAAGGCGGCCAGCGCGCCGACGTTGGGGATGCGCAGGTCGCGACGGCCCTTCTCGGCGAAGGTGATGATCTTGTCGCGCGCCAGCTTCGACAGGGCCCGGCTGACGGTCTCGAGCGTCATGCCGAGGTAGTTGCCAATCTCGGCCCGGGTCATGCGCAGCGTGATCTCGTCGCAGCGCAGGCCCCGCTTGGCCAGGGAGTCGGCCCAGTAGCGCAGGAACTCGGCGACGCGGGCGTCGGCGGGCAAGGTGCACACCGACATCAGCGAATCGCGATCGCGCGCCATTTCGCGGCTCATCGACTCGTGCAGGATCGTCAGCAGCGCCGGACAGGCGACGCAGGCCTGCATCAGCTTGTCGTAGCGGATCATCCAGACGTCGCCCGTGTCCATGGCCACCGCGTCGCACGAATACGCGCCGGCGGCGATGCCGTCGAAGCCGAGCCAGTCGCCGCGGAACTTCAGGCTCACGACCTGCTCGCGTCCGTCCGCCGACAGGGTGACGATCTTGAAGAACCCCGAGTTGAGGACGTAGAGGTTGGCAAAGGGCTCGCCGGCGCGATAGACGATGTCGCCGGCGTGGACGACGCGGCGCTGCGGCGCCAGCGTGTCGCTCAAGAGCCTGAGCGTGTCGGCAATGTTGCGGCTAGCCCGCTGGTCGGCGCCCGTATCGGCTGCCGGAGCGGCGACCGGAGGACGGGGGGCGGCCGGGTGGAAGACGGTGCTGCGGACGGCGGTTGCGAGCATGCGGGACTCCTGGTGGCGGGGGGGCTGGCGTGAGAGTCATCCTAGGAAGCGGACGAAAACGCCGTGCCAACGGAGGGCGTCGCTCGGTAGCAGTGTGTGAACGGTTTGTGTCCGCTTCGTCTCCATTGCAATCGGCATGACTGGCCTTGACCGGCGTCAAGTCCGCTGCACGAGGGGCGACTAGCCTTCGTTCGCCGCGTCGCCCTGCCCGCTGCGGCACGCCTTCATGCAAACCCTGCTCCAGCCCGTTCGCAACCCGCGCCTCGACCGGCTGTCGCCCAGCGACTCGGACGTCGTGCTTGCGAACGCGCGCCTGCTCGGGCAGGCCGCGGCAACACGCCAGACCGCCAGCCTGTTGCGCGGCAAGAACCTCGGGCTGCTGTGCGAATCCGTGGACGCAGGCGACGCGCTCCGCTTCTGCCGGGCGGCGAAGGACCTGGGCGCGCACGTGGCCCACATCCGGCCGAGCCTGTCCGAGCTGAGCGAGCCGCGGATCATTCGCCGCACCGCCCGCATGCTCGGGCGCCTGTACGACGCCGTCGAGTGCCAGGGCCTGCCTGCCGAGTTCGTCAGGCAGGTCGCCGACGAGGCCGGTGTTCCCGTCTACGACGGCGTCGCTACCGCCGACCACCCGACGGCCGCGCTGGCCGAGCTCCTCGGCAACGGCCGGTCTCCGGACGACAACCGGCACCTCGTCCTGCAGGCGGCGCTCGTCAGCTCGATCAGTTGAGGCGGCGGTGAGCATCCGTTATCTCGACCGGCTGATGCAGCCGCGCTCGGTCGCCGTGATCGGTGCGTCGGATCGAGCCGGCAGCGTCGGCATGACCGTGTGGCGGAACCTGCGCGCGGGCGCCTTCGCCGGGCCGATCCGGGCCGTCAATCCGAAGCACCAGACGCTCGACGGCGAGACGGTCTACGCCCGCGTCTCGGACCTGCCGCAGCCGCCCGACCTCGCTGTCATCTGCACGCCGCCGGCAACACTGCCCGGGATCGTCGACGAGCTGGGGCAGCGCGGCACGCGCGCGGCGATCATCATGACGGCCGGTCTCGACGCCGCCCAGAAGCAGGCGTCGCTGGCCGCCGCCCGGCCGCACCTGCTGCGCCTGCTCGGCCCGAACTGCCTGGGCTTGCTGACGCCGCGACTGGGCCTCAACGCCAGCTTCGCGCATACCGATGCGCTGGCGGGCGACGTCGCCTTCGTGTCGCAATCGGGCGCGCTGCTGACGACGGTGCTCGACTGGGCGAAGACGCGACGGATCGGCTTTTCCCACATGATCTCGCTCGGCGAGAGCCTCGACGTCGACTTCGGCGACCTGCTCGACTACCTGGCCCGCGACGCGCGAACGCATTCGATCCTGCTCTACATGGAATCGATGGCGTCGGCGCGCAAGTTCATGTCGGCAGCGCGCGCCGCGGCGCGCAACAAGCCGGTCATCGTCGTCAAGGCCGGACGGGCCGGCAACGGAGTCCGGGCCGCCGCTTCGCACACCGGCGCGCTGGCCGGCTCGGACGCCGTCTTCGACGCGGCGATCCGGCGTGCCGGCATGCTTCGCGTCGAGACGCTGCAGGATCTGTTCGTCGCCGCCGAGACGCTGGCGCGCTTCGGCACCAACCGCGACGAGGTCATGACCATTCTGACCAACGGCGGCGGCGCCGGCGTGCTGGCCGCCGACGCCGCCGGCCAGGCCGGCGTCACGCTGGCCGAGCTGGGCCCCGCGCTGCAGCAGCGGCTCGACGCGATCCTGCCCGCCACCTGGTCGCACGGCAACCCGATCGACATCATCGGCGACGCGCCGACGCGGCGCTACACCGAAGCGCTGCAGGCGCTGTTGGCCGACCGCAAGGCCGGAGCGGTGCTGCTCCTGCACGCGCCCACGGCGATCGTGCGCAGCGACGACATCGCCCGGGCTTGTGCGCCGATCGTTCGCCAGGCACCGGGCCGGCTGATGTCGTGCTGGCTCGGCGATGCGGCGGTCGCGCAGGCCCGGGCCATCTTCGAAGACGCCGGAGCGGCCGACTACGAGACGCCGGAGGAGGCGGTGCGCGCCTTCGCGATGCTCGCCATCTACCGGCGCAACCAGGCATTGCTGCTCGAGGCGCCGACCGCCGGCGAAGCCGGACCGGCCGACGCCGCGGCCGCCCGCAAGATCATCGCCGCCGCCCTCGCCGAGGGTCGCGAGCAGCTCGGCGAATTCGAATCGAAGCGCATCCTCGAGGCCTATTCGATCCCGGTCGTCAAGACCCAGCTGGCGGCGCCTGACGCCGACGCTGCCGCGGCGGCGGCGCTCGCTATCGGCTATCCGGTCGTGCTGAAGATCCACTCGCCCGACATCTCGCACAAGTCCGACGTCGGCGGAGTGCACCTGGACCTGCGCGGCGAAGAAGAATTGCGCGACGCCGTCGCCAAGATGCTGGCGCGCGTGCACGAGCTGCAGCCCGAGGCATGCATCGCCGGCTTCGCCGTGCAGTCGATGGTCGCGCGGCCGGAGGCGCAGGAGCTGATCGTCGGAGCCAGCGTCGATCCGACCTTCGGCCCCGTCGTATTGTTCGGGCACGGCGGAACGGCCGTCGAGGTGCTCGCCGACCGCGCCCTGGCGCTGCCGCCGCTGAACCGCATCCTGGCAGCCGATCTGGTGTCGCGCACCCGCGTCGCCCGCCTGCTCGCCGGGTATCGCGACCATGCGCCGGCCAGGCTCGAGGCGATCCAGGACGTGCTCGTCGGACTGTCGCAGATGCTGGCCGATCTGCCCGAGCTCGCCGAGCTCGACATCAACCCGCTGCTCGCCGACCGCGACGGCGTCGTCGCGCTCGACGCGCGCATCCGCCTGAGCCGCCTGGCGCCCGCCGGCGGCGCGAATTTCGCGATCACTCCGTACCCGGCGGAGCTCGTCGAAATCGTCGCCTGGCACGACGAGACGATCGTCCTGCGGCCGATCCGGCCCGAGGACGAGGCACAGCACCTGGCTTTCGTCGAGCGGCTGCAGGGTCAGGACCTGCGCTTGCGTTACTTCAACGCGCGCCACGAGCTGGCGCGCGGCGAGCTGGCTCGCCTGACGCAGATCGACTACGCGCGCGAGATGGCGTTCATCGCCGAGCGCAAGAAGGCCGACGGAACGATGGAGACGCTCGGTGTCTCACGCGTCTTCATCGATCCGGACAACGTCGAGGCCGAGCTCGGAATCATCATCCGCTCCGACCTCAAGACGCGCGGGCTCGGCCACCTTCTGCTCGGCAAGACGATTGCCTTCCTGCGCGGCCGCGGCACGCGGCGCCTGGTCGCGCTCGTATTGCGCGAGAACACGCGAATGCGCGAGCTGGCGCGTTCGCATGGCTTCGCTGTCGACGCGCGCGCCTCCGATCCGGAGGCGCTCAGCATGGTGCTGCGCCTGAACGAGCCGCAACCCGAGTGTGAGCCGGCCCCGTCGCTGGCCGTCTGAGCGCTTCGGGTCGAGCCCGAATCGACACCGGAATTGATGCGCATCAAGCACGCGCCGCGCGTTGCCGCCTAGTCTGCACGAGCGGCGAACGCCAAGCCCGAGCCCGCCAGGAACCGCCCATGAAATCCGCCCTTCTGAACGAGAGCCTCGCCGGAATGATCGCGCTCGCGTGCGCGTTCACCGTCTTCATCGCGGCTGCGCTCGACACGCCCGATCGCGATATCGCCGTTGCGGGCGCAGCCACTGCCGCGGCGGCGCGATGAGCGCCCCGATGTCCATTCCCCTCGACCGCGGCGAGGCCCCTCGTTCGAGTCGGCGGCTCACGCTTGCCGGGCATTTGCAGCCATGACCCCCCATCCCACGCTGCGCATCATCCGCGACGAGCACAGCGCGCTGTCCGCGGTATTGCGCTCGATCGGTCTGCTCCTGACGGAAAGCCGCCGGCACGGGCGGCCGCCTGACTTCGCGGTCCTGCGCGCGATGCTGTTCTACATCGACGAGTTCCCCGAGAAAGTGCATCACACCAAGGAAAGCGATTTGCTGTTTCCGAAGGTGCGCCAGCGCAGCGCCGCTCTGGGCGACGTCCTCGATCGCCTCGACGGCGAGCATGGCCGCAGCCACGCCGAGATACGCGAGCTCGAGCACGACCTGCTCACCCTCGAGATGATGAGCGAGTCGGCCGACAGCGAGAGCCGGCTGGTCCGCTTCGAGACGGCGATCCACGCCTACATCGCCGCCTACCTCGATCACATCCGCACCGAGGAGCTGCAGATCCTGCCCCTGGCCGAGCGCGTCTTCTCGACCGCCGACTGGGCCGAGCTCGATGCCGCCTTCATGCAGAACCGCGATCCGCTGACGCATCGCGAAGCCGACGACGCGTTCAGGCCGCTGTTCAAGAGGATCCTGATGGCGCTTCCCGCTCCGCTCGGGCTCGGCCCGGCCCTCGAGGGGTAGCGCAAGCCCGCCTGCCTCTCATTAGCTGGGGACGACGCAAAGCGCCTGTCCCAGGCCGTGCCACAAGGCGAAGGCCGAAGCGCCGGCGAGCAGCAGACCGGAGGCGCGCACCGACCAGGAAGCGAGGCGCTCGCCATCGGCGCGGTGGCGCAAGCGCCTCCAGAATTCCGGCGCCAGCCACAGGCCCAGCGCCGAGGTGACGGCGAACGCGGCCATCGCCGTCGCTCCGTGGAGCGGGCTCGAGGCCAGGGCGGAGACGAGCAAGGCGGACTGCAGCAAGCCGCACGGCAGAGCGACCCAGCACAGCCCCGCGAACCCAGCGCGCGCCGGCGCCGGCAAGGAACGAAAGAGACGGATGGGTCGGGTGTTCGCAAGCGAGGACAGCGGCGCCCGCTCGCTCGACAGCCACCCCGGCGCACGCGCCGTGCAGGCGAGCCAGAGGCCCAGGACACAGGCGCCAACCTGAACCATGCCCCAGACCGGCCGCAACACCGGCGCCGCGGCGCCGAGCGCCGCCAGGCTGGCGACACCGGCGGCGGCGAGCGCGCCCGCCGCGGCATAGCCGGCGAGGCGGCCAGCCAGCAACGCCACGAGCGGCCGCGCCGCGCCGCGCGGTCCGACGACCAGGCTGCATGCCGCGCCGCACATCGCGGCGCAATGCGGCCCGCCTGCCAGCCCCATCAGCAACGCCGAGACGATCAGCGCGGTGTCCACGCTATGACCCCGAATGAGGAGCCGCCGCCTCGGTCGGGTCTTCGCCCAGGGCGTTGACTTCCTCGGCTGTCAGCGTGAGCAAGGTCGTCAGAGCTCCCGACGTGGCGATGACCGACCAGAAGATCAGGAAGGTGAGCGAGTAGATCGTCAGCGGCTCCCAGCCGATGAGCGGCCCGCCGAACCAGCGCATCTGGTGCGGATCAACGACGGCGAAGACCATCCCTTCGAGCGCGCCCGACATCAGAAATGCCGGCCAGAGGATGCGCAGGAAGCGTTGCCGCACGCTTTGCTCCTTCAGTGTCCCGAGACCGTCGCCGCCTCGCCGGGCTGCCACGTCGCCGACGAGACCGGGTTCGCCGTCGGCGTTCGCACGACCGCGACCGGCGGCGCTTCGTGCAGCTCGACGTCGGGGTACTTGATGCAGATCGCCAGGGTCACGAACCCGGCGACGACGACGATGGCCGGCCCCGAGAGCGCGAACCAGACCATGCCGAAGCGCCACCAGGCCGCTCCATGCACGGGCGCACCTCTAGAGGTCTCGGAAGGACGCGGGTCACTCGTGGCAATAGTCATGAAGCGGGCTCCTCAACGCGGGATGACGAAGGTCGATTTTTCCTGGCGCTCGGCGAGCACCGTGGGTTCGGAGCCGCCCGACGCCGGCGCGAGCAGCGCGATCCGGAAGTGGAGCGGATGGACGCCCGGTCCCAGCGCGCCGGCGCTTTCCGGCGGGATCTGCACGGCCAGCGGAACCCAGCGCGCTTCGGTCGGCCCGAGGTCGACGTCGGACCCGGCCGCCAGCACCGCTCCCGGCAGGCCCTCGACGCCGATGCGCAGGCGCTCTTTCTGCTCGGTCGCGTTCATGAGCTGGACCCGGTAGACGTTCTCGATGCGACCGGCGCCGACCTCGCGTGCCAGCGCGCCGCGATCGCGGACGATGTCGGCGCGAAACGCAGGCCGCATCACCAGCGTCACGACGAACGCCGTTCCGATGGCGACGAGGACCCCGGCATAGACGAGGATGCGCGGCCGCGCGACGCGCTTCCAGATCGTCCGTTGCGACCAGCGGTTGGCCATGCCGTTCTGCGTCGCGTAGCGGATCAGGCCGTGCGGCGAGCCCATCTTGTCCATGATGCCGTCGCAGGCGTCGATGCAGGCGGCGCAGCCGATGCACTCGTACTGCAGGCCTTTGCGAATGTCGATGCCCGTCGGGCAGACCTGCACGCACAGGTTGCAGTCGATGCAGTCACCCTTGCCGAGGGCGCGCGCGTCGCTGCCGCGCGGGCGCGAGCCGCGCGGCTCGCCGCGCACGGTGTCATAGCTGATGACGAGCGTGTCGCGGTCGAACATCGCGCTCTGGAAGCGCGCGTAGGGGCACATGTACTTGCAGACCTGCTCGCGCATGTAGCCGGCGTTGCCGTACGTCGCCAGGCCATAGAAGAGCATCCAGAAGCCCTCCCACGGGCCGACCGTCAGGCTCAAGGTCTCGCCGACCAGCATGCGCGCCGGCGTGAAGTAGGCGACGAAGGTGAACCCGGTCCACAGGCCGATCGCCAGCCAAACGACCTGTTTGCCGCCGCGCTTGCCGAGCTTGGCGAGCGACCAGGGTGCGGCGTCGAGCCGGATTCGCGCCGGGCGATCGCCTTCGAAGCGTCGCTCCACCCACATGAAGATCTCGGTGTAGACGGTCTGCGGGCAGGCAAAGCCGCACCACAGCCGCCCGAACACCGCGGTGAAGAGGAACAGGCTGTACGCCGAGAGGATGAGCAGCCCGGACAGGTAGATGACGTCCTGCGGCAGGAGCACGGTGCCGAAGATGTAGAAGCGGCGTGCCGCCAGGTCGAGGAGCACGGCCTGGCGCCCGTTCCATTGCAGCCAGGGCAGCCCGTAGAAAAGGATCTGGGTCAGCCAGACGAGCGCCCAGCGCCACGTCGCGAACCAGCCGTGCACCGATCGCGGCTGGATCTTGTCCTCGCTGACGTAGAGCGAGACGGAGGGCCCGGGCGATGCGTCGGCAAGGATGGGGATGACCGGCGCTTTCATCGAAGAGCCTGCTGCCGATGCCGCGAGCGCGCTAGGGCCTGCTCACACAACGGGAGGGCTCGCGCCGGTGTGGCACAGGCCGCCGGGCGGCGTTGTTGTAAATGCGCGCCGTAGCAACCGCTACGGCTGCGCTTTGCGCCTTGCGGGCGAATGTTTGTTGAGTCACGCGAGCCCTCCCATTGTGTGGGCAGGCCCTCAGCGGGCCACCTTCTGCTCGCCGTGCGACAAACTCCAGATGTAGCTCGCGAGCACGTGGATCTGCTCGGGCGTCAGGCGCCCGCGCTGCGCCGGCATGACGTTCGTCTTGCCGTTCGTCACCATGCTGACGATCGCCGCTTCGCCGTAGCCGTGCAGCCAGATGTTGTCGGTGAGGTTCGGCGCGCCGAGCGCCTGGTTGCCCTTGCCGTCGGGGCCGTGGCAGGCGGCGCAGATGACGAACTTCTTCTTGCCCGAGTACGCGGAGATCGAGTTGTGCGGGCTGTTCGACAGGCTCAGCACGTAGTTGGCGACGTCGAGCACGTCCTGCGCCGTGCCGACGGCGGCGGCCATCGGCGGCATCGTTCCGACACGGCCGAGGGTGATCGTCTCCTCGATCTTTTCCGGCGTTCCGCCGTGCAGCCAGTCGTCGTCGGTCAGGTTCGGGAAGCCCTTGCTACCGCGCGCATCCGAGCCGTGGCAGGCGGCGCAGTTGTTGATGAAGAGGCGCTGGCCGATCGCCATGGCGCGCTTGTCGTGGCTGAGCGCCTCGGCCGGAGTCTGCGCATATCCCGCGTAGACCTTGGCCATCTCGGCCGTGGCGCGCGCCTGGTCCTTGTCGTGCTCGCCCTGGCTGCTCCAGCCGAGACTGCCCGGCGCGCTGCCGAGCGCCGGGAAGGCGTAGACGTAGACGAAGGCGAACGCGATCGTGATCACGAACAGGATCGCCCACCAGCGCGGCAGCGGGTTGTTCATCTCGACGAGGTTCTCGTCGAACACGTGACCGGTGCTGTTGTCGTTCGCCATGGGCTTCCGACGGCTGGCGAAGAACAGGAGCAGCAGGCACGCGAGCAGGCTGACGACGGTCGTGATCGCGATGAAGATCGACCAGCCGCTGTTGACGAAATCGCTCATGGCTGCGAGCCCTCCGAATCATCGGTGAAGGGCAGCATCGCGGCCTCGTCGAAGCGCGCCTTGTTGCGCCTCGACCAGGCCCAGACCATGATGGCGATGAAGGTGATGAAGGACATCAGCGTGACGCCGATGCGCAGTTCGTCGATTCCCATGGACCTTCCTTGCTACTTGACCGCGGTGCCGAGCACCTGGAGATAGGCGATGAGCGCGTCGACCTCGTCCTTGCCTCGTACGCTCTGCGCCGCCTCGGCAATCTCGCCGTCGCTGTACGGGACACCGACCCGGCGCAGCCCGGTCATGTGCGCCGCGATGCTCGTGTCGTCGACCTTCGTCGTGAACAGCCACGGATAGGCCGGCATGTTCGACTCGGGAACGAGGTCGCGAGGGTTGTTCAGGTGCAGGCGATGCCACTCGTCGCTGTACTTGCCGCCGACGCGATGCAGGTCCGGGCCGGTGCGCTTGCTGCCCCACTGGAACGGATGGTCGTAGACGAACTCGCCGGCCATCGAGTAATGGCCGTAGCGCAGCGTCTCGGAACGCAGCGTGCGGATCATCTGCGAGTGGCAGTTGTAGCAACCTTCGCGCGTGTAGATGTCGCGGCCGGCCAGCTGCAGCGCGGTCAGGGGCTTGAGGCCCGGAACCGGCTGGGTCGTCGAGCGCTGGAAGAAGAGAGGGACGATCTCGACGATGCCGCCGACGGCGACGACCAGCAGGATCAGGACGATCATCAGGAAGTTGTTGGTCTCGATCTTCTCGTGACCGGAAACGGCGTGTTGGGTGCTCATGGTGTTGTCGTCCCCGGGTTCAGGCGGCGGCCGCAGCGACGCCGGAGGGCGCTGCGCTGATCGGTATCGGCTGCAAGGTCGCCTTGCCGGCGCGCGCCGTCATGATCACGTTCCAGGCCATCACGAACATGCCGCCGAGATAGAGGATCCCGCCGGACAGGCGGATCACGTAGAACGGGAAGGTCGCCTTGACGCTCTCGACGAAGCTGTAGACGAGCGTGCCGTCGGCGTTGACGTCGCGCCACATCAGGCCCTGCATCACGCCGGCCATCCACATCGCCGCGATGTACAGGACGATGCCGAGCGTGGCGATCCAGAAGTGCAGCTCGATCGCCGGCACGCTGTACATCTTCGTGCGGCCGAACATGCGCGGAATCAGGTAGTACAGGGTGCCCATCGAGATCAGGCCGACCCATCCCAGCGCGCCGGAATGGACATGGCCGATCGTCCAGTCGGTGTAGTGCGACAGCGCGTTGACCGTCTTGATCGACATCATCGGACCCTCGAAGGTGCTCATGCCGTAGAACGACAGGCTGACGATGAGGAACTTCAGGATCGGGTCGTCGCGCAGCTTGTGCCAGGCGCCCGAGAGCGTCATGATCCCATTGATCATTCCGCCCCAGCTCGGCGCCAGCAGCACGAGCGAGAAGACCATCCCGATCGACTGCGCCCAGTCCGGGAGCGCCGTGTAGTGCAGGTGGTGCGGGCCCGCCCACATGTAGGTGAAGATCAGGGCCCAGAAGTGGACGATCGACAGGCGGTACGAGTAGATCGGCCGCTCCGCCTGCTTCGGGATGAAGTAGTACATCATCCCGAGGAAGCCCGCGGTGAGGAAGAAGCCGACCGCGTTGTGGCCGTACCACCACTGGATCATCGCGTCCTGCACGCCGGCATACATCGAGTAGCTCTTGAGCCAGCCGACCGGCATCGACATGCCGTTGACGATGTGCAGCAGCGCGACGGCGATGATGAAGGCGCCGAAGAACCAGTTCGCGACGTAGATATGGCGGACCTTGCGGATGCCGATGGTGCCGAAGAAGACGATCGCGTAGGCGACCCAGACGAGCGCGATCAGGATCGAGATCGGCCATTCGAGCTCGGCGTATTCCTTGGCTCGCGTGAAGCCCAGCGGCAGCGTGATCGCCGCGGCGACGATGACCGCCTGCCAGCCCCAGAACACGAACCAGGCGAGCTTGGGCAGGAAGAGAGAGACCTGCGAGGTCCGCTGCACGACGTACAGGCTGCTCGCCATCAGGGCGCAGCCGCCGAAGGCGAAGATGACGGCGTTCGTGTGCAGGGGGCGCAGCCTTCCGTAGCTAAGCCACGGGATGCCGAAGTTGAGCTCCGGCCAGGTCAGCTGCGCCGCGATCAGGACGCCGACCGTCATTCCTACGATTCCCCACAGCACGGCCGCGAGCGCGAACATGCGGACCGCTCCGTCGTCGTAGCTGGATGCCGCGGCCTGCGGCCTGGTCGGGGCCGGAATGTTCAATTCCATCGTCGATGCTCCTCGTCGCGTTTGCGCCCGGGAGTGTCGACGCGGACCTCGGGTTGGGCCTTGATGGGCGTCAAGATTCGTCGGTCGACTCGAGGATGCGCTCGCCTTCGCGCTGCAGGTCGTCGAACTGGTCCGCTTGCAGCGCCCAGGCGAACAGTCCCATCAGGCCCAGCACGAGGAGCACCGAGACCGGAACGAGCAGGAAGAGGATGTCCATGCCAGGGCCAGTCCACTGACTAGTGCGCCATCAGCGTCGGCGCCGTCATGTGCGCGAGCAGGTGGCGCGTCGCGCCGCCGAGCGCCCATTCGCGCATCCGTGCGTGGCCATAGCCGCCCATCACGATCAGGTCGGCGGAGAAATCGGCGGCGCGCGACAGGAGCATCTCGGGGACGTCGATCGTGCTCACCTCGAAGCGCGTATCGGCGGCGACGCCGTGGCTGGCCAGCCAGCGGCCCGCCGCTTCGACGTCGTCGCCACCCTGCGCCGGCGCGGCGCCATCCTCGCCGAGCTCGAGGAGCTTGACGTGCTCGGCGCGACGCAGCATCGGCAGGGCGTCGCGCAGCGCCCGCGCGGCCTCGCGCGACCCCTTCCACGCGACGAGCGCGCGCCGCGCAGGTTCCCTGAACTCGCCGGCCCACGGAACGATCAGAACCGGCGCGCCGCTGTGCAGCAGCGCCTGCTCCGGGAGGTCGGCCGGCACGCCTTCGACGCCGGCGCGCGGGTCGGTCTGGCCGATGACGACGAGATCGCTGCAGCGGCCGTTGCGGATCAGCGCTTCGACTTCTCCGGCATCGACGACGCGGCCTTCGCAGGATGCGACGCCCGCGGCGGCGCATTGGCGCTCGAAGGCGCGCGCCAGCGCCGCGGCTTCGTCGCGCAGGGTGTCGGCCGACAGCACGACGCACTCGACGTTGTCCGGAACGGCACGGTTGACCGACACGACGGCGTCGGGAGAACCGGTCGCGGCGATGCCGACGAGGCGGCTGCCGTGCGCCGCCGCGAGGCGGATCGCCAGCTCGATGCGCCGCGCGCAGCGCGCCCCGCGGTCGAGTTGGACGACGATGGTCTTGTAGCTCATGGTGCGGTGCCTCCGGCGAGCCGCCGCGACCGCGGGGAGCGGTCGATGCGCATCGCGTTGATGACGACGATCAGCGAGCTGCTGGCCATGCCGAGCCCGGCGGCCCACGGCGGAAACCAGCCGGCCAGAGCCAGGGGAACGCAGGTGGCGTTGTAGGCGATCGCCCAGCCGATGTTCTGGTGCACGACGCGCACGGCGCGCCGCGCCGTTTCGCGCGCCCAGGCGATGTCGAGCAGCGAGCCCGACATCAGGACGACGTCAGCCTTGCTGCGAGTCAGGTCGGCGCCCTCCCCGATCGCGACCGACACGTCGGCACGCGCCATGACCGGTGCGTCGTTGATGCCGTCGCCGACCATGGCGACGCGATGCCCGGCGGATTGCAGGCGCGCGACCGCATCGAGCTTGTCGCCGGGACTCGCGTCGCCTCGGGCGCGATCGATGCCGAGCAATCCGGCGATGCGGCGCACGCGGCTCGACGCGTCGCCCGAGAGCAGCGTCAGGGCGAGGCCGGTGCGGCGCAGCGCATCGACAGTTGCTTGCGCACCGGGGCGAACCGCTTCGCTGAAGATGAAGCGGGCGATCGGGCCTTCGGGGCCGGCCAGCCAGGTCTGTGTGCTTGCGGGATCGATGCCGTCGACCAGGCCTTCGCAGGCCCAGGCGGCGGCGCCGAGCCGATGGCGCCGGTCGTCGGTCGACCACGCCTCGAGGCCCAGGCCGGGATGCTCTTCCGAGCGTGTCCATTCGTGCGGTGTCGCCGCGTCCGCGGGCTTCGCTTCGGCCGCGAGAGCCAGTGCGAGCGGATGCAGTGACAAGGCGGCGAGCGAAGCCGCCAAGGCGAGCGCCGCGGCTTCGTCGATTCCGGCGCTGCGCGTGGCTGGTTGCAGCTCGATGCGGTCGAGGTGCGGCCGGCTCTCGGTCAGCGTCCCGGTCTTGTCGAAGCAGACGGTATCGACGCGGGCCAGCGCCTCGATCGCATCGAGCCGCTGCACCAGCACGCCGCGGCGCGCGAGGGCGCCGGCAGCGGCGAGCAACGCCGACGGCGCGGCGAGCGAGAGGGCGCACGGGCAGGTCACGATCAGCACCGAGACCGCGACCCAGACGGCGCGGGTCGGATCGATGAAGGCCCACGCCGCCGCCGCGCCCGCGGCGAGGACGAGCACGGCCCACAGGAACGGGCCGGCGACGCGGTCGGCGCTGCGCAGCATCGCCGGGCGGTCGGTCAGCGCGCCGCGCATCAGCGCGACGATGCCTTCGTAGCGCGTGTCGGCGCCGATCCGGTCGGCGCGCTGCACGACGGCGCCGCGCAGGTTGATGCTGCCGGCGATCGCCTCGTCGCCGGCTTGCCTGGGCACCGGAAGCGATTCGCCGGTGAGCAGCGATTCGTCGACGTCGGTCGCGCCTTCGAGGATCGGGCCGTCGGCGGCGAAGGCCTCGCCCGCGAGGACGCGGACGCGGTCGCCCGGGCGCAGGCGGCGCGCCGCGACGATCGTCGTGCTGCCGTCGGCCTCGAGGCGGCGCACCGTCGCCGGGCCGCGGTTGACCGCGCCTTCGAGCGTCGCGGCGACGCGGTGGCGCATCTTCAGCGCCAGGAAGCGCCCGGCGAGGAGAAAGCTGACGAACATCGTCAGCGAATCGTAATAGGCCTCGCTTCCGAACGCGCCGGCTGGATCGAAGGTGGCGGCGGAGCTCACGACGAAGGTGATCGCGATGCCCAGCGAGACCGGCAGGTCCATGCTGATCCGCAATCGGCGCAGGCCCTGCAGCGCGTCGCGAAACAGCGGCGCGGCCGAGAACAGCACGACCGGAACGCTCAGCAGCCAGGCGGCCCACAGGAGCAGGCTGCGCAGGTCGGGAGTCAACGTGCCCGGCGCCGCGAAATAGATCGGCGCCTGGTACATCATCACCTGCATCATGCAGAAGACGGCGACGAAGAGCCGCCAGAGCGCGCCTCGCTCCTCGGCGCGACGCAAGGCGCGGGCCGGTGCCGCGGCGTCGGGAGCGGCTCCGTAGCCGGCGCGGCGCACCGCCGCCAGCAGGCTCAACAAGCGCGTCGCTGCCGGGTCCCAGGTGACCTCGGCGCGCTGCGTCGCATAGCTGACGCGCGCCGCGCCGACCCCGGGCTCGCCGAGCAGCGCCTGCTCGATGATCCCGGCACACGCGGCACAGTAGAGCCCCGACAGCTGCAGATGCGTTCGGCCGACGCGGCGGCCGTCGGCGTAGACGGCATACGAGGTGGAGTCCGCCTCGGCGTCATCGCTCGCCGCCGACTCGTCCGGCGCCAGCTTGGGCGACGGCACCGGGCCGCTCTGCAGGGCGAGCGCAGCAGGATTCATCGCGCTATTCGCCGCGGGCGCCGAGGTCGCGCAGCGTCGCCAGCCATTTCGCGCGCCGCGCGTCGCTCATTTCCTCGACCCCGCCGACCAGCGTCCGGTGCACCGGCGCGATACCGATGTAGCCCAGGACATTGCGCTCCAGCGACTTGACGCTGTGCGCCTGGAAGTACCAGCGATAGATCGAGGCCGGCATGCCCATCGTGACGACGACGCGCGCCGAGCGGCCGCTCAGCATCTTCGTCGCGGCGGCGCTTCCCTGCGTCGCCGCGGGAACGGCGAAGCCGGGCCGGGCAACCTGCTCGAGGAAGCCCTTCAACAGCGCCGGCATGTCGCCGAGCCAGAGCGGAAAGAAGAAGACGAGGTGTTCGGCCCAGGCCAGCGCTTGCTGGGGCGCGAGCAGCGACGCCGGCAGCGGCCCCGTTTCCCACTCGCGCTTGCTGCGCAGGAGCGGAAAGACCAGGCGGGCGACGTCGAGCGTCTGCACCTCGTGCAAGGCGCTCGCCGCGCCTTCGCCGTAGCTGCGCCCGAGCGCGTGGCAGAAGTGCGGCGCTTCGGAATCGGGGTGGCCCTGGATGATGAGGATGCGACGTGCAGCCACGGCGTGCGATGAGTGTTCGTCGCCGGATGATGTCGCCAGGTCGCCGCCTCGCCCTTGATCCCGGACAAGGTCGACCGGCCGTTCGAGTGTCGGGACCTCCGCCCACCAGGCCAAGCAACCGCCTGCGCGTTTGCTAGCCCGGCGGCGGATCCGGGGGCGTCGTCAGCAGGTACTCGGAGTAGCAGGATTCGGCCACCGGCCGACGGAACGAGCCGCGCACGTGTCGGGCGACCTCCTGGTCGTGATGTGCGATGTGCTCGATCAGCCATCGGTTCAGGAAGGTCAGCACGTCGTCGGGATACTCCCGGTGCGTGGCCAGCTTCGACATCATGAGTTGCGCTTCCGTCATCAACTCGGAATGCGCCGCGACATGCGCGGCGAATCCGGGGAAGTTCGTCTCGCTCATCAGATTCTCTTCGCTGGCGAAATGAAACTCGACGAACTTTCGCACCTCGACGACGATGCGGGCCGTGGTCGCGTCGGGTTGATGGGTCTTGATGGCCACATCGAGCTTCCTGAACAGCATGACCAGGAGCCGGTGCTCGGCGTCGATCAAGGGATGGCCGGTCTCGTACGACTTGTCCCAATGGATGTACATGACGGTCGCCCCTAGCCCGAACTCTTTCGCAATATAGGGGTCCGCCGGAACGGGGCGTCGCAGTTCGATCTCGAAGTAGGGGCAATGGCCGCGGCGCTCCGTGACAAGGCGCATGACCCCTCGAGCGAATCCGCCGCGCAACAGCAGCACGCCGAACGCGCTGCCAATCGAGGCGCTCTTGCCCGCAGACCGGCTCGACAGCTAGTCCGTCGACGTGCGCCGCGGCGCGAGGATCTTGAGGACGCCGAAGAAGACGAACAGCGCGACGCTTATCGCGAGCCAGCGCTCCATGTCCGGAGCGAGGGGGTACCAACGGTGTCCAGCCGCCCGGTTCAGGTAGACGGCCAGGGCCGCAGTGAGGGCGGCAACGACGAAGCGCATCAATCGTCTCGCGTCAGTGTCATCTCGCGAGTGTGCGGCCGCGAAGCCCGCGTGCGACAAGCGACAGCGCGGGAGACGTGAACATGTCCGCGAACGCGCCGAGTATCGACTCGCCCAATCCCGGGAGTCGCCGAGCGGCGAGACGCACCCTTCGGCCTGCGCGACACCGGCCGGGTCATATGCGCCGAACCGCACGCACAGAACGGCGGCCTCTGCCCATCAGGCGATCGCGGGGGCGCGAGGCACCTGCTTGACGATGCGTGCTGTCGGCGACTGACAGCGCTACCTATCGTCGGACCTGCCCGCGCACACAGCAGGTGGATAGGGCTGATCGGCGGCCCTTTCCGGTCCCATCACTCGCCAGCGCTCGAGCTGGCTCATCTCCCATAGCAACGCGTCGGCCTCGTCCGTCTTGAGAACGGCATCCAGTTGCAGCACTCGGGCACGACACCTCGCGACCCATGCATCGGTGTTCTCGAGGTACGGCTCGATCGTCTGCTCCCGGACAGATGGGATGCGCTCAGTCCGGTCGAACGGCGAGTCAGGGCTCATGGCGAACAGTCTTCTCGTTCACTTGCCGCGGGACGACCTTGGCGACAGCGACCAAGACAACCGCGCCGAACGTCGCGCCGATCACCGCAGCGACGTTCAGGCTGTCCGGATCATGGGCGTTTTCAGATATCGGAGAAATGAACCAGGCCATCAGGAGTCCGCCGGCGGTTCCCAGAAGTGCATC
>JGI24140J50213_10000163_pt1 | contig 31067 bp, 36 predicted proteins | sample BarGraIncu00222A_FD_50213 | JGI IMG/M metagenome (IMG submission 50213)
GTGCTCGGCGAGGCACGGGCGGCTGTGGCCGCCTGCCCGACCTTGGCCCTGCGCCTGGAGCGTACGAGCGCGAGCTGACGTCCTCAGGGCTGCTGGCGTGCCGCCTTGACCCGGTACATCGCCTCGTCGGCGGCGTGCAGCACCTCGTCGACGCTGCCGCTGCGCGAGCCGAGCTGGGCCACGCCGACGCTCACGTCGACCTGGAAGGTGCGGCCGCCCTCGACGATCGGCTCGGCGACGGCGCGCGTGACCCGCCAGGCGAGCGCCGCGGCCTGACCGGGCGAGGTGTTCTCCACCACGATGACGAACTCGTCGCCGCCGAGGCGCCCCACGAGGTCGTCGTCGCGTACCTGGCTGACGATGCGTGAGGCGGCGACCAGCAGGGCGGCATCCCCGGCGGCGTGCCCCAGCTCGTCGTTGATCGCCTTGAAGTGGTCCAGGTCGCAGAACAGCAGCGCGCCCTCTCGACCCGTCGACCGGCAGCGCTCGAGCGCTGCCGAGATCCGGGCCCGCAGGGCCGTACGGTTCGGCAGCCCGGTGAGCACGTCCTGCATCGCGGCCCGCGACAGCTCGGACTCCGACTCCTTGCGCGCGGTGATGTCCTCGACCTGGATGATGGCGCACTGCCCGTCGACGCTCGCCGTGCTGATCAGCGACGCCGTGACGCTGACCCATACGGTGCTGCCGTCGGCGCGTACCAGCTGGGTGTCCTCGTGCAGGGCTCCGCGGGTGGACCNGATCGCGTCCTCGAGCCGCTGCGAGGTGGTCGCGGCGGCGAGCAGGTGGCCGAGCGTCCCGGCGAGCAGCTCCGGGCGGCTGTACCCCGACAGCTGGACCAGCGCGTCGTTGACCCGCAGGTGCCGCAGCGGCTGGATGGGGTCCAGGCTGATCAGGGCCATCCCGATCCCGGCCGCGTCGAAGGCGAGCCGGAACGACTCCTCGCTGGCGTGCAGCCTCGCTCGTTCGATCTCGAGCTCTTCGGACAGGCGGGCGTTGTTGATCGCGACGCCGGCCTGTGCGGCGAACATCTCGAGCAGCTGGCGGACCTGCAGGTCGGGCCGCCGGCCGCCCGGCGGGAGGTCGACCGAGAGGATGCCGACCAGCTCGCGCGACGGCGAGTACAGCGGCGCGTAGAGCGCGTCCAGCGGGTGCCAGCCGTCCGGCTCGGTCGGGATCGGGATGTTCGGGACCCAGGTCGCGTCGCCCATGGCACTGCTGCGCTCGGCAGGGACGAAGCACAGCTCCCCCCACGACTCCGCCGCCTCGAACTCGCGCGTGAACAGGTCGTCCGGCACGATCTGACCGAGCAGGGCGGTGCACACGTCCTCAGGGCCGGCGACGGCCACGACCTGGATGCACCCGTCGGGCCGTACGTAGTTGACGATGGCGGTGCCGAAGCCGATGCCGCGCACGACGCCCTCGACGACGGCCTGCAAGGTCTCGGGCAGGGTCCGAACCCCGTTCATCCGGCTGACGAGCGACATCATCTGCGCGACCCGGCTCAGCGTGTCGTCGTCGTTGCGTTCCACGGTGGCAGCAGCGGACGGCCCGATCGACGGTCCGGGCGAGAACGGCCCCGTGCTGCTCACACTCGTGTTATCGACGGGTCGCGAGGCTAAGTCAAGTGACAGGGCCGGATCTGGTCCCGATGCACTAGCCGGTCTCGGGCGCCGGCTCAGCCGAGGTCGAGCAGCTCGCCGGCCCGGTGCTGGTAGGCCGGGCAGACCATGTTGTGGTCGAGCAGCTGCCCTTTGGGGGTCTTCTGGACCCACTGCACGACCGCCGCGGGTGACCCGGCGAACGACCTGTCGCACGCCGGAGTCGCCGTGTCCACGGTGCCCGGTCCCGTCGCGTACCAGACCGGCAGGCCAGGGCTCCACGGCCCGGCGATCTCGTCCCACATCGCCGGCGTGGAGTAGATGCCCACGCGCACCCCGAGCTCCTGCAGCCGGCTCGCGAGTGCGTCCAGGACCGTCGCGTTCTGCGCCTGCGTCCCGGCCCAGGTGTTGGCGGTCTCGACGTCCAGCCACCAGACGGCCGTACCCTTCGACGTCTGGGCGTGCTCTCGGGCGACCGCGTCGTCGGCGATCGACCGGCCGTACGCCACCGGGTCGCCCGTACCCGGGTAACTGCTGTTGACGTAGACGGCATGCCCGCTCTTGGTGACTGCCCACTTCAGCTGGTCGCCCACACACTTGTTCGAGCTGAAGGGCTGTCCACCGGTGATGCCCACGATCGCGAACCCGCCGTCGGACGGCAGCTTCTTCGTGCACTGCGGATGCGAGACGTCGTAGCCGAGTGGCGGCACGGTGGCCGCGGCGACGGGCGGGAAGGGCAGCAGCTTCGGGGCTTCGTCGAGCAACGGCTTCGGCGGCAGAGGAGCGGCAGCTGCGGGGAGCGCAGCCTGGTGGAACACCGAGAGCGCGCCGACGACGCCGGCACCGAACAGGGCCAGGACCAGGACGACGATCAGCGCCCGGCGCATGGGGCCTCGGCGGTGGCGTGTCACGCCTCCAGTCTGCCTCGGCTCCGGCGCGACCGAGCACCACCGGCTCGGCGGCTATGCTCGGTACCGGTAGCAGATGCAGTCCGAGGAGGGCGAAGACCGGTGAAGAAGCTCGTTGTGCTGGCACTTGCGGGCGCGGCCGGGTTCCTGGCCTGGAAGAAGATCCAGGGCGACCAGGCCGAGCAGGACCTCTGGACCGAGGCGACCAGCGAGACGGTCGACCTCCGCTAGCCGTTCGTCGACCTGCGCCGGATGTCGCCTAGGCCTGCGGTGCCAGGTCCGTCGCCAGCTCGTAGTCGGCCATCCAGCCGAGCAGGCGCCCAGCCGGCATCGGCCGGGCCAGCACGTACCCCTGGGCCGCGTCGCAGCCCATCTCGAACAGGGCCCGCATGGTCGGCTCGTCCTCGACGCCCTCGGCCACCACGACGAACCCGAGGTTGTGCGCCAGCTCGATGACCGAGCGGACGATCGCCGAGTGCGACGTGTCCGCGAGCATGTCCGTGACGAACGTGCGGTCGATCTTCAGCTCCTGCAGCGGGAGCCGGGACAGGAAGCCGAGCGATGTCTGGCCCTGCCCGAAGTCGTCGAGGCTGATCGGCACCCCCGCGCGCGAAAGCCGTTCCAGGACGGCTGTTGCTCGGTCCACGTCGGTGAACAGGGCCGTCTCCGTGATCTCCAGCAGGAGTCGCTCGTACGGCAGCCCGCTCGTGTCGAGGGCGGCGAGCACGCGGTCGGCGAACGTGGGGTTGGACAGGTTCCGGGCCGAGATGTTGACCGAGACGCTGAGCATCTCGGCGCTCGCCCCCCACTCGCGGATCTGCGTCAGAGCTGTGGCGATGACCCAGTCGGTCAGCGGGTCGATCAGCCCGGTCTGCTCGGCGAGCGGCAAGAACGCGTCCGGGTAGAGCAGGCCGTGCCGCGGGTGGTGCCAGCGGATCAGCGCCTCGACCGCGGTGACCGTACCGTCGGCGAGCCGCGTCTTCGGCTGGTAGTGCAGCACCAGCTCGTCCTCGGCGAGCGCCCGGCGCAGCTCACCGACGACCGCCAGCCGGTCCGAGTCGTAGTGGTTCTGGCTCGGGTCGTACCGCACGACGCCGGTGTGGCCGGCCTTGGCGACGTACATCGCGATGTCGGCCCGCTGGAGCAGCGTCTCTGCGTCCTCGCCGTCGTCCGGGGTGAGCGCGAAGCCGATGCTCGCCTCGGCGCTGAGCGGCAGGCCGGTGATCTGTACGGGTTCCTCGACGACCGCGCGCAGCCGCGACAGCGCGGCCATCGCCTCCGCCTCCGTGGCGACCCGCGCCAAGATGACGCCGAACTCGTCGCCGCCGAGGCGCGCGACCGTGTCGCCAGGCCGGATCGCGGCGGCCAGCCGGGTGCCCAGCTGCGCCAGCAGCTCGTCGCCGTTCTGGTGGCCGAGGGAGTCGTTGACCTCCTTGAACCGGTCGAGGTCGATGACCGCGACGGCGCCCAGCCGACGCGAGCCGCCCTCGGTGAGCTCGGCGATGCGGCGGTGGAACAGCCGCCGGTTCGGCAGCCCGGTGAGCTGGTCGTGCTCGGCGAGGTGCGCGTTGTTGTCGGCCAGCCGCTTGAGGCGGCGCGTGGTGAACAGCGAGAGCCCGGCGAGGACGAGGTACAGCAGCAGCAGCCCGATCACCAGGTCTCGATACAGCGAGGCGAGCCCGGTCGAGATGTCGTCGCGGATCGGTTGGTACGGCAGGTAGATCTCGAGGACCCCGACCCGCGCGCGGTCCGGGCCGGCGTCGAGCGGTCGGTAGACCTCGACGACGGCGATCCCCGAGCTGCCGCCGGTGTCCGAGTCGGCGTTCAGGGTCGTGAGCTTGGACGTGGTCCTGCCCTTGGCGGCCAGGCCGACCTCGTCGTCGGGCGCCTCGCCGAAGCCGGTACCGTCGGTCGAGAACACCACGCGCCCGTCGAGGTCGCGCAGGCGCAACCGCACGATCGCGCCGCTGTCGACGGCCTGGCTGGTCACCTCGCGGAGCTCGGTCACGCTCAGGTCGCTCAGCCGGGCCCGGAGGTCGGTACCCGTCAGCAGCGGTTCGATGGCGGTGCTCGCGACCAGCGAGGCCTCCGACCTGGCCTCGGCCAGGCCGCGGCGGGCGGTCTCCGACCGGTACGAGCTGGCGAGGACGAGCCCGAGGACGATCACCGGGACGAGGCTGATCGCGGCGTAGACCGCGAACAAGCGCGACGCCGAGTGCGGGGTGCCGGAGGCGGTCCTCATCCTGTTGTATGTCGGGAGAGGTCGCCGAGAACTGAACCGGGAGTCATCCATGTGTCACAGCGACGAGAGCTCGGCGCCGGCAGCCCCCGGAGCAACCGCGGCAGGCGAGCACGGTGAGATCACGCTTGAGGCGACTGACGGCAACCGCTTCGCGGCGTACGCGGCCCGCGCGGGCGCCCGCGAGACGAGCGCGGACAACGTCGCCAGCGCCGACCGGCCGCGGCCCGGGATGGTGATCCTGCCCGACGTCCGCGGCCTGTTCGCCTTCTACCGCGACCTCGCGGTTCGGTTCGCCGAGATCGGCATCGACGCGGTGGCGATCGACTACTTCGGCCGTACCGCCGGCATCGGCGACCGCTCGGAGGCCTTCGAGTACCGCTCGCACGTCGAGCAGACGACGCCCGAGGGGATCGCGGCCGACGTGGCGGCGGCCATGGGCTACCTGCGGTCACCGGCCGGCGGGTCCGCGACCTCGGTNTTCACCGTCGGGTTCTGCTTCGGCGGCGGGTACTCGTGGCGGCAGTCGGCCGACCAGCCCGGCCTCTCCGGCGCGATCGGCTTCTACGGTCGCCCGGCACTGGCCGCTGACGCGATCGAACGGCTCCGGGCGCCGCTGCTGATGCTGCTCGGCGGGGCCGACCAGAACCTGCCCGCGGTCGACGCCGAGGCGCTGGCCGCTGCGGCCGAGCAGCGCGGCGTCGACGCCCAGGTCATCGTCTACCCGGGCGCGCCGCACTCCTTCTTCGACCGCACGTACGAGGAGCACGCCGACGCCTGCGACGACGCATGGACGCGCATCCGGGCCTTCGTCGACCGGTACGCTGACGGGGTCTAGGGGACGTAGCTCAATTGGCAGAGCACTGCCTTTGCAAGGCAGGGGTTAGGGGTTCGATTCCCCTCGTCTCCACATCCTCGTCTCCACACGGTCTCCACCCTCGGGATGTGCAGCGATGACGACGGACGGGCTGCTGCGACGAGGGGTGCTCCTCGAGCGGGTCACCCTGGCATGGAACGTGGTCGGCATCGTCGTCCTCGCGTTCGCCGCGCTGGCCGCCCGGTCTGTCGCGCTGGCCGGGTTCGGGCTGGACAGCCTCGTCGAGATCGGCGCGAGCACAGTGGTGCTGTGGGAGCTGGCGGAGGTCGACGGCCGGCGCCGCCGGTCGGCGCTGCGGCTGATCGGCGGCTGCTTCGCGCTGCTGTCTGCGTACGTCGCGGCGCAGTCGGTCGTGGTCCTGGTGACCCGGCACCATGCGGGGCACAGCCCGCTCGGCATCGGGTGGACCGCGATCACCGCGGTCGTCATGTTCACGCTGGCAGCGGGCAAGCGGCGGACGGGTACGGCACTGGGCAACGAGGTGCTCCTCACGGAGGGCCGCGTGACCTTCGTCGACGGGCTGCTCGCGGTCGCCGTCCTGGTCGGGCTCGCGCTCAACGCGGCTTTCGGCCTTTGGTGGGCCGATCCCGCGGCCGGTCTCGTCATCGTGGGGTACGGGGTGCGTGAGGCCTACGCCATCCTCGGCCCGCACGGGGTGGCCGGCCAGTCGTGAACCGAATGGCACGCAATCGAGCCGCGACGGCACGCCGCGAGTTGCCTCTTGCCCGGGTATGCCCGATATGTACCTCAGGTCGCAGTCCGATTGCGTGTCAGTTGGTGCACGGGTCCTGCTCGGCGACGGCGCGGGCGCGCGCGGCCAGCCGGCATGGCAGGATCGTTGTTGACCAGACCCTCGACCCAGGAGCTTTCCGTGCCCGAGCAGCTGTTCGCCACCTTGCACACCAACCGTGGAGACATCCGGATCCAGCTGCACCCTGACCACGCCCCCAAGACGGTGCGCAACTTCGTCGAGCTCGCCGAGGGTACGAAGGAATGGACGCACCCGGGCACCGGCGCCAAGGCGACGGTGCCGCTCTACGACGGCACCGTGTTCCACCGGGTCATCGAGGGGTTCATGATCCAGGGCGGCGACCCGCTCGGGCAGGGCATCGGCGGCCCCGGGTACAAGTTCGCCGACGAGTTCCACCCGGAGCTGACGTTCGAGCGGGCCTACCTGCTCGCGATGGCCAACAGCGGGCCGGCGACCAACGGGTCGCAGTTCTTCATCACCGTTGCGCCGACGACATGGCTGAACTTCAAGCACACCATCTTCGGCGAGGTGGCCGACGGTGCCAGCCGCGGCGTCGTCGACGAGATCGCCAAGACGCCGACCGGCCGTGGTGATGCACCCGTCGAGCCGGTCGTCATCGAGTCGGTCACCATCGAGCGCGTCGAGGCCTGAGCCTGACGTGAGCGAACCAGCACCACCGCCCGGAGCACCCGGGCCGGCCGACGCGGCGGCGCCGGTGTGCTACCGGCACCCGACGCGCGAGACGTACATCCGCTGCAACCGGTGCGACCGGCCGATCTGCCCGGAGTGCATGGTGAGCGCGGCGGTCGGGTTCCAGTGCCCGGAGTGCGTCGCCGAGGGACGGAAGACGGTACGCGAGCCCCGTACCGTCTTCGGCGGCAAGGTCTACGCGCGGCCGGGCCTCGTGACGACGACCCTCGTCGGGCTGTGCGTGGCCGCCTACGTCGTGCAGGTCGCCGTACCCTCCACGACCGGCAAGGGCGAGATGTTCGGCCTGGCCGTGGCGAGCGGGCAGTGGTGGCGGCTGATCACGGCGGGGTTCCTGCACCTGTCCCTGGTCCACATCCTGTTCAACATGTGGGGGCTGTGGGTGCTGGGCAAGCCCCTCGAGGCGAGGCTCGGGCGGGTCCGGTTCGGTGTCCTGTATGCGGTATCCCTGTTCGCGGGCTCGACGGTGTCGTACGTGTTCGCCAACCCGCAGGGAGCCTCGGTCGGGGCCTCCGGGGCGATCTTCGGGCTGGCCGGCGGGATGATCGTGATGGCCAAGCGGATGCAGTGGAACCTCAGCTGGCTCGTCGGCATCGTGGCCCTGAACTTCCTGCTGCCGTTCGTGGTCGCGAACATCGACTGGCATGCCCACGTCGGCGGGCTGGTCGCCGGGATGATCGTGACCGCCGCTTTCGTCTACCCCCCGCCCCGGCTCCGCGTCGTGAGCGCGGTGGTCGTGGTGGCCGTCGTCATGGCGGTGTGCGTCGGTCTCGTGGCGCACCGCACGCAGCAGATCCGCCAGGACCCGAGGTATGCCAGCGTCTTCCAGCTCGGCGGCGTGATCACCGGCGACGGCGACTTCCGCCCGTTCCCGTAGGCGGGTCGTGACGGGTTGTCCACAGTGGGGACAACCGGTGTGGACAGAACTACAGGCGTGTGACTTCGACCGGCCGGGTCACTTCCATCGGGTAGCGGTGATGAAGCCCGCGCCCAGCAGGCCGAACCCGATGATCAGGTTGATGTTGCCCTGGATCGGCATCACGCTCGAGGCGATGTAGTAGACGACGATCCAGGCGAGGCCGACGACGAAGAAGCCGACCATGAGCGGTGCCACCCAGCGCCCGCTCATCTTGGACGCGGCCGACTGACCCTTGGGCGGCGGTGTGAACGGAGCCTTGCGGCGGACCCGCGACTTGGGCACGGCGGTCACTCCTCCTGCTGGAACCTGCGCGACGATCGAGGCGATGCTGTCCGTTAGCGTAGACGAGGTGATCCGATCCGTGTCCTCGCGACGTGCCTGGCGGGTCGGTACGCCCATCGCGCTCGCCCTCGCCGGGCTGCTGATGGCGACCAGTGCCGCGACGGCCCGTGGTACCGACCTGCGCTCGGACCGCCGCTCCGACCTTGCCGACCTGATCCGCGAGCAGGCGACGAAGGCCGCTGACGGCAGCGCCGCCGTCCAGCAGCTGCGCGCCGAGGTCGACCGGCTGACGGCGTCGCGGGGGGGTACGGACGCGCGGGTCGCCGCGGCCCAGCAGCAGGCGGCCCGGCTCGAGGCACTTGCGGGGCTGACGCCGATGGCCGGGCCGGGTCTCGTGGTGACCCTCGACGACTCCCACCACGACCCGAGCACCCAGCTCCCGGCCGGTGTGACCGCCGACGACCTCCTCGTCCACCAGCAGGACCTCCAGGCGGTCGTCAACGCGCTCTGGGCCGGCGGCGCCCAAGGCGTCCAGGTCATGGACCAGCGGCTGCTCGCCACAAGCGCTGTCCGGTGCGTGGGCAACACCCTGATCCTGCACGGGCGCGTCTACTCCCCGCCGTTCTCGGTCGCCGCGGTCGGCGACGAGGCCGGGATGCGCCGCGCGCTCGCCACGTCGCCCGCGATGATCAGCTACCGGCAGTGGGTCGATGTCGTCGGCCTCGGCTACCTGGTGGTCGGCCACGCGCGGCTGACGCTTCCTGCCTACCAGGGCGAGCTGGCCCTCACGTCGGCGCGGGCGCGGTGACGACGACGAGGCGCGAGCGGCCTGCGGTCTCCCTGTACGGGTGGCTCTGGCGCCGCCTGCCCGGCCGGTGGCCGCTCAAGGTCGGGGTCCTCGCGGTGGGTGCTGCTGCCCTCTGCGTCGTCCTGTTCCTCGTGGTCTTCCCGTGGGTCGAACCCCGCCTGCCGTTCAACCACGTCACGGTCGACAACCCGGCCAGCAGCCCGAGTGCGGGAGGATAGCCCCATGGACGGTTCCGTCAGCCAGATCAGGCCCCGCTCGGACGGCGGCCCGGCCTTGCGGATCCTGGTCGTCGACAACTACGACTCGTTNGTCTTCAACCTGGTGCAGTACCTCGCCCAGCTCGGCGCTGTTCCCGTCGTACGACGCAACGACGCGGTCACGGCCGCGGAGGCCGGCGAGTACGACGGGGTGCTGCTGTCGCCCGGGCCGGGCACGCCCGAGGAGGCGGGTGTCTGCGTCGACATGGTCAGCTACGCCGCCGGGCGCGTGCCGCTGCTCGGCGTCTGCCTCGGGCACCAGGCGATCGCCGTCGCCTACGGCGCCAAGGTGACGCGGGCACCGGAGCTGCTGCACGGCAAGACCTCGCAGGTGCACCACCAGGGCGCGGGGGTCCTCGACGGCCTGCCCGACCCGTTCACGGCGACCCGCTACCACTCGCTGGCCGTCGATCCCTCGACGGTGCCCGCCGATCAGCTCGAGGTCACGGGTACGACGGCGTCCGGCGTCATCATGGCGATGCGGCACCGCAGCGTCGACATCGAGGGCGTCCAGTTCCACCCCGAGTCCGTGCTCACGCAGGGCGGCCACCGGATGCTGGCCAACTGGCTGGTCCGCTGCGGCGACCCGGAGGCGGTCCTCCGCGCCAGCGGCCTCGCCCCGGTCGTACCCGCCGTCGGCTGACCCGCGCCACCTCCCGCCCGCGCGACCTCCGGGGCTAGCGGGGGTGCGGATCAGGGGACCACGCGTACCCCCAGGTGGGTGGCGAATGCGGGCGCGAGGTCGGCGAGCTGACCCTGGCTGATGACGGCACCGGCCAGCTGGGCGAGGCCGCTGAGCTCGTGCAGCTCGGCCCGGCTCAGGTCGACCTCGGCCAGCCGTGCGGACGAGACGTCGAGCCGCTCCACCTGGCAACCAGGGAACGCGACGCGGGTCAGGTCGGCCCGGCTGCAGTCGACGTCACCGAGCCGGCAGCCCTCGAACGTGACGTCGACGAGGTGCGCCCCGCGGAGGTTGACGAAGTCGATCTTCCCCCCGACCACGTGCAGCCGGGTCATCGTCGCGCCCGGCGCCACGAAGGCACCGATCCGGCTGCCGCGTACGACGCAGTCCCGCCAGGCCGAGTCGGCGACGTCGAGGCTCACCGACCGCAGGTCGGTCAGGACGGTGTCGCCGATGCGGGCCCTTCGCAGCTGGACGTCGTCGAGCCGGCAGTCATGCATCTCGCAGTCGAGGAAACGGGCCTGCGAGCCGCGCTGCCCGGACAGGTCGAGCCCGCGCAGCTCCAGCCCGTCGTAGTCGCCGTCGACCTCCAGGGCGGTGAACCCGGCAGGCCCCCCGGTCACGGCGACGGGCTCGTCGTGGGCGTACCTGTGCTGCTCGGGGTGGGCGTCGACGTGGGGGCGATCGCGACGGTGATCGTCACGGTCTTGCCCTGACCGAACGGTGTCTTCGCCTTCGGGTTCTGCAGGATGACGCTGCCGTCGGCGGCCGCATCGGTGGTCTGGTGGATCACCGCGACGAGGAAGCCGGCGTTGGTGAGGTCGGCCCTGGCCTGGACCTCGGTCTCGCCGACGACGCCTGGAACGGGGACGAGCCCGCTGGAGATGACGAGGGCCACGGGCGAGCCCTTGGACACCGCGGTCCCGACCTTCGGGTTCGAGTCGACGACGGTGCCGGCCGTGGTCCCTGGCGACGACGCCTGGGTGACGTTGCCGACCGTCAGGCCGGCCGCGGTGAGGGCGTCGGCCGCCTGCTGCTGGGTGAGCCCGATCAGCGTGGGTACCGAGACGGTGCCCGGCCCGGCCGAGTACGTGACGTCGACCGGCGTGTTCTTGGCCACCTTGGTCGAGGCGAGCGGGTTCTGCAGTATGACGGTGCCGATGGGGCGGTCGCTGGTGACCGAGTTCTCCACGCCGAGCTTGAGGCCCCGCTCGGCCAGCTGGGACACGACCTGGGCGTGCTGGAAGCCGGACAGGTCCGGCACGCTGATGTTGGCGTCGGTCCCCGCGAACAGCCCACGGCCGAGGAAGAACGCGAGCGCCAGCGCGGCGACCACGGCGAACCCGAGCACGACGTACCAGGCCGTACGGGTCCCGGACCTCGTCGAGGCGGGTCGCGGTGCCCCCAGCAGGACCGGTTCGGCGGTCGCCGGGAGCGTGAACAGCTGGGTGGCGTCGTCGGCGGTTGCCCCGGCGGTGGCGCCGAGCGCCGCTCCTGCGGCCCCGCCGGCGAGAGCGCTCGGCAGGCTGCTGGCCGCCAGCGGCTGTCCGAGGCGNGCCCGCTCGACGTCGGCCTCCATCTCGGCCGCCGACTGGTACCGGTCGACCGGGCTCTTGGCGAGCGAGCGCATCACGACGGTGTCGCAGGCGGGCGGGATGTCGGGGTTGACCCGGGAGGGCGGCGGCGCCGTCTCGCGCACGTGCTGGTAGGCCACGGAGACCGGCGAGTCGCCGATGAACGGCGGCCGGCCGGTGAGCAGCTCGTAGAGCAGGCAGCCGGTCGAGTAGACGTCGGAGCGCGCGTCGACGACCTCGCCGCGGGCCTGCTCGGGCGAGAGGTACTGCGCCGTCCCGAGCACCGCGGAGGTCTGCGTCATGGTGGCCGCGCTGTCGGCGATGGCCCTCGCGATGCCGAAGTCCATGACCTTGACCTGGCCCGTGCGGCTCAGCATCACGTTGCCGGGCTTGATGTCGCGGTGGATGATCCCGTGCCGGTGCGAGTAGTCGAGCGCGGCGAGGGTGCCCTCGGCGATCTCGAGCGCCCGCTCGGGCTGGAAGTGGTGACCGGACTTCACGAGGTCGCGGAGCGTGGTGCCGTCGACGAACTCCATGACGATGTACGGCACGAGGGTGCCCTGGACGTCGGTCTCCCCGGTGTCGTAGACGGCGACGATGTTGGGGTGGTTGAGCGACGCCGACGCCTGGGCCTCGCGGCGGAACCGGGCGTGGAACGAGGGGTCGCGGGCAAGGTCGGTGCGCAGCAGCTTGACGGCCACGCGCCGGCCGAGGCGCAGGTCGTGGCCGGCGAAGACCTCGGCCATCCCGCCGCGGCCGATGACCTCCGCCAGCTCGTACCGGTCCCCGAGCCGTCGAGGCTCGTCCATCCGGCCCTCCCCTGCGGTGTTGTCGTCGTCCGTCATGTCCTGCGTTCTCCCCTGATCATCTACCGAGAATGGCGAGCATCACGGCTTTGGCCACCGGGGCGGCCAGTCGGCCACCGGAGATCTGCCCGTCGTTCGGAGCACCCTCGACCACCACGGCCACGGCGACGTCGGCGTTGTCCGCGGGCCCGAAGGCCACGAACCACGCGTCGGCCGGCTTGCCCGGTGCGGTCTGTGCGGTGCCTGTCTTGCCGGCGACCCGTACGCCGGAGATCTGTGCGTTGGTGCCGGTGCCGTTGTCGACCACCCCGACCATCATCTGGGTGATCTCCTGCGCGATCGCGGGCGTCATGGCAGTCCCGAACGGTTGCGGCTGCACCGGCGGCTCCAGGGGGGCGAGGTCGGGACCCAGCACCGACTGGACGAGGTAGGGCGACTCGACGACGCCGTGGTTGGCGATCGCGGCGGCGACCATCGCCATCTGCATCGGCGTCGAGCGCACGTCGAACTGCCCGATCGCGCTGAGGGCCGACTGTGCCTTGTCGAGGCTGGTCGGGAACCGGCTGGTCGCCGCCGTCATCGGTACGTCGAAGGAGGAGTTGAAGCCGAACTTCTCCGCCTGAGCGAGCAGCACGTCGCCGCCCAGGGCGATCCCGACGTTGGCGAAGGCGGTGTTGCACGACACCTCGAGGGCCACCTGGAGCGTCACGTGGCCGTTGCCGCACGCCTGCCCGTTGTCGTTGGGCAGCACGGCGGTCGAGCCCGGGAGCGTGATGTGCGCCGGCGAGGGGATCAGCGTCGAGCTGGTGAACTGGCCGCTCGAGAGCGCAGCCGTGAGAGTGACCAGCTTGAACGTCGAGCCGGGCGGGTAGACCTCGGCGAGCGGCCGGTTGAGCAGCGGGTTCTGCGGGTTGTTGATGAGCTTGGACCAGGCCGCCTGCTCNGCGGCGGGGTCGTTGGTGGCCAACGTGTTCGGGTCGAACGTGGGGCTCTGCACGAGGGCGAGGATCGCGCCGGTCGAGGGCTGGATCGCGACGACAGCACCGACCTTGCCGCGCATGCCCTCGGCCGCGGCGAGCTGGGCCTTCGCGTTGATGGTGAGGACGACGCTGCCGCCCTTGCTCGTCCGTCCTGCGATGAGGTCGCTGATCTGCTGCAACGAGAACCGCGGGTCGGTACCGGCCAGCACGCTGTTCTGGATGCGCTCGATGCCGGTACGCCCGTAGACCAGCGAGTAGAAGCCGGTGGCCGAGACGTACAGCGAGCCGTACGGGTAGGTGCGCTGGTACTTCAGCTGGCCCTTGCCGGCGACGGAAACGGCGACCGGGGTGCCGCCGACCAGGATCGGCCCGCGCTGCCTCGCGTACTCCTTGATGACGCTGCGGTTGTTGCCCGGCTGGTTGGCGAGGCTGCTCGAGCGGGCGACCTGCACCAGGTTGATGTTGACCAGCAGCGCCACGAACAGCAGCGCCACGAACACGGCGAGGCGCCGGATCGTGCCGGCGAGGGAGCCGATCATCGGGCCCCCCCGTGGTCGATCGGTACGACGATGGTCATGGCCGTGTCGGTGATGGGTACGGCGGTCGGGATCGGCCGGCGTGAGCTGTCGCTGACCCGCAGCAGCAGGCCGATGACCATCCAGTTGGCGATCATCGACGAGCCGCCTGCGGCGAGGAACGGCGTCGTGAGGCCCGTCAGCGGGATCAGGTTGGTCACCCCGCCGACCACGATGAACACCTGCATGGCCATGACGAACGCGATGCCGCAGGCCACCAGCCGACCGAACACGTCACGGGCGGCGAGGGCGGTGCGCAGGCCGCGCTCGACGAGGATGGCGTAGAGCAGCAGCAGCGCCATGAGCCCGGTGAGGCCGAGCTCCTCGCCCACTGCGGAGATGATGAAGTCGGACTTGGCGAAGGGAACCAGCTGCGGCGTCCCCTGGCCGATGCCGGTGCCCAGCACGCCGCCGTCCGCGAGGCCGTACAGGCTCTGCGTCACCTGGTATCCGGCGCCCTGGGCGTCGGCGAACGGGTGCAGCCACACGTCGACGCGCACCCGCACGTGCCCGAACGCGTAGTAGCCCGCCGTCGAGCCGGCGAGGAACAGGAACGTCCCGATGACCACCCAGCCGCGGCGGCCGGTGGCGACGTACAGCAGTGCGACGAACAGCCCGAAGAACAGCAGCGACGTCCCCAGGTCCTTCTCGAAGACGAGGACGGCGACGCTGACCAGCCAGGCGACCAGGATCGGGCCGAGGTCGCGTCCTCGTGGCACGTCGACGCCGAGGAACTGGGTACGCGCCACCGCGAGGGCGTCGCGCTTGACCACGAGGTAGCCGGCGAAGAAGACGATCAGGGCCACCTTGGCGATCTCGGCCGGCTGGAAGGAGAGGCCAGCGAGCCGGATCCAGATCCGGGCGCCGTTGATGGTCACGCCGAGCCCGGGGACCAGAGGCAGCACGAGGAGGGCGAGACCGATCACCATCGCGGTGTACGTGAAGCGCTGCAGCAGGCGGGGGTCGCCCACCACGACGAGGACCAGGACCATCAGGACCAGGCCGAGCCCGGTCCAGACCAGCTGGGTCGGCGCCGTGGGCTTAGGCAGGGGCTGGCCGCGCTGGATCGCGGCCAGGTTGCCCGCCACGTCGAGGCGGTGGATCATCGCGAGCCCGATGCCGTTGATGGCCAACGACACCGGGAGGAGCACCTGGTCCGACCAGGGCGCGAGCCAGCGGACCATCGCGTGCGCGGCCAGCGCGGCGACCGTCGCACCGATCGCGAACGCCACGAAGTGGGCCGGCAGGATGCCGCCGTTGGCGAAGCCCACCTGCGCGTAGGCGAGCAGGCCGATAGCGAGCGCGATGAACACCAGGACCAGCTCGGCCCCGCGACGCGGGCGGCGCGGCGCGCTGGGGACGGGCGGGCCGGCCGCGGGAGTGGACGGGGGCGCCGACACGGCGGTGCTCATGGCTTGCTCACGCTGGCGCTCGGGGTGGCGGTACCTGTCGTCGGCGTTGTTGGTGACCCGGAGGTCGACGGGCTCGGTGGCGTGGCGCCTGCGGTCGGCGGGCACCCGGCCGTCTGCGGGACCAGCACGCACGTCGCAGCCGCGTCCTGCAGGCGGCCGACGATCGCGCGCGCCTCCGCGAGGCTGCCGGCCGACATCGTGGCCTGCACCTGGTCGCGCTGGAACTCGGGCAGGTCGGTCAGCCGGAGACTGCTCGGCTCCACCACCTTGGCCAGGGAGCGGCCGACCAGGTGCTGCGGTACGCCGCGGAAGATGGCGACCCGGCCGGAGTCGGCACCCACGAAGTACTGCGTCTGCGTCCAGCGGTAGCCGAAGAATCCAGCGACGCCGACAGCGACGAGGAGCAGCAGGACCGGGACGAGCAGCCGGAAGCCCCGGGGTCGGCGCGAGTCGTCGTCGTCGGCGCCTGCGGTCCGGCGCAGCTGGGTCGGCGGGCCACCTGCGCGGCCTTCGACCGGCTCGTCGACGGCCGCCCCCACGACCGCGGGCGCGTGCTGGACCTCGCCGGCTGTCTCGTCGGCATCGTCGGCATCGTAGGCATCGTCGGCATCGATCACGTCGGCGACGACGCAGGTGACGTTGTCGGGTGCGCCGCCGCGAAGCGCCAGGTCGATCAGCTGGTCGGCCGCCTCCGCGGGGGTGCCGACCATGAGCACCTCGCGCATCGTCGCCTCGGCCAGCACCCCGGACAGGCCGTCGCTGCACAGCAGGTACCGGTCGCCGACCCGCGGAGCGCGCACCGCGATGACGGGCTCGACCTCGACCCGGCCGTCGAGGGCCTGCAGCAGCAACGAGCGCTGCGGATGGGTGCGCGCGTCGTCGTGGCTGATCCGGCCCTGGTCGACCAGCGACTGCACGAACGTCTGGTCGTGCGTCACCTGCTCCAGCACGCCATGCCGGAGCAGGTAGCCGCGGGAGTCGCCCACCTGGGCGATCGCCACCCGGTCGCCGATCTGCAGCAGCGCTGTCAGCGTCGTACCCATGCCTTCGAGCTCGGGCTTGCTGCGGATCAGCTCGCGCATCCGCTGCCCGGCCCGGGCCACCGCCTCGCGCAGCAAGGACTCGGGGTCGGCCCCGGGCTCGCCGCTCTCGGCGGCCTCTGGCAGCTCTTCGAGCACCGCGCGCAGGGCCGTCGCGCTGGCCACCTCGCCGGCCGCGTGGCCGCCCATGCCGTCGGCGATCACCAGCAGGTGCGACGACCCGTAGCCGGAGTCCTCGTTGCCCTTGCGCACCATCCCGACGTGGGAACGCGCCGAGAAGCGCAGCTCGATGGCCATCGCGCTACTTCCGCAGCTCGAGGACGGTCTTGCCGATCCGTACCGGGCTGCCGACGGGGAGGACCATGGCCGTCGTCAGTCTCGTACGGTCGAGGTAGGTCCCGTTGGTGGAGCCGAGGTCCTCGACCACCCAGCTGCCCTCGTGCGGGTACAGCCGGGCATGCCGGCTCGAGACGTAGTCGTCGTCGAGGACCAGCGTGTTCTCGGCCGAGCGGCCGATCGTGATCGGCGTCGCCCCCAGCTCGATCATCGTGCCCTCGTGGGCGCCGGCCGTGACGACCAGGTTGCGGGGGGCGCCGCGCTTGGGCTTCGCCGGTTTCGCGGGCTTGTTGCTCGCCTCGGCGCGGATGGCCGGCGCCGCCGCCGTCGCCCCCGCCGCGGCTGCGGCCGCTGGCACGCTGCGGGCGACCTTGCCGGCCTTGGGCGGCTTGGGCGGCTTGGTCCGTCGCCGCGCGAACAGGTCGCCGCGCATCACGGCTGCCACCGACAGCACCATCACCCAGAGCAGCACCAGAAACCCCATCTGGATCAGCTTCAGGGTGAGGGGCGACATCGACTAGCCGCCGTACCGGAACACGAGGGTGAGCGTGCCGACGCCGATCCGCGCCCCGTCGTAGAGCTCCGCCGACGTCACGCGCTCGCCGTTGACGTACGTACCGTTGGTCGACTGCAGGTCGGTGATGCGCGGCGGGTCGCTGAGGACGATCTCGGCGTGGCGCCGGGAGATGCCGGGGTCGTCGAGCCGCAGGTCGGCCTCGGCACCGCGGCCGAGCACCGTGTGCCGGCGGGTCAGCGCCAGCGTCGAGGTGCCGACCTCGAGGGCTGCGGAGACCTCGGCGGGCGCGGCCGTCGGCGTACCGGCCTCCGCCGTCGGGCCGGACGCGATCGCCTTGCTGAGCACCCGGAACATGCCCGTGTCGAGGTCGTCGACCTGCTCGAAGCGGACGAGTACCGGGCCGACGAACTGGTAGGCCTGCTCCTCGGCGTGCTCGCGCACCATGGCGGCGAGCTCCGCGCCGAGCGGTTCCGCATACATCGCCAGGCGCTCGTAGTCGTGCTGGCCGAGCTCGACGCTGAAGTCGTTGGGCACCATGGTTCGTCCGCGCGTGACGATCGCCGCCCGGTCGTCGCACTCGCGCTGGAGCGCCGCGGCGACCTCGACGGGCTGCACCTCGGACTTGAACGCCCGCGCGAAGGTCCCGCTCACCAGCCGGTCGAGCCGGCGCTCGAAGCGGTCCATGACCCCCAACGCGCACCTCCTCGGACTCGGTCGACCAGCCTGGGCGGCTCCCCAGATGGTATCTGTGGGCCGCTCCGGGGCTGGTTTCACGGGCGCTGCAGCCAGGCTGGCCGCACTGGGCTGCGTGATAACCTCGCTGGGCTCGCGCGAGTGGCGGAATAGGCAGACGCGCTGGATTCAGGTTCCAGTGCCCGAAAGGGTGTGGGGGTTCAACTCCCCCCTCGCGCACCACAGTTCGTGCGGTCGGTCGGCTCTCGGGGCCGTCTCCGCTTCAGCGCCCTCCGCGATCCGTCGATGGTGCTTCGGTGAGCACGACGAGCCGGTCCGCGCGACTGTTCTCCCGCCTCCTGTCCTCGTCGCTGGCCCTGGCTGTCGTCCTCGGCTCGCTCGCGGCGGTCGGTGTGGTCCTCGCCGTCCGGCTCAGCCACCTGTCCAGCGACCGCAACCGCGCTGACGTCATCGGCACCGCGCAGGGCGTCGCGATGCCCGCCGTCTCGACGTCGCTCGGCGACGGCTCCGGCGGGCCGCCGACGCCGGCGCAGCTGGCCGCGCTGGACGCCAGCGTCGCGAAGGTGGTCGCCTCCGGCCGGCTGAGCTCGCTGGCCATCTACGACATCGATGGGAACCGCGTCTACGGCCGCGGGCCGGGACCGTTCGTCACCGCCGCGGGCTCGCTCGCCGCCGTGCTGCGCTCCGGACCGCAGGCTGCCGACGTCCCCGGTGGCGTACGAGTCGTCATGCCGCTCCCGCCGCCGGCCCGGCCGCGGGGATCTGCACCGGCGGCACCGGCGGCGCCGTCGGGCGCGGTCCCGCCGCCCTTGGTGCTCGAGGCGGTCGTCCCGTCCGGCGCCCTTGGCGGCTCCGGTGCCTCCGCGCTCGGCTGGCTGCTGGCCGTCGGCGTGCTCGCGCTGGGCGTGACGGGCGCCAGCCTGATCACCCTGCAGCGCCGGATGAGACATCAGTCGTACCAGGCCACCCACGACCAGATGACGGGGCTGGGCAACCGCACGCTGCTCGAGGAGCATGCCGACCTCCTGCGAGGCGGTGCGCCGGCAGCGCTCCTGCTGATGGACCTCGACGGCTTCAAGGCCGTCAACGACAGCCTCGGTCACGCGGCCGGAGACCACCTGCTCTGCCAGGTCGCGGGCGCGCTGGGCAAGCGGGTCCGCCCGGCCGACCTGCTGGTACGACTCGGGGGCGACGAGTTCGCCGTGCTGCTCCCAGGGGCCGACGAGGTGGCGGCGCGAGCTGCCGCCGAGCGCCTGCTCGGAGCCGTACGGGCCACGTTCGTCGTGCACGGGGTACCGGTCGACACCGACGGCAGCATCGGCGTCGCCCTCGCCCCGCGCGACGGGACGACCGTCGGCGAGCTCCTGCGAGCTGCCGACCTCGCCATGTACGCAGCGAAGCGCGGCCGTCTCGGGGTGAGCGTCGCGCCCCGCCCCGCCCACCTGTCCGTGTGAGACCAGGTCAGGACCTGGCCTCACACAGACGTGTGTCCAAGCCGCCGTCTGGCCAGGCCTAGCTTCGGCCGACAGGAGCTGCCAAGCTCACGCGCGTGGACGTCGCCTACGCGCGGTTCGTCCGGCGAACCGTCAGCGAGGACGAGCGCGTCGAGCTGGATCGAGTGGATCAGTTGGCTGCGCAGCTGCGTGCCCACTTGCTCGAGACGGCCGCCGACATCGACGCGGTCCACGTACATCGAGCCCAGAGCAGCGCGGTCCAGTCCATTGTTGCCCGACTCCTGACGGACCGTTTGGGCTTCGACCAGGAGGTCGTCCTGGCACCTGATGACGGCTTCGTCACGAGGGCCCGACCCGACTTCATCTACCGTCTCGGGCCTGGACGCGGGGTGCTCGCTGAGGTCGAACGTGGTGGCACGACGACGAACAACCATGACCTGAAGGACCTATGGAAGACGCATATAGCCCACGACGCCCAGCATCTGTTCCTCGTCGTACCTCACGCCAACTGGAACGCGGCTGGCGTTGCGCGGGAGAAGCCGTTCGCCCGCGTCGAGAGGCGTCTGGCCGCGTTCTTCGGCGACCCGAGGCGGGAGGTCGACGTGGTGAGCCTGCACCTGTTCGGTTACGGCCAATCGGTGCTTCCGTTGGCCGCGGCGCCGCCTTCAGCCGNTTGAACCGCGCCAGAGGCGAGCCGCACCCGGGTCGATGCCACGGGTCGAGTGAAGAACTCCTGTGGAAGCACGTGTCCGACCTGAAAGATCACGTGCATTTCGTCCAGGAGGAGTAGGGCTGCCTGTGCGTGATACTCGGCTTGTTGGTGGTTACAGATGCGCAGATGGGCTCCGTTGGCCAGATCGTGTGCTTTCGCCGCCGCCCGCAGCCCGTCCCTGAACCGGCCCGACGAGTCGAGCTCGGCTTCGCGTTCCTCCGCCTCGAGTGTCGCTCCCCAGGCCTCTTCCGTTTCGGTTGGAGCATTGCCCGATGTCATGGGGAGATCTTCAGGTCGGCGCTGTCGGCTCGCTGACGCGCGTGCCCTCGTGGCCGCCTCGTGTCAGGTCCGGCGAGGGCTCCGACGCGCTCTCGGTCTGACCCGAGCTGTCCGTGTGAGACCGGGTCCTGGGCTGAGCTCACACGGACAGGACGGCCCGCACCCAGAGGACGGGGCGGGTCACTGGGTCGGGTCGCCCTCCGCGCTGGAGCTGGCCTTCGCGAGGTCCTGGCCGGCGGTCGAGTTCGCGGCCGAGGCGGCCTTCGTCGCGGCGACGAGCGCGGCCTTGGCGGCGGCGACGGCCGCGGCGCTCGAGCTGCTGGACGTCGCAGCCGGCGAAGCCGAAGCGGTGCCGGTACCCCCCGGAGCCGCAGCGACCGGAGCCGGCGTGCTGACGACGGGCTGGACCGGCGGCGGGGTCGTGCGGTGCGCGAGCCCGCACCCGGAGACGGCACCGGCGAGTACGAGGAGGGAGGCGGCGACGGCGGCTCGGCGTCCCTGCAGGAGGTTGCTGCTCATGAACGGAGTTTCGGACGCCGATGATCGAGCCTGCAGCGCCGGAATGTTCGCGTTGGGTAAGTCTGGTCGTCAGCGGGTGACGCGCACGGGGACGCCGTTGCCGGGGCGGAGCGTCACGCGGTACTGCGACGTCACCACGTGCGCGGGGTCGGACGCGAAGGACCACCGACCGGCGAGCACCGCGAGGACGGTCACCGCCTCGGCCCAGGCGAACTGCTCGCCGATGCAGGCCCGCGGCCCGGTACCGAACGGNAGGTACGCGTGCCGGGGCACCGTCTCGGCCCGGGCGTCCAGCCAGCGGCCAGGGTCGAACACCTCGGGAGCCGGGAACGAGCGGGGGTCGTGGTGCAGCAGCAGCGGGCTCACCCCGACGACGGTCCCGGCCGGTGCGTCCCACTCGGCGAACGAGACGTCGGACGTGAGCGTCCGGCCGATCAGCCAGGCCGGCGGGTACAGCCGCATCGCCTCGCTGACGACGGCCCTGGTGTACCTGAGGCCAGGCAGGTCGGCGAACCGCGGCAGCCGCCCCTCGAGCGACGCCAGCTCGCTCTGCAGCTGCGCCAGGACCTCCGGGTGTCGCCCGACCAGGTGCAGGGTCCAGGCCAGTGCGTTGGCGGTCGTCTCGTGGCCGGCCATCAGCAGTGTGATGACGTGGTCGTGGACCTCGGCGGCGGAGAGCCCGTCCGGCCCTTCCGTCGCGGCCAGCAGCGCCGACACCACGTCGCCCCTGTCGTCGGAGCGCGTGGCTCGTCGGCCGTCCACGATGCCGTCGACGATCCCGTGGATCGCCGAGACCTCGGGCGGTACGGCGGTAGCCAGCAGGGTCGCCGCTGCCGGCGCCCGGCCGAAACCCCGGCTGGCCACGCCGACGTTCGTACGGGCGAACTCGGCGAGCGCCCCTTCGAGTGCGACGCGGATCCCACTCGCGTCGTCGGCGAGGTCGATGCCGAGCAACGTGCGGCCGACGATGTCGAGGGTCAGGGCGCCCATCTCGTCGTGCATGTCGAGGATCTGGCCGTCGGTCCAGCTGTCTGCACGGACGGCGGCACGAGAGGCGAACGCGTCGACGTACAGTTCGAGCCGTCGGGGTGAGAACGCAGGGGCGACGAGACGGCGGGCGCGGCGGTGGTCGTCGCCCTCGCTGGTGAGCAACCCGTTGCCCAGCAAGCGTCTCGTCAGCTGGACGCCGGGTCCCTTGACGGTGTCAGCGGCATGGTCCACGAGCAGGAGGCTGACGAGAGAGGGGTCGATCAGGAGGAGGACGCGCTGCCCGCGGACCCGCATGGCGACCACGCGGTCTGCGCCTTTGGCGAGGCTGCGGAGCGCGGCCCCGGCGTCACCGGTGCGGCGCGCTCCCCTGGTGCGCAGCGCGACTCGGGCGGTACCCATCCAGTGTCCGCGGCGTCCGCGGCGACCGGAGGTGGTTTGCGCGCTGGTGACCATTCATGAAGCGAAGCACAACAGCCGCCTCTGCCGGGTCAGCGCCAGGTGAAGATCCGGTCAGGCTGCGGGGTACCAGCCGGACTGCGGGTGCGCCTCGACGGAACGCCCGTCGGACCGGTCTGCGCCGGTGAACGGGGCGAGCGCGGAGACTGCGACGAGTACTCCGAAGAGCACGAAGACTGCCATGACCAACCACCAGTTCTTGAAGTGCGGAACCTTGCCGTAGTTCGATGTTGACGGCTAAACCATCCAGATACAAGCGACTATTACTTCACATTGCTTCACGGATCGTGAACAATGTCTTCCATGCTGGACCTCCGCAGGCTGCAGGTTCTCGCTTCCGTCGTCGACACAGGGTCCATCACGGGGGCGGCACACACGCTCGGCTTCACCGTCTCGTCGGTTAGCCAGCAGATGTCAGCGCTCGAGCAGCAGCTGGACGTCGTCCTCTTCGAGAAGTCCGGCCGCGGGATCCGCCCGACGGCGGCGGCAACCCTGCTCGCCGAGCATGCAGCAGTGCTCCTCGCCGCCGCTGACGACGCCGAGCAGGCCCTCGCCGACCTGCGGTCGGGCCGTACCGGCCGCCTGCACGTCGTCTCGTTCCCCTCTGCCGGCGACTCCCTCGTACCGCCCGCGATGGCCGAGCTGCGCCGGCGCCAGCCCGGGGTGCTCGTCGAGGCATCGGTCGACGAGGTCGACGGCTCGTACGCTCGGCTGCGAGCCGGTCGGGCCGACGTCATCGTCGTGGTGGAGCCGTACGCGGCTGGCGGGCAGCCGTCCGACGACCTGGTCCGCGTCCACCTGCTCGACGACCCGTACCGCTTGCTGCTGCCCAAGGGCCACCGCCTCGCCCGCCGCCGTACCGTGGACGTCGCCGACCTCGCCGGCGACGACTGGGTCTCGACCTACGCGGGCGGGGGCGGCCAGGACTACGTGCGCCAGGTCACCGTCTCGGCGGCCCGGCGTGCTGGCTTCACACCGCGCATCGTCGCCCAGGCGGACGAGTTCCCGGCGACGCAGGGATACGTGGCGGCGGGGCTGGGGGTCGCGCTCGCGCCGGTGCTGGCGCTCGGCGCCCGGCATGCCGGCATCGTGGTCAAGCGGCTGGCGTACGACCCCCCCCCACGGCACGTGTGGGCGGCGACCCGCCCCTCGATCGCCGACCTCGCACCGGTGGCGGCGATGGTCCGGGCCCTCCGCGCGGCCGCCCTCGCCCAGCGCCGCACGACCGCCCGCTGACCAGGTACTACCAGCTGCGGCGGCGGCGGAAGGCGCCCATGAACCACAGCAGCGGGAAGACGAAGAAGGGGAAGTGCCCGTCGGTGGCCAGCGTGACGACCGCGATCAGCAGCAGGATCGGCACGATCGGCGGGACGAGGAAGACCGTCCGCGGGCGGCGCCCCTCGCCGCGCGAGCGTCCCGTCGACGAAGGCGGCTGCGTCCGACCTGGAACGGCGCGCGGTTCCGGCAGGTCGGCGAACAGCGGCTGCAGCTCGGCTGCGGTCCTCGCCTCGTACGCGGCGTCCAGGCGTACGTCGAACTCGCTGCGGTCGAGCCGGCCGGCTGCGAAGTGTTCCCCGAGCGCCTCGGCCGCCCGCTCGCGCTCCGCGTCGCCGATGCGCTCACCGCCCGCGAGCGAGGGAAGCCGTTCCTCGTTCGACCCCGTGCTCATCGGTGCCTCCAACGCCCGTACCCATAGGTAATCAAGTAATCGTGGGCCGCGGCAGCGCGGAAAGCAACCCTTTGGTCTGACAGTTGTAGGGCCTAGATCAAACCGATCGTCAGGCTAGCGGACGCTGAACTCCGCGATCGAGTCCTGCAAGCGCTCCGCCAACGAGCCGAGCGCGCCCACCGACTCGGCCGATGCCTGTGCGCCGACGGCCTGCTCGGCGGAGGCGGCCGACGCGTGCGCCATCGTCGCGAGCACCTGGTCGGACGAGCTGTCGTGCTGGCGGGTGGCCTCCTGGATCTGTCCTGCTGCCTGCGCCGCGCGCAGGGCTGCGTGCGCGATGCGATCCAGCCGTTGCTCGACCGCGTCCGCGAGCTCGGCGCCTCGCTTGGCCGCCTTGGCGCCCTCCTCGGACGCGAGCACCGTCTTGCGGGTACCAGAACGGATCCCGACCACGATGGTCTGGATCTGTCCGGTGGCCTGCTGCGCCCGCTCGGCCAGCTTGCGCACCTCGGCGGCGACGACGGCGAAGCCGCGCCCGTGCTCGCCGGCCCGCGCGGCCTCGATCGCGGCATTTAGCGCGAGCAGGTTCGTCTGGTCCGCGAGGTCGTCGATCACCGCAAGGATGCGGTCGATCTCGGCGGTGCTCTGGTCCAGGCTGATCGCCTCCGCGCTGATCGACTCGACGCGGCCGGCGATCTCGTTGATGGAGTCGACGGCGAGGTTGACCACCGCGCGCCCCTCCGAGCTGACGCGCGTCACGTCCTCGGCCGCGTACGCGACGGACTCGGCCGTCGCCGCGATCTGCGCCGCCGTCTCGGTCAGCTGCCGCATGCTCGCCGTGGTCTCTGCGAGCGCTTCCGCCTGCTGCACGGACCCGGCTGCGGACTGGGTCGTCGTCGCACCCAGCTCGACGGCGGCGGCCGCCAGCTGCTGGCTGCCCTCCTGCACCTGGGCGACCACGCGCCGGACCGACGAGACGGTCGCATCGAGCGACTCCCAGAGCTCGTGCACCGGTCCGGCGAGATCGCGGCCACCCTCCGCGATGCCCGGCCTGAGGTCGCCGTGCGCGACCTCGGCAAGCGCGCGGGACAGCGCCTCGACCTGGTCGGCGAGCTCGGTCCGCGCCCGCTCGCTCTCCAGGCGCAGCTGCTCGACGGCCTGGGCCAGGGTCATCATGAAGACGGAGAGGATCGGCAGCCCGAGACAGACGACCAGCACGTCACCGGCCGATCCGGTCGTACCGAGCGTGCCGGAGACCAGCGAGCCGATCAGGACGCAGGCGCTGGACAGCAGGCCGAACACGGGCGTGAAGATCCGCGGCAGGTAGCTCGCGGCGAACACGATGACGAAGGCGTAGTACAGCCACATCGAGTGCCGCGTTTCCCCCGTCGTCGACACCTGCTCGGTGATGAGACCGAGGAAGAACAGCAACGAGACGGTGTCGATGATCAGCGCGTGCCGCTGCAGGAACGGCCACCGGGCCTCGATCCGAGGACGGATGATGAACCACACGCCGCCGAGCACGGTGAGCGCCGTGAGCGCCGCGACGACCGGCACCCCCAGCCGATCGGTCGTCGGGTCGGCGCGATTCACCAGCGCGAGCGCGACCGGGTTGTACGCGGCGACAGCGATCGCCGTCACGCCAGCAGTGATCGACAGCCGGCGTGAGACGTCCATCGGCTGGTTCCTCCGCCCTGACCGCGTGCGTACGCGTTCCCACGTGGATCATCGGGTGGCCGGGACCCGGCCTTGACCACCGAGGCCGCCGGGCTCAGCGGGCTCCGAGGGGCCCGTCGGTCAGCGCGCGCAAGAGGTCGGGCAGGTCGGCGACCGGCAGCCGGAACGTGCCCGTGCACTCGGCCTCCCGCCACATGCTGATGACCACGACGGCGTCGCTGCCGTGCCAGCTGACGCGCAGGGTGCGGCCCTGGCCTCGTACGTCCTCGAAGACCTCGCCGTGGGTCGGCAGGGCCGGGGTACCGGGTACCCGCAGCACGACCACGTCTCCCATGCCTCGATCGTGCCCGTACAACGCGTCGCGGTCCAGTGAATGGCCGAACCTCCGCCAACCGGTGCGTGCGAGGATTCGCGCATGACGACCGCACTGGTGACGTTCACGGTGGCGGCTGCGCTCATCGTGCTGCTGCCGGGGCCGGACACCCTGGTCGTCCTGCGCAACCTGCTCAGGCACGGGCGCCGCCGTGCGGTCCTCACCGTCGCCGGCGTCCTGTCCGGGCTGACGGTGTGGGTGCTCGCCGCCGCGCTCGGCCTGTCCGCGGTGCTGCGCGCCAGCTCCGACGCCTACGCCGCGCTGCGGATCGCGGGCGCCTGCTACCTGCTCTGGCTCGGCATCCAGTCGCTGCGGGCGCGCCGGACGGCCTTCGGTACCCCCGCGGAGCTGGCCGCCGACGGGTCGGGGCCGCCGCGTCGCGGCCTGCTCGGGACCGGCTACGGCGCCGGCCTTGCCACCGACCTGCTGAACCCGAAGGTCGGCGTCTTCTTCGTCACGTTCCTGCCCGGCTTCGTCCCGCACGGTGCCTCGGTCGGCGTGGTCTCGCTCGTGCTCGGGGCGGTGTTCATCGTCGAGACGGCGATCTACTTCACGGTCCTGCTGCTGCTGGCCGGCCGCATCACGGCCTGGATGCACAACCCCCGGGTCCAGCGGCGCCTCGACCGGGCGACCGGGCTGGTCCTCATCGGCTTCGGCCTGAGGCTCGCGGTCGAGCCCTGATGCCCGAGCTGCCGGAGGTCGAGTCGCTCGTCGTGTTCCTGCGCCAGCATGCCGTCGGGCGCGTGGTGGCCCGCGTCGACGTGGCGGCGATCAGCGCATTGAAGACGTACGACCCGCCCGTCACGTCGCTGGCCGGGCTGACGGTGACGGACGTGCAGCGGCACGGCAAGTTCCTCGACCTCGATGTCGACGGGCTGCACCTAGTCGTGCACCTCGCCCGGGCCGGCTGGCTGCGCTGGAAGGACGCGCTGCCCACGGCGCCGCCCAGTCCGAGCGGCAAGAACCCGTTGGCACTGCGGGTCCATCTCGACGACGGCTCCGGCTTCGACCTCACCGAGGCGGGTACCCGCAAGAAGCTGTCGGTCTACGTCGTACGCGACCCGGCGGAGGTGCCGGGCATCGCCCGTCTCGGGCCCGACCCGCTCGCCGACGACTTCACGGTCGAGGCGCTGGGCGCGATCCTGGCCGCCCACGGCCGGGCTCAGCTGAAGGGCGTGCTGCGCGACCAGTCGGTCATTGCGGGCATCGGCAACGCCTACTCCGACGAGATCCTGCACGTCGCCCGCATGTCACCGTTCAAGCCGGCCAGCTCCCTGGCTGCCGACGACCTGCTGACCCTGCATACCGCGATCCGCGAGACCCTCGAGGATGCGGTGCGCCGCTCCGCCGGCCTCGCTGCGGGTGACCTGAAGGCCGAGAAGAAGTCGGGGCTGCGGGTCCACGCGCGTACCGGCCTGCCGTGCCCGGTCTGCGGCGACACGGTGCGCGAGGTGTCGTTCGCCGACTCGTCGCTGCAGTACTGCCCGACCTGCCAGACCGGCGGCAAGCCGCTCGCCGACCGCAGGCTGTCCCGGCTGCTCAAGTAGCGGTCCGGCCCATCGAGCCCATCGAGCCGATCGAGAGGAACCACGTGTTCGGAGCCCCAGACGTGCCGACCGTCGCCGCCACGGCAGTCGCCCCCGCGGCCGTGCTGCTCGACGTCCGCGAGCAGGCCGAGTGGGACGACGCGCACGTCGCCGGCTCCCTCCACATCCCCATGAGCCAGCTCGTGCAGCGGGTCGGCGAGGTGCCGGCGGGCGTCCCCCTGGCCGTCCTCTGCCACTCGGGCCATCGCTCCGCCCAGGTGACCGCGTGGCTGGTCCAGCAGGGGTACGACGCGGCCAACGTCGACGGTGGCATCGTGGCGTGGGCGCAAGCCGGCCTGCCGCTGGAGTAGGTCAGCCGGCGGCGACGATCACCACGGCGGTGCCGTACGCGACGATCTCCTGGTAGCCGCCGCCCACCTCGTTGGAGTCGAACCGCATCGCGAGGACCGCGTTGGCGCCGCGCGCCTGCGCCGCGTCGACGAGCCGTTCCATGGCCTCGTCGCGAGTCTGCTGCAGCTGCTTCGTGAGTCCCTTCAGCTCGCCGCCGACGAGGGACTTCAGGCCTGCTCCGAGCTGGGCGCCGACGTTGCGCGAGCGCACGGTCAGGCCGGTCACCTCGCCGAGCACCCGGTCCACCCGCCAGCCGGGTACGTCGTTCATGGTCGAGACGAGCAGGGCCATGTTCTCCTCCTGTTCGGCAACGCGCCATCGCGTCCGTAGCGGCAAATCCTCCCAGACGTGCCAGGCTTGACCCTCGTGGTCCACGTCGTCGCGCATCGTGGCGCGTCCGTCGATGCAGCCGAGCACACGCTCGCCGCCTATCGCCGGGCCGTCGAGGTCGGAGCCGACGCCCTCGAGTGCGACGTGCGGCTCACCGCTGACGGCGTCCTGGTCTGCGTGCACGACCGCAAGGTGGACCGCACGTCGAACGGCCGCGGCGTCGTCTCCACCCTCGAGCTGGCCGACCTGGAGCGGCTGGACTTCGCCTCGTGGCGCGGCGTCGACTCGCCGCTGACCGATGCCGAGGGTGGCGTCCTCACCCTCGACGCGCTGCTCGCCTACCTCGCCGACTGCGGGCGTACGGTCGAGCTGGCCATCGAGACCAAGCACCCCACCCGCTACGCCGGGCTCGTCGAGCGGCGCCTCGTCGAGACTCTGGACCGGTACGGGCTGGCGCACCCGCGGGTCGGAGACCGGGTTCCCGTACGTGTCATGAGCTTCTCCTGGCTGTCCTTGCGCCGCATGCGCGAGCTGGCCCCCAGCATCACCCCCGTCTACCTGATGGACCGCGTACCGCTGCGGATGTGGGACGGTTCGCTGCCCCTCCACGTGAGCATCGCCGGACCCAGCATCGCCATCCTGCGGGCGCACCCGCGCTACGTCGAACGCGTCCACCGGTACGGCGGGACGGTGCACGCGTGGATCGTCGACGAGCCCTCCGACGTCGACCTCTGCCTCCGGCTCGGTGTCGACGCGATCATCACCAACCGGCCCGCCGAGGTGCTCGCGCGGGCCTACCACCACGAGATCTCGTCGACCGGATAGTCCGCGACACGGGCGCTCGGGGGTCGACTCGCGGTTTCGGAGCGGCCAACATTGGGCATGACGGGGGGCGCGAGGAGACACACTCGAGGTGGGGAGCCAGTCTGTGACGACAGGGCGCCCGGCATGGGCCCGGCCGACGACCCGGTCGGTGGAGCTGCCGTTCGTCCTGAGCAGCGTGCGTGAGGCCCGGCGGGCCGTTTCGCAGGAGCTGGCCGAGGCCAAGGTGACCGACTCCGAACGCGGCGACGTGCTCGTCGTGCTGTCCGAGCTGCTCGGCAACTCCGTCCGTCACGCGCGGCCGCTGGAGAACGGGCGGGTCCGCGTCCTCTGGCGGGTCAACGACGTCGAGGTCGAGGTCGCGGTGGCCGACGGCGGCGCCGTGACGCTGCCGCGGGCGGAGCGGCCGCCGTTCGCTGCGCTGTCCGGTCGGGGGCTCGGCATCGTCGACGCCCTGGCGGAGTCATGGGGCGTCGAAGGAGCCGGGACGAACAACCAACTGGTGTGGGCGGTCGTCCCGCGGCCGTCGTCCTCCGGCGGCATCTGACCGGTTCGGCCAGGGCCCGCGCGGCCGGTACGGTTGCGCCCCATGGGCAAGGCACGCAACACGTCTCCATCCGTACCTTCGAAGCGTGTCGTCGAGGGCGACGTCCCCGTCGTGGGCGGCCGGGAACCCTGCCCCTGCGGTTCGGGTCGCCGGTACAAGGCCTGCCACGGCCGGTCCGCCGCGCGCGCGGCCGACGCGCTGGTCCTCCGGCCGTTCGAGGGGCTGCCCGGCGAGTGTGACTGGGTCGCGCTGCGCGAGATCGTGCCGGCGGCGACGGCGCCGCTCGCCATGACCGGTGCCTACGCGGGTCGCACCGCCACGCTGTCCACCGTGCTGCCGATGGCCGCGCCGGCGATGGTGCGGCTCGACGGTGCCGTCTACGTCGGCCTGCAGGTGCCGGGAGGCTCCGGCGACGCGAGCCGCGACATCGCTGCAGCGCTGCTGACGGCGCTCGACGGCTCGCCGGGCACCATCGTTCCCGGTGGCACGATGCCCGGGCCGGGGCCGCGCCTGCAGGACGTCCTCGACCTCTCGGCCTCGCTCGCCGTGACCGTGCGGGAGGGCTTCGAGTACTGGATCGAGGGCGTGGTCGTCGACGACCGGGACGCCGACGTGGCGGAGTCGCTCGAGCGCGCGAACGCAGGGGTCGTACCAACGGTACGGCTGGTCAGCGTGTCCGCTGCGTACTGGGCCGGGATGCCGGAGCGGGCCACCGTGCGCTGGGTGCTGCCGGAGGACGAGGAGCCGCTGCTCGACGCNCTCGCCCGCCTGCATGCGAGCGGAGGCCTCTCGCTGGGCGCNGGGACGCGGTTCATCGGTACCTTCCGCGCCCACGGCCTGCTGGTCCCGGTGTGGGACCTGCCGGTCGACACCCGCGCCGACGACGTCGAGGACGCTGCGGCCGCCTTCCGTACGCGCCTCGACGACGCGCTCACCGACTCCACCGCGCTGACGACCGCGGAGCGGCACGCGCGCTCCGGACTGCTCACCCGGCAGCTGACGCTGCGCTGAACGGGTACCGGCCCTGCGCTGATCGCGCACGGGCGCTCACGGTGGGTACTGGTTCCTGTGAATTTCGCCCACCTGCTTTGCCAGGGGGCGGGTCGTGGCTAGGCTGTGCCGAGTCCGAGCGTCACTGCATCCCCCGTCGGTGACGCTCGGACTTCTTCATGTCCGGCCCTGCCCGCCGTGCCCGTGGGAGCGCGACCAACCTGTTGGCTCCCGGGGGCGCGTGTCGTCTGCTGGGGTNNNGGTACNNCTAGNCGACACGTCCCCTTCGTNCGGCGGCCGTTGCGCTTCGGGGCGGGCGCGATCTGGTGCTGCCGGGGCAACCGCAAGTC
>JGI24140J50213_10000165_pt1 | contig 30728 bp, 26 predicted proteins | sample BarGraIncu00222A_FD_50213 | JGI IMG/M metagenome (IMG submission 50213)
CAAATCTTAGCTTGTGGAATATAAACCGAGGTATATCCCGCGTTGCAGCCCCGATAGCACCAATCTACGTCTTCCCAGTAGGTGAAGAACTTTGAATCTAACAGTCCGATTTCAGTCACTACTCGTGTCTTCACTAATAGACAGGCTCCAATGACGTAATCTACTAGCCGCACCTGATCATATTGCCCGCTGTCAATTTCATTCTCCCCGACATGCCAGACTCTCCCTGTCCACATAGAAAGCTTGGTGCCTGCACCGTTGATTCGATCTCTTCTTCCTCGGCCATCATTGTCATAGAAATAGATTTTTGGTCCAGCAAAGCCGACACGGGGATCCAGCTCTGCCACGTTTGTCAGCTCGTCCAGGAACCGTGGGTCCACAATCGTGTCATTGTTAAGGAGCAGAACATACTCCGTGTTCTCTTGCAGCGCTGTACGAATCCCGACGTTATACCCTTCACCAAATCCGAGGTTCTCCTGATTTTCAATGACTTTGATTTCCGGATAGCGAGCCTTTAACTGCTCGACTGAATCGTCAGTCGAACCGTTATCTACAACAATGACCTCGTAGTTGGGGTAAGAGATGTGATTCAAGGATTCTAAGCATTCAACCGTATCTTCCTTGCCGTTCCAATTCAAAACAATAATTAAAACCGTTGGCAGGTCGTTGTGGCCCAATACAGATGCCAATTTTAGTTCACCCCGAACCTCTCCAGCCGGCTGTTCTCTTTGTTTGATGATTGTCACATTCGATCACTCATCAACATTCACTGTTGCATTGAGAAGCGTAAGACCATAGGGATTGTTAAATTTGCTGTTATGAAAACGGTGATGAGTCGTACATCTTGAGGAGATTCTGCTTCTCAACTGAGTTCCTTTATTCCTCAAGCGGACTGACACCTGCAATCTAGTTTTCGCTTTTTGACGTGTGGAAAGCGCTCAGGATACTTCTATAAAGTGNCCTCTCTGGAGCTTCTCACCCTCGCAGCAAGTCTGCCACAGCGTTGCGATGCATTGTTTAAGTATTTTGTTCTAGTGTCGGCGATGTTCTTGATCTTCACGTTCGCCAACCTCAACTGTTGCTATCTCACGCTGCCCGCTAATACGATGTTACGAGGAGAGCCTCTCGTCTGAATGCATCCGCTGTGACAAAGACGAGATCGCTTTTTCCTTTTAGGCCTTTGTGTTGTTGTCTCAGATTCGAGCGAGACAGCGGCGAACTGCTCACAATAAGGTCGACCTCATTAAAACAATCGTAGGCAGAGCACTTCGAACGCATCTTGGATATGACGGCTGAATCGAAGGACTATCTAGTATAAACTAACAAAACTACGGCTTTAACGGTAGAAGCAAAGCTTTAATAATCAAATCGTTACTCTTACGACGTCAACCGACTTTGAGAACCGGTAACGCGATGAAGATTTCCGTATTGGCACCTTTTCCAAAATACAAAGATGGGATTCCGAGAGCCATAGAAGAGCTGATTTCAAAGCTCTGTGAGGCAGACGACGTAGAATCAGTTTCAGTCATAGCAGCAAAAAAAGAGAAAGACTTTGTTAGCCCTTCTCTTTTGAGGAACAAAAAAGTTTCTCTGTTCGTTGTGCGCTCATTCCTCGTTCCGTGGACATTGCTACGGACTATCAAGTTATACAAGACAAGTGATGTTTTAATCCTCTTCGGGTTCCCGTGTTATACCTTCGATCCGTCTTCGCTTCTATTTTTTTTCCAGCTTCTCGTCAAGTTCGGTATTTTGCCTACGGCAAAATGGGTCCAAATGCTGTACGACTTCGTTTTCTATACGTGTCCTGAGGACCAAGATGTCGCACTCAAAGAAACTACGCTTTATAAGGTTTGGAAGAAGTACTTTGTCTATATTCCTGTGCGATACGTCGCTATATCTGAATCGACCAAGAAGGAAGCGATGCGCTATTGGGGTCCAGGAACGGCCGAAATCACAGTGATCCATCTGGGCTCCTTCGTAACCCCGAAAAGTCCCCGCACTCACTTCGGGAGTAAGAAAATACTAACAGTGTCTGATATCTCCCCTCGCAAAAACCAACTGCGATTGATACAAGCGTTTGAACTCGTTCATAGAGCAAATCCAAGCAGTAACGCAGAGTTGACGATCGTAGGTTATTTAAGAAAAGATATCCCCGAGTTCGAATCAACCCTGCACGACATTCGAAGGCGCAATAAGGGAATAAACATAAAACTAGCCGGCTACCTGGCCGACTCGGAGGTGCTGTCGCTCTACGAAGAGGCCGACGTCTTCGTTTATCCCTCGCTCTACGAAGGGTTTGGACTCCCGGTACTTGAAGCGATGGCGTGTGGATGTCCGGTAATAGCCTCCAACGTCTCCTCATTACCCGAAGTGGTCGGAGAGGCAGGCCTTCTCGTCGATCCCTACGACGTTAAAGCGCTCGCGCAGGCGATGCTCACTGTACTCGAGGACGACGAATTGAAAAGAGAGATGTGCCGAAAAGGCATAGCACAAGCCCAGAAGTTCTCATGGGAGAAGGCCGGCGCGGAGTTGCTGGCCGTTTGCCGAGAAGTAGCGGAGGGGGTGAGCCAACCTAAGGGATCCAATTAACAGTTCTTCTGTTTCTCGTGCACCAAAACGATTTATGGCTTATTGTTCGGACATCTGCGCGGCCAATCATCTGAATTGTCTTCATATGCGCCTAGTCGGGCTTGTCCCTTCCCCTGGTTACATATAATCCCTTTTCACTCTTTTTCCTTTGCTAGGATCTTATCGTACTGGAGATCTCCAGCAGGAATCGACCTCTTCACCTCATCGGGATAGCCGAATGAGATAATGGATTGCACCAAGAAATCCTCAGGTAGACCAAGCACCTGCTTAACATAATCCTCAGAGGTCAGATTGCTGCTATGCCCTCTCTTTCTAATTTGGATCCAGCAGGAGCCGAGGCCCAGGCTGGAGCCGACAAGCTGGAGGATTATGGAGGCAATGGAGCAGTCCTCCACCCAGACATCCGACTCTTCCCTGACGGCAGTGACAACTACGCCCAGAGCTGCCCCTTTCAGGAAGCTGCTGCCGCTCTCTTTAGCTCGGGAAAGCCCCTCCAGCAATGCTTTATCGGTGATGAAGATAAACCGCCAAGGATTGATGCCGCGAGAGGAAGGAGAGCGAAGAGCAGCCTCCTTGAGCAGTTCGATCTTTTCCTTTTCTATCTCCCGATCCTTGTATCTTCTGATGCTGCGTCTACTTCTCAATATGTCGAGCATAGTGATCATCCTGTTAGCCGCTAACTCTGTCAAAATCGCTCTTGATGCTCCTGGCAGCCAGCATTCCCGTAGAAAATGCCGCTTGCAGATTATAGCCCCCCGTATCGCCATCCACATCCAAAACCTCGCCCACCAGGTATAGTCCTTTGACCAGTCTGGACTGCATGGTTTTGGGATCGACCTCAGCGGTTTCCACTCCACCTCTGGTGCACATGGCCAGGTTAAAGCCACAAACATCGGATACGACCAGAGATAGACCTGTCAGATTATCAATCAATCGATTTCGAATCTTTCGAGTCAATTGAGCCATTTGCAGGTCAGAGGCAATCCCTGAGAGCTCCAGCAATCTCTTTGTCAAACGGGGAGAGAGCGGCACACCAGGAGGCACAAAGTTAGGCAGACTTGCCAACACAGACCGTAAGCTCCTTCCACCATCACGCCGTGCCCTTTCCACGAGCCATTCCTCCAGTGCCTCTCGTCTGTCCTCCGGCACAAAAGAGAGCTTAATTACGTCTTCTGCTCTGATATATCTGGATAGGTCCAAAATTCCTGGGCCCGAGAGTCCATCATGGGTGAATAGAATATCGCCCCGATGTTCTTTGATTTTTGCATGGCGATAGAGCGAGATCTTCATATCCGAAAACGAGAGACCGGCCAGCTCAGTGAAAGGATNTTCCTTTATGAAAATAGGGGTTAGAGCCGGACCGATCTCAGATATGCTGTGGCCAAGGATGCCGGCAAACCTGTAGCCGTCTCCGCTCGATCCGGTGGCTGGATAGGAGCATCCCCCTGTGGCTATCACCAACAGCTTGGAGTGATAGCTGCCACCAACACAGCCCACAAAAAAACCATCCTCCCTTCTGGTTATGGACTTGACAGCCTGACTGCACTTGATGACTACCCCCAATTCCTGGCATTGCAGGGTCAAGATATCCAGCACATCCCTTGCCTGCATAGTGTCCGGGAATATCTTACCTTCCCTTTCTTGGACCATGCCCAGCCCCAGGTCTTCGAAGAAGGAAATGAGATCGCGGTTCGTAAAGCCGAGAAGAGCCGGGCGCAGGAACCTGCCATGATTTCCATAGTGGTCAAGAAAGTCCTGAATATCTCCATCGTGAGTTATATTGCAGCGGCCACAGCCTGATATCAGGAGCTTATGCCCTGGTGAACTCTTTCTTTCCATAATCAATATCTTTTTACCATTCTGCATGGAGTTTATAGCGCAAAAAAGCCCAGAAGGCCCGGCTCCGACAATAATCAGATCGTAGTCTTCGGGTCCAGGCAAAAGCTCATCCTTCTCGCCGGTTTCAAGTACATCCTCCGAGTTAGCCCGGATTTTTTTATGAAATTTTGCCAAAGGAACCACTCTACATCTATTATTGCCAAACTAATCGGTAAAAGGCTTTAGGAGCCGCTTATATAGCTCTGTGAGTTCTATGGAAATATCAGATCTGAGGTGCAATATGCTAAAGATCCCCCCTTATCTTGGAATCACAGTTCCTTAAAAAAAATACACCATATCTGGACTCCTATAGATAATAAAGTCCCGTGCGGATCACTGAACGCGGCGTGGCGCGTTTTTTACAGTTCGGGGTTACTGCCCCCCTTTTGATATTTCGAGCCGGGTTTCAAACGGGATGCCAACGTATTTACAGTACTGCGAGTCTAAACTCTGCTGACAGGACTATAAGCTTGTGCGCTTTCGGCCTGTTTTGATGAGGGCATTTGTCCAGCTCTGCAGCGGACTGCCAAACGATGTCTATTAACGAAGCGACTTTATAAAAATCACAAGCGGTCACCGCTCGACGGTAGGAGATGGGAACTCCAAATAGCAATGAACTCAGATTTGCAGCTACTAATCTTTCACGACTCACTCGACGTGTTAGGCGGCGGAGAAAAAGTCGTTGCGACAGTAGCTAAGGCATTTGACGCGCGAATCGCTGCAGCGAATGTGGATCCAGAAGTCATTGGAGAATTAGGCATCGACCAGGACGTCATCTATGACTTAGGTAAAATAGGTGACCGTGCCCCGATAGGTCCAATTAAATCAAGCTTGCTGTTCCGAAAGGTACGTTTTCCAGGATTTGACAAGTATCTTTTAAGCGGATTTTGGTCACTTTACGCGGCTTACAATCACAAGCCTAACGTAACTTACTGTTATTCCCCTCGAAGGGATTTCTATGACCTGAAACACTTCAATATCGCCCGTCAGTCAAACTTGGCGAAGAAAGCAGTTGCGTGGAGTTGGACAACGACGCATAGTTATTTTGACAGAAACGCTATCAAACAGGTTGACAAGATATTGACGTTGAGCCGCACGGTTCAAAAACGGATAACACAATATTACAATAGGGATTCTACAGTCATTTACCCGCCGGTCCCAACAGAACGTTACTATACGAAAGAGTTTGGCGATTTCTGGTTATCAGTAAACAGATTATATCCTGAGAAACGAGTCGATTTACAGATAAAAGCTTTCGAAAACTTGCCCGACGAAAATCTGCTAATCGTGGGCGGATACTCTCATCGCGACAAGGGGCTAGTCGCATATCATAAAATGTTTGAAGATCTACCTCCAAACGTGAAGATCCTCGGGATAATTCCAGAAAAGCGCTTATTGGATCTGTATGCAACATGCAAAGGAGTGATATATACTCCCATTGACGAGGATTTCGGCTTGGTTCCTGTTGAGGCACAAGCCAGCGGAAAAGCCGTCGTTGGTGTAAATGAAGGAGCACTAAAAGAAACCGTTATCAACGGCCAAACAGGCTTCTTAGTGGACGCACATCCGGAATCATTGAAAAAAGCAATACTGCTAGTTTCAGAAGAACCGGAACGATATAAAAAAGCGTGTAAGAAGAATGCGAGCAGATTCGATGAGCATATATTCATTGAAAGCATGCGCCAGACTCTTTATGCTGAAGAATAAAAAGTGGGCGTTGCTCTTCGGACGTAAAAAACGTGCACGCTTGGATTCTCCCGCCCATTTGAAGCTAATGTGATTGGCAATGCGTGCCACAGAACGAGTCTCGAGAATGTGTCCATTTTCAAGCGCTGAATCAACGGCACAGTAATTGGTCTGCCAGTCAAGCGCGACATGATATCATATTTGATGGATTGCCCGCCTATCAACGCATTCTGCCAACTGAATCAAGTTCTGCTTTGCTTCGCTTGATTTAAGCGGTCGCAAGCTGTCCACGGCTTCGCCGACGAATTCTTTCGCCATCTCGAAAAGGTATTCTTTTTGGGAGTGATGCGTGTCCTGCAGATCAAGCTCAATCGTTCGGCTTTGCTCCCAATCAGTGATGTCATCGTGGATTTGATAAGCAACGCCAAAGGCTCGTGCATAGGCAGCTAGCGCGCTGAGATCTGCAGCCGTCGCTCCACCGATAAGTGCCCCTATGGTCGCCGCGGCCTCAAAGAGCGAGGCCGTTTTTTTCAACACGATGCGCTTGTATACCTCTGGAGGCACCGTTTCATTCGTCTCGCCGACAAGTCGTTCGATTAGTTCGCCCTCGCACATCTGTGCTGTCGCTGTGGCCAGCGCGCTCATGATACGGGGATCTGAATATCGCGCTGCTATGCTCAAGATCATTGAGAGGATAAAATCAGCACTCAAAAGCGCCATCTCTTGGCCATACTTCGCGTGAAACGCCGTGGCGTCACGTCGTACTTCATCTCCATCGATAATGTCGTCGTGGATGAGCGACTCCATATGCGCTAACTCGACGGCAACAGCGGCAGGAAGAGGCTCGTCATCTCGCGCACGCACGCTGTCATATGCAATCAGGAGGAGGATTGGCCGCAGGCGCTTACCTCCAGTGAACGCGTCCTTAAACGGAGCAAAGAAAGGAGACTCGCGTCGCTGAGATAACTCTTTTTGCAACGCGATGCCTACTTGGACCCGGTAAGAATCAATTTTTGTTGAAAAATTGTCCGTAGGAGGGTCCGACGTAATTCTTTGCATCTGTTCCTCGTTTTAAGATGAGTCCGATCGTAAATAAACCTAGCTTCATCGATCAACCCCGATGCGACCGATCGTCAGACATCAATTCGAAACGAGCATTTCTGACGAGAGAATTGCGGGTTTACTGGCTCAATCCGCCGCCTATTCTACATCATTATTATGGATGAAGCATGACGGGTCTTCGTTGAGATAATCGCCGGTAACCGCCCACGTCCTTCCTCGACACCCCCCACACAAACGCCTGTACACACAGTCACCGCAGCGTCCTTTGAGACGCGTCTCACGCTCCCTCAGGTGCTCAAAGACCTGAGATTCTGTCCAGATACGCCTAAAAGGCGTCTCGCGCACATTCCCGCACGATACCTCGATGAAGAGGCGCGGCCAGACGTCTCCGTTTGGTTTGACATAAACAAAGCCACGTCCTGCCGAACAACCGTGAAAGACGGTCTCCGCCAAGCGCAGCAAGGGACCGCTGCTGATGCGGNCGCGCTGAAGAAGAAACGGCCAGTACTGCGGGCCGGCGACAGGTTCCATAATAGCTCGTGTGCTACGCTGTGCATCAACCATGAAGCGGATTAATCGCTCATTCGCCCCTAAGTCGAGCGCGGCCTCACTTATGCTGCGCCCCCGCCCAACAGGGACGAGTTGGTACATAAGGAGGATGCCCGTACCGAGGGCGTCGACGAGGCTCATCAACTCCTCTAGTTGCTCGACGTTGTACTCCATCGCCCGTGATGTTGACGTGCAAGATAATTCCGGCGCGCCGCAGCGCTCGCATTCCCCTCATAGCAGCCTCAAAAGAGCCGGATATGCCGCGCACATTATCATGCTGCTCTGCTGTGAAACCGTCGAGACTCACCGCGGCGATCACAAGTCCGAAGCGACGCAGCCGTCGTGCCACGTCATCGTCAATGAGCGTGGCATTGGTCGCCATTGTGTTGGTGAAGCCCAGTGCCTGGCTATACGCGAGTGGCTCAAAGAGATCCTTACGCACAAGCGGTTCGCCGCCAGTGAAGGCCATCATGCGAAATTCCGGCACCTCCGCCAATTGATCGAGAAGGCGCTTCGCTTCGTCCGTCGTTAGTTCATTAGGGAAGGGTTTCCCGCCTGAAGCGTGGCAATGTATGCAGCGTAGGTTACACGCCGTCGTCAGTTCCCACACCGGGTGGGCGGGGAAGCCAATGCAGCCCATGCCTCGGGACCCTGCGGCGCCGGGGAGGCACCGAATGCCATAGGTGAGCATCCAGCGGGGCAAACCCCGCCACCTCGCGAGGACGCCGACATAAAGCGCACTCATCGCCTGCCTCAGAATAAGTGTCGGTGGCCACCAGTAGGTTTGCACATGCGTCGTGGTTTTTTGCCCCACTCTGAACGCCATGAATCCATTGAATCACCCAAGAAAGGCAAGGAGATATGCAGCAGATGTCCCGATGTTCACTGCTAACGTAGCCGCACACAGTCGTCCGAGGATGACTTGTTGACGCCAACGCCCGCGAAGCACTAAGAAGACCGCTACGAGCGAAACGAGCGTTATGGGGAGCAGGATCAAAAGCGCGCGCAAAGGCACGCCTTGTCCGAGAGTGAGGAGAGATGCGAACCAGCTGCATATAGCCACGACAACGTACAAGTGCGCGGCGGTTTCCCCCCAATCGTACGACGAGATTCGTCTTCGCTGCCGCCCTATCTGCCCAATAGTCAAGAAACTCATTGAGAAGAATCACGTTAAAAATGGTGAGTGCGATTGGGAGCGCCACTAACGTCACGAGAGGCACAATACTGCCCATTTGTAGGTAAAAGCCCGTAGCCACTGTCAGCCATCCGTAACAAAATGCAATCCATAACTCGCCCCATCCTCTGTGCACCCAACGCGCCGGCTGCGCCGAATAAAAGAGACCACCCACAAGTCCAACGATTCCAAGAGGTAGGGTCCACGGGCCTGTGTGGTACCCGAACAGGAGAACGACCCCAACCCCCAACGCCAGCAGAACGGCTGCAAAAGAGCCCCAAAGGGCCGCCTCACGCGGTAAAAGACCGCGTTGCACGACCTGAGACCCCCCTGCGAAGGGACTTCCGTGCATGGTCCCTGATAGCGAGTCTTCAGCGTAATCCCACAACTCTCCTGCGTAGTAGGTCGCAAGCATCACACACACAACTCCAGCCGTGCCCCACGCAAGTATTTCCCAGCGGAAGCTGCCACCAAGCCACCATGCGAGAACGCTTCCTAAGATGAACGGAAGCACCCCCACAACGTGGAAAGGCGGACGCGAGAGCGTTACCCACGCGCGTATTGTTTTCGCGAAAGACGCCATCTCTACAAGGGAACCGTGATTCGAGAAGATATATAGCCATTGCACCTCTTTGCTTTAGTAAAACGCCAGACACCTGATGCGATGGTAGGCGTTTATGGACAGTACGAGGTATCTACGGTGAGGACTTGCACAGGAGATTTCCCTATTCTCTATGCTTGCGGTTGCCATTGTACTGTTTCAGAACCAGAGCGCCTTAGCGCTTACTTTGTTGCTGGCTATAGCCTTAGTCACCTTAGCTTTGTGGCACGACCGATATGACCGCTGGTCTTTCTTTGTCGTCGCTGTGTTTGGCACGTGTGCTGAAGTGTTCTTCGTGCACTACGGAGTTTGGCACTATGAGAATCCGACCGTTCTTGGGATCCCCGTTTGGTTCCCTGTAGCATTTGGTACGTCAGCGCTGATCGGAGAGCGGCTCATCCGCACCGCTACGCGCACCGGGGCGGGCTCCTAAAAGTCATAAGAGTGAGGTGTACCTTGACCTACCCGCTTCCGAACGCATGCTATACGAACCAAAAAAAGGAACGAATAAATAAGCTTTGGCGGCCATCTGAAGCTGATTTTCTTGCTCATATTTGCATTTTCTACGCCGATTTCTCGGAAAAGAAGATGACGTTCGCCATTGCCAAGGTCAGATCACGTTCTGCGAAAAAGCTCAGAAAAACGCAGACGTGGGAGGAAGGCCATTTGAAACGGCCACAGAATTCATATCCGATTCGTAAAGTGACATTAAATGCAAACGACGCCTTCAGCGCTAGAACGAACTGGAAAGACGTCTCTTGTTAATTTAACACTTCTTGAGGATAAAAATTATGATCAAAACAGTCTACGGCTTTCCCATTACCATGAATATGTAATGCCTCTTTCGAATCTCACCCTTGTATCGTTTTTTTGTAACTTTTTCATCGACGCTAAGCATACAAAAGCCTGCTAAATGAAAAAGTTCGCGAAGCTTAGAGGAAGAGAAATGATAAGTTGGGATTTCACCTCGGACAAAAGTATCCGCAGCTATCCGTTTCCCGCAGTTATAGCGCATATCAAGCTGTCCAATAACTTCGACAAACGTCACGCCTTTATGCTTCAAAATTCGGAAAAGCTCAGCGGCGGCCTTCTCCCGCCCAGCCCGTTCAAGATGTTGAAGCACTCCGTAGCACGTGATCGCATCAAAACTATGATCTGGGAATGGAAGCTGCTGAATATCTGCAACAACCCGTGAATAATTAGAATCGAGCAACGTCAAAGCTTGCCGCGAAAGGTCGGCCCCAACTACCCTAAACCCGTTCCTGACAAGCGGCACGAGATACCTGCCAACACCGCAGCCGATATCGAGAACACAAGTACCTTGCGCGAGCCGTTGAGTTATCGGAGTGATATTGTAAGGACCTTTCCAGAAATCGGGTCTCAACGCGTACTGCTCATCCCAGATCTTTCTCACGGTTTCTACGGGTGATTGTATCTCGTCTGCAGACACTGAAGCAATCGACCCCTTTATTTCCACTGGAAGTTGATAAAGTGTTTAGAGAAGTTCTTCAGAACGTTATTTTTGATTTTAACCGCGATAAACGGGGATTTAGCTTACAAATATATAAGTGTTGATGCATTACCACTGTAGATGATCGCAGTTATGACGATTGCGGGATCGGACTCTGGCGGTGGTGCTGGGATCCAAGCCGATGTGCGCACCTTTGCTGCTCTAGGCGTACATGGAACCTCAGTCTTGACAGCGATAACCGCACAAAACACCCTCGGCGTCGTTGATGCACTCAATTTGCCTCCTGAAGTTGTCGTTGCTCAAATTAATGCGGTTTTATCCGACATTGACATTCGATGCGCAAAAACGGGCATGCTTTCGACTGTCGAGACTGCAGACGCCGTCGTTGAAGTGCTTTCGCAGTGCGATTTTCCGATCCTAGTTGATCCCGTAATGGAGGCTGAAGCCGGAGGGAAGCTGATGACGGGGAGGTCAAAAGATGTCCTTGCGCGACTTCTGCCTCACGCAGCAGTCGTGACGCCGAACATTAGAGAGGCAGAGGCGATTTCAGGCATCCTCATACAAAACCTCAAAGATATGAAACGCGCTGCGTGTGAAATTTTTGCCCTCGGCCCGAAAGCAGTCGTTGTTACCGGAGGCCATTTGAGTGGAACGGACGTTTTGTACGATGGCGATTTCGAACTGCTCCATGGCAAGTTGATAAAGGCAGGAACCCACGGCGCAGGAGATACTTTTTCGGCTGCAACGGCCGCCTTTCTCGCTAAAGGGCACTCAGTGAGCCGAAGCGCTTCAATGGCAAAGACATTTGTGACCAAAGCAATAAAAAACAGCGAACGTGTTGGGTCGGGGTCCGGAGTGGTAAACCAAGTCGCAGCAACGTTAGATACGGCTGAACGTTATCTCACGTTGCTCGACGTTGAAGCGGGACTCCGCACCATTAAGGCTATAAACTCGAACCTTATACCTGAGCGCGGCAGCAACTTAGCGATGGCGATTTCACGCGCTAAGAAGGTAGCAGATGTTGCTGCAGTTAAGGGACGAATTGTGAAAGTCAGAGGGACTATCAAACCGGTCGGATGTGTGGCATTTGGAGCAAGCCGCACTATGGCACGAGTAGTCCTGACTGCTTTGCGTTACGACCCCACTTTGAAGAGTGCCATGAACGTTCGACGTTCAGACGAAGTTATCGATGCCTGCCAAGAACTTAAACTCACAACAGAAGACTTCGATAGAGCAGACGAACTTGGAAGAGCAATCGACGGGCTGGAAACTACACGTGCAATAGAAAGTAGCATGAAACGTGGCGCGGGCATCCCCGACGTCATATTCGGCCTGAGGGGCACATCGAAAGAGCCGATGGCATTTATATTGGGCCATTCAGCGCAGCACGTGGCCAAAAAAGTTGCGAAAATTTCATCGACGATAATATAATGAATTACAACGTATCTCAGCTTAACAAGAAAAAGGAAAGGAGGGGATTTTCATAGGGAGTATCAGACCGACGTACATTAAAAGCGTTTCACAAGAGCTGCTCCGCCGACATCTGGAGACATTCAGCTCTGATTACGAAAAGAACAAGTTACTCGTTTCGGAGTACACGAACATCGAGAGCAAGAATATTCGAAATAGGGTTGCCGGATATATTACGCACAGAGTAGAAATCGGCAACAGGAAAAAATCGTGAAATTCGAGGGCGTATATTGTGCGATGGTTACGCCATTTACGAACAACGACGAAATTGACGTCGAAGGGATGCGCTCCAACATCGCATATCTCCAGAAAGGAGGTGTTGCAGGGTTAGTGCCGTGTGGTAGTACAGGCGAATCTTCCACGCTGACGTTCGACGAGCACAAGAAACTAATTGACGTGACAGTTGAAGCGGCAAGCGTTCCTGTTGTCGCTGGGACAGGATCCAACAGCACTTCAGAGGCAATTGAGCTGACGCGCTACGCGCAAGATGCGGGCGCAGAAGCATCTCTACAGATAGTCCCTTACTACAACAAACCGATGAAAAGCGGATTAATCAAACACTTTGGCGCTGTCGCAGAAGCGTGCGATATTCCGCTTATTTTATACAACATTCCTGGTCGTACTGGAATTAATATGGATCCTGAAACGATCAGCACGCTTGCGCATGAGTACAGCAACGTGGCGGCGGTGAAGGAGGCAAGCGCGAACTTCAGCCAGATCTCAGACATCATGGAGCTTACCCAAGATCTCGATTTTTGCGTCATTTCTGGCGATGATGGACTCACCCTTCCTATGATGGCGCTGGGGGCTACAGGTGTGATCTCAGTTGCTGGAGATATCTTTCCGAAGTTGATGGGACAACTGACACAGTTCTGCCTCGACGGTAACTATGAAAAAGCTCGCGAGGTGCATTATCGACTAGCTCCGCTTATAAAAGCGCTCTTTATCGAGACAAATCCTATACCGATTAAAAAAGCATGTGATTTGCTCGGACTTGCGGGCGGACCGCTCCGATTGCCCCTAACTACGATGGCAGAACCTAACGTCGCTAAACTCAAAGCGACACTCGCAGCTTACACAGACTAAGAGAACACCAATTAGGACATGATGACTATATGACCCCAAACGACAGGATCGCAGTTGCTGTAACAGGAGCTTGTGGCCGCATGGGACGTATGATTATCGACAATGTGACGCAAGCGCCTGATATGACACTCGTGGCAGCTTTTGACAAGCAAAGCTGTAACTCTGATGTAATAAATGCGTCAAACCTAGCTGAGACGCTTAAAAGCGTCAGACCCGACGTCTTGGTCGATTTCACCGTCGCTGCTTCATCGGTCGAAATTATCAAAAAAGCCGCAGACGCTGGAGTACGACTCGTTGTCGGAACAACGGGATTCACTCCCGAACAACGTGCAGAAGCGAAGAAAGCGATCGAAAGCCAAACAGCCGCGATAATCTCTCCGAATTTTTCGATCGGCGTTAACGTGTTTTTTCAGTTGGTGAAGAAAGCGTCAGAGAGCCTTCCAAGCGCCGCTTACGCCGCTGAGCTCATTGAGGCACACCATAAGCACAAAATTGATGCTCCAAGCGGGACGGCAGTGAAAGCAATCGATATCATCAAAGAGGTCGATCGAGCACGGTCGATAGGATCCTATTCTATACGCGCAGGGGATATCGTAGGCGATCATTCAGTGTTGTTCATCGGAGATGGCGAACGGCTTGAAATTAGCCATCAGGCCCAGAGCAGACAGGCATTTGTCAGCGGCGCGATGTTAGCGACAAGATTTATCGTAAAGCAGCCGCCGGGATTGTATTCAATGGATGATCTAATGGCTTCGATTTGAGGCCCATGTAGAGCATCGTCCGCAAAAGTTTCAAATTCAGCGGTTGGAATGGTATTCACCACACAGAGCTAGGCGTTTAAAAAAATGTTGTGGTCCCCCTCAACTAAGATGCGAGAAAGTTCGTAGACTTTCGTTGCGAAGATGAATAATCGAGGGTTTAAAAAAACTACAGGTAGAATAGAGGAAACTGTTTTTTCTAAGAGGATGCGTGACCGTTATTTTTTAAGAAATCAATGAATGTTGTCTCCAACGACGCGAGATTGCAGATTGGCATAACCCCCGGTCTCGGATTAATGTTTAGTGACTTTTGATACTTCGTTTGGCCTTGCCAAGTCCCTGAGTTAACGACAGTGACGCCTCGATATTGCGATGCACCTATGGTGTGAACGTGACCGCTATGGAGGATGTCAGGTATCGTTTCGATGATGAAGTGATCTGTGCTCTCTGGCGCGATAGAGACCCTATTTCCATATACCGGCGAAAGATGCCGTCTTTTTAGCATTTCCTTCATCGCACCGTCGGGGTTGCTATATGAGGAACCAGGAACTGCCGCGATTATATCATCCAGCGCCCTGCCGTGATAGATGAGTATTTTGACGCCGCACAGTTCAATCAGCGAAGGATTGCCCACGCACCTTACGTTGTTACTGAAACTTTTTGCAAAGTCGCTTGAGAGGGCAGGCTGCGGTTCTGCTTGTCGAACTGCATCGTGATTTCCCGGAGAAACAATGATAGAGAGGCCTGATGGTAACATTTCGAGAAGGGTGGCTGCTTCTGCATATTGATCGTCGATGTCGTCGATGGCTAATTCCTCTTCTTGATTCGGAAAAACCCCAATGCCATCCACCAAATCGCCGGCCACGATAACATAAGCAGTTTTGCGCGCTCTTTCATCATCGCTCGACGATATCCAGTCGGCAAAATCCTTCCAAGCGTTTAGTAAGAACGTGTTGCTACCAACGTGAACGTCAGAGGTGAGGGCCACGTACACGTCCGTCGCTGAGTGTGTGGGTTGGTTTTGCGGGGGGATTTCAGGCCATGTAATGTTGTCAATAAAGATCACTTTTCCATCAGATGAGAGCGACCCCGTTATACCGATCACTTCGTCGTGCACCACTTGAAGTGCTGCGTTGTATGCGCTTTTATCTTTCAACGCAATTCCACTGAAGTAGCCTGTAGGGTCCTCCAACTCGAGTATTCTGTGGCCATTTGGTGTGTCGCGCATCTCGTTTACCATGCCTGCGATAGAGATCTTTCCGGCTTTAGTAAACTCATCGTCGAACAAGGCCTCGCGTCCGCGGTTTAAAAACGTCAAGCTCTCGATTGGTCGAGTAGCAAGCCGCCTCTTTACAATTTCGCTGAGCCGGTCGTACCGATTTCTAAAGTATTGTACGAATTCTTCGTACGTTCCTACGCAATTGGAACTCTCGGTAATGTCTGCCAGAATTTTTATAGACAGTGGCTGGTGTTGACGTAGGCGCGTTCCAGCAATTTGCGTTTCACTGAATTGGTTCTGAACTATGACATCCGAAATGTCCCCTTCGTTATGTTCGAACAGAAGCATCGGCTTCACATTTTTTTTCCGTGAGTTCAGCAATTCTTTAGCCGTGTTGACGTTAGAGGGGGCAACAACTAGCACAGATTCGTCAACGTTCCTCAAAACCTCGTCAACTACTGCCAATGGCAGCTCGCTTTCCTGAATCATCACCACTGCTTCTTGGTTAATTAGAAAGCCGCTGTCGGAAAATCTCTCAATTATGTCTGTTCGAATCATAATAGGTCATGACTGGGGGCACTCTCGAAAAGATATGAGCCAAAACTTGCCCGGCGAAATCCTCCATTTCCCGTACTCATTAGCTAGAACCTGTGCGCTTATGCATCGAAGCGCTTTGTAGGACTGCCGCAGACCCGCGACCCCATGTCGGCAGGTTATATAAAGCGGCAATTACAACTATCGTCACATATCTACCAGCTTAGTTCCGTTTTTCACTTTTCAACTGAAATACATGCAAGATCAATCCAGAGAACGAACGAAGAAATTGTGGGAGACTGATAATTATTGGTTAGCGCTTCTGCGTGATATAATAGTTGCATTTCTTGTTGTTGCCGTGATCTTGTCGATTGTGTATTGGTACTCAGGGTCTGAGAGCCCGCTGGTGGCTGTACAATCGGGAAGCATGGTGCCCCACATAAACATCGGCGACGTTGTGTATAATCGAGGGCTAAACAGAGTGTCAGTAGTCACCTACAACGACGGGAAAGCCACTGATTACCAGAGGTTCGGCGACTACGGTGACGTCATCATCTATCGGCCGAATGGCGAACAGGTGACGCCAATCATACACCGAGCGATGTATTGGGTAAACGCTGGCGACCGTCTGCCAAACAATCAAACGGCTGCTCACGCCGGATTCATCACTAAGGGAGACCATAACCAAGACTATGATCAGCCGTTGCTCTATGGCGGATCGCCATTCATCGAACCAGTTAAGCCAGAGTGGATAATCGGTGTTGCACAACAACCTGCTATACCGTGGATCGGAAATTTGCGGCTCGCTCTTGATACCGTTATCAGCCCATTAATTACGATATCCCAAGAATACAAGAGTTTCTCGATTTCCAGCCTGAGCGACGGCTTCGCTCTTTCCAGTTTGAACGCGTTGAGAGGCTGTGGAGGCTTTTTAGCGGCTTCAAAACTCGCTTCAACGCCATTTTAGGCCAATTAGATACGCTTATATGTTACGTTTTGACATACACTTTGACTATGCCGCCATTTCTCACGATGGATGACCTCGACACACACGGACGAGTGGTCCTAGTTCGCGTCGACTTGAATTCACCTATTGGGCCCAATGGAGAAATTCTCGATGACATTCGTTTTCGCGGCCATATTCCTACCATTGAAGCCTTGAAAGATGCTAAGACGGTGCTCCTCGCCCACCAGTCCCGGCCCGGGAAGCGAGATTTCACGACGATGAAGCAACACAGCGAGAAGCTCTCGTCGCTTCTCGGAAAAGATGTTGCCTATGTCGACGACATTTATGGACATAACGTCCGGCAATCAATACGAGAGATGGAAATAGGGGATATTACTCTCCTCGAAAACGTTCGTTTTAGTTCGGAAGAGATGCTCAAGGCTCCCGTAGAAGATCTTGCTAAAACGCATCTTGTTAGACAGCTATCCCTACTTTGTGATGTCTTTCTAAATGACGCGTTTGCAACAGCACACCGCGCACAGACTTCTGTTGTCGCTTTTCCGCAAGCCTTGACTTCAGGAGCGGGAAAGTTGTTAGAGCGAGAGGTCGAAATGCTCACAAAAGCGCTGACAACCTCTCAGCGGCCGCGACTTTTCATGCTCGGGGGGACGAAAGCAGATGATAGTATCAAAGTCATTGAGCACGTTCTCGCTAAAGGAAGCGCTGACAAAGTGCTTGTTTCGGGCCTCGTAGCGAATATCTTTTTGGCTGCAGGGGGAATTGACCTTGGACCTCCAAACCTCGAATACATTAGATCTTCTGGATACGGCAATTATATCGAAATTTGTAAGAGATTGCTAGATAACTACGACGGTAAAATAGTAACGCCCCTTGATGTGGCTTTAAATGACAATGGAAAACGTTTAGAGACATCAATTTCAGCATTGCCAAAAGCCTATCCAATATACGATATCGGCATAGAAACAATTGTAGCATATTCAACAGAACTCAAAGCGGCAGGTACCGTTGTGATTAACGGCCCTGCCGGAGTGTTCGAACAAAAGGCGTTTGCCCTAGGAACCGATGAAACTTTAAAAGCAGCAGCTCAATCCAAATTCTCTATACTAGGCGGGGGCCACATCGCAGCCGCAGCACGAAACATTGGTATTGATAAGCATATCACTCACATTTCAACCGGGGGCGGAGCGTGCATAAATTTCTTAGCTGGAGAGACCTTGCCCGGGATTCAAGCGCTTGTTGAGGCGAGTGCGTTCGAATGAGTATGTTAGCCGCCCCATTCGTAAATCCAACGCCTTATAGCTATACATCAAAAACGTATAAGTATCGGCGGGCCTAAGTAAAATCGCTCAAAGCGCCTCGGTGGCTCAGCCTGGAAGAGCGATTGACTTGTAACTGTATTCGCAAAAGTTGCGTCGGAATGCGTCAGGTGCTAAAGATTGCGGAGCAAGGTATCAATAGGTCGGGGGTTCAAATCCCTCCCGAGGCTTTTTCTTTCACGCAGCAAGCGCAGAAGTAAGACACCTCAGCGCTGGCCTGTGTGAATGCTTTGGATGAATACAACGATCACGTGGTTATGCCGAACGTTCTGGTTATGCTAAAATGATGTCCATAACAACGCTGACAGTTCCAGAGGCGTGGTATAAAGCAGTCAGACACATCATGGAATTTGGCAACGTGGTGGATACCGAGTACGAAGTTAAAGCGCGCCAGATCCTGATGGGAATGATCCAAATCGACAGGCCTACGCTAGGTTGGCATAAAGGTGATACTTTTTGTTCGAAGGCTCGGGTAGAGGAATATAAAAAACAGTTCGATCGCGCTTACTTACATCAACACCACTTCGAATACACGTATTTGGAGCGACTCGTAGAGGGGCACGGAATCGATCAGTTAGATTGGATGAAAAACCAGTTATTAAAAAAACGCGTCGGATCGAAGCGTATTCAGGCAATTACGTGGATTCCACAAATTGACTGTCAAAAGGACGAAGACCAACCGTGCTTTCAGAGAATATGGGTGTACCTACACAGCAATGAGAGGCTTGACGTCCACATCATGTACCGAAGTTGGGACATCTTTCAAGCGTATGAAGCCAACATTAATGCATTTATTTCCCTAGTTAAAAAAGAGCTTTTGGAACCTACCGGACTGAAGATGGGGACGTTATGCACAGTTGGCAACTCGATGCATATCTATGATTACAACTGGGATGAGGCTCAAAACCTCCTTGAAAAGTATAAGAAATAGCGCTTTGGTAGCGACTAGTTGAACAAACAAGACTGATTTCGGCTCAAGTGGGTTCTGGGGAGAAACCGACGGCAGATGCCCACTCGCAAACGCTCCTAAATCCACTTGACTGTTTCAGGACGTTTGTCACTAACGATTCGCGTCGAGCGAAATCATTAAAAATTGAAAAAGTTCAATTTTTGTTTAGCTAAATAGCTATCCTGTTGCTAAACGATATATTATTATTATTTAAAAAAAAATATGTCAACTAAATTAAAAAAAAGTCATATAGTATATACATTTATTATCGATTAACTAAAATCGAGGTACAGGGACCAGTTGCTTTTAAGCTGAATGAAGCTGTAAACGCCAGTTGACACATTTCCCTCGTTATAACACAATTATTGGATTGCTAGAACCCGGAGTGAATCATGACCCTAATTGATCGCGCAAAGCAAGGAATTATCACTGACGAAATGATGACCGTCGCCTCTGATGAGGGAGTTACGCCCGAATTTATCTGTCGCGGGATTGCGAACGGACAGATCGTAATTCCGATAAGCCCGTATCGAAAGACTAAACCGATTGGGATAGGAAAAGGGCTTAAAACTAAGGTGAACGCTTCAGTAGGTACCTCTTCAGACATTGATGATGTTGCGCTCGAAGTCGAAAAAACAAAGGTTGCCGAGGCTTCGGGAGCTGACTCTTTAATGGAACTTTCCACCGCCGGCGACTTCTACGAAATTAGAAGGAGGGTGATCGAAGCTACTTCCCTATCCGTTGGCAGCGTTCCACTCTATCAGGCGTTTATTGAAGCTGCACGGGATTCAGGCTCTATAGTTGATATGCGAGAGGATGATCTCTTTAAAGTAACCGAAGAGCAAGCAAAACTCGGCACGAACTTCATGGCGATTCATACCGGAATAAATTGGATAACACTCGACAGGCTGAGGGCTCAGGGACGGCACGCTGGCCTCTGCTCGAGAGGCGGAGCTCTAATGTCAGCGTGGATGGCTCACAATGAGAAAGAGAACCCACTGTTCAGCGAGTTTGAGTACCTTCTTGAGATCCTCAAGCGACACGAAGTGACCCTCAGCATGGGGAACGGCATGCGGGCAGGCGCAGTGCATGATTCTACGGATAGGGCCCAGATTCAAGAGCTAGTAATAAATGCCGAGCTCTCTGACAAAGCACACGAATTTGGTGTTCAAACGATCGTTGAAGGCCCAGGGCATATACCTGTTGATGAGATTCAGGCTAATGTGGTGCTACAAAAGCGGTTGACCAGAGATAAACCCTTTTATATGCTCGGTCCACTCGTAACTGACATAGCACCAGGTTATGACAATATAGTAGCCGCGATCGGAGCAGCTCTATCATCTTCTTATGGCGCTGATTTTATCTGCTATGTTACGCCAGCAGAACACCTTGCATTGCCACATGCAGAAGACGTGCGCGTAGGAGTCATGTCTGCGCGGATTGCTGCTCATGTCGGGGACATGGTAAAGCTTGGCGACAGGAACGACGACTTAAAGATGGCGCACGCGCGCAACGAAGTAGATTGGGCGAAACAATTTAAAGTCGCAATAGACCCGCAAACTGCAATGAATATTCGTAAGGAACGAATGCCTTCAGATACAAATACTTGTACTATGTGTGGCGAGTTCTGCGCCTACAAAATCGTCAAGGAATACTTCGAATTATGATAAGCCGGCTATAGCGTGCCGTGCGTAGTTTAATGTTACAGCCCGTTGTGTGGGATTTGGAGTTTGCGAGTGCGTGGGGGGTAATTCAGCGTGTGCGCGCAATTCTGAACCACACAGCAAGGTACACTCTTTACATGTCGTTAGATTTATTGTCTAATTGGGCAAGCAATCACAATAGCCCCAGATAGTTAAGGCCTTCGACAACGCCAAGGCCGTACTGCTCTTCTGCGATGTAATTTGCAGCGGCTCGCGCTTTAGGGTCCGCGTTACCGACTGCGATCCCGTTCCCCGCTATCTCTAACATTTCAACATCATTTTCGGCGTCACCAAACGCTGCAAATTCGTCGACGGCGATATCAAGGAGTTGCGCAACTCCAATGAGACCTATACCTTTGTTAACGTTTGCATCTTTTATGTGGAGAGCAAATCCCGAATCGACGACGGTAACGCCTTCACAGCACTGATCCACAATCTTGCGAAGCGATACGACGTCGGACGTCGTTAAGTTATCTTTACTATAAGCAATCTCAGTAACGCGCTCTTTGACGTCGATACGCAGAAGATTGAACTCACTGCTGCCCTCGATTTCTTGGGCCGCTCGACTACACGCAGCAATATTCCCGGTAACAAGCTTAGATTTACCGACAGCCACGACTCCCCCGTTTTCGGCGATCACACCTGAGCTGTTTCCGATTATGACCGCTAACGCATCTGCAAAACACAAAACGTTGCCTGTCGCTAAAACAACAGGAACCGACAATTGTCGAATGGCTCGAACAACTGTAAGATCCAAGGACCGGTCAGGGAAGGTTAAAGTGCCATCTATATCAAACGCTACAGCTTTAATCAAAGTACCCCTTTCATGGTGGCGCAGGACAACTCAGGAATGCTTGAGTTTTCTCTCGTTTAGTCACGTATTCCTTCTGACTCCACCGAAAATATCGCTTCACCTTCAGCAAGGTTGGGAGAGTCTACAAGGCGTGCTATACGTTTGCCACCTTTCGATTTTCTCAAATACAACCTGAAAGTCGCGGTATGGCCCAATATATGGCCACCGATTGGTCGCGTTGGATCGCCAAAGAAGGCATCAGGTTTTGATTGAACTTGATTCGTGACGAGCACGACTGCATTGTTTAACGTTCCAAAGCGCATAAGGTCGTGCAGATGCTTGTTTAGTTTTTGTTGTCTATCTGCAAGCGTACCCCTACCGACATACTCAGCCCTAAAATGAGCTGTAAGAGAGTCTACGATAAGGAGTTTTACAGGGAGCTCAGTCGCCTTGAGCTGTTCCGATAACTCACTCGCCGATTCGACTAACAATATTTGGTGATTGGAATTATGTGCCCGTGCGACGTGAATATTTCTTAACACGTCTTCGGGATCGAGACCGAGACCTCCTGCGATCTGGCTGATGCGTTCCGGCCTAAAAGTGTTCTCGGTGTCAATCAATATACACGATCCATCAAGGCCACCGCGTTCGTTGCCGAGCTGAACGTTGACCGCAAGCTGATGTGCAACTTGGGTCTTTCCAGAGCCAAATTCCCCGTAGAGCTCAGTTATTGATTGGGATTCCATACCCCCCCCAAGCAGCTCATCAAAAGCCCCGCTTCCGGTTTTAAGTTTGCCGACGTGCCGCCTTCTTTCAAGAATCACGTCGCCAGTCTCAAAACCGCCAATGTCTGCGGCTTGGCGCGCCGCTATAATGATCTTGGATGCAGTTGCCTCACCGAGATCTGCCGCGTTAGATAACTCCGAAGGGGAAGCTACGGCAACTGCTTCCACTGAGCTAAAACCGGCCTCCCTCAACTTCTCTGCGGTAGCAGGGCCTACACCTGGCAGGTCTTCGATACTAAAACCATCGATTTCTTCTAATTCTTCCATCTACCCACCCTCTCTTTTTCCGTCGCAACCCTAGGAGAGTCGTACACGCTAATCACTTGTACCCTATAAAGGATTATGAGTGTAGAGCGAAAGTGTTTATAGCGCCTTCGCCTTCGGGATCGCGGACTAAAGCTCTTCGAGTCTCCTCTTGATCACCGTGAGTTTTCGTGCGGCCACGTCCTGCGGCGTTTTTGATACGCTTTTAGCCGCAAACTTGTCATTCGTTCTGACACCAACAACCGTAACCTCATCCCCAACGTCCAGCGTTACGTTACTAAATGCCTTGTCAAAAGTCTCGTAATCGATCCCGTTGTCGACGCACACAGACGCCCCCGATGAGATCACCGTACCGGTAATGCCCCCATCAGTACTTTCTTCCGGCGCGGTATTTTGGCTAGGCGCCCGGTCCGCCTTACCTGCTAAACTAAGACCGCTTCTCCAATCAACACTCAGTTCGAGTTGATTTTCAAAGCCGTTTTTCGGAGTGCAGTCGCGCAATATGACACTACCGTGGGTATCCTCTTCAGTTATAGCGATCGCCTTTTCGCCCCAGAGGGCGGCTCTTATCTCACCAGTATCGTCCTTTATCACGATGTTTCTAACTTGTCCTGCACTGCCATTGTTTCTAGTGAATTCGCGGAGAGAACCGACATTCTCAATAACTCCTTCAACCGTGCACGAGGCGCCCGCTTTGACCTCACGAATAGGTATGATTTGCTCAACAAATTCAACGCTTTTTGTTCCTTTTAGGAGCGATCCGCGGCTGCCCACATGCAATTCGAGCCGTTCATAACGCTCTCGAGTATACCCGTTTTTTATGTCAACGACATCGCCAGAAACAAAATCAATGACGTTTTCTGCCATATCATCCCAAAGCGTTACTCGCACCCTTCCCGTTTCATCGCCTATCGTGATGTTCGAAACTTTTCCAACAGAGCCGTCGCGCTTTGTAAAAGTGCGTACAGATCCGACCTCGAGAACGACCCCACTCATTTCGACCGCATTGAGCCCTGGCAAAAGGTCAGCGATCGTCTCTTTATCCCTAGAGGGGGCTACTTCAGTGTTTGGTACTGATTCATCTACTTCAATTTCTCTCGCGTTCACTTCTAAGCCATAAGGCCCTTCCTTGACGACGCCCCCAATCTTAAGGGTCTGTCCAATCTGAAGCTCTTCAACATGTTTTGCAAGATCGTTCCATAAAACTACGCGAATTGACCCAGTTTCATCTGAAACAACAAGATTCGCAACATGTCCAACATCGCCATTGCGGGAGAATTCTCTCGTTGGCGAGATGTGCGAGAGCTTCCCAACAAATGCGACGGCCCTCGTTTGTCCATCGATTTGTCCGATTTGCACAATCGTATCGATGCCAAGCTCGTGAGCTACGAGCATGGCTGCAGTCTTATCATCACACAAACCAGACATGTCCTCCACTTTTTGGTTGACTCTTTTAACGAACTCGTCCCTTGAAATCGTGTTGGCTAAGCGTTCGTAAATGTTCGCAACATCATCAGAAAGGTGGTCTAAATTTCCTTGCACCTTGAGTAGAATAACCCCTTATCTTAATAACTTTATCAAAAAGGTGCAGCGAGTATGAAACCGTGCGAAATCCAGCGAGATCCCTATAAACCCTGAGAGTCAAAGGCTTGCTGCATCCACATTTGTCGCAAACGATTCTTTTGTTCGTAATGAAATATTTTTTATACTTCTGTAGCGTGTTATGACAGCAACCTATACGCTGTTTTTAGCTAAGGGACACTTCGAAGATGGGACAAACTATTGCCGAGAAAATATTCTCAAATTCAGCTGGAAGAGTCGTCACGGCCGGCGAATTTGTCGAAGCTGTGATAGACGTCGCCATGATTCACGATATTACAGGACCTCTGGCCGTCAAGACGCTCCATGAGATAACAGATCATGTGTGGGATCGTACCAAAGTAATCATGCTTTTTGACCACCAGGTACCTGCTGACTCGATCGACGCTGCGGTTAATCATATTGAACTGCGCAAATTTGCTAAACGAGAGGGAATCCTAAACTACGATGTTCAAGAAGGTGTGTGCCATCAAGTCATGATCGAAAAGGGGCACGTGCTCCCAGGAGAGCTTGTTATAGGCGCCGATTCGCACACGTGCACATATGGGGCTGTTGGGGCATTCGCAACCGGCGTTGGCTCGACAGATATGGGGGTAGCCCTCGCCTCTGGACGGCTTTGGTTTAAAGTTCCAGATACGATCGCATTCGATATTGAAGGAAAACTCTCACGACGCGTTTATGCCAAGGATGTGATACTCACAATAATAGGCGACGTCAGCGTAAACGGCGCAACTTACAAGGCGTGTGAATTCGGTGGGGAAGCCGTCGCTCACATGGACATCGCCAGCCGGATGACTCTCTGCAATATGGCAATCGAAATGGGAGGGAAAACGGGGATTATAGCACCCGACAAAGTGACCGCCTCCTTTCTAGAAGAACGCTCCGTTGACGGAGACTTCACCCTGCGTTCAGACGAAGATGCAACGAAAGTGTTACGTCGCTACAACGCGAGCGATATGGTCCCTGTGATTGCAAAACCCCATCAAGTCGATAACGTGGTGCCAGTCACGGACGTTGAAGGCTATCACATAGACCAGGTATTCATCGGTTCGTGTACAAACGGCCGGTACGAGGACCTAAAGGCAGCAGCCGAGCTACTAAAGGGGGAGACCGTTGCGCAAGGGGTGCGAATGATTGTGATTCCCGCTTCGAGAACCGTGTTTCAGAGGGCGTTAAAAACAGGTCTTATAGATATCTTTACTGACAGCGGGGCTCTTGTAGAAGCCCCTTGTTGCGGTCCGTGTATGGGTGGATCGTTTGGTATACTCGGTCCTGGTGAGATTGGTCTCAGCACGTCAAACCGTAACTTTGTTGGAAGACAAGGAAGTCCAATGGCCGCTGTATATCTGTGTTCCCCTGCGACCGCGGCGGCGTCTGCTATCTATGGGGTAATCGCTGATCCAAGAACGCATTAGGAGTGGAACGTGGCGAGATCAAAAGACATTACAGGCAGAGTATGGAAGTTTGGAGATAACGTGGATACAGATGCAATTATCCCAGGCAAGTATCTCGTGCTTAATTCATCAACAGACCTCGCAAAGCATGCGTTCGAAAACGTTCGACCGAACTTTTCGAGTCAAGTCGTCAAAGGAGATATCGTCGTCGGCGGAGAGAATTTCGGTTGCGGCTCCTCAAGAGAGCACGCTCCTCTGGCTCTAAAGGATAATGTTGGCGCTGTGCTTGCGCGTTCGTTTGCGCGGATCTTTTTTCGAAATGCCATTGATATCGGACTGCCCGTTGTTGAATGCGACACGACGGAAATTGAGGATGGGGACATCATCCACGTTGATTTAAAGAGGGGCAAAATCTTCAACAAAACACAGAATAAGGAGATTCCCATGACTCCTTTTCCTCAGTTTATTAAGAACATCATAGATGCTGGAGGCCTCGTTCAGTACGTAAAAAACAATGCGCAGCTTGAAAGCCAAGAGCTGCGCGAACTCGAGACAGACTAGGAACTAATCGTGTTGCTGTAACATCGATTTGCTAAATACTGCATGGTGAAGCGAAAATGAAGACGTATAAAATCCCGGTAATCGCTGGAGACGGCATCGGCCCTGAGGTTATTGCAGAAGGAAAAAAGGTTCTCGAAGCCGCTGGCGAAAACTACGGATTCAACATTGAATGGAAGGAGTACCCATTTGGAGCAGAGCATTATCTCTCTACTGGCGAGCTTATTACAGAAAATGCGCTCAAAGAACTGAGCAACTACGATGCAATATACCTTGGTTCAGTCGGCGACGCGCGTGTCCCATCGGGGGTGCTCGAGCGCGGCGTCCTATTCGCGCTGAGATTTTATCTCGATCAATACATAAACCTCCGCCCTATCCGGTTGCTGGAGGGTGTAGAAACGCCAGTTCGAGACAAAGGTCCTGAAGATATTGATTTCGTTGTGGTTCGCGAAAACTCAGAAGATCTCTATATCGGTGTTGGCGGTCGCACTAAGAGAGGTAGAGTACATCATGATGATGAAGTTATCCGCAACCTTTATAGCGTCAAGTTTGGTCTCGATATTGACTCTGACAGTGACGAAATTGCATATCAAGTCGGACTTATCTCAGCTGAGGGGACAAAACGCGTGATGCAGTACGCGTTTAACTTGGCTACAAGAAGGGAGAGACACGTATCTAGCGTCGACAAGATGAATGCCATGACGGACATTTACGGCTTCTGGCGTGAGATCTTCACTAAAATCGCCGCAGGCTATCCAGATGTAAAAACGGAGTTTAATCTCGTCGATGCTATGACGATGTGGATTGTGAAAAACCCGGAATGGTTTGACGTAGTTGTCACTCCGAACTTGTTCGGAGATATTATTACGGATCTTGGGGCTATGGTGCAAGGTGGGCTTGGGCTTGCCCCAGGTGGTAATATAAATCCAGAAGGAACTTCAATGTTTGAACCGATTCACGGTTCTGCTCCAAAATATAAAGGCTTAAACAAGAGCAACCCGATTGCGACAATTTGGGCTGGAGCGATGCTCCTCGAGAGTCTAGGGGAGGCTCAAGCTGCGAGCGGCGTAATGCGCGCGATCGAGGGCAATCTGCGGGCACGCAAAGTCAGAACATTTGATCTCGGAGGGAACTCGACCACATCCGAAGTCGGTGCCGACATAACGAGATACATCAAGCAGTCTTACTAAGTAAGTCAGATTGAATAACCGATTTATACCGTTAAACGTATAAAGATAAGCGAGTCCTGGTGGGGTAGTGGATATCCTATGAGCCTGCGGAGCTCAAGACTCGGGTTCGAATCCCGGCCGGGACGCTCCATTTCTTGCTAGACCTTAAAGGCCTATACGCAAAACGACCGCGAGAGTTTAGCCAGCTGCAGAACGGCTGAAACAGTCGGTGTATAGGTTTCAAGCTAGGCTTGTTTCTCCTTATCCTGTGTCAAAAACAAGCTGAAGCTGTAGCCAAATGGCTCTAATCCGAGGCCGCGGTAAAACTTGTGACTGCCCCCTCTGTGCATGCTACTTGAGAGAACCACGCGGAAACACCCTTGCGCTTGAGCACGAGCAATTGCGTGCTGCATCATTACGGTCCCTACGCTCGATTCGCGACCTCGTTCATCTACTACGACGTTTTCGATCACTGCCCAACGTCTGCCACAATGCGACACGTTCGGAATTATTGTGATCGCAAACGTCCCGATGACAGCTCCGGCACGTTCTGCTACAAATAGAGCACAAATCGGGCTTTGTTCAATTTCCAAAATGCGTTAGAGTGTTCAGGCAGTAACTCTTTTCTATTCTGCGAAGCTTGGTCTGTATTTGCGAAGAGCTGGGCATAGAGATCTAGAATGCTTGGCAAATCATTTATTACTGCTTCTCGTATTACCAGAGTATCTAGCTGTGACTCATTACTTGGTTCCAAATCTGTATCCTCCCACTAAAATGTTGTATGAAAATCGCAAAAGAAGCATGCAGCGCGTGCGATTGCTATTGATAGCGCTTGTCTCGAAAAATACAAAAAGAGATTTGTGGAAGTCTTAAAAAGCCTACGTTTCACTGTTGCGTATTTGCTTCTTTGATATATTTTCTTATCACGTCAGTTTCCTTTGAACGAAACACCTGACACACGCGGTCCTCATAGGTGATGCCCCGAACGATGACAATTGGGGTGCCGCCTGCCCCCTCTCCCATCATTAGGTTGGCGAGCCCAGCTATCTCATCGCCCACACCCTCATTGGTGATCTCTAACGCTTTCCCTTCGAGGTCCTTCATCCCGCGCCAATCCTTCATCGGGGAAATTCCAGCAAACCCTATCCCGACGCCAGTTTGTCCCTCTCGAAACGACCGACCGCAGGTATCAGTGATTACTACCGATACGTTCTTGCAATAGCGCTCGCTTATTCGTGCGCGTATCTGCTGTGCGCTCTTGGAGGGATCATCCGGAAGGAGTAAGACGAACCCTTCTTCGACGTTTGACCGATCTAACCCTGCGTTGACACACACCTGACCAAACTTACTTTCAACTAGCAAGAATGGTTTTTCAATCAGGATCTCGGCGGATTGGCCAAGCACCGCTTCAATGAAACGCGGATCTTCGTTAAGTCCTGCGGCGATCTTATGGGCTCGGTCGCTTGGGATAAAACTATCCAGACGCCGGGCCAATCCTTCAGCCTTTGAGACTACCGTCGAAGCAATGACAACGATATCTCCTTCGTGAAGGTCTTCATTCCGCAAAAAATCTGTTAGGTCGTCTCCCTGTTTCACGAAAGGGACATTCTTCACTGTATATGCTTCAGTTTTCAAGCGAATCACAAGTGGCTTGCGTGAGCACGTTTAGAGTCTAGAAGGAATATTTATCGTCTAAATGGTCAATATCTCACTTTGACGGCGATGATGAGAGTTACCCCCACTGAGCACAAGATGAGGAGCGAACCTGTCTGATGCCGTCAATCTACTTCAGCGACAAGCCAGATTACTCAATAGTGATTAACTTCTTGTCAGCTATGCCAATCTTCGGCAGGTGCACTTCGAGCACCCCGTTAAAGAAGCTTGCGCGGGCGCCAGCATCATCGATAGTCGTTGGGAGTTTGATAGAACGGTAATACTCGCGTGGCGCGCGTTCTCTTATGAGATGTTCGTCATTGTCGTATTTTGAAGTCCGTTCCGCTGAGATCTCTACCATGTCGCTGCTGCCCTCAAGCTTCACGTCGTCCTTACTAACACCTGGAAGATCTACTAGAACCACAATTTCTTCGGGGAGCTCTATAAGGTCGACGGGCGGCGTTGCGGTGATTTGCCCAGCATAGTCGTCGTCGGTGTCAACATCATCTAACAACCCATCCATCTTACTGCGGATATTGCTCAGCGGGCTTATTTCCTTCCAAGACATGTCAACTTCTCCGCACTTCTTTTCTCGGTGCAGATATAAAACAATATGCTATTTGTCGTTGTCTGCTTTCATCTGAAAAATTTTAAGTGGGAGAAGGTCTTGCAGGGATAAGGTAAATAAAAAAGGGTGATTTCCATTGTCTGTAGGAAAGACGTAGAGAAGACCTTTTTTCCCGCTTAACAAGGGACCAAAAAGAGTTTATTGCTTTAGTTTCCTTATGAAATGACGTCTCGCTCAAAAGATTTTTAGACTCTAAATCACCACTAATACCGTTAGTTGTACCTTTAGGGGTCTACGTCTAGAAGAGGCGTATTCATTAAAACACAAGACTTACATAAGCCAATTACGTATAAGAGGCTAAGTATATATTGGAGGTGAAAAATGGTCAATAAAAAGCTCTTTTCTGCTGTTTTGGCGGCATTAGTGATTCTCTCTATAATCGGACCGACCGTTGCTTTAGCGCAAACAGGAAATACAGTGACTGCGAACGCAACTAAAAATATGACTGCGAATGCGACAGCGAATGCGACAGCGAATGCGACTAAAAATGTGACTAAGGGAGTAGTTGTATCAGCCACTGCATCAGCTGCTGGAGGATTCCTAGGCTTGCCTGGCTTTGAGGCGTTGTACGCGGTAGCTGGGCTGTTGATTGTTGCGTTCTTCGTGATGTTACGTCGGAAGTAACACTTAAATCACATACGTGGTAGGCCAGTCTTTTCTGGACTCCACTTTTCTTTTTCTTTTCATATTCACGGTAACCGTGTAATATAGTCAGCCACGACGGCCGAAGGATCTAGCTTGCCAGGTTTTGAAGCGTTGTACGCGGTAGCCGGGCCGTTGATTGTTGCGTTCTTGGTTATACGACGTCGGAAATAACGCTCTGAGCTTCGTGCGGTGAGTCCGGTCTTGGCCGGGCTCGCGCCCTTATTTTTT
>JGI24140J50213_10000166_pt1 | contig 30649 bp, 31 predicted proteins | sample BarGraIncu00222A_FD_50213 | JGI IMG/M metagenome (IMG submission 50213)
CGCAGGCTGCCCCCGAGGGCATCACCAACCCTCCGATAGACGACCTGCTCAAGGTGGCGGACTCCAAGTACGCCCTGGTCATCTACTCGGCNAAGCGAGCGCGCCAGATCAACGCGTACTACTCCCAGCTCTCCGAAGGCCTGCTCGAGTACGTGGGCCCGCTGGTCGAGACCAAGGTCAACGAAAAGCCGATGTCCATCGCGCTGCGTGAGATCAACGAGGGCCTGCTGACCTCTCAGCCCACCGAGGGCTGACCCTGACCCCGGGAGACCAGGCAGGCTCGATAGTGGCGGTGACAACGGTGACACGCCAACAGGTGGTTCTTGGCGTCAGCGGCGGCATCGCCGCGTACAAGGCCTGTTCGCTGCTGCGGCTCTTCACCGAGAGCGGCTATGACGTCACGGTCGTTCCCACCGCGGCCGCCCTGAACTTCGTCGGCGCGCCCACCTGGGCGGCGTTGTCGGGCAAACCCGTCTCGGCCGATGTCTGGACCAACGTCCACGAGGTGCCCCACGTGCGTCTGGGCCAGCATGCTGACCTCGTGATCGTGGCGCCGGCGACCGCGGATCTGGTTGCGAAGGCGGCCCACGGACTGGCCGACGACCTGCTGACCAACATTCTTCTGACCGCTCGGTGCCCGGTGGTACTGGCACCTGCCATGCACACCGAGATGTGGGAGCACCCGGCCACCGTGGCCAACGTCGCTACCTTGCGTTCGCGTGGTGTGAGGGTGATCGACCCGGCTTCGGGACGTCTGACCGGTGCAGACACCGGCCCGGGTCGTCTGCCCGAGCCCGAGGACATCTACACCGTCTGCCGGCAGGTCCTGGAAGTCGATGGCAGTCCATCACGGCGCGAGCTGGCTCGGCGGCGGGTTGTCATCAGCGCCGGAGGTACGCGTGAGCCACTGGACCCGGTCCGTTTCCTGGGCAACCGTTCCTCGGGCAAGCAGGGATACGCGCTCGCCGAAGTGGCCGCGGCCCGTGGGGCAGAGGTCACCTTGATCTCGGCCAACGTGGGCTTGCCCGTTCCGCAAGGCGTCAGGCTGGTGTCGGTCCAGAGCGCCGTAGAGCTTGGCGAGGCGGTGGCCAAGGCGGCCCAGGACTGTGATGTTGTGGTGATGGCTGCTGCGGTGGCGGACTACCGGCCGGCGCACTACACAGATGTCAAGATCAAGAAGAGCTTCGATGCGCACACCGGTGAAGCTAGCGACCCGCCGGTCAGCCCTGACCAGTCGGCTCCCACGATTCAGCTCGTACGCAACCCCGATGTCCTGGCCGAGCTGGTAGCAGCCCGAGGCTCGGCCACTTCGCCGGTGATCGTGGGTTTCGCAGCCGAGACCGGGGACAGCGAGCACACGGTTCTCGACCTCGCGCGGGAGAAGTTCGTGCGTAAGGGCTGCGACGTGCTCGTGGCCAACGAGGTGGGCTTGGACAAGACTTTCGGACACGACACCACTACTGTTTATATCCTTCGCAGGGGCGTTGATGCCGTGACGCATGTTGGACCGGCATCCAAACACGCCGTGGCGGCGACGCTATGGGACGTCGTACAGGATATTTTGAAGCTCGGATAGTCTCTCTGTTCGACCCAACAGCCAGCAGCCGCTGCAACCAAGGAGCACCAACGTGTCCGCACGCCTTTTCACATCCGAGTCAGTCACCGAGGGTCATCCCGACAAGATCTGCGATCAGATCAGCGATGCGATCCTGGATGCGATGCTTGCCGAGGACAAGTCCAGCCGCGTGGCCGTGGAGACCATGGTCACTACCGGTCTGGTACACGTCGCCGGTGAGGTGACCACGACCGGCTACGTTGACATCCCCCGGATCGTGCGTGACACGGTACTGCGCATCGGTTACGACTCCTCAACCAAGGGCTTTGACGGTGAGTCGTGTGGGGTCTCGATCTCGATCGGCCAACAGTCACCGGACATTGCTCAGGGCGTTGACACGGCCTACGAGAACCGCACTGGTGGCGTTGACCCCATGGACAAGCAGGGCGCGGGCGATCAGGGCCTGATGTTCGGCTATGCCTGCGAGGACACCCCTGAGCTGATGCCACTGCCGATCCACCTTGCTCATCGTCTTGCGGAGCGCCTGTCGGCCGTGCGCAAGTCCGGCGAGGTCGCCTATCTGCGTCCCGACGGCAAGACCCAGGTCACCATCTCCTACGTCGGGGACAAGGCGGTCAAGCTCGACACCGTCGTCCTGTCGACCCAGCATGCGGCGGATATCTCACTGCAGGGCATGCTTGAGCCCGACATGGCCAACCAGGTGATCAAACCGGTCCTGGACGAGCTCGCCGCTGCCGGTACCGAGCTGGACATCTCCGACTACCGGATGCTGATCAACCCCACCGGGCGCTTCGAGATCGGTGGCCCGATGGGTGATGCCGGTCTGACCGGTCGCAAGATCATCGTTGACACCTACGGCGGCATGGCCCGTCATGGTGGTGGTGCGTTCTCCGGCAAGGACCCGAGCAAGGTGGACCGTTCTGCCTGCTATGCCATGCGTTGGGTGGCCAAGAATATCGTTGCCGCGCACCTGGCTCGTCGCTGCGAGGTCCAGGTGGCCTATGCGATCGGCAAGGCCCAACCGGTTGGCCTGTATGTGGAGACCTTCGGCACCGAAACCGTCTCGGCCGACAAGATCCAGAACGCGATCACCAAGGTGTTCGACCTGCGTCCTGCGGCAATCATTGAGGACCTCGATCTGCTTCGTCCGATCTATTCCCCGACCGCCGCCTACGGCCACTTCGGCCGCACCGGCGCACCGGGTGTGGAGAACGCCTTCACCTGGGAGCGCACCGACCGCGTCGAACAGCTTCTGGCCGCCGTCGCCGGCTGACCTTGCCTTCGAGCGTCGCTGCGGTGGGGTAGACCTTGGTCATGGGCAGCGGCGCGACCAACCAGGGCGAAGAGCAGCTCTCACTGGCAGGTGCCGCGGTCGCCCCACCGGGTGGGCGCTCGTCTCGCCCGGCTAGGGCGCGCTCCACGTTGCCGCCCGATGCACCGCAGGCCGCCGAGGTCGACCCGGTTGCTCTGGTCCTTGTCGATGTCGGGCTTCCTCATCTGGATCGCCCCTTTGAGTACCTCGTCCCCGCCCCAATGGCCGATCTTGGCGTGCCCGGTGCACGGGTGAAGGTGCGGTTCGCCGGGCAGGACGTGGACGGGTACGTTCTGGCCAGGGCTGCCACAGCCGACCATGTTGGCGCGCTCGCGCCACTTCGCAAGGTGGTCAGTCCCGAGGCCGTTCTCACTCCGCAGGTGCTCGCGCTGTCGCGCGCGATCGCCTCCCGGTATGCGGGCACGCTGGGTGACGTGGTCCGGCTCGCGGTTCCCCCCCGACACGCCACGGCTGAGAAGAACCTGGCCAAGGAGCCGCCGACCTCAGTGCAGGCGCAGGCGGGCGCGGCGGCCCGGGCGCTGCTGCGGGCACCGGAGGCCAGCCCGTGGCGCCTCTACCCCGCCGGGGCCTCCTTCCTGCGACACGTTGCTGCCGGTGACGCGCCCGCTGCGTCCTGGCTGGCTCTTCCAGGCCAGCAGGCGGAGGCTGACTGGCCTACCGCGCTGGCGGTGGCGGCTGCCACCGCCCTGGCGCGAGGGCGGGGCTCTCTGATCGTGGTTCCCGACCACCGCGATGTCGACCGCGTCGACGCTGCCCTTCAGGGGCTGCTGGGGGCAGGCCAGCATGTCCGGCTCACGGCGGGCCAGGGTCCGCAGGCGCGTTACACGGCATGGCTGAAGGTGCTGCGCGGCCATGTGCGGTGTGTTGTGGGAACACGGGCGGCGATGTTCGCGCCGGTTCGCGACCTGGCCCTGGTGGCTTGGTGGGACGACGGCGACGACCTGTTGGTCGAACAGCGTGCGCCCTACCCCCATGTCCGCGAGGTGTTGCGGGCCCGCGCCCGGCTCGAAGGTGCCGCACTGTTGACGGGCGGCTTTAGCCGGACGACGTCGGTCCAGGCCTGGGTCGAGTCAGGGCAGGTGCGGTCGGTCTGCGCGGGGGACGCCACCCGCCGACGGGCCGCGCCCCGGGTGGTCATCGCAGGTGAGGGTAGCGACCTCGAACGCGATGGTGCCGCGGCTCGCGCACACCTCCCGTCGGCCGCCTGGCGGGCGGCCAGAGACGCGCTGGGTCGTGGGCCGGTACTGATCCAGGTCCCGCGCCGCGGTTATCTTCCGTCGTTGTCCTGCCTGGCCTGTCGCGAGCCGGCACGATGTGCGCGCTGCCATGGGCCGTTGGCGTTGAACTCGCCCCATGGCGCTGCGACCTGCAGGTGGTGCGGGAAGGCAGCTGCGGACTTCCAGTGCACGCACTGTGGTGGTCGCCGGGTGCGTTCCACCGTCGTGGGGGCCCGACGAACCGCTGAGGAGCTGGGTCGCGCGTTTCCTGGCGTCACCGTTCACACCTCTGGTGGCGGTGACGTGCGGGCCTTCGTCTCCGGCAAGTCTAGCCTGGTCATTGCCACTCCCGGCGCCGAGCCCATTGCCGAGAACGGTTATGCCGCAACGCTCTTGCTCGATGCCCACTCCCGGCGCCGAGCCCATTGCCGAGAACGGTTATGCCGCAACGCTCTTGCTCGATGCGTGGGCATCCCTGGATCGACCGACCTTGGACGCGTCTGAGGAGGCGCTGCGTCGATGGCTGGCTGCCGCGGCGCTCACCCGGGGGTCCGCTGAGGGTGGCGTCACGGTCCTGTGTGGTGCCCCGATGCACACGACCCTGCCTCTGGTCGAAGCGCTGGTCCGCTGGGACCCGGTCTGGTTCGCCGTCCGGGAACTCGCCGAGCGGGTGGAGCTGTCGTTGCCGCCGGCCGTGCGGATGGCCCAACTGGTCGGCACCCGGGTTGCGGTCCAGCGCGCCGTGGAGATGGCCGCTTTGGCCGACTCGGTTGAGCGGCTTGGCCCGTTGCCTTGGGCTCCGGTCGCCCGCGGTAGTGCCGCCAGCGACACGGCGGCGATGGGCACAGCACAGGGCGCCACCAAGATCCAGCTCCTGCTCCGGGCGTGTCTGGACGACGGTCCGGCACTTACTGCGGCGCTGACGCGTATGAAGGCCCTGCGTAGTGCTCGAAAGGAGCCAGAGGTGGTCGCGGTTCGGGTGGACCCGATGGATGGGCTCGGCTGAGGCCGTGGGCAGCTGCCGCGCTGCGGGTCGGTAAAGTTCGCCCCATGAGCGTTGATGCCGTTGTCTTCGACCTGGGCAACGTCCTGATCACCTGGGACCCCCATCCGGCTATCGCCAAGGGGGTCGGCCCCGAGCAGGCGACTCAGTTCCTTGCCGATCGGGGGTTCGACTTCATGTCGTGGAACCACGAACAGGACGCAGGACGCTCCTGGGAGGGCGGTGAGGCGGAGGCAGTATTGGCCCACCCCCACTGGGAGGAAGCTATCAGGGCATACCGTGCCAACTTCGGCGACTCGCTGGTCGGCGCGATCCAGGACTCCGTTCAGATCCTGCGGGAACTGCACGCGGCCGCCGTACCGCTGTTCGGGCTGACGAACTGGTCCGCAGAGCTGTTCCCGGTGGCTCGGAGCCGTTTCGATTTTCTTGACCTGTTCGAGGACATCATCGTTTCCGGGCAGGAGGGTGTGGCAAAGCCCAGCCCGCAGATCTTCGCGATCCTGGCGCAACGGATCGCTCGTCCCCTGCAGCGCTGTGTCTTCATCGACGACAGTGCGGACAACATCCAGGCAGCCAAGCAGGCCGGTTTGGACACGATCCTGTTTACAGACACCGGCCACCTTCGCGAAGATCTGTTGCTTCGTGGTCTGCCGCTTGCAGCCGCATAGACTGATCTCACCCAGCGCACCCGACGGCAAGGAACCAACTCGTGTCGATCATGGACATTCGAATCTTCGGTGACCCCGTGCTGCGCACGCCCGCGATCGAGGTCGTCGACTTCGACAAGGAACTGCGCCAGCTGGTCAAGGATCTGACAGACACCATGGTCAACGCGCCAGGTGCTGGCCTGGCCGCCCCTCAGATCGGCGTGGGTCTTCGGGTCTTCACCTACCACGTTGATGACGAGCTCGGTCATCTGATTAACCCCAGCCTCGACCTGTCCTCGGAGATGCAGGAGGGCGAGGAGGGTTGCCTGTCCTTCCCAGGAATCTTCGTTGACACACCCCGTGCGCTACGCCTGGTGGCCAAGGGGTTCAACCAGTATGGGGAGCCCGTGGTGCGCGAGGGCTCGGAGCTGCTGGCCCGCTGCATCCAGCATGAGACCGATCACCTGGACGGCATACTGTTCATTGACCGGATGGACAAGGCGCACCGCAAGCTGGCCATGAAGGCGATCCGCGACGCCGAGTGGGCCGGCCAGAAGGCACCGATCATCAAGGTCAGCCCGCACGCAACCTTCGGAACGGGTCGCTGACCTAGTGCGGCTCGTCTTTGCCGGAACTCCGGAGGTGGCGGTCCCCAGTCTTGACGCCCTGTCCAGCTCAAGCCATGACGTGGTCGCTGTCCTCACTCGCCCTGACGCCCCCTCCGGGCGTGGCCGGTCCGTGGTGGCCTCGCCGGTCAAGCAGCGGGCTATGGCCCTGGGCCTTGAGGTCCTGACCCCCGGTCGTGCCGGCGATCCGCGGTTTCAGGCTCAGCTGCGGGAGCTGGCTCCGGGCGTCTGCCCCATGGTGGCTTACGGTGCCCTGATCCCGGCGTCCACGCTGACCATTCCCAGCCAGGGCTGGATCAATCTGCACTTCTCTCTACTGCCTGCCTGGCGAGGCGCAGCGCCGGTCCAGCACGCGATCATGGCCGGCGACGAGGTCACTGGTGCCACGACGTTCCTGGTCGAGCCCGGTCTCGACACCGGCCCGACCTACGGCGTGATGACCGAGGCCATCAAGCCTGAGGACACCAGCGGAGCCCTGCTCGGGCGTCTCGCCCGAGCAGGTGCCGGGTTGCTCGTGGCCACCCTGGATGCGCTGGAGGCCGGAGAGCTTCATCCCGTAGCCCAGCCCGCCGACGGGGTGTCGCTGGCGCCGAAGATCAGCGTCCAGGACGCGGCAGTCCGCTGGGGCATGCCTGCACTGTTCGTTGACCGCCATATCCGTGGCTGCACGCCCAGTCCCGGCGCCTGGACGACTTTCCGTGGCGAGCGGCTCAAGATCCACCCCGTCACCCTTGCCAGCAACGTTGCGTTGATCGAGGCCGAGGTCTCGCCACCCGGGATCCTGTCGCCCGGGGAGATCGCCGTGACCAAGCGGGCGGTGCGTGTCGGCACGGCATCTGGCGCAGTCCTGCTCGGTACGGTTCAGCCGCAGGGCAAGCGGCTTATGGACGCCACCGACTGGGCTCGGGGCGTTCGTATCGAGCCGGCGGAGAAGTTCGACCATGAGTGAACACGGCGCAGAGCAGGACCGTCCGGATCCCTCTGGAGCGCGCCGTGACGCCGCTGGTCGAACGCGCCCCGAGCGCAAACACGGGAACCTCGAGCGTTCGCTGACCCGCCCGGCTGAGAGATCGCGTTCGACAGACCCAGCGCGGCTCGCGGCTTACACGGTCATGCGGGCCGTGGCCGGCGGGGCATACGCCAACCTTGAGCTGCCAAAGGAGCTACGAGACAAAGGTGTTCGGGGACGCGACGCGGCCTTTGCGACCGAGCTCACGTATGGGGCAACGCGACTTCGGGGCCTCTACGACCCGATCATCGCCTCTGCGGCCGGCCGAGCAGTCTCGGCGATTGACGAGAACGTGCTCGACACGCTGCGCCTCGGTGCTCACCAGCTGTTGGGGATGCGCGTGGCGCCCCACGCGGCCGTCGACCAGACGGTGGGGTTGGCCCGCCTGGTCAACGGAGCCAGTGCCGGTGGTTTCGTCAACGCGGTGATGCGCCGGATCAGTGAGAAGGATCTCGACACCTGGATCGGGCTGGTCGTGCCTACCGATGATCCGATCGCTGCCCTGGCGGTCAGGTACAGCCACCCGGAGTGGATCGTCAGGGCCTTGCGCGCGGCCCTGATCGGACACGGCGCCTCGAGTGCCCAGACGCTGGACGCCGACCTGCAGGCACTGCTCATCAGCGACAACGCCGCCGCCAAGGTCACTCTGGTGGCGCGACCCGGCCTGTGCGAGGTGAAGGAGCTTGCCCGGGCCGGCGCCGTACCAGCCCCGTTGTCAAGGTTGGGAGCAGTCCTTGACTCGGGTGACCCCGGCTCGATCGCCGCCGTCCGCTCGGGCCGCGCAGCGGTCCAGGACGAGGGCTCACAGCTGGTCGCACTCGCGCTGGCGGGTGCCACGGTCAGTACCGGAGCAAGCCAGGAGAAGTGGTTGGACCTGTGCGCCGGACCCGGCGGTAAGGCCGCGCTTCTGGCGACTTTGGGCGCACCCCGCGGGGCGACCCTGTTTGCCAACGAGATCAGCGAGCACCGGACCGACCTCGTGCGCCAGACCCTTGATGCGGCTATCGACTCAGGTATCGAGGTCATGATCGGCACCAGTGACGGTCGTGAGATCGGACAAGACGAACCGGAGACCTACGATCGGGTCCTCGTGGACGCGCCATGCACCGGGCTGGGTGCTCTGCGTCGAAGGCCAGAAGCACGATGGCGCCGAACGACCGCTGATCTGGTGGAGCTGGGCGGTTTGCAGCGGGCGCTGCTTGTCTCGGCGATCGAGGCCACCAGAGCGGGCGGCATCATTGGCTACGCAACGTGCAGCCCGCACCTTGCCGAGACCAGGTTCGTCGTGACTGACGTCGTCAAGAAGCGAGGCGATGTTGAGATCGTCGATGCCCGTGACCTGTTCCGTGACACCGGCGACCGCCTCGTCCAGCACCTCGGCGAAGGGCCTTTCGTCCAGCTGTGGCCGCATGTACACGGCACCGACGCGATGTTCTTCTCGCTGCTGCGTAAGCTCCGTCCCGACGACACCTAGGGGTTGGCCGTGCAGATCTCACCCAGCATCCTTGCCAGTGACTTCGCCAACCTCGAGCATGAGCTCCAGCGGGTTGCCAACGCTGACTGGGCCCACGTGGACGTGATGGACGCCCACTTCGTGCCTAACCTGACCCTGGGCCTTCCCGTTGTCGAAGCCCTGGCGCGGATCAGCCCCATCCCGCTGGACTGCCACCTGATGATTGACGACCCTGACCGGTGGGCCCCGATGTACGTCGAGGCGGGCGCGTCGAGCGTCACGTTCCACGTCGAGGCTGCCGGTGATCCCCGTTCGCTGGCCCGAAAGTTGCGCGGCCTGGGCGCGCGCGCCGGGATGGCGCTCAAGCCCGGCACCGCGTTCGCTCCCTACGCCGACCTTTTGCCCGAGCTCGACATGGTTCTGCTCATGACTGTCGAACCGGGATTTGGCGGACAGTCATTCATGGCCGACCAGATGTCCAAGGTGCGTCAGGTCCGTGAGGCCGTGACGAGGTGCGGCGCCGAGATCTGGGTGCAGGTCGACGGGGGGGTCTCGGCCACCACCATCGCGGCGTGTGCCGAGGCCGGGGCGAACGTTTTTGTGGCCGGTTCGGCCGTGTTTGGCTCGGAGGCTGCGGCGGAAGCGGTGGACCTGCTGCGTGAACTGGCCATACGGCATTCCTCACTCGGTGGCACACACCCCAGCCAAGCGTGAGGCGCCAGTCTGCTTCAGACGTGGCGGCAGCCCGCGGCTTGAGAGTGATTTGAGAGTCTGTTTACAGGGGACTGACATCGACGATGGCATACTGAAGGCACGTGCTCCGTGATCGGTGTAATTCCGAACCGGCGGTTAAAGTCCGCGACCCGACCGCATCCAGCGGCCGGTGAACCAGGTGAAACTCCTGGGCCGACGGTGAAAGTCCGGATGAGAGGTAGCAGCAGCGACGCCTGCGTTCCCGACCCTGAAGGTCGGCGGCAGGTCAGTCGTGGTGACTGACGTCATTGGCAGTGTCTGGACCACCTGAGCGTGAATCAGACAGAGCGTGGACCGGCGGGTTGTTGAGCCACCGGTTCCGTTTCTTTTGTCATGGCCGAACTCACCGTTCGCGCCCCGGAGCTCGCCCGAACAGGAGTCGAGTGCGAAGGGCAGGACATGGCCGACGGTGAGGTCAGCACAACCGAGCGCGAGCGAGATGTTGCGTTGATGCGCCGTGCCCTGGAGCTCGCGGCGCTCGGACCCGTCGGTGACCCTAACCCCCGTGTGGGCGCGGTCATCCTCGATTCGGACGGGGCCGTCGTCGGCGAGGGGTTTCACCAGGGCGCGGGGACGCCTCACGCCGAGGTCATGGCGCTGCGCGAGGCCGGCCCGGCGGCCCGCGCAGGTACCGCAGTGGTCACCCTCGAACCCTGCGCGCACACGGGGCGGACAGGCCCGTGCACCCAGGCGCTGATCGAGGCGGGCGTGGCCAGGGTCGTCTTCGCCCAGGGCGACCCGACTCCCTCAGCAGGTGGCGGCCGGAGACTGCTGGAGGCTGCGGGGGTCGCGACGACGGCAGGCGTGCTTGGCCAGGAGTCGGCGGACATGAACGACGCGTGGACGTTCTCCTTCGTCCACGGCCGTCCCAAGGTGACCTGGAAGTTCGCGGCAACTCTGGATGGACGCTCGGCAGCAGCCGATGGCAGCAGTCGATGGATCACCGGTCCGCGGGCTCGAGGCGACGTCCATCGGCTGCGGGCGCGGTGCGACGCCATTCTTGTGGGCACCGGGACCCTTATCGCCGACGACCCAGCGCTGAGCGTGCGCGATTCCGACGGAAGCAGCGCCGCGCGCCAGCCGCTGCGTGTGGTCATGGGCTTGCGGCCGATCCCGGCGGACGCGCGCATGCGCGACCTTGCCGGGGCGACCTTGCATCTTGCCACTCACGACCCGGCGGAGGCTCTGAAGGCGCTGGGTGAAAAGGAGATCCATCATGTGTGGCTTGAGGGCGGGCCCACGGTTGCCGCGGCCTTCCTTGGCGCCGGACTCGTTGACGAGGTCATCGCCTATCTCGCCCCGGTTCTGCTGGGCGCTGGCGTGCCGGCTGTGGGAGACCTCGGAATCAGAAACATTGACCAGGGGTTGCGACTTGTACCTCATGAGGTCACCACGATCGGCCCCGACATCAGGATCCGGGCCACCATCGCCGCCACCGGTCGAGAGGGACGCTGATGTTCACCGGAATTGTTGAGGAGCTCGGCGAGGTGGTCGCCGTTGCCCGTGGTGCCGACTCTGCGGTGCTGACACTGCGCGGCCCGTTGGTGACTAGCGACGTCGGTGCTGGTGCCTCGATCGCGGTCAACGGAGTCTGTCTGACCGTCGTGACCCATGAGGCTGAGACCTTCTCGGTCGACGTGATGGCCGAGACGCTGAACCGCAGCAGCCTTGGCGCCCTGACGGCCGGCGACGTGGTCAACCTCGAGCGAGCGATGGCCGCCAGCAGCCGGTTCGGCGGCCATATCGTCCAGGGTCACGTCGATGGCACGGGCCAGATCGTGGCACGAACCCCCGGTGACCGCTGGGAGGTCGTGCAGTTCACGCTCCCGCCGCAGGTGTCCCGCTATGTCGTCGAGAAGGGTTCCATCACTGTCGATGGCGTGTCCCTGACCGTCTCGGCCGTCTCCGACGACACCTTCTCGGTCTCCTTGATCCCCACCACCCTGGGGCTGACCACTTTGGGGCACAAGAAGGTTGGCGACCTCGTCAACCTTGAGGTCGACGTGATCGCCAAGTACGTCGAACGGCTGCTCACCCATCCCACCACGAAGGCGGAGTTCACTGTATGAGCATCATCGAGCGTGTGTTTGACGCCCAGCTGAGCATCTTCGGCCAGCCGATCCTGTGGCGCGAGATCGTTGGTAACGGCTTCGGGTTCGCCTCCGCGATCGGCGGGCTCAAGCGGCGAGTCTGGGCGTGGCCGGTCGGGATCGTTGGCAACGTCTTGTTGTTCACCGTCTTCTTCGGAGTGGCCTTCGTGACTCCACAGAACCAGACCCTCTATGGCCAGGCTGGACGTCAGGTCTTCTTCGTGATCACCAGCGTGTATGGCTGGTGGCGATGGAGCCGGATCCGTGCGCAGCGAGGTGCCAATGCCCCCGCGATCACTCCGCGGTGGGCCACTTCCACAGAGAGGCTCCAGTACCTCGCGGTCTGGGTTGGCGGGGTTGCGCTCACACAGTGGGTGTTCTCCTCGATCGGCGCCGGCTGGCCCGCGCCGCGCTGGTACTACTGGTGTGACGCCTGGATCTTCATCGGCTCCATGGTCGCGACCTATGCGATGGCCCGGGGCTGGAACGACTTCTGGCTGGCCTGGATCGCCGTTGACCTGGTCGGGGTTCCGCTGCTGGTCCACTCACACTTCTACCCCACCGCCGTCCTCTTCGCCATTTACGGCGGACTTGTCATCTATGGCTTCTTCGTCTGGCTCAAGGCCTCGCGGATCGAGTCGCCCAAGCGCGAACTGAGTGAGGTACCGGCATGAAACCACGGCTTTCAACGATCGAAGATGCTCTTGAGGCACTGCGATCCGGTCTCCCGGTCCTGGTGACCGACGACGAGGACCGTGAGAACGAGGGCGACGTCATCATGGCCGCAGCGACGGCCACCACGCGGTGGATGGCCTGGACCATCCGCCACAGTTCCGGCTACATCTGTGCGCCGATGTCCGAGTCTCGAGCAGATCGTCTTGGGCTGCCCCTGATGGTGGCGGACAACCGCGACCCTCGCCTGACTGCCTATACCGTGACAGTGGATGCCGCCGAGGGTGTCACCACCGGAATCAGCGCAGCCGATCGCACCCACACGATCCGCACCCTTGCGCAGGCGGATTCGGTTCCCTCGGACTTCAACCGGCCGGGACACGTGGTCCCGCTGCGCGCCAGGAACGGCGGGGTCCTGGTTCGCGGAGGGCACACCGAGGCTGCGGTAGACCTGTGCCGCCTGGCCGGGTTGGCGCCAGTGGGCGCGATCGGCGAGCTCGTCCATGACGACGGCTCCATGATGCGTCTGCCTGCCGTACTGCAGCTGGGCGCCGAGTTCAACCTGCCGGTCATCACCATTGCGGCGTTGATCGCCTGGCGCCAGCTCAACGACCGTGTCGAGCGACTTGCCGAGACCCTGCTGCCAACTCGGCACGGGGTATTCCAGGTCCTCGGCTATCGCGACCGGCTAACCAGCGACGAGCACATCGCCCTGGTCAGTCCTCAGGGCCTGCTCGGGCATGCACCCCTTGCGCGTCTGCACTCGGAGTGCCTCACCGGAGATGTGTTCGGTTCCCTGCGCTGTGACTGTGGCGGGCAGCTGGAGCGCTCCCTGGAGCGGGTCGCTGCTGAGGGCGGGGTGGTGGTCTACCTTCGCGGGCATGAGGGGCGCGGGGTCGGCCTGCTCAGCAAGCTGCAGGCCTATGCCCTGCAGGACAACGGCTTCGACACCGTCGACGCGCAGACCGAGCTGGGCCTGCCGATCGACTCTCGTGAGTATGCAGCCGGCGCGGCAATCTTGGCTGACCTCGGCGTCGGGTCGGTCCGGCTGCTCACCAACAACCCGATGAAGGTCAACGCCATGCGCGAGTACGGCATCGAGGTGGTGACTGTCGAACGGCTCAGCATGGTGCCTGGTGCGCACAACGCGGCCTACCTGCGCACCAAGCGTGATCGGATGGGTCACGACCTGATTCTGAGCGAACAGGACAAGGGGGCATCAGCGTGAGACAGGGGTCGCCTGCGCTCTACATCGACGCCAAGGGTCTTCGGGTCGCCGTCGTTGCCGCCTCGTGGCACCTCACCGTGATGGATGGGCTGATCGACGGTGCCCGCCGGGGACTGGCCGACGCGGGCGTCGTCTCGGTCGACCTGGTCCGGGTGCCCGGTGCCTTTGAGCTTCCTGTTGCCTGCTCCCGCCTCGCGCCTTCTTACGACGCCGTGGTGGCTCTCGGTGTCGTGATCCGAGGCGGAACACCACATTTCGACTACATCTGTCAGGCGGCCACGATGGGCCTCACTGATGTCAGCGTCCGGACCGGTGTGCCCGTGGGCTTCGGCGTCCTGACCTGTGATGATGAGCAGCAGGCGCTTGATCGCTCCGGGCTGCAGGGCTCCAGTGAGGATAAAGGTCACGAGGCCGCCACTGCGGCGGTGTCAACTGCAATGACCTTGCGCACCCTGCGGGGATAACTGGGTCCCGGCGTGTGCGCTCGTCGTCATGGTCGGTGCCCGCGTCGATGATCGGGGACTGGATCGGTTCCAGACGTCTTGATTTGGCTTTGGGGTGCCAAGGCCACTGTGGGCGGGCCTGCACAGGTCCGTGCCGCGGACGATGACATCCGGGGGACCGCTGGCCCCGTAACCTTGACCCTCGTGAAGACCTTTGACCAGTTGTTTGCCGAGTTGTCCGAAAAGGCTGCCACGCGCCCGCAGGGTTCGGGGACCGTCGCAGAGCTGGACGCTGGGGTCCATGCCATTGGTAAGAAGATCGTCGAAGAGGCCGCTGAGGTGTGGATGGCTGCCGAGCACGAGGGAAAGGCGCGCACTGCCGAGGAGATCAGTCAGCTGCTCTACCACGTACAGGTGATGATTCTTGCCGCCGGCATCTCGCTGGAAGACGTCTACGCCTACCTCTGACCCGACCTCCCTCCTCAATGCTAAGGACGCATCCGATGCTACGAATTGCCGTGCCCAACAAGGGCTCCCTGTCCCTGGCCGCCGCCGAGATGCTTCGTGAGGCGGGCTATCGGGGACGCCGCGACCCTAAGGAGCTCGTGCTGACCGACCCAGACCACGACATCGAGTTCTTCTTCCTGCGTCCGCGGGACATCGCGGTCTACGTCGGCTCGGGAAGCCTCGACGGCGGTATCACCGGTCGTGACCTCCTGTTGGACTCCGGGGCTGCGGCTGTCGAGTCGATGGCGCTGGGGTTTGCCGCTTCGACGTTCCGCTATGCCGCACGACCCGGAGTCGCAGCCAGCGTCACCGACATCGAAGGCAAGCGAGTCGCCACCAGCTATGCCGGATTGGTGTCCGCGCACCTAGCTGAGCACGGTGTCGCCGCCGAGGTCGTGCGCCTGGATGGTGCTGTCGAGACGGCCATCACCTTGGGGGTCGCGGACGTGATCGCCGACGTGGTCGAGACCGGCTCCACGCTGCGTCAGCAGGGCTTGGAGGTCTTCGGTGAGCCGATTCTGCTCAGCGAGGCGGTCCTGATCCAGCGCTCTGAGAGCCAGTCCCAGGGCGCCCTGGACGTCCTGGCTCGTCGCCTTCAGGGTGTGATCACCGCACACAGCTACGTGATGATGGACTACGACGTGCGGGTCGACCTGGTTGCCCAAGCCTGCGCCCTGACCCCGGGCCTTGAGTCCCCGACCGTTTCTCCGCTGCATGACAGGGGCTACGCAGCTGTGCGCGCGATGGTACCGCGCAGTCGCACGAACCAGCTGATGGATGACCTCTACGACCTCGGCGCACGAGCGATTCTGGTCACCGACATCTCGGCCTGCCGTCTCTGATGAGCAGCACCCCGACTGATGGTCGGGCTCGGCCGGACCCGTATGCCGTGTTCCGTCCCCGTCGAGGGCGCCGGGTTGCCGCCACGATGTCAGCGTTGTCCGTGGTGATCTTCACGGGCGGCGCCGTGTCGATGCCGTCGGCCGATCCGAGCCTGGGTGGGTGGAGCCTCTCCGACCGGTTGGTCCTGACCTGCTGCGGCCTGGCGGTGGCCGCTGGGTTGTGGCGGTTCGCCTCGATCCGGGCGGTCCCCTCCCGTGCCGGCCTGGAGATTCGCAATCTGGTCACCACCCGCACTCTGGTGTGGGCACAGATCATCAGGGTGCAGTTCGGTGGCGGTGCGCCGTGGGTCACCCTGGACCTGGATGACACCGACACTCTTGCGGTCATGGCGATCCAGAAGGCTGATGGTGCTTTTGGGCGGGCGGAGGCAGCTCGTCTGGCGGCACTCGTGCAGGTTCACAGCCGGCCGGGCCCGGCCGGCTGAAAGCTCCCTGCCCGCACCTGACCAAGGCCTGCCCTCGCCGGCTCGTGGCCGGCGTCACGGGAAGGTGTTGATGATCAGGTCCGCCCGGCTGCGCGTCTTGTCGAGCGCGAACAGGACATCTTCGTGGGCAGCCCATCGTTGCCAGTGCGGCAGATACGACTCGCCGTCGCGCTGCACCGCACGTCTGAAACGTTCGTCGCGGTCGGCCTCCAGCCAGATCAGCGCCGACTCCAGCGCCCAGCCGGGTTCCGCGCCGGAGCCCACTCCCTCCACGAGCAGCAGTGCCGTGGCGGGCAGGCTCTGCCTTTCGCCATACCGGCCGTGTTGCCAGTCCCATCGCCGGTACCTCGCCTGCCCGCCGCGCGCGATCGGGGTCAGCACCTGGGTGTGCAGGTCGGAGATGGCCTGCATCAGGCCGTCCCAGCCCGGGTACAGGTCGTCCATGTGCAGGACCAGCGCGTGCGGCAGCCGGGCGGCCAGGGCGCTGGCGAAGTCGGTCTTGCCGCCACCACTGGGCCCGTCAACTGCCACGACCTTGGTCGTGCCGCAACGCCTCGGGGCCCTGCTGATGACGAGCAGGGCTGCGGCAAGAGCATCCTTGGAGGCCGGGAAGTGCATGTGTGGACTGTAGAGCGCCAGCAGATCCAGGGGCGATGCTCGGTAGTCTCGTGGGGTGAGTCTCGCGATACGGGTCATCCCCTGCCTTGATGTCGACGCCGGCCGAGTGGTCAAGGGGGTCAACTTCGCGAACCTGCGTGATGCCGGTGACCCGGTCGAGCTCGCCAGGCTCTACGACGGACAGGGCGCTGACGAGCTGACCTTCCTTGATGTCACCGCCAGCAGCGGTAACCGGCAGACAACCTATGACGTGGTTCGCCGGACCGCGGAAGAGGTCTTTATCCCGTTGACCGTGGGCGGCGGGGTGCGCGAGGTAGATGACGTGGATCGCCTGCTGCGGGCCGGGGCTGACAAGGTGGGTGTCAATACCGCCGCGATCTCCCGCCCGGGCCTGATCGCGGACATCGCGGATCGCTTCGGCTCCCAGGTCCTCGTGCTGTCGGCTGATGTCCGGCGGCGGCGCGACGCAGCGGGGGTCGTTACCAGTGAGTTCGAGGTGACCACCCACGGAGGTCGCCACAGGACAGGGCTCGACGCGATCGCGTGGTGTGCTCGGGCGGCCGAGCTGGGCGCGGGCGAGATCCTGCTCAACTCCATGGATGCCGACGGCACCAAGGATGGATTCGACCTCGAGCTTATCGAAGCCGTCCGAAGAGAGGTCTCCGTGCCGTTGGTCGCCAGCGGGGGTGCTGGTGCTGTGAGCGACTTTGCTCCTGCTGTTGACGCCGGCGCTGACGCGGTGCTGGCCGCCAGTGTGTTCCATTTTGGCGAGCTGACCATCGGCCAGGTGAAGGCTGCCTTGGCCAGCCATGGGCTGCCTGTCCGATGAGAGTGCTCTGGGTGAGCGAGACCCTGGCTGCGGCGATCAGATGGCGGTGAGGGCTTCGGCTGAGCCGGAGAGCTCGACCTGGGCTGCCTCGCGCCTTCCGAACGAATAGAGCAGCAGCTCGCCGGGGGTGCCGGTGACCACGACGGTTCCGAGATCGGTATCGGCGTGGACCTGGCACTGCCCATACACCGGGGCAACAAACACGACACCAACATGGGCGCGGGCGAGCTGCATCCGGGCGGCCCGCGAGACGATGCCCCAGAGTGCTGCCTGCAGATCGACCGGCAGCGTGCGGGAGCTCCAGTGTGGGTCGGCGCGCAGCACATCCTCATGGTGGACGAAGAACTCGGCGGTATTGATGGCCTCATCGACGCGCCCCAGCGCAGTCGGCGACCATGGAGGGGGGCCGGAGCGGATCTGGTGGATCAGCCGCGTCCAGTCCCCGGCCGCGTACCCGTTCTGAACCTTCTCCAGGCGGCCGGCCATTGGTGGAAACACGATGCCCGCGGCAACATCGGGCCGGCGCTCGCGCACGACGAGGTGGGCGGCGAGGTCACGGGTAAGCCACGGCGAGCACAACGTGGGCGCATTCGGGCCTACGCGCTCGAAGGTGTCACATAGGCCTTGGCGTTCACTTCTGGCAAAACGAGTCATGTGGCCATCCTGACACTGCGCTCACCGGCCCGCCGCCCCGAGGCCCTGGTGGCACTGACTTGTTGGCAGGTCCAGCCGTGATGTCGGGGCTGAGCGTGGGGGTGACGGGTCCGATCAGCCGGCTGCAGCCGTGATGGCCGCACGAGCTGTGATGAGCCCTGGCCGAAGGGCCGTAGGCACCCCAGTCAGGGGCCGAGCGCCTGTCTGGGGACTCAGGGAGCCTCGACGATAGAGACGCCGAGCAGGACAACGCACAGTCCGCTGATCAGCCCGACGCTTGCCCAGATGCCCTTGAGGGTGGGGTTCTTGACGAAGGTGTGCAGGGCGGCACCGACTCCGGACAGCACGACGAACACCATCTTGACCATCAGCGTGACCTGGTAGGCGTTGCTCTGTTTGCCGGCTGCGGCGATCAGCCAGACGCCCGTCGCGACGAGCACCGCGAAGGCCGGCCAGGCCACCCAGGCATAGGCCCGCGCCGCCGGGGCGATGGCCGCCGGCGCGGTGCGGCGCAGGGGACCCATGAGCGCCAGCAAGACGATCTGGCCGCCCACCCAGATGGTCGCTGCCAGGACGTGGAGGGTGAGCCGGACGACATCGAGGTTGATTGAAAGCACCCGTGCATCCAACACTGGTGGATCTGGCGGCTTCGTTCGGGGGGTTCGCACGGCAGAATGTTCCAGGTGAGCCCGACATCGCGCAAGTCCGCCCTTTCCACCGAGATCGCAGCGCGACTTAAACGCGACCCCGACGGTCTGGTGTGTGCCGTCATCCAGCAGCATGACAGTGGAGAGGTGCTCATGGTCGGATGGATGGACGATGAGGCGCTTCATCGCACCCTGACATCGGGACGGGTGACGTTCTGGTCCCGCAGCCGCGGGGAGTACTGGCGCAAGGGTGACACCTCGGGCCACGCGCAGCACGTCCAGACCGTGGCGCTGGACTGCGACGGTGACGCGCTGCTTGTCCGGGTTGATCAGGTCGGCGCGGCCTGCCATACCGGCGCCCGCACCTGCTTTGACGGCCACGATCTGGGCGCACTCCGGTCACGCCGCGCCAGTGAGCCGGCTCCGGGTGAGTGAGCCGGCCCAGACCCGCGATCCGGAGCGCCAGAGGCCCGGGCCTGCGGCCAACCTCGGGTATGGCCTGACCTGGCCTGCGCTGGACACGTTCACCGATCTGGCCCGCACGCGCCGGGTCATCCCGGTGGTGCGCAGGCTGCTCGCCGATGCAGAGACTCCGGTGGGGGTGTATCGCAAGCTGGCCAAGGATGCGGCTGGCACCTTCCTGCTGGAGTCCGCCGAACACGGGGGAGTGTGGTCGCGCTACTCCATCGTGGGCGCCTCCTGCGCAGCAGTGCTCACCGAGAAAGACGGTCTCACCTGCTGGATCGGCGATCCTCCAGTGGGTGTTCCCACCGGAGGTGACCCCCTGGAAGCATTACGGGACACCGTTGCTGCCCTTGCCAGCGCCCCGATCCCAGGTCTGCCGCCGTTGACCGGCGGCATGGTCGGGACCATTGCCTACGATGCCGTGCGCCGCTGGGAGCGGGTCCCGGACACCGCAGCCGATGAGCTGCACCTGCCCGAGCTGTCCATGATGCTGACGACCGATCTGGCCATCCTGGACCACGCCGACGGGTCCCTGCTCCTGGTTGCGAACGCCATCAACTATGACGCCACCGACGAGCGGGTGCAGGACGCCTGGGCCGACGCGGTCAGCCGGCTGGACCGGATGACCGCCGACCTGGCTGCTGCGGCTCCCAGCACCGTGGCCGTTATCGAGCCGACCGCTCCGCAGGCTTCTAGTAACCACACACCCGAGCAGTTCTGTGCCATGGTCGAGGCCGGAAAGGAGGCCATTCGTGATGGTGAGGTCTTCCAGGTCGTGCTCTCACAACGGTTCGCCATGGACTGCCCGGCCGACGCCCTCGATGTCTACCGCGTGCTTCGCGCATCCAACCCCAGCCCCTACATGTATCTGCTGCGCCTGCCGGCACCCGACGGCACGGTCTACGACGTCGTTGGCTCCAGTCCTGAGGCACTGGTCAAGGTGACCGGCCGGCGGGCGATCACCCATCCGATCGCCGGCTCGAGGCCACGGGGTGGCACCCCCGAGGATGACGTTGCCAACGGCGAGGAGCTGCTGGCCGACGCCAAGGAGCGCTCAGAGCACGTCATGCTCGTGGATCTGTCGCGAAACGATCTTCAGCGAGTGTGTCACGCGGGCACCGTGGACGTAGTGGAGTTCATGACGATCAGGCGCTACAGCCACATCATGCATCTGGAGTCCACGGTCGTGGGTGACATTCGGCCCGAGAAGAGTGCCTTTGACGTGCTCACCGCAACGTTCCCGGCCGGCACGCTCTCGGGGGCGCCAAAACCGCGTGCCATGGCCCTGATCGACGAGCTGGAGCCGAGCAGGCGCGGCGTGTACGGCGGGGTCGTAGGTTATCTCGACTTTCACGGCGACCTGGACATGGCCATTGCGATCCGCACGGCGGTGATCAAAGGCGGACGGGCCTATGTTCAGGCCGGCGGGGGAATCGTAGCTGACTCGGTACCGCGTCTGGAGTTTGAGGAGAGCGTCAACAAGGCCGCTGCGGCGCTGCGAGCGGTAGCTGCGGCGACGGGCCTGCGGTCGCCGTGAGAGACCGGCTGGCCAGCAAGCGCACCACAGTGGTCGTTATCCTTGCGGCCGCCTCGATCATCCTCATCAGTGGTTCCCGGCAGTGGGTCTCAGGCTCTGCCGCCGATGCCGTACTCGGCTCAAGCGTGCTGCAGGCAGCAGGATCGCAGGTCGCACCGGGTGCTCTGGCTGCTGCCGTGGTGGGCCTGGCCTCAGCGGTGGCCGCAGCCACCTCCGGCCGGGTCGTGCGCGTGGTCGCGGCCTGCTCGGCGCTGATGGCCGCGATCCTGGGGGCAGCGGTCATCATCGCGGTCTTGGCCGACCCGGGCCGCGCGCTGGGCCAGCTGGCGGCCGCCGGCACCGGCCGTAGTGGGTTACTGGCCACCCATGGCCAGGCTGGCAGCTGGGCCTGGGTCGCCCTGGCGGCGACACTCCTCATGGGGCTCGGCGGCTTGGGGGCGTTGGTCGGTGGACCACGCTGGCGCGGACTGTCCAGCAGGTATGACTCCGGCGAGCCGGCAGCTGAACACGCGTCTGACTGGGACCGGCTCTCCCGTGGAGAGGATCCCACAGCAGGGCACTGAGCGCAGTGCCTGGCTCAGGGGGAGCTGGTGCGGTGGCCGGCGCTGGCCTGGTGTGGGTGGCGCCAGCCTGCTGCCGCGGTCTGGGATAGCCACCGCCGCGGGCTGCTGCTACGTTCCTTGTTGGCGCGAGAACCAGGTCCGCGTGCCGCAGTGCCCCAAGACTGAACAGCAACACTGAACTGCAGCACCGAACTGCAGCACTGAACACGGTCGCCGTCGTAGGTTGAGACCGTGGGCGGCCGTAGGGTCGGGTCGACCCCGAGATGACCCCGGCGGGCTGCTGGTGAAGTGACAAGCGTCAGAGAACGAGCGCGAGGCACGGACGACATCCCGCCCCTTGAGGAGGAGAGCTCATGGCAGAGCACCAGGACGGTCAGAGCACGGCAGCCTGGACCGCGGTCGCGATCGTGTTGCTGGCCACGTTCCTGATTGGCCTGGCGGTCGTCATCGCGAGCTGGCCCGTGGCCATCGTCGGCAGTGTTCTGGTCATCGTGGGCGCGGCTGCGGGCAAGATCCTGGCCTCGGCAGGTTACGGTCAGACCAAGCCGGAGCGCTCTCCCCGGAGCACACAGGCTCGCTGACCGCGGCGAAGGGGGTCGGTTCTCCTGTTTGACCAACTCGCCGATAGCCTTGACGGGTGCCCACAGTTCTCGACGAGATCATCGACGGCGTTCGCCAGGACCTCGCAGTTCGGACCGCCCAGGTCCCGCTGGATGAGCTGAAGGCCCGCGTGCAGCGAGCCGCGCCGGCCCTGGACGCATACGCGGTCCTGCGGGCTGGAGAAGGCGTCAAGGTGATCGCCGAGGTCAAGCGCTCCAGTCCCAGCAAGGGCGCCCTGGCCATCATCGCCGACCCGGCCGGGCTGGCAGCCGACTACGCCGCTGGTGGAGCCAGCGTCATCAGCGTCCTGACCGAGCAGCGCCGTTTCGGTGGAAGCCTGCAGGACTTGGTTGCTGTGCGCGCAGCCGTTGACATCCCCGTTCTGCGCAAGGACTTCATGGTGTCCTCCTATCAGCTCTGGGAGGCGCGCGCCTATGGCGCCGATGTCATCCTGCTGATCGTCGCAGCCCTCGATCAACCCACTCTGGTCGGTCTGCGTGAACGCGCCGAGTCCCTCGGGATGACTGCTCTGGTTGAGGTTCATGACGAGGCCGAGACCGATCGGGCGGTCGCGGCCGGTGCCCGGGTCATCGGCATCAACGCCCGAGACCTCAAGACGCTGGAGGTCGACCGCGGCACCTTTGCCCGGCTGGCTCCGCGGGTACCCCCCGGGATAGTCAAGGTCGCCGAGTCTGGCGTTCGCGGCCCGCACGATGTGATCGAGTACGCCCAGTGCGGCGCATCCGCCGTCCTTGTCGGCGAGGCTCTGGTGATCGGCGGGCGACCGCGTGAAACCGTTGCCGACCTCATTGCCGCTGGTGCCCATCCAGCGTTGCGTCAGCAGGGAGTCTGATGAACAGCCAGTCCAACCCGGCTCCAGAAGGCCCGCCGCCCGGTCGCTTCGGTGCCTACGGCGGTCGCTACGTTCCCGAAGCGCTCATGGCTGCTCTTGAGCAGCTGGACGAGGCGCGGCTCAAGGCCAAGGTGGACCCCGCCTTCCAGGGTGAGCTCGAGCGGCTGCACCGAACCTACACCGGCCGTCCCAGCATCATCACCGAGGTTCCGAAATTTGCCGAGCACGCCGGGGGAGCGCGCATCCTGCTCAAGCGCGAGGACCTCAACCACACCGGCTCGCACAAGCTCAACAACGTGCTGGGACAGGCGCTCCTGACCAAGCAAATGGGCAAGACTCGCATCATCGCTGAGACTGGCGCCGGCCAGCACGGCGTGGCGAGTGCGACCGCGGCCGCCCTCATGGGCCTTGAGTGCGTCGTGTACATGGGCACCAAGGACATGGCGCGACAGGCACTGAACGTCGCCCGGATGCAGCTGCTGGGTGCCGAGGTCATTCCGGTCAGCCATGGCAGCGCGACGCTGAAGGACGCGATCAACGAGGCGATGCGGGACTGGGTCACCAACGTGGAGACAACCCACTACGTGATCGGCACTGTCACCGGCCCGCACCCGTTCCCGGTGATGGTCCGCGACTTCCAGCGCATCATCGGTGTCGAAGCGCGGGCTCAGGTACTCGACCTGGTCGGCCGGCTGCCCGACGTTGTGTGTGCCTGCGTTGGCGGCGGCTCTAATGCGATGGGCATCTTCCATCGTTTCATCGACGACCCGTCTGTGCGCCTGATCGGGCTCGAGGCGGGCGGCCACGGGGTTGAGACCCAGCAGCACGCGTCCCGGTTCAGTACCGGGCTGCCCGGGGTTCTGCACGGCGCGTTCACCTATGTCCTTCAGGACCAGGACGGACAGACCCTGGAGTCCTACTCCGTCTCGGCCGGGCTGGACTACCCCAGTGTGGGGCCCGAGCACGCGTTCCTGAGAGACAGCGGCCGGGCTCAGTACCGCCCGGTCACGGACACCGCAGCCATGGACGCCTTCTCACTGCTGTGCCGTACCGAGGGGATCATCCCCGCCATCGAAAGTGCCCACGCGCTCGCAGGCGCCCTGGAGATCGGCCGCGAGCTCGGCCCAGGCGCTGTCATTCTGGTTAACCTGTCAGGTCGGGGCGACAAGGACGTCGACACAGCAGCTCGGTGGTTCGGGTTGCTCGATGACGTCAAGGGGCAGCTGTGAGCCGCGTAGCGGAGGTCCTTGCCAGAACGAGGGCGCAGGGCAGGGCGGCGCTGGTGGGGTACCTGCCCGTCGGGTTCCCGGACGTGGCGGGATCCATCGACGCCATGGTGGCGATGGTCGAGGCTGGCGTGGACATCGTGGAGATCGGCATTCCCTACAGCGATCCTCTGATGGACGGCCCGGTCATTGCCCATGCGGCCGACGTCGCCCTTGAGCATGGAGTCCGNATCAAGGACGTCTTCACGGCCGTGCGGGCCGTGGCTGACGCCGGTGCTCCGGCGCTGGTCATGACCTACTGGAACCCCGTTCTGCGCTATGGGGTCGACCGGTTTGCGCTCGACCTGGCCAAGGCCGGCGGTGCAGGCCTGATCACCCCTGACCTCATTCCTGACGAAGGCGCCGAGTGGATGGCCGCCGCCGAGCGCAACGACCTGGATCACGTGTTCCTGGTGGCGCCCAGCTCTACCCCGCAGCGGCTACGGAGCACCGCCTCGGCCTGCACCGGCTTCGTCTACGCCGCCTCCAGCATGGGGGTCACCGGAGCGCGCAGCACGGTCGGCGATGCGGCTGCGGTGCTGGTCACCCGGACCCGGCTGATGACCGACCTGCCGATCTGTGTCGGACTCGGCGTCTCCAGCGGCGCCCAGGCCGCGCAGGTTGCAGCCTTCGCCGACGGCGTGATCGTCGGCTCGGCTCTGGTGCGCGCCCTGGCCGATGCCGGTACGCCCGGCGAAGGCCTCACAGCCATCCGCAAGCTCTCGGCCGAGCTGGCCGCCGGCGTCCGAGAGGGGCGCTGAGNCCGTGGGTCGATGGGGCGCCGTCCGACTGCCCGACCTGATAGGCCTCCTGGCCCGGTTGATCCTGGGGGTCGTCCTCATCTGGGCCGGTGCGGCCAAGGTGACCCATCCGGCGGTCTCGGCGCAGGCGGTGCGTGCCTATCAGCTTCTGAACTACAACGTTGCCGGTTATGTTGGCTACGCCCTGCCAGTGCTTGAGATTCTGGTCGGTCTGCTCCTGGTCACCGGCCTTTTCACGCGCGTGTCCGCAGCGGTTGGCGGCCTGCTGATGCTGGCCTTCATTGTCGGAATCAGCTGGGCCTGGGCTCACGGGTATGCCCTCGACTGCGGCTGTTTTGGCGGCGGGGGAACCATCGCGGCCTCTCAAACGCACTACCCGTGGGACATACTGCGCGACGTAGGGCTCGCAGCCTGCGCCGCGTGGCTGGTCGTTCGCCCTCGCACGGCCTACAGCCTCGATCACCGTTTGTTCGGATAAAGGAGACCACCAGATGCGTCCAGACGCCTCTCAGAAGATCGCAAAAGCCACGCCAAAGAGCGGTCCGAACCCTGTCATCATCGGTGCGATCATTGCCGCCGTGGTGGTGGTGGCCGTCGTGGTGGCCATTGTGATCGGCAACGGCGGCAAGTCAGGGTCATCAAGTGCTGCGTCAGGTAATCCCGTTCCTGTGGGTGTTGTCGGCGGCACCGGCGGAGGAATCCTGGCCAATCCGACGACAGCCAAGGCCAACGCGCCAACCATGGACCTCTATGAGGACTTCCAGTGCCCGCTCTGCGGTGAACTGGAGAAGGCCCTCGGTCCTCAGGTTCGGACGCTGTCCGACGCCGGTCAGATCAAGCTGGTCGTGCACATGATGTCCTTCCTGGATGGCAACCTGGGGAACGACTCCTCGACCCGGGCCGCCAACGCCGCGGCGTGCGCCGCCGATGCGGGCAAGTTCCTGCAGTACCACGCCGCCGTATTTGCCGGACAACCAGTCAAGGAAGGCGCCGGCTACACCAACGCCCAGCTCACCCAGTTCGCCCAGACCGCTGGGATCACCGGTCCCGCACTGACGACCTGGCAGAAGTGCACCACCACGGCTCAGCACGCTCAGTACGTCACCGATGTCGAGACCGCCTCCGGGAAGGCGGGGGTGACCGGCACGCCCACCGTGAAACTCAACGGCACCGACATCACCAAGACCCTGACCACCCCTGCAGCCCTGGTCGCGGCGGTCAAGGGTGCCACACCTTGATCGCGTCCATTCCGAGTCCTCCTCAGGCGGTCTGGCACCTCGGCTGGATCCCTATCCGGGCGTACGCGATGTGTATCCTCGTCGGCATCATCGTGGCCATCTGGATCACGCAGCGGCGGCTCAACGCCCGGGGAGGAAAGCCCGGCCAGGCGCTGGATGTGGCGGTGTGGGCGGTCCCGTTCGGAATCGTCGGTGGTCGGATCTACCACGTGATCACCGACCCCGAGCTCTACTTCGTCCACGGAAGGAACCCGTGGAATGCGTTCGCGATCTGGAATGGCGGACTCGGTATCTGGGGAGCGGTGGCGCTGGGCATCGTGGGAGCCTGGATCGGCTGCCGTCGCAGCGGCGTTGCGCTGCTGGACTACGCCGATGCGGCTGCTCCTGGGATCGTGCTTGCCCAGGCGATCGGTCGCTGGGGAAACTACTTCAACCAGGAACTGTTCGGCGGACCCACCTCTTTGCCGTGGGGGTTGGAGATCTCCCCCGCCAACCGGCCCCCGGGGTACGCGCAGTACGCGACCTTCCAGCCGACATTCCTGTACGAGTCACTGTGGTGCGTGCTGGTCGCCCTGACCCTGGTACTGGTCGACCGCCGGTTCAACCTCGCAAAGGGGCAGATCTTCGCCCTGTACGGGATGCTCTACACGATCGGTCGCGGACTCATCGAGCTCCTGCGCACCGACCATGCGAACCACATTCTGGGGCTGCGGCTCAACGTCTGGACTTCGCTGATCGTCTTCGCCGGTTCCACGATCGCCTTCTGGTACTTCGGGGTCCGGGCGAGGCACCGGGGCGAGAACGTCCACGGGTCAGCTCAGGAGACGTCTGCACCACCCGGACCCGTCGTGGATTCCCCTCGGCCATCTCAGCATTCGGAATAGGGGGACGGGACGTTAAGTAAGGATTTAGAGGTTTCCGGTATTCTGACAACTCCTCGCTGGCCGATGCCGTCCATGCAGGTTCTCCGAGGTGCTTCCCGAGACGTCAAGGACGGTGTCTGATCGTGGCTTCATCGCTGTTCTCGGCTCAGCCGATGAACCAAGGGTTGTACAACTCCGGGTTCGAGCACGACGCGTGTGGTGTCGCGCTCGTGGCCACCATGCGCGGCAGCGCAGGGCACGACATCATCGACCATGGTCTGACGGCCCTGCGAAACCTGGAGCACCGCGGTGCGACCGGGGCGGACCCCCTCGTCGGCGACGGTGCCGGGATACTCACCCAGATCCCAGATGCCTTCCTGCGTGAGGTCGTGGACTTCGAGCTGCCCCCGCGCGGTGCCTACGCCGCGGGTATCGCCTTCCTGCCCGCTGATGAGCAGGAGCGCGCCGACGCCATTGCCGACATTCTGATCATCGCCAAGGAAGAGGGACTGAAGGTTCTCGGGTGGCGTGACGTGCCGATCGCCTCCGAAATCGTCGGTGAATCAGCCCGGGCATGTATGCCCTTCTTCCGCCAGCTGTTCGTCACCGCCTCCGCCGGTCGGGTGGTGGGTCTTGGCCTCGAACGTCTGGCCTTCTGCCTGCGCAAGCGTGCAGAGCACGAGGCCACGGTCTACTTCCCGTCCCTTTCCGCTCGCACCATGGTCTACAAGGGCATGCTCACGACAGACCAGCTGGAGCGGTTCTTCCCCGATCTGTGTGACCAGCGGTTCGCCACCGAGCTGGCGCTGGTTCACTCACGCTTCTCGACCAACACGTTCCCCTCGTGGCCGCTGGCCCACCCCTACCGGCTGATCGCCCACAACGGCGAGATCAACACGCTCAAGGGCAACCGGAACTGGATGAAAGCTCGCGAAAGTCAGCTCGCCAGCGACGTGATCCGCGGTGACCTCGAGCGCCTGTTCCCGATCTGCACGCAAGGGGCTTCGGACTCGGCGACCTTTGACGAGGTCCTGGAGCTGCTGCATCTGGGCGGCCGGTCCCTGCCGCACGCGGTCCTGATGATGATCCCCGAGGCGTGGGAGAACCACGAGGAGATGGACGCGGCGCGCAAGGCATTCTACGAGTTCCATGCCACGTTCATGGAGCCCTGGGACGGTCCGGCCTGCGTCACCTTCACGGACGGCACCGTCATCGGGGCGGTCTTGGACCGCAACGGCCTGCGTCCGGGGCGGTACTGGGTCACCGATGACGGCCTGGTGGTCATGGCCTCGGAGACCGGCGTCCTGGACCTCGAGCCAGGGCGGGTGGTTCGCAAGGGCCGGTTGCAGCCCGGCCGGATGTTCCTGGTCGACACCGAGCACGGCCGCATCGTCAGCGATGACGAGGTCAAGTCCTCGCTCGCGGCAGAGAACCCGTACCAGGACTGGCTGCACGCCGGCCTGATCTACCTGAACGAACTGCCCGAGCGGGAGCATGTCGTGCACACCGCGGCGTCGGTCGCTCGCCGTCAGCAGACGTTCGGCTACACCCAGGAAGAGCTGCGAATCCTGCTGTCCCCGATGGCCCGCACCGGGGGAGAGGCGTTGGGCTCGATGGGCACCGACACGCCCATCGCGGTCTTGTCTGAGCGTCCTCGCCTGCTCTTCGACTACTTCACCCAGTTGTTCGCCCAGGTGACCAACCCGCCCCTGGACGCCATCCGCGAAGAGCTGGTCACCTCGTTGGGCACCGTGATCGGCCCGGAGGGCAATGCGCTCTCGGCCGGGCCTGTCCACGCCCGCCAGCTCGTCCTGCCGTTCCCGGTGCTGGACAATGACGAGCTGGCCAAGATCGTCCACATCAACGCGGACGGTGACCTTCCCGGTTACGCCACGTACCTGGTCAAGGGCCTCTACGAGGTGGCGGGCGGGGCCGACTCGATGAAGGCGCGTCTTGACGAGATCCTCTCTGAGGTGTCGGTGGCGATTGCTGCCGGCGCCCGTTTCGTCGTCCTGTCCGACCGTGACTCAAGCCGGGCCCTGGCGCCGATTCCTTCGCTGCTGCTCACATCGGCCGTGCACCACCACCTGATCCGGGAGAAGACCCGCACCCTGGTCGGTTTGCTCGTCGAGGCCGGAGACGTCCGCGAGGTCCACCATGTGGCGCTCCTGATCGGCTTCGGCGCGGCCGCAGTGAACCCCTATCTGGCCATGGAAACCGTAGAGGACATGGTTCGTTCCGGCGCCCTTCCTGCAGAAAGCGCCGAAAAGTCAGTCAAGAACCTCATCAAGGCCCTGGGCAAGGGCGTGCTCAAAGTCATGTCCAAGATGGGGATCTCTACCGTGGCCTCCTATCGCGGCGCCCAGGCCTTCGAGGCGATCGGGCTCTCCCAGGAGCTGATCGACTCCTACTTCACCGGAACCACCAGCCAGCTCGGCGGTATCGGTCTGGATGTTGTTGCCGAGGAGGTAGCGGCTCGTCACGCCACGGCCTACCCGCTGGACAGCGTCCGGTTGCCTCACCGCAAGCTGGCTGTCGGCGGGGAGTACCAGTGGCGACGCGAGGGTGAGTCTCACCTTTTCGACCCGGACACCATCTTCCGGCTGCAGAACTCCACCCGTTCTCGGCGCTACGACATCTTCAAGCAGTACAGCGGGCGAGTCGACGAGCAGTCGCAGCGGCTGATGACACTGCGCGGAATGTTCACCTTCGCTGCTGGCCGCACGCCGGTGCCGATCGACGAGGTGGAGCCGGTCAGTGCGATCGTGGCCCGGTTCAGCACCGGTGCGATGAGCTACGGATCCATCAGCCAGGAGGCCCACGAGACCATTGCGGTCGCGATGAACCGCATCGGGGGCCGGTCGAACACCGGTGAGGGCGGGGAGGACGAGGACCGCCTGCTGGACCCGGTGCGTCGCTCAGCCATCAAGCAGGTCGCCTCTGGCCGCTTCGGAGTGACCTCGCTGTATCTGACTCAGGCAGACGATATCCAGATCAAGATGGCCCAGGGCGCCAAGCCGGGAGAGGGCGGTCAGCTGCCCGGCCACAAGGTCTACCCATGGGTCGCCAAGACTCGTCACTCGACCCCCGGGGTGGGACTCATCTCGCCACCGCCGCACCACGACATTTACTCCATCGAGGACCTAGCCCAGCTGATCCACGACCTCAAGAACGCTAACCCGTCGGCGCGCGTGCACGTCAAGCTGGTGGCGGAGATCGGGGTGGGGACGGTGGCCGCGGGCGTCAGCAAGGCGCACGCAGACGTCGTGCTGATCTCGGGCCATGACGGAGGTACGGGCGCGGCGCCGCTGACCTCGCTCAAGCACGCCGGCGCGCCATGGGAGCTCGGACTGGCCGAGACCCAGCAGACGTTGGTGCTCAACGGGCTGCGTGACCGGATCGTGGTTCAGGTCGACGGCCAGCTCAAGACCGGGCGCGACGTCGTGGTCGCGGCGCTGCTCGGTGCCGAGGAGTTCGGCTTCGCCACAGCTCCGCTGGTGGTCAGNGGCTGCGTCATGATGCGCGTGTGTCACCTGGACACCTGTCCAGTGGGTATCGCGACCCAGAACCCTGAGCTGCGTTCANGGTTCTCGGGCAAGCCCGAGTACATCGAGACGTTCTTTGAGTACATCGCCCAGGAGGTCCGCGAGAACCTGGCAGCTCTGGGATTTAGATCCCTGAGCGAAGTCATCGGCGAGGTGTCGCTGCTCGACACCTCGGCGGCCGTTGAGCACTGGAAGGCCAGTGGCCTGGACCTGACTCCGATTCTGGCGGACGTGGTCTCCCCGGATGGCGCGCCCCGGCGCAATACCGTCGGCCAGGACCACGGGCTGGGAAAGGCCCTGGATCACCAGCTGATCGAGCTGAGCCAG
>JGI24140J50213_10000167_pt1 | contig 30576 bp, 24 predicted proteins | sample BarGraIncu00222A_FD_50213 | JGI IMG/M metagenome (IMG submission 50213)
ACGTCGTCAACCCTGATGTCGTTGAAGCTACCGAGGTTGATGCCGCACTCGAAGCCCTCGCGAACCTCGGTCACGTCGTCCTTGAAACGACGCAGACCGGTGATCTCGATGCCCTCGCCGACGACAGCACCGCCGCGGAGGATCCGTGCCTTGGTGCCGCGCTTGATCTCCCCGGAGCGGATCAGCGATCCGGCGACATTGCCGAACTTGGAGGACTTGAAGACCTCGCGCACCTCGGCGGTGCCCAGTTGGACCTCTTCGTACTCCGGCTTCAGCATGCCCTTGAGCGCTGCCTCGATGTCCTCGATGGCCGAGTAGATGACCGAGTAGAAGCGCATGTCCACGCCCTCGCGATCGGCCAGCTCGGCTACCCTCTCGGCCGGCTTGACGTTGAAGCCGATGATGACCGCACTGTCGACCGTCGCCAGGTTGACGTCGTTCTGGGTGATCGCACCGACCCCACGATGAATGATGCGCAGATCGACCTCGTCCCCGACGTCGATCTTGAGCAGGGCATCCTCCAGCGCTTCGACAGAACCCGACACATCACCCTTGATGATGAGGTTGAGGTTGTCGACCTTACCGGCAGCCAGGGCCTCGTTAAGGTCCTCCAGGCTGATCCGCTTGCGCCGCTTGGCCAGGCTGGCAGCACGCTGGGCAGCCTCNCGACGCTCAGCAATCTGGCGGGCGGTCCGGTCGTCGGGCGCCACCAGGAAAGTGTCACCTGCGCCGGGAACCGAAGTCAGACCGAGCACCATGACCGGGCGCGAGGGGGTGGCCTCCTCGACCGTGTCACCGTGCTCGTCGAGCATGGCGCGCACTCGGCCGTACCCACCGCCGGCCACGATTGAGTCACCGATGCGAAGCGTTCCGGACTGGACCAGAACCGTGGCCACCGGGCCACGACCCTTGTCCAGGTGAGCCTCGATGGCAACACCACGCGCGTCCTTGTCAGGGTTGGCTCGCAGGTCCAACGCCGCATCAGCGGTGAGCAGGACTGCCTCCAGGAGGGTGTCGATGTTCGTCAGCTCTTTGGCCGAGACGTTCACGAACATCGTCTCGCCGCCGTACTCCTCAGCCACGAGGTTGTACTCGGTCAGCTGCTGACGGACCTTGTCGGGGTTCGCCCCCTCCTTGTCCACCTTGTTGACGGCGACCACAATCGGCACACCTGCAGCCTGCGCGTGGTTCAGTGCCTCAATCGTCTGCGGCATCACACCGTCGTCGGCTGCGACCACCAGGATCGCGATGTCGGTGACCCTGGCACCACGGGCACGCATGGCCGTGAANGCCTCGTGGCCGGGGGTGTCAATGAAGGTGATGGGACGCTCGATGCCCTCGTGATGTGCCAGAACCTGGTAGGCACCGATGTGCTGGGTGATGCCACCAGCTTCGTGCTGCGCGACCTTTACCGAGCGGATCGCGTCCAGCAGCCGGGTCTTTCCATGGTCGACGTGACCCATGACGGTCACGACCGGCGGACGAGCCTTGAGGTCCTCGTCGCTCTCTTCGGCCAGCTCGGCCTCCAGGTCGATGTGGAACTGACCGAGCAGCTCGCGCTCCTCGTCCTCCGGAGAGACGACCTCGATGTCGTAGCCCAGCTCGCTTCCGAGGGCACGGAACGTGTCCTCATCAAGGGACTGCGTGGCCGTGGCCATCTCGCCGAGGTGGATCAGTACCGTGACCAGGCTCGCCGGGTTGGCGTTGATCTTGTCAGCGAAGTCGGTCAGCGAGGCACCACGACGCACCCGGATGACGGTCTTGCCGTCTCCGCGGGGAACCGTGACACCGCCCAGCGACGGGGCCTGCATCTGCTCGAACTCCTGACGCTTGGCGCGCTTGGACTTACGTCCGCGAACCGGACGTCCGCCGCCGCGACCGAAGGCGCCCTGTGTGCCACCACGGCTACCGGGCCCGCCCGGACGGCCACCACCGCCACCGGGGCGACCGGCGAAACCGCCGCCACCACCGCCACCGGGGCGACCGGCGAAACCGCCGCCAGCACCGGCACCAGCACCCGGACGACCTGGAGCGCCACCACGAGCGGGACGCTCACCGGGTCGACCGATGCCCGCACGGCCAGGCATCATGCCCGGGTTCGGGCGCGGGGCGCCGGGACGGGGACCGCCAGCACCGGCAGCAGCGGGACGACCACCTTGTGGACGCGGCATTCCCTGGCTGGGAGCAAAGGGGTTGTTACCTGGGCGAGCAGCCGAGGGTGCCTCGCGGCCCTCCCGTGGCTCACGGCCTTCACGGCCTGTGCGCGGCATGCCCTGGCTTGGCGCGAATGGGTTGTTTCCCGGGCGAGGGGCGCCTGGACGGGGCGCGGGCCGCGGCGAGTCCGCGCCACCCTCACGTGCCGCGGGAGCCGCAGGCGACGGTGCCCTAGGTGCAGGGGTCGTGGCAGCGGAGGCCTTGGCGGCCGAGGGCTGAGCAGCAGGCGCCCTGGGTGCAGGCGCCCTAGGTGCAGGCGCCCTAGGTGCAGGCGCCTGGGGTGCCGGCGCCGCAGGACGAGAGGGAGCACGTGGCACACCCGCTGAGGCCGCGGCGGGAGCCTTGGCGGCGGGAGCGGCAGCCACGGTCGCTGCAGCCACAGGAGCCGCTACCGGAGCCGCCACAGGGGCCGCCACAGGGGCCGCGACAGGGGCCGGCGCGGCGGGGGCAGCGCTGACAGAGGGCGCCGCAGGGCCGGGCTTGACCGCCGACTTCTTGGGGGCCGGTTTTGCCGCACCGTCCTTGGCCTCACGAGCAGGACCGCCGGCGGCGGCCTGCTCTGCGGGGAACGACTCGCGAACCTTGCGCACCACAGGGGGCTCGATGGTCGAGGAAGCCGACCTGACGAACTCGCCCTGTTCTTTCAAATGACTGAGCAATGTCTTGCTCTCGACTCCGAGCTCTTTCGCGAGCTCGTAGACCCGGACCTTAGCCACGTTTCTCCTCGTCTGTGGCCCGGATCGAGTTGACGCGCGGGCCGTCGTTAGTACTGGGTATTGCTCATCGCTGAGTACTCATCGGGTGCTCATCGGGTGCTCATCAGCGTCAAACCCGCTTTCGGTTTCAGGAACCTGCTGAACTGCCTGCTCCGGGGTGGAGCAGCCAGCGTTGACGACGGACTGATCCTGGGCGTCGATGTATACGCCCACTGCCGCCACCTCGAGGAAGGCTTTGACTCGCAAAGCCCGCCCGAACGCTTTTCGCCGCACTGCAAGATCGAGACATTCCGGTGTCGGGTGCAGCCAAGCGCCACGCCCTGGCAGTCGGTGCTGCGGATCGGCAACGACCCTGGCGATGTGCTCGCCGGTGTCCTCCCACTCCGCAACAACTCGCAGCAGTGCTGATCGGTCATCACGACGACGGCAACCCACACACGTTCGTGCCATGCGTTGGTTTGGCCGCGTACTGATCCGCCGCAACCGATCGATCATCACTACTCTAGCGCCTGGCGCCCGCGGTCTGTGCCAGCGTCCTCCTTGCGAGCCCCCTGATCGCGGGCTGGCGCCGTGTCGGAATGGATGTCGATGCGCCAGCCGGTGAGCTTGGCGGCAAGTCGGGCGTTCTGCCCTTCCTTACCGATGGCCAGCGACAGCTGATAGTCAGGAACGATCACCTTGGCCGAACGCGCTTCCGCGTCGACGATCTCAACCGAGTTAACCCGCGATGGTGACAGCGCGGCCGCCACGAAGGTGCGCGCGTCCTCCGAGAAGTCCACAATGTCGATCTTCTCGCCGTGCAGCTCGGTCATGATGGCCCGGATCCGCGCCCCCATCGGGCCGATGCAGGCGCCCTTGGCGTTGACACCAGGAACCTTGGAATGGACGGCAACCTTGGTGCGATGCCCGGCCTCGCGGGCCAACGCGCCAATCTGCACCGTGCCGTCGGCAACCTCAGGGATCTCTAGCTCAAACAGCTTGCGCACCAGGTTGGGGTGGGTGCGTGACAGGCTGATCTGTGGTCCTCGTTGGCCACGCTTCACGCTGACCACGAAGCACCGCAGACGCTCGCCGTGAAGGTACTTCTCCCCCGGCACCTGCTCGGCCAGGGGCAACGACCCCTCGATCTGGCCGAAGTCCACCATCACATAGCGCGGATCGCTGCTCTGCTGGATGACGCCAGTGATGATGTCACCCTCACGACCGTGGAAGTCGCCCATGATCGCCTCGTCCTCGATATCGCGAAGCCGCTGCACGATGACCTGACGAGCAGTTGAGGCCGCGATGCGCCCAAAACCAGCCGGCGTGTCGTCGAACTCGGGGCCGGGCTCAGAGCGCTCCCCCGTCTCGGGATCGAGCACCCCCTCCTCACGGGCCCACACGGTCACGTGACCGGTCTTGCGTTCAAGCTCCACCCGGGCGATGCGCTGGGCGCCTTCCGTGCGGTGATAGGCGACGAGCATCGCCTGCTCGATCGCCGGGATGATGACATCCAGGGAGATGTCTCGCTCTCGCTCCAGACTACGTAGTGCAGTCAGGTCGATATCCATCAGCTCTTCTCCTCTGTGATGACATGAGCAAACTCGACCTGCACCTGGGCGCGAGCGATGTCGGCATACAGAATTCTCAAGGTGGTCTCTGGTTCATGCTTGGTGGCGGCCACCACCACCGTCACATCGGTGGGCCCGGCAGCGACAAGACGGCCGGTGAGCGCGGCCACGTCCGAGTCCGGCGCGGGCTGTATCTCGACCAGCCTGCCCACGTTTCGGCGAAAGTGCCGGGGTTGCGTCAGCGGACGGTCGACGCCGGCCGATCCTACCTCCAGGACGTAGGGTGCCTCGCCCAGGGCGTCGGAGGCGTCCAGGCCAACACTGATGACGCGGGTCGCATCGGCCACCTCGTCCAGCGAGAGCGGATCGATCACGCTGGACTCATCACCGGCATCAAGCCCGGCAAGGTTACGGTCAAGCCAGATCCGGACGAGCCGGCGCTTGCCGGCGGGGGTCACTGCCAGGTCCTCGACTGCCAGACCAAGCTCCCCAAGGGGACCGGGAGCGTCAATGGTGCCCTGCAGGTCACGCAAGACGTGGTGAACTCGTTCCTGAATACTCAACTGACGCCTCCGCTCCCTTTTCTTGGATGACGCCGCGCCTCGCACGTGCTCACGTGGTGGTCGTCGCGGCCAGTCTATCGGGCCAAACACGGGCCTAGTAGCCAACGCGCACCGCCATGCCATCATCGATTCCGTGCCGCGAAATACCCGAGCGCTCCCCGGCGATCCTCAGCTGGACCGTCAACGCCAGCCATGAGCCCCCTGATACCAGAGTCCTTCTCGGCGCTCGTGGCCGGCCGGGAGGCCGCGCCTGACCTCAGCGGCGACGCCTGGCTGAGGCACCTGCCTGCGCTAGTGGAGGAGGCGATGACCCGATGGGAGCTGTCGCCCGACGGCGACACGATGCATGGCGTGGTGGCACTGGTGCTGCCGGTCCGACGTCGCGACGGCTCCGCCGCCATCCTGAAGGTCAGCTGGCCCCACCCGGAGGCAGCCCACGAGCACCTGGCTCTGCAGCACTGGGATGGGCGCGGTGCCGTTCGGCTGCTGGCGGCCCAGCCGGCGAGCTGGAGCATGCTGCTGGAGCGCCTGCACAGCGACCGCGACCTGGATGACGTCCCGATCGATCAAGCCTGCACGGTGATCGGTTCCCTGTTGCGCCAGCTGGATCAGGAGGCCCTTCCTGCGCTGGCACGTCTGTCGGTGCAGGCTGCGGGGATAGCGCGCCGGCTCGGGTCCGCCCCACCACCTGCCCTGCCTCGTCGGTTCGTCGGCCAGGCGCGCGTCATGCTGTCAGATCTGCTGGCCGATGCTGGGGTCGACTCCCGCATGGTGAACACCGACCTGCACTACCAGAACGTCCTGGCGGGTGACCGGCAGCCGTGGCTGGCCATCGACCCCAAACCGCTGGCCGCCGATCCGGCGTTCGCCGTGGCGCCCGCCCTGTGGAACCGGTGGGCCGAGGCGGTCGCCAGCGGCGACGTGCGTTCACACCTGCGCCGTCGCCTGTCGATAATCTGCGAGGTCGCAGGCCTGGACGAAGACCGAGCCCGGGCCTGGTCTGTCGTGCGCGAGGTGGGGATGGGCCTGTGGGCGATCGATAACGACGACGCCAGCGAGCTCACCAAGGCCATCGCCATCCTCAAGGCGATCCAGCCCGGCTGAACCTCGCCGTTGACACCGACTGTTGTACCAGCCAAATGACTTATCAACGGGGGGACCATGATAGAACTCATGACTTCGTTGGAGACGCGGCTCTCGAACATGCTCAACTGGTGTGGCAACAACGGCCTGGAGATCGTGCTGATCGTCGTCGGCGCCATACTGCTGACCAGGTTCACCACCTGGTTCAAGACGATGATCACCGAGCGCATTGACGCGAACGACGCCGAGTCGGATGCACTGGTTCGTTCCGAGGCCGCCAAGCACCGCCACGCACTGGCTCAGGTGCTCAGCTGGACGGTTCTGGTAATTATCTACTGCGCCGCCGCGGTGAACGTCGCGACGCTCCTGGGGATCCTGTCCTCCAGTCTGGTCGCGCCGGCAGCGGTCGTCGGTGTGGCTCTGGGTTTCGGCGCCCAGCGTCTGGTCCAGGACCTCCTCGCGGGCTTCTTCATCATCGCCGAGCGCCAGTACGGCTTTGGGGACCTCATCAGCATCGCCGGTCCCTGGGTCTCCGATGGCGTCGTCGGCACCGTCGAGGACGTGACCCTGCGGGTCACCAAGGTCCGGACCGCCAACGGCGAGGTCATCTTCACCCCCAACGGCCAGATCGCCCAGGTCACGAACCTGTCGCGGGACTGGGCCCGGGTTGTGGTCGACGTGCCCGTTCCGCTGACCGCGGACATCGGCCATATCAGCGACATCCTGCGCGAGGTGGGCCGAGCAGCCTACGCCGACGACGAGCTGCATCCCCAGCTCCTGGACGCCCCCGCCGTGATGGGCGTCCAGAGCATCGAAGTCGACCAGGTGCGCGTGCGTATCGTGGCTCGAACCTTGCCGGGCAGGCAGTTCCTTGTCGGGCTTGCCCTACGCGGGCGAATCGCGGCGGCGTTGCGCCGCGAGGGCATCCACGTACCCATTGAGCTGGACACCGTAGGGGCAACGGGACCGACCGCGTGAAAATAGAACCCCGGCGGTCAACCGTCGTGCTCATGACCGTATTCGTGGTGACTCTGGTGACCTACTCCATCGTCTCTACTCCGCCGCCCAAGGTCAGCACGGGCACCAGTTCCACCACCGTCCCGCGGGGGCCCAAACCCGGCGCCACGACGCCGCACACATCGACGAGATCACCTGTAACCACGCCCACGGCCCGCACAGCCACCCCTTTCCCGACTCCGATCCCCTTCCCCACCAACAGGCCCACCTCATCGCCGACCGCTACGCCAACCCTCTCGCCGACCGATGCGCCCACTGCCAAGGCACCGCCGCCGACGCCGGCGCCTAGCAGCCCGGCACCGACGGCGCCCGGCACAGCACCAGCGACAGCGAGGCCTTGATCCCCACGCGTGCTGGAGCCCGCCATGGCAGGTCCAGCACGCTGCCCGCCATCCTGGCCCCGACGTGCCAGCCTGGGACTGCGCGACGGCAGGCCAGTCGAGGTCTACGGCGCAGCGACGGGCCGTTTAGTGCGGGGCCTTGAGGCTGATGACGACATTGCGGGTCTTCTGCCCAGTCTCGACGTACCTGTATGCCTGGACAATCTGCTTCAAGGGAGGGGTTCTGTCGATGACTCGCTTGAACTGTCCGGACCCGAGCAGCTCGGCCAGCTACCCCACCGCCTCCTGGTCGTGGTTCGGAATGGGGAACAGGACCTTCTTGCCGCCAGGCAAGGGGGCAATGAGGGCCAGGAACGGATTCTGGGCCAGCGGACTAACTCCGGCGAGATGTCGATTCCGCCCGGTTTCAGCAGGGGCTTGCAGTCCTTGAAGGAGGTCTTACCGGCGCAGTCACGGACGACATCGAAGCTCTACTGCTCCGTGGTGAAGTCCACGGTCGTGTCGTCGATGACTCTTTCGGCTCCCAGCCCCGGTTCGCAGACGTGGTCCTCGCAGCGCTCCTGGCGCGCCCGGTGATCCCCCGACCGCCGGCCGGTGGGCAGCAGGTGAAGGCTGGGTGAACATCGTTCGGTGCCAGCCGGTTTGGTCCCCTTGAAGGCCACGGTGGACCACTGTTGACCCATGAGCTACGGCGAAGGATCGGGCCCGCTGGCGATCGCCCACCGCGGTGGCGGGGCCCTGGCACAGGAGAACTCGCTCGCCGCTTTCGCCGTGGCTTCAGGCCTGGGCCTTCGTTACCTCGAGACGGACGTCCGGGTGACCAGCGACGGCCATCTCGTGTGCTTCCATGACGAGAGACTCGATCGTGTCACCACGGCCAAGGGTCCGCTCCGGTCCAAGTCCCTGCATGAGCTACGTGCCTTGCGGATCAACGCAATGGAGCCGATTCCGACCTTCGACGAAGCACTCGAGGCCTTCCCCGACCAGTGTTTCACGATCGACTCCAAGGACCTGGCCGGACTTGAGCCATTAGTGAAGTCCCTGCAGCGAAAGGGAGTTGCTGAACGAGTCTGTGTTGCCGGTGCCTGGGACGGGTGGCTTGCTCACGTCCGCGAGCAGGTCCCCGGGGTATCGACAGCCCTGGGCTGGCGATCACTGACAACATTGCTGATGTGTGCGCGAGCCGGGGTGCGGCCGCCGAGGGCACTGGCCAACGCACCGTTCGCCCATGTGCCGGTCAAGCTCGGCCGCGTCCCGATATTCGCCGAACGGCTCGTTGCCATGTCGCATGACCTTGGCATTCGGCTGGTGACGTGGACCGTAGACGAGCCCCTCGTCATGCGGTATCTGCTCGATGCCGGGGTGGACGCGATCATCACCGACCGTCCCGACGTTCTGCGCGAGGTGCTCGTCTCCCGTGACCAATGGACGCCAATGGCCGCCCGCCGACAAGCGCCCACCGACCTGTGACCTTCGATGTCGTGGTCGCCCAGTTCCCGCCACTGACTGTTCACTCGCAAGCCCACGAGTCGACATCGAGCGCTCACCTGCTGGTTGGGGTACGACTGCTCTACTGCCCCTATGAAGGTCGCTGTGGTGTCCGAGTCCTTCCTCCCGAACGTCAATGGGGTTACCGGCTCCGTGCAACAGGTCTTGGGGCATCTGAGCAGGACCGGCCATGAGGCCATGGTCATCACCCCCGGGAACCCGCCGCCCACCTATGAGGGCTTCGAGGTGGTGGCACTGCCATCCTTCGGCTTCCCTGGATACTCTCAGGTGCGTGTTCCGATGGTTGTCACCGGCCGTCTGGTCCGGGAGCTGGCGCGGTTTGCACCGGACGTCATCCACCTTGCCTCACCGTTCGCCATCGGTGGGACGGTGATGCGCGCGGCAGCCTCGCTCGACATACCCGTGGTCGCGATCTACCAGACCGACGTGGCCGGCTTCGCGCTGCGCTACAGCCTGACTGCTGCCTCAAATGCCGCCTGGCGGCATATCCGTTCCATCCACGAGCGCGCCCACCTCACCCTCGCGCCCTCGCCCACAGCCGCGCGAGACCTCGAACGGCACGGCGTCCCGCGTGTGCACGTCTGGCCACGTGGTGTCGACACGGCCGCGTTCTCGCCCGCTCACCGCGACCGCGACCTTCGGGCTCGACTCGCTCCGTCGGGGGAGGTCCTGGTTGGCTTCATCGGGCGGCTCGCCGCCGAAAAGCAGGTCGAAGACCTCGCCGTCCTCAGCGACCTGCCCGGCATCCGCCTGGTCATCATCGGCGACGGGCCAGAACGTGAACGGCTGACCCGGCGCCTGCCCGGCGCCCACTTCACGGGGATGCTCTCGGGTGTCGACCTGTCGCAGGCGCTGGCGAGCCTGGACGTTGTCGTCCACCCGGGCCCATATGAGACCTTCTGCCAGGTCGCCCAGGAGGCGATGGCCAGTGGCCTTCCCGTCGTGGCCGTCGGGGCGGGCGGGCTGCTCGACCTCGTCGACAGCAGCCGGACGGGATGGCTTTACCCGCCAGGTGACCTCACGGCCCTGCGGGCACATGTCGCCGACCTGGCCGGCGACAGGTGGAAGCGTCGGGCGATGGGCTTGGCAGCCCTTCACACGGTGCAGGCCCGTACCTGGCCGGTCGTGTGTGACCACCTCCTGCGCCACTATGACCAGGTCGCGGGCAGCCTGGTTGCTGGCGGTCTCTGAGTGCGTGTCGTGCATGTGGCAAACGCCTACAGCCCCCGCAGCGGCGGGATCCGGACCACCGTCCACGCCCTCGGGCACGGATACCGGGCCGCGGGCCACGATTTCGTGCTGGTGGCCCCGGGACCACGAAGGGTCGACGAAGACCTGTCCTGGGGTCGCCGTGTCACCCTGGCGGGAGCGCTGGTCCCGGGGTCGGGTGGTTACCGGATCCTGGCGGACCTGGGCAGGGTGCGTGCCGTGCTGGACGAGCTCCAGCCTGACCGTCTCGAGGTATCCGACCGGCTCACGCTGCGTGGTCTCGGCCGCTGGGCGAGCGCCGCTGGGGTGCCGTCGACGGTGATCGCGCACGAACGCGTCGACGGGATCCTCAACGCCTTCTCGCCATTGGGCACCCGTGCGGCGCAATGGGCGGCCGACCGGCACAATGCGACCACGGCCGAGCGTTTTGACCGCGTGGTGACCACGACCCGCTTCGCTGCCGTGGAGTTCGCCCGCATCGGGGTCCCTACCGATCATGTGCCGCTGGGGGTGGACCTGGAGCAGTTCACGCCGGCCGACCACGTGCACAGTCATGACGTTCCTCTGCTGGTTCTCTGCAGTCGGCTGTCGCGAGAGAAGCGGCCCGACCTCGCCGTCGAGGCGCTTCGGGTGCTGCACCGTGTCGGCTGCCGCGCCAGGCTCGTGGTCGCCGGCTCCGGTCCGCTGGCCGAGTCGTTGCGGCGGCGGGCTCGAGGGCTGCCGGTGAACTTGGTTGGCCACCTGGCAGATCGCTCGATAGTGGCGNGCCTGCTCGGGTCTGCGGACGTCGTCCTGGCGCCAGGGCCGATTGAAACGTTTGGGCTGGCAGCGCTGGAGGCTCTTGCGTGTGGCACCCCCGTCGTGGCGGCAAGCACGTCAGCGGTGGCCGAGCTCGTCGGAGAAGGAGCCGGCCGCAGCGCAAGACCAGAACCCCCCGCGTTCGCCGCAGCCGTCTCGGCACTACTGGCCGTACCCGAAGCTCCGCGACGCGCAGCGGCGCGGGCGCGAGCTGAGCTTTACCCGTGGTCACGGACGACGGATGCGATGCTGACCCTGCACGGCCTGGAGCCCGCACGCCGACATTGATCACTTTGCGGCCAGTGCAAGGGTCGATCTCGGGTCGGTCGAACGGTGAACATCAGCACGCCATGGGGGCGCCGGCTGTGGCGAACCGGTCGCCTGCTTTGTTAAGGGCACCTTCGATCACTGCAACCAGCAGGGAGCCGTCATCGACCGTGGGGGCGCGTGGCAGACTCCCAGCGACCTTGTCCTCACGACGGCTGGTCTGTGCCCACGACTGCCCCTTCGGCACGTACCGACCAAAGGGCGCCCGTGATCATGACAGCTGTGCCGGCGCCGGCGACCTGGTACCTGGTCGACCATCGACCGTCATCCTGGCGGCCCGGCCGCCGGGCGCCTGCGTGCCAAGCCCACGCTCGTCTTCTCGGTCAGCCGCTGACCCTCAGCACGATGCGCCCGTGCTCGAATCCACGTGGCAAAACAGCCGCAACACCAAGGCGTGCGCCACCTGCAGGTCCGTAATCCGTCCACTGTCCACTGGGAGCCACCCAGAACAGCTCCCCGGGTGGGGCACGGCGTCCAAGATACNGCGAGTAGACCTAGCCGATCGCCCGGTCTCTCACCGCCGGGCGATCGCGAAATCCGCCCACCGAACGGTTGGTCTTGGTCAACCGCCACCTGTCCCCTTCTCAGGTGGTGTGGTGCTCACCCACAACGGACAGCCATTCGACCCTCGTCGGGTCCGGGATCCCAGCCTTGTCGAGTGCAGGTCCAAGACGTGAGGACATGTTGGCCATCTGGGACTCCTGGGTGTCCCACACTTCCATCACCACAAGATTGCCGGCGGCGCCGCCCGCTCCAAGGTGATGAAGCAAGCCAGCGGGCCCCTCTGCGAATTCGGTGACGGGATCAATACCAGAATCGTGTCGAGGTGGCCGTGGGTGGCCCCAACGGTATCTGGCGATGACTTCCTGCGGCTTCAGGAACGTGTGGCGGGGGTGGCCCCCCGGATGGGTTGTTGGCATTGTTGGTTGCCTGAGCAGGAAGGCCAGACATGTCCCGTCGCCGCAACCAACCGCCGACCCGGGCTCCTCGGACACCCCGTCACCAGAGGGCACGTTTGCTGGATAAGCCGGACAGAGGTGACGATGTCGGCATTCGGCATCACTTTGACCAGTGAGGAAAGGCGACCGTGATGGCTAACCGACTTGCGCACTCCACCAGCCCGTATCTCTTGCAGCACAAGGACAATCCGGTGGACTGGTGGGAATGGGGACCCGAGGCTCTGGCAGAGTCGGAGCGCCTGGACAGACCCATCTTCTTGTCCATCGGATACTCCGCCTGTCACTGGTGCCACGTGATGGCCCACGAGTCCTTCCAGGATGCTGAGGTGGCAGCTGCGCTGAACACCGGCTTTGTCGCCATCAAGGTCGACCGCGAGGAACGTCCGGATATCGACGCGATCTACATGTCAGCAACCACCGCCATGACCGGCCAGGGCGGCTGGCCGATGACCTGCCTGCTGACGCCCGCCGCGGAGCCCTTCTTCTGCGGCACGTACTACCCCAAGGCCTCCCTCCTGCAGCTTCTCCGGCAGGTCGGCGACGCGTGGACACATCGACGCGACGAGGTCCTCGCCGGTGGAAAGCGCATCGTCCAGGCCCTGGGGGTGGTCCCGTCGTCTGGCTTCGATACTCCCCTGGCAGCGGCCGAGCTCGAAACAGCGGAGGTGCAGCTTGCCGGCGGATATGACTGGCAGGACGGCGGTTTCGGTACGGCGCCCAAGTTCCCGCCGTCGATGGTCGCGGAGTTCCTCCTGCGCCACTGGGCCGCCACGGGCGCCGGGCGCGCCCTGGCGATGGTGCAGGGCAGCTGTGAGGCGATGGCCCGCGGCGGCATGTACGACCAGCTCGCAGGCGGCTTTGCGCGCTACTCGGTGGACGCCGCCTGGGTGGTGCCCCACTTCGAGAAGATGCTCTACGACAACGCTCAGCTGGTGCGCCTGTACCTGCACCTGTGGCGCGCGACGCACTCGCCACTGGCAGAACGGATCGCCCGTCAGAGCGCCGACTTCCTGCTGCGGGACCTGTCCACCGCCGACGGCGGCTTCGCCTCGTCCCTGGACGCGGACACGCAGGGGGTCGAGGGCCTGACCTACCTGTGGACAAACCGGGAGCTCGTCGAGGTGCTCGGCGCCGATGACGGCCCGCGCGCCGCCGCGCTGCTCGAGGTCACCGACCCCGGTACCTTCGAACACGGCGCCTCGGTCCTGCAACTACGCACGGACCCGGACGACCTGGGCTGGTGGGAGCGCGTTCGCAGCGCTCTGCTGGCCGCGCGCAACCTCCGACCACAACCTGCCCGCGACGACAAGGTGGTCACCGGCTGGAATGGTCTGGCGATCGCTGCGCTGAGTGAGGCCGGCGTGCTGCTGGCCGACTCGACGTACGTGCGCGCCGCCGCGCGATGTGCCCAGTTCCTCACCGACTCCCATAGTGTTGGTGGGAGGCTGCGCCGGGCCTCACGCGAGGGCAGGGTCGGCGACGCGATGGGGGTCGCCGATGACTACGGCAACCTGGCCGAGGGCCTGCTCACCCTGCACCAGGCCACCGGGGATCCCCAGTGGCTGAGCGCTGCTGGCGAACTCCTGGACACCGCACTCGCCCACTTCAGTGACGGGGCGGGCGGTTTCTTCGACACCGCTGACGACGCCGAGCAGCTTTTCACCCGACCGAAGAGCGCTGCCGACAACGCCGAACCAGCCGGGCAGTCCGCGCTCGCGGGAGCTTTGCTGACCTACTCGGCACTGACCGGTTCCACCGACCACAGACGGGCGGCCGAGGCTGCGCTCGCAGCGGCCGCGGTTCTGGCCGTCGAGAGCCCACGTTTCGCCGGCTGGACCCTGGCCGTGGCCGAGGCAATGGTCGCAGGCCCGCTTCAAGTTGCCGTCGCTGGTCAGGGACACCAGGCCCGGGAGCTGCTGAGGGTCGCGCGCGGCAGCACCTCCCCGGGCCTGGTCACTGCTCATGGATCCCCTGACACTGCGGGGGTTCCCCTGCTGGCCGACAGGCCTCTGGTGGCCGGGAGCGCTGCTGCCTACGTGTGCCGCGGCTTTGTCTGCGACCGACCCGTGAGCACACCCGATGAGCTGGCCGCGGCGCTGGGCGGGAACCGCTGACCGGTGGCTTGCTCCGGGCGGCTCACCTGAGCTGGCCGATCATGTCCAGGCCTATCTTGACCGTGAAAGCACCGAGCACGATGACCAGCACGACGCGGATGAAGCCGGCTCCCTGGGCCACTGCCGTGCGGGCGCCAACATATCCGCCGGCGAAGTTGCCCAGCCCCATCAGCAGCGCGACTTTCCACATCACCGCCCCCTGGGGGATGAAGATGACCAGGGCAGCCAGGTTGGTGGCCACGTTGGCGATCTTGGCCTTGGCGCTGGCCTGCAGGAAGGCGTAGCCCAGCAGGCCCACCAGGGCGAAGACGAGGAAGGAGCCTGTTCCGGGCCCAAGGGCGCCGTCATAGATGCCGATCACAAAACCAACGCCGACGGCGGCCAGGGTGTGACGACGTCCCGAGAAGCGCAGCTTGGTCAGCGCTCCGAGGTTCGGGGTCAACAGGGTGTAGGTCCCGACCGCGACCAGGACCACCAAGATGATGGGGTTGAAGGCGGCCCTGGAGATGTGCGACACCAGGGAGGCGCCGATCAGGGAGCCGGCGAACGCCAGCAGCGCCAGCGGGATCGCGGTCAGCAGGTCAGGCCTGACGTGACGGTAGTAGGTTCCCGCGCTCGCCGAGGTGCCGGCGATCGAGCTGAGCTTGTTGGTCGCCAGGATCTGAACCGGGGCAACGTGCGGGAACCCGAGCAGTAGGGCCGGGAGCTGGATCAGGCCGCCACCGCCGACGACTGCGTCGACCCACCCGGCACAGACGGCGGCCACGCCCATGAGCACGAGCGTGAGCGTCGAGGGGTCGTTCAGTGGGACTGCCAGCCGTCCAGGATGTCCAGGATGTCCAGCAGCTGATGTGCGACGCCATCAGGAATCGCGTCGACGGGGACCTGCTGGCCGGCCGGGATGTCTGAGTGCGGAACCCAGATGGCGCGCATCCCGGCCAGCTGAGCGCCGTGGATGTCTTCGAAGGGTCGGTCCCCTACGTAGACCGCCTCCGCCGGCTCCACGCCCAGAGCCGCCGCCGCCGCTCGGAAGGCCTCGCGGTGCGGCTTGGTCCAGGCCAGCTCGCTGGAGTAGATGTCGGCGTCAATGAGGTCAAGAACACCGTCGCGCTCGAAGACGCCTCGGTGGAACTGGCGGGGCCAGATGGTATTGGACAGGACCCCGACACGGATTCCTCGCTGTGCAAGCCCCTCCCACAACGGTCGGACCTGCTGGTCGGTGAACGTATGCGGCTCCCAGAACTCCTGGTAGGCAGCCAGGGCCGCCTCGCGCGTGGGATCGCCCTCGCCCAGACCCGCCTCTGCCAGGATCTCGTGCAGGCGGGCGCTGCTGTGCTCGGTTCGGCTCCGGACCCACGCCGCGTCCTCAGCGTCGCCAATGCGGGCAGCCAGTGAGAGCATCTGGGCCTGCTCGGCGTGAACCTGGCGAGCGAACACTCGCCACTGCTCCGCAAGGTCGACGGCGTGCCACGGAGTCAGGGTCCCGCCCCAGTCGAAGATGACCGCACGACACCGAGGCGCGAGCGGACTCATCAGCTGGCTTCGCCTGCCGCCTTGGTCATGGCCGCGCCCACCACCTGCGCGCCACCGGTCTGTGAGCCACGCACCTCGGAGACCACCGCGTCGACGATCTGGCCGACCGGCACCGCACGCCGATCGCCGCTGGCACGGTCCTTTATCTCGATCGTGCCATCCTCCAGGCTCTTGCCGACGATCACGATGGTCGGCACACCGATCAGCTCGGCATCCTTGAACTTCACACCGGGGGAGACTTTGCGGCGGTCGTCGTACAGGACAACGACTCCGCGTGCCTGCAGGGCCGCCGTGAGCTCATCAGCTTTGGCAAAGACCTCCTCGGCCTTGCCCGTCGCCACCACGTGGACGTCCGCGGGGGTGATCTCACGAGGCCACACCAGGCCGAACTCGTCGTAGGAGCCCTCGGCCACGGCCGCAACGGCTCGACTGACACCCACGCCATAGGAGCCCATGGTCACCGTGAGGAGCTTGCCGTGGTGGTCCAGAACCTTGAGCCCCAGCGACTCGGCGTACTTGCGGCCAAGCTGGAAGATGTGTCCCATCTCGATACCTCGCGCCGTCTCNAGGGGCTGAGCACANTTGGGGCACTCGTCTCCGTCACTCACCTCGGCAGCCTCAATGGTGCCACCGGCGGTGAAGTCACGTCCGGCAACCAACCCGATGACGTGACGGCCGGGCGCGTCGGCTCCGGTGACCCAGACCGTCCCGTCCACGACGCGCGGGTCGAGCAGGTACCTGATCCCGGACTTCGCGTCCTCGCCGAGGACTCCGGGACCCATGTAGCCCTTGGCCAGGGAAGGATACCGGGCGAAGTCAGCCTCGTCGAACGCCTCGATCTCTGCCGGCTCGACCTGCGCCCCGAGCCGCTTCTCGTCGATCTCGCGATCACCGGGCAACCCGATGGCCAACGGCTCACGCCGACCGCCGGGGTGGACCAGCATGACAATCACGTTCTTGAGGGTGTCGCTGGCGTGCCAGGGCCGGTCGCTGCGGGGAAAGGTCGTGTTCAGGTGGTCCACCAGGGTCGCGATGGTCGGGGTGTCGGGGGTGTCCTCGACGTGGGCAGCCGGCAGGCCGTCAAAGGCGATGGCAGGCGGCACGGGAACCTGGATGGCCTCGACATTGGCGGCATAGTCACATGAGGTGCACCGCACATAGGTGTCTTCGCCGTTCTCAGACGTGGCCAGGAACTCCTCCGAGGCCGAACCGCCCATCGCGCCGGAGGTCGCCTTGACGATGACGTAGTCGAAGCCCAGTCGGTCGAACATCTTGATGTACGCGCCGCGGTGGGTGTCATAGGACGCCTGGAGTCCTGCGTCGTCAACGTCGAAGGAGTACGAGTCCTTCATGATGAACTCGCGTCCTCGCAAGAGGCCGGCTCGGGGACGTACCTCGTCGCGGTACTTGGTCTGGATCTGGTAGATCGACAGCGGCAGATCCTTGTACGAGCCGTAGAGATCCTTGACCGTCAGCGTGAACATCTCCTCGTGCGTGGGGCCGAGCAGGTAGTCCGCGCCCTTGCGGTCCTTGAGCCGGAAGATGTTCTCGCCATACTCGGTCCACCGGCCGGTCGCCTCGAAGGGCTCCTTGGGCAACAGCGCAGGAAAGCTCAGCTCCTGGGCGCCAATGGCGTCCATCTCTTCGCGCACGATGGCCTCGACGTTACGAAGCACCCGGAGCCCCAGCGGCAGCCAGGTGTAGATGCCGGGGGCGACGCGCCGGATGTACCCGGCACGGATCAGCAGTCGGTGGCCGGGTAGCTCTGCGTCGGCCGGGTCGTCGCGCAACGTTCGCAGGAACAGGGTCGACATGCGTAGGACCGGGGTTGACACGGGATCTCCATTGGTCGTTTCACTTCAGTCCGGGCAGGAAGCGACGGACAACGTGAGGATATCGGCAGGAGGTTGACACCCTCACGCCAGTTTGCCTTCCTGCCTAGATCAAGACGGTGGCGAAGCTGCCGATCTGGCTGAATCCGACTCTCGCGTAGGTAGCGCGCGCAGGGGTGTTGAAGTCATTGACATAGAGCGTGACGACCGGCGCGATCTCGGCCCTGACCTGCTCTACCACGGCGGCCATGGCGGGCACCGCGAGTCCCTGCCCCCGCCAGCGGGGTGCCACCCAGACTCCCTGAACCTGAGCAACGCCCATGGCCACCGAGCCGACGTCGGCCTTGAAGGTGACCTCACCGTCCTGGACCCGGACGAAGGTGTGCCCCGTGCGGATCAGTGATGCGATGCCTTGTCGGTACAGGTGCCCCGAGCCCTGGTAGGGCGGGTAGCCGATCTCCTCGGTGAACATGGCCGCCGCAGCCGGCATGACCGCGTCCACCTCGTCGAATCTGGCGCGACGCACCAGCGGGTCGATCGGAACACCCGACGGCGGTGGGCCTGCGGTAGCCAGAACCGGCTGATGGGAACGCACGGAGCGCGCCTGCCCCCAGGTAGCGCGCAGCTCCTCCCAGATCGGCAGCACCATCTGGGAGGGCCCGAAGACCGAGGAGCAGTGGTGACGCCATCGACGCATCTTGGCCGCAAAGGCCGCGAGGGCAGGCCCGTCGCAGCCGACCGGCACCAGGTTGGCCGAGGCCCAGCAGATCGACTCCAGACCCGAGCCTTCGTCGTAGCCCAGCAAAGCGCCCGGGGACGATGCGAGTCCGCCATCAAGGATGCGCGCCGCTACGAAGACGTTCGTGCGGGCATCGCGCGCACACACTTCCAGCGCCTGGTCACGGTCAGCCGTAGTGAGGGCGCGGACGCTACCGCGGGTGCGTAGCACGTCTTAAGCCTGCCCTGCCCGCAGAGCCTTGTCGACTTGTTCGCAGGACCGGCAGGCCTCAGAGCACGGTGACAACGGCACCCGCTGCCACCCCTTCGTCGTTGACCGGTTCGCCCATGGCTTCGGCGATCCGCATCGCCTCTTCGATGAGCGTCTCGACAATCTGGGACTCGGGAACCGTCTTGACAATCTCACCTTTGACGAAGATCTGACCCTTGCCGTTGCCCGAGGCGACACCAAGGTCGGCCTCGCGAGCCTCACCGGGACCGTTCACGACACATCCCATCACCGCAACCCTCAGCGGCACCTGAAGCCCCTCAAGGCCGGCTGACACCTGATCCGCCAGGGTGTACACGTCGACCTGGGCACGGCCACACGATGGGCACGAGACGATCTCCAGCTTGCGCGGGCGCAGGTTCAGCGACTGCAGGATCTGGATACCGACCTTGATCTCTTCCACCGGCGGAGCCGACAACGAGACCCGGATCGTGTCACCAATCCCCTTGGCCAGCAGACTTCCGAAGGCCACCGAGGACTTGATCGTCCCCTGAAATGCGGGGCCGGCCTCGGTGACGCCAAGGTGCAGCGGCCAGTCACCGCGGGCCGCTAGCTGTTCGTACGCCTTGATCATGACCACCGGGTCGTTGTGCTTGACGGAGATCTTGAAATCGTGAAAGTCATGCTCCTCAAACAGGCTCGCCTCCCAGATCGCCGACTCGACTAGGGCCTCGGCCGTGGCATGGCCGTACTTGGCCAAGATACGAGGGTCCAGCGAGCCTGCGTTGACACCGATCCGAAGGGAGACGCCGGCATCCTTGGCGGCCTGGGCAATCTGCTTGACCTGGTTGTCGAACTTGCGGATGTTGCCGGGGTTCACCCGCACGCCAGCGCAGCCGGCCTCGATCGCGGCGAAGACATACTTGGGCTGGAAGTGGATATCGGCGATGACGGGAATCTGGCTGTGCTCGGCTATCTCGGCCAGGGCGTCGGCATCATCCTGGGTGGGACAGGCCACCCGTACGATGTCGCACCCGGTCGCGGTCAGCTCAGCAATCTGCTGCAGGGTCGCGTTGACATCAGCGGTCGGGGTCGTGCACATCGACTGGACCGAGATCGGGGCATCGCCACCAACCTCAACTGTTCCGACCTTGATCTTGCGAGACTTGCGCCGCGAGCAGACAACAGGGGGCGGCAGGGGGGGCATACCGAGAGAAACCGACATGGCGTCAGTATCCCTTACCTGCGCCGACCCGAGAAGCACGCTCGAGCGTGGCTGCGTCGCGGTTAACTGGTCAGCCGCCAAACTTGATGGGGTTGACCACGTCTGCATACATCAGCAGGACGGACATGCCGATCAGCGCGGTCGCCACCACGTAGGTCACGGGTAGTGCTTTGGCGACGTCGACGTACCCCGGGTTGGGACGGCCGAGCAGCCTGGCCACCTGACGCTTAAGCCCCTCCCACAGTGCGCCTGCGGCGTGTCCGCCGTCCAGGGGCGTCAGGGGGATGAGGTTGAAGACGAACAGCGCCAGGTTCAGTGACGCGATAAGGCTGATCAGGACGACGAGCTTGGAGGATCCGGAGCCCGACCCGCTCGCGCCCGAGGAAAGCTGCCCGTCGGCCACCTCGCCGGCCACCCTGCCCACGCCGACGACGGACATCAGATTCGGGTCACGCGGCCCAGTGCCGAAAGCAGCCTTGACGATGCCGGTCATCCTCTGCGGGAGGGTGAACACCACCCCGGCCGTTGCGGCAACCTGGCTGCTGATCAGTGAGGGAACGCCGGTAATCGGCGCTTTGACGTTCTCGTAGCTGGGCGAGAGGCCAAGAAAACCGACCCGGTCGACGATGGCCTTGCCGTTGGCACCAAGAACGAGGTTGCCCTGGGAGTCGGCCCGCGGCACGTTGTTGAGGATCGGGGTGGCAGCCAAGGTCAGAGCTTTGCCGCCCCGCTGCACGACCACGAGAATTCGCCGCCCGCCGTTGGGTCGGGTCAGCGCCTTGACGTCATCCCAGTTGCTCACCGGCTGGCCAGCCATCGACATGATCCGGTCGCCGGGGCGGATCCCGGCGGCATTGGCGGGAGCCTGCGGGTCCGACGGCGAGCACGCCGCGGGCGCCTTGCCGTTTGCCGGCACGGTCTGGACGCACTGGGAGACGCTGCTGACCCGGCTGGTGAGCGCCGGGTAGCCGTAGAGCGTGAAGATGCCACCCAGCAGGACCGCGGCGATGAGCAGGTTCATGGTCGGGCCGCCGAGCATCACGACGAGCTTCTTAGGCGTGGACAGCTTGTAAAAAACGCGCTCCTCGTCGCCCGCCTTGACCTCTTCCATGGACTCCTGGCGGGCCTGTTCCATCAGCTGGGAGAAGCGGCCCGTATTTGAGGCGCGCAGAAGTGTGGGATCCGCCCCCGGTTTGGGCGGGAACATACCGATCATGCGAGTAAACCCGCCGAGCGGTATCGCCTTGAGGCCGTACTCCGTCTCACCCCGGGTGCGCGACCAGATGGTCGGGCCGAAGCCGACCATGTACTGAGTGACCTTGACGCCGAACTTCTTGGCCCAGAAGAGGTGGCCATACTCGTGCAGCGCGATGGAGACGCTGATGCCGAGGGCCACGAACAGAACGCCGAGGAGGTACATCACAGAACCAGCGTCTCACTTTCAGACAGGCCCAGGTGCTCNTGGGCGCGATTTCGCGCCCATGCCTCGGCGCTCANTACGGTATCAACGCTCAGCGCGCTCGGATCGTTCTCAGGATGGGCACTCCAGTCCTCAACAACCGCCTTGACGGTCTCGACGATCCGGGTGAAGGGGATGCGACGCGCCAGGAACGCCGCTACGCACTCCTCGTTGGCCGCGTTGAAGACCGCCGGGAAGCAGGAGCCGGCAGCCCCGACCGCTCTGGCAAGGGCCACCGCCGGAAAGGCGTCCTGGTCCAGCGGGAAGAACTCCCAGGTGGCGGACTTCGTCCAGTCAACCGGCGGGCCTGCGTCAGGAACCCGTTGCGGCCACGACATCCCCAAGGCGATGGGGATCAGCATGCTGGGCGGACTGACCTGCGCCATGGTGGATCCGTCGACGAACTCCACCATGGAGTGGACAAAGGACTGCGGGTGGACCACGACCTCGATGCGTTCCAACGGTAGGGCGAAGAGCAGATGGGCCTCGATGACCTCCAGACCCTTGTTGACCAGGGTCGCTGAGTTGGTGGTGACCACCGGCCCCATGGTCCACGTGGGGTGGGCGAGAGCCTGCTCGGGGGTGACGCTGGCCAGTGCGGCCCGGCCCCAGCCCCGGAAGGGCCCGCCGCTGGCCGTGATCACGAGCTTGCGCACCTCATCTGCCGAACCGCCGCGTAGGCACTGGGCGATGGCGCTGTGCTCACTGTCGACCGGGACGATCTGGCCCGGCTTGGCGGCTGCTGTGACCAGCGAGCCTCCGACGATCAGCGACTCCTTGTTGGCCAGTGCCAGGGTGCTGCCACACTGCAGGGCCGCCAGCGTGGGACGCAGCCCGATCGAGCCGGTGATCCCGTTCAGGACCACATCGGCCCCGATGCCGGCCAGGTCGGTGCTGGCCTGGTCCCCGACCAGGATCTGGGGGGCGAACCCCGCGCGCCCCACCTCGGCGGCGACCTGGTGGATGGCGGCCGCAACGATGTCACGCTCTCCCCGGGCAACGCCGACAGCCTGGACTCCCAGCCTCACTGCCTGACGGGCCAACAAGCCAAGGTCCGCGCCACCTGCGCTGATCGCGATCACCGTGAACCGCCCGGGACTGGCCGACACGACCTCAATGGCCTGGGTCCCGATGGAACCTGTCGATCCCAGGATGGCGATGCTGCGAGGTGAGGTCACTGCCCCATTGTCCGCCAAGAACGCGAATCGTGGGTCCCGTGATGCCGCCGGCGGATCTACTCCACGAAGATCCGCTCGTCGATCAGCTCCTCCTCGACACGTCCGCCGTCGGGGTTGAACCTGGCCTGTTTGAAGGCCTTCTCAAACTCAAGGTGCACCTTGTCCACGCCGCTTCGGTTCTTCTCGATGCTCACGACCACCCAGTTGTGGAATCGCTCAGCGCTGGCCAGGTTGTACACCAGGTGATGGCGGGCAACCGCGTCGAACTTTTCATTCATGATGAGCACGACATCGGCCGGGACCGCGACGGTCTCTGAACCGCGAAGGTCCTGGATCCTCATCCTCTTGCCCGAGGTCGGGCTCCCGGCCACGACGGCCAGGATGGGGACTGCCAACTCGAGGGTCAGGTCCTTGAGCGCCTCAACGACGAGGGCGACCCGGTCGTTCTCGGACAGCAAGGTGGGCCCCTCGAAGTGAACCTTCTGGATGGTGTCGACCACCACGAATGGCGCCTGCCCCGTGTCCTGCGCAATCTTGACAATGACCGCTCTCATGGCTTCGACGTCGGTGTCTGACGACTTCGAGTTGTGCAGATTCAGCCGCTGGCCCAGCTCCCGAAGAGCCTCCACGGCCTCGACGCCGCCATCGGTGTCGGAGAGTCGTCCCTCGATCGTTGGCTCCCGGCGGTACCTCGCCTCGAACGCCTCACGAACATTCTTCAGCTGCACCCCCATCGGGCCGGCGATCTCTGCGGCCTCCATAGCGATCAGGCGCTGGATCAGAGTGTGGTTGTCGTGATCGAAGGAGAAGTAGACGGCGTTATGTCCGGTCGCGGCAAGATCGAGGATGATCTGGAGAGCAAAGGTGGTCTTGCCGATAGCCTGCGCCCCACCGAGAAGCACCAGCTCACCCGAGCGGAAACCCCCGGACAGGGCCTTGTCCAAGGCGCTGAAGCTTGTCTGCCAGACTTTTGCTCCCGCAGCCTGGCCGGCCCCCAGCCGAGCGTCTGTCTCCTCCAGCAGGCTGGACACCGTTTGCAGCCGCTCTATCGTCATGGCCACAGCACAGCACGACGACGGGGTGTCCTGTCAATGGGTTGACGGGGTGTCGCTGGACTGATTGTCACCGCCGCCGCGGGTTTCTCGGTCAGCGACCGCCCAGCAACGGCGCGGCGGGGTCCCAGGTGGTGCCGTCACGGGCGTCCTGGCGCCGGCGAGCAATCGCCGACAGCGCCTCTAGGACAACACGGTTGGCCAACGCGGCTGTGATCTCGCCGGGGTCATATGGCGGGCTTACCTCCACGACGTCCACGCCCACCACAGGCAGCTCGAGGCAGATCCGCCTCACCGAGTCGAGCAGCTCGCGAGCAGTCAGGCCGCCTGGCTCCGGGGTGCCGGTGCCTGGCGCGTGCGCAGGGTCGCAGACGTCGATATCGACCGACAGGAACACGCCCTCACATTCGCTGGTCGCAATGGCGAACGCCTCGCTCAAGCAGGCCTGGAGCCCGCGCGCACCGATCTCGGTCATCTCGTAGGAGCGCATCCCCTCGCTCGCCATCCAGTTGAGCGTCTCCGGCGGGGGCCAGTAACCACGTAGCCCGATCTGCAGGAACCGGTCACCACGCAAGGCCCCGGACTCGATCAGCCTGCGCATCGGCTGACCATGGCCCCACAGAGAGCCGAACGCGATGTCACCGGTGTCGGCGTGCGCGTCGAAGTGCAGCATCGAGACCAGGCCGTGCCCCAGCACGTTAGCCACGCCCTTGGCATCAGGAAAGGCGATGGAGTGATCGCCGCCGAGGATCACCGGGATGGCGCCGGCGCGGGTCACCTTCTCGACTGCCGCCTCAAGGGCGGGCAGTGCTTTCTCGATGTCTCCGGAGTACATCTCGACGTCTCCGGCATCGACCACGGTCAGGTCCACCAGGGCGTCGGTGCGCAGGGCAAGACTCGGACGCGAGCCATCGTGTGGCAGGTAGTCGGTCATCCGGATCGCCATGGGACCGAAGCGGGCCCCTGGCCGGTGCGAGGTGCCACCGTCAAAAGGCGCCCCCAGGATGACGACGTCCGCGCTGGCGTAAGTCTGGGGGTCATCCAGATCGCAGCGCGGTACCCCCAGGAAGGTGATGTCAGGTCCGAACTGCGGGCCGTAGCGGGTCATCGGTCTTCTCCTCGGGTGGCAACCCGGTCGTTGCGGGCCGGGAGTTCCTTCCGCCCGTCGGTGGAAGGCTGGACATTCAGGTCTGTTGGGCGATAACCACGCCCGGCGCTGTGTGGCAGGACCGGTAATGAACCGCGGCCGGCCATGGCGTGCCAGCGCGTCCAGACGTGGGCGTCTTGGCCCTGTCTGTCAAGCGCGAACCTCACCACGTTACCTCGGGGTGAGCGGTGGCAGTCCTGGTCGTTCATGGCCGGGAGGACGTCAGCTAACCCTAGGTGCGCTGATCGCCGTGGCGCCGGTGATCGCGCAAAAAGATGCGACCTAGGAGTCAAAACCCAGGCCGAGCCGGTCGAGGGTCCGAAGCCAGAGGTCGCGCCGCCCGCCATGGGCGTCGGCACGGGCGATGCTGGCCCGAGTCATCTGGATCCCCAGCCAGCGCACCGGCTCGGGCGGCCAGGGCATCGGGCCGCGACGCACCATCTCCAGGCGGGTCCGCTCGTTGTCCCGGCCGGCCAACAGATCTAGGCAGACCTGAGCGCCAAACCGGGAAGCGCCAACGCCAAGACCGGTGTAACCCAGGACCGAGGCGACTCTGCCCCCGTAGGCGCGCTGCCACGAGGCGCTGAACCGGGTCGAGGTGTCGATGGCGCCACCCCAGGCGTGCGTGATCCGCACCCCGCCTAGGCCCGGGAAGGTCGACAACAGGTGGCGGTAGAGCTTCTGCTCGGTCTNCGGTCGGCGCTGGCGGCGCGCCGACATGTCGGACCCGTAGTAGTAGAGCGCGTCGTAGCCGCCGAAGATGAGCCGGTTGTCCGCGGTCAGGCGGTAGTAGTGGAACTGGTTGCCGCTGTCCCCGACCCCGTAGCGGCCCTGCCATCCCAGCGACTCGCGCTGGCTGCGGCTCAACGGCTCGGTGGCGATCAGGTGATCCCACACCGGGACGACCTGTGCGCGTGCCCGTCTCAGCGGCGATCGGAAGACGTTCGTGGCCAAGACCACCTGACGGGCGCGCACGGTCCCGGTGGACGTGGTCATCCAGACGCGATCGCGTCCCGAACTCAGGGCAAGCACCCTGGTGGCCTCGTGGATCTGGCCCCCGGCGCCCTCGACGGCGTCGGCCAGACCCCAGGCCAGCCGCGCCGGGTTGACCATCGCGACCCCGCGGCGGTCCAGCAGCCCTCCCAGGTATGTCGGTGAGTCCACCAGCGCTCGGGTCTGCTCGCCGCTCAGCAGTTCGACGTCCTCCCCCAGCCCGCGCAGTATCTGGTGGTACTCGCGCAGGTCCTCTAGCTGCCAGCCCTGCAGGGCAACATCGAGCTCGCCGGTGCGCTCGAAGTCACAGTCGATCCCGTGGACAGCGACAGTCGCCTCGATCGCGTCCAGGTTGGCGGCGCCCAGTCGCTGCAGCAGCGGCATCTCGGCCGGCCACCGGGCCAGGCCGTTGCCCACGCCGTGAGTCAGGCTGGCCGAGCAGAAGCCGCCGTTGCGACCGGTCGCGGCCCATGCCAGACGCGCCCCTTCCAGCACGACGACCTCACGCCCGGGGTCCTCCTGCAGGGCAAGCAGAGCAGCCCACAGACCGGAGAAACCGCCGCCGACAATTGCTAGGTCGACGTCGTGCTCGCCGTGCAGGGGCTCTCGCGACGCTGGCCTGCGCTCGTCGTCACACCACAGCGGGGTCGAGGACGCATGCTCCAGGGCGCTCGCGGCCTCATGTGCAGACATGGTTGCTCCCCGTTCCCTCAGGGCGCGCCCCCGCCCAATGGCGCCGGGAAGACCGCCGAGTGCTGACTGCTCAGGAACACGGCTTGCAACCAGTGAGGGCTGAGGGGCGGCGGCTATCCATCGATGTTGGCCATGACGTGCTTGATGCGGGTGTAGTCCTCAAATCCGTACATGGAAAGGTCCTTGCCATAGCCGCTGTGTTTGAAGCCGCCATGAGGCATCTCTGCCACGATCGGGATGTGGGTGTTGATCCACACGCAGCCGAAGTTCATCTTTCGCGACATCCGCATGGCCCGGCCGAAGTCCTTGGTCCAGACACTGCTGGCCAGGCCGTACTCGACGCCGTTGGCCCAGGCGAGCGCCTGCGCCTCGTCCGAGAACTTCTGCACGGTGATGACCGGGCCGAAAATCTCACGCTGGATCGCCTCGTCGTCCTGACGCAGCCCGGAAAGGACCGTGGGCGAGTAGAAGTACCCGCCCCCCAGCCCGCTGACCCTGTTCCCCCCGGCGGAGACGCTGGCATGGTCGGGCAGCCGCGACAAGAACCCCTCCACGTGCGCCAGCTGGTTGAGGTTGTTGACCGGACCAAGCGCGGCGTCGTCGTCGTCGGGCAGGCCAACCTTGGCGCTGGACCCGGTGGCGTACTGCGCCAACGCCGCGACGAAGTCGTCGTAGATCCGCGGACCGGCGATGACGCGGGTCGCTGCTGTGCAGTCCTGACCCGCGTTGAAGTACCCGGCCATCCCGATGCCTTCGACAGCTGCCTCCAGGTCGGCGTCATCGAAGACGACCACAGGTGCCTTGCCACCGAGCTCGAGGTGGACCCGCTTGACATCATGGGCGGCACTCTCGGCGACCTGCATGCCGGCCCGGACCGAGCCGGTGATCGAGACCATGGCCGGGGTCTTGTGCTCGACGAGCGCCCGCCCCGTGTCCCGGTCGCCGGTGACGACGTTGAACGCGCCGGCCGGCAGGAACTCCGAGGCGACCTCGGCCAGGAGCAGCGTGGTCTCAGGGGTGGTGTCGCTGGGCTTGAGCACCACCGTGTTGCCGGCGGCCAGCGCGGGTGCGATCTTCCAGATCGCCATCATCATCGGGTAGTTCCACGGCGTGACCTGGCCGATCACGCCGATCGGCTCACGGCGAATCCACGAGGTATGACCCGTCATGTACTCACCGGCTGAGCGCCCCTCCAGGACCCGGGCCGCCCCGGCGAAGAAGCGGATCTGGTCCACCATCGCGGGCAGCTCTTCGCTGGCTGTCAGTGCGTACGGCTTGCCCGTGTTCTCCGACTCGAGGTGGATGAACTCCTCGGCGCGGCTCTCCAGCGCATCGGCAAACTTCAGCAGTGCCTGCTGTCGCTGGCTCGGAGTTGTCTGCCCCCAGACCTCGAAGGCCGCCGAGGCCGCGGAGTAGGCCCGGTCCACGTCCGCGGCCGAGGACACCGGTGCCGTGGCGACCACCTGTGCGGTGACCGGGCTGATGATGTCGCTGGTCACCCCCTCTTCGGGCTCGACGTACGCGCCGTTGACGAAGTTGCGGAGGATACGGGGGCTCGCAGTCACAAGAGGCTCCTGACGCGCACGGTGAGGGGTACGGGCTATCTGCGCACTCTAACCACACCAGGAGCGATTTCGATAGGTTCAGCGCGAAAGAAGTATCGAATTCGTTCATTTTGGTCTGAGTTACAACGATTTCCTTCGAATGGGGGTTGCCAAGTTTGGCGAAACCAGACACCATCGCAGGGTGAGCCCCCGAAGACCAGTCACCGGCAGAAGCCACCTGGTCGACCGCAAATCGCTGAACGGCAGTCTGGACGACGTGTCCAAGGCGATCATCGAACAGCTACAGACTGATGGCCGCAGGTCCTATACGAGCATCGCCAAGAGTGTGGGGCTCTCCGATGCTGCCGTCCGGGTTCGGGTGCAGCGTCTGCTCGACACCGACGTCATGCAGATCGTGGCGGTCACCGACCCGTTACAGCTCGGCTTCACCCGCCAGGCCATGATCGGGATCCGGACCGAGGGCGATACGAGGCTGGTCGCCGAACGCCTGGCCGACATGTCGGAGGTCACCTACGTCGTCACCACAGCCGGCAGTTTTGACCTGATTATCGAAGTCGTCTGCGAGGACGACGAGGAGCTGCTCGACCTTGTATCGCGCCGGATCCGCACCCTTGCGGGTGTGGCCTCCACGGAAACGTTCGTCTATCTGAAACTCAACAAACAGCACTACAACTGGGGTACCCGATGAGCACGCATGAAACACCCTCGATCCGCACCACCCGCGCCGGCACGGCCTATGCCGATGCCGCACGAGATCACCTCTGGATGTCTTTCACCCGCCAATCCACGTACGAGCCCACGGACTCCGGGGGCGCAGGCGGCTCTGTGCCCATCATCGTCAAGGGCGAGGGTGCGTACATCTGGGACGACCGGGGACGCAAGTACATCGACGGACTGGCCGGGCTGTTCACCGTGCAGGTCGGCCATGGCCGCGAGGAGCTGGCCGAGGCGGCCGCCAAGCAGGCACGCGAGCTAGCTTTCTTCCCGCTCTGGTCGTACGCGCACCCGCGCGCCATCGAGCTGGCAGAACGGCTGGCGGCCGACGCGCCCGGTGACCTCAACCGGGTCTTCTTCACCACCGGCGGTGGCGAGGCGGTCGAGTCGGCCTGGAAGCTGGCCAAGCAGTACTTCAAGCTCACTGGCAAACCAGGCAAGTACAAGGTGATCAGCCGCAGCATCGCCTACCACGGCACCCCCCAGGGCGCCTTGTCCATCACTGGCATCCCCGATGCCAAGATTCCCTTCGAGCCGCTGGTCCCTGGCGGTGTCAAGGTTCCCAACACCAACCTGTATCGCGCACCGGAGCACCTTCGCGAGAACCCGAAGGCGTTCGGCCGCTATGCCGCTGACCGCATCGCCGAGGCGATCGAGTTCGAGGGCCCGGACTCGGTCGCCGCTGTGTTTCTCGAGCCGGTGCAGAACTCCGGTGGCTGCTTCCCGCCGCCACCCGGGTACTTCGAGCGGGTCCGCGAGATCTGCGACGAGTACGACGTGCTGCTGGTCTCCGACGAGGTCATCTGCGCCTTCGGCCGGATCGGCAGCATGTTTGCCAGCACCGACTTCGGCTACCAGCCGGACATCATCACGGTTGCCAAGGGGATGACCTCGGGCTACTCCCCCATTGGCGCGATGATCGCCAGCGACCGGCTGTTCGAGCCCTTCAGACACGGCCATGAGATGTTCGCACATGGGTACACCTTCGGGGGCCACCCAGTCTCGGCTGCCGTCGCCATGGCCAACCTGGACATCTTCGAGCGAGAGGGTCTCAACCAGCACGTCAAGGACAACGCGCCCGCGTTCCGGGCCACCCTGGACAAGCTGCTCGACCTGCCACTGGTCGGCGATGTCCGCGGCGAGGGCTACTTCTACGGGATCGAGCTGGTCAAGGACAAGACGACCCGCGAGACCTTCAACGACGAAGAGAGCGAGCGGCTGCTGCGCGGATTCCTGTCCAAGGCGTTGTTCGATGCCGGGCTGTACTGCCGGGCCGACGACCGCGGCGACCCGGTGATCCAGCTTGCGCCGCCGCTGATCATCGGCCAGCCCGAGTTCGACGACATCGAACAGCGCCTGCGCTCCGTACTGACCGAAGCCGAGAACCACGTTGAGACGCCACCTGTGAAGTACCGCCACCTGTGAGATGCCAGCTGTGAGCGATGGGGGCTCGGGACCGCTGTGGTGGTCGGGGCTGTCGGCGGAGCCAACCCGGCCCCCGCTGACCCAGGATGAGACCGTCGACGTCGCCATCGTCGGTGGCGGCTTCACCGGACTCTGGACCGCGTACTACCTGTTGGAGGCCGACCCTTCGCTGAAGGTGCTGGTCCTGGAGGCAGAGCATGTCGGCTTCGGGGCCAGCGGACGCAACGGCGGGTGGGTCTCCGCCCTGTATCCCGTCGGGGCGAGGGTTCTGGCTCGCGAGCATGGCAAGCACGCGACCAGGGATCAGTTCGCAGCCCTGCGCGAGAGTGTCGACGAGGTCGGCGCGGTGGCGGTGGCAGAAGGAATCGAGTGCGGGTTCCACAAGGGTGGGACCTTGGTGGTTGCCACCAACCC
>JGI24140J50213_10000168_pt1 | contig 30488 bp, 30 predicted proteins | sample BarGraIncu00222A_FD_50213 | JGI IMG/M metagenome (IMG submission 50213)
CGCTCACCGGCCAGGCTCGCCGGATACGTCCGGTCGTCGATGAACGGGATCTGGGTCGCCTCGGCGAGCCCGGCAGGACCTCCAGGTCATACCGGGCTCGCACTGCGGGCTTGCTGATCTGGATCACTGCGCGCAGGTCGATGGGCGTGCCGATCACGACCACGTCGACATCTGCCGCGTCGATGATCTGCTCCATCTCGGCGAGCTGACCCGGCGAGTAGCCCATGGCTGGCAGCACCGGCCCGACGTCATACTTGAGGAACGTGGCTGCGATCGTGCCGATCGCCCAGGGCCGCGGGTCGACGATCTCGGCCGCCCCGTGCGCTCGGGCCGCGACGACCCCCGCTCCGAACTTCATCTCGCCGTGGGTCAGGGTCGGGCCGTCCTCGACCACGAGGACACGTTTTCCCGTGACCGCATCGGGATCGTCCAGGCGCACGGCGCTGTTCGCCCTGATGACCATCGCTTTAGGGTTGCTCCGGCGGATCGTTTCCGTCAGTGCGTTCACCTGCTGGGCCGAGGCCGAGTCCATCTTGTTGATCACGATCACGTCGGCCATGCGCAGGTTGACCTCACCTGGGTAGTAGCTCGTCTCGTGACCGGCACGTAGCGGGTCGGCTACCACGATGTGGATGTCCGGCTTGTAGAAGGGCAGGTCGTTGTTGCCTCCATCCCACAGCAGCACATCGCACTCGGCTTGCGCCTGCTTCAAGATCTGGCCGTAGTCGACGCCCGCGTAGATGACGGTGCCCGAGGTGATGTGGGGCTCGTACTCCTCGCGCTCCTCGATCGTGGTGTCATACCGGTCGAGGTCGGCCAGGGTGGCGTACCGCTGCACCCGTTGAGCCTCGAGGTTGCCGTACGGCATCGGGTGCCGAACCGCCACGACGCGCTTGCCGGCTGCCTTCAGTATGTCGGCGATCGCCCGCGTCGTCTGGCTCTTGCCCGCACCCGTACGCACGGCGCAGACGGCGACCACCGGGACGGTCGAGGGCAGCATCGTGGCGCGCGCCCCGAGCAACACGAAGTTCGCCCCGCAGGCCAGCACCTGGCTGGCTTTGTGCATCACGGTTGCGTGACTGACGTCCGAGTAGCTGAAGATGACGTCATCGACCTCCTGCTCCGTGATCAGCTGGGCGAGCATGCTCTCGTCATGAATCGGGATGCCCTCCGGGTAGCGCTCACCGGCCAGGCTCGCCGGATACGTCCGGTCGTCGATGAACGGGATCTGGGTCGCCGTGAAGGCGACAACCTCAACCTGGGGATCGTCCCGATAGGTGACGTTGAAGTTGTGGAAGTCGCGCCCGGCGGCGCCCATGATGAGAACTCGACGCCGCATCTGAGGATCCTCTCGCAGGTTGGTGCACGTTANGNCCGGGCACCNCCCTTGAGCTGAATACCGAGTGCNCCCTTGAGTATGTTGCCACGAAACGGGTGATGCGGCGGTGCAGCTGGCGACCGTGTTTGCCCGTAACCCTCTCTGGCCGCCGGCGCCTGGCCAGGCACCTGCAGCGGCCGTGCCGAGCGACACCAACGATGTGGGTCAACACGTCAACGGGCAGCGTTCCCACGGGACCACCAATGAGGTACATGCCGGGTGCAGCCTGTTGCTCGCGGGCGATGGTCAGGCCGGCTGTCCCGTGGTCTGCCGGATGCTCAAGAGGTCCGCCGTGCCGCTCTGCTGAAGCGTGATGCTCTTGCGCTCGCCGCCAGCTGGTCATACTGCTCACTGCGGACGGGTGTCGCTCACTGCTGAAGATCTGCGTGNCCTCTGGGTTCACCATCGTCATCTCGCCACGTCGCGACCGGTCAGCGGCGCAGACGCTCGGCAAGGAAAGCCAGGACCCTGTCCAGGGCGACCCGGGTTGGATGGCCCGGTTCGTCGACGAGGGAGACCGTGAGGACGGCATGTGCCGACGGTGGGATGCCCGCCGCGTTGCCTGGCGATGAGTCGATCTCGATCCCTTCAAAGGATGCGCCAAGGTTCGCCTGCAAGGACTCGAACCGCTCGTGCGGGCATCCGCGGTCATGGGTGAACCGGAGCCCGAGCACGCGCAGAGTGTCATTTGCCCGGGCCGTGATCGTGGAACGGTCATCGGCATCCAGACCCAGGGCGGCGCGGCCACGTCTTCCGATCGGTGCGGGCAGGCCCGGCTGGCTCATGACGGACGCTATGACTGACGGCTCGAGAGCCGTCGCCAGTGCGAAGCCTCCCGTGAAGCACATCCCGACCACGCCGACCCCGGGCCCGGCACACTCGTGGTGAGCCGATGCGGCCAGTGCCCGCAGCCACCCCACGACGGGGCTCGTGCGGTCGGCCAGCTTCGTGAACTCACGCGCCACGCAGACCCGCAGCAGCGACCGGGCAACCTCGTGGCCCGTTGCCGGGGCTGCGGGACGCCCGAACAGGGACGGCAGATACACGGTGTACCCCGCAGCGATGAGCCGGCGGGCGAAGTCGATCACGCCCGGATGCAAGCCGGGGATCTCATGCAGCACGAGCACAGCAGGCCCGGACCCAGCCCGGAAGACCTCATAGGTGCGCCGGTCGTGCGTGAAGTCGAAGGACTCGAAGTCCGGGCCGATCTGCGTGGTGCCGGTCATGGCGGCTGCTCCCGTCTGCGGTCTGCTCAGAATGTCTCATGACCGTCGCCACCACAACGGTCAGTGGAAGACCGCATGCCGCGCAGCCGAGCCCCCGGGAGCGGTCCCGGGAAATCGAACAGGCCAGGTCAGGAAGCCCGTGGTGTTGGAAGACATCAGCCGCGAGTGGGACCGGGTCAGCGGGACCGTCGGCCTGGCGGGCGAACCCGCTACGCCGGCGGTCGCGGACGCACGCACACGGATTGCGTGGTGGCCGTTCAGGCCGCCTGTGGTGGGCTGAGGCGGGGGGAGGGCGTTGGCCCGGTCACCCCTGGATGGCCTTGAGGAGATGCGGGCCATACTTTTCCCGTTTAGCCACTCCGATGCCGCTGACGGTGCTGAGCTCGTCCAGCGTTGTTGGAAGGCGGGTGGCGATCTCGCGAAGGGTCGCGTCGTGGAGCACGACATACGCAGGAACCCCTTGCTCCTTGGCGGTGGCCGCGCGCCATCTGCGGAGCTTCTCGAAGATACCGATGGCGCCTGCGTCAAGATCGACGACCGCAGCGACGCCACGCTTTGGCGAGCGCATCCGACTCGTCGGTCGAGGTGCCTCGCGGCGCAGCAGCACCGTTCGCGAGCCGCGCAGCACCTCAGTACTGGCGCCGGTGAGACGAAGCGTCCCGTACCCGTCGGGGTCGACCCCCAGGACACCCAGCGCGAGCAGTTGTCGCACCACCGCCCGCCACTCGGTGTCAGACAGATCGGTGCCGATGCCGAAGACCTGTAGCGACCCATGACCGAGCTGGCTCATGCGTGGCGTGGACTTTCCGAGCAGGATGTCGACCAGGTGTCCCGTGCCATACCGCTGCCCCCGCTCGTGGTCAAGGCGCGCTATCGTCGAAAGCAGTTTCTGCGCGGCGATCGTGCCGTCCCAGGTCTGCGGGGGCGCGAGGCACGTGTCGCAGTTGCCGCACGGTGCGCTCACCTGGTGGAAGTAGCCAAGCAGCTGCACCCGCCGGCACTGGACCGTCTCACACAGAGCCAGCATCGCGTCCAGGTGGGAGCCGAGGCGGCGCTTATGGGTTGGGTCACCCTCGGAGGTGTCGATCATCCGACGTTGCTGCACCACGTCCTGGAGGCCGTACGCGAGCCACGCCGTCGACGGCAGACCGTCTCGGCCCGCTCTGCCGGTCTCCTGGTAGTACCCCTCGACAGACTTGGGCATGTCCAGGTGCACAACGAACCGCACGTCCGGCTTGTCGATGCCCATACCGAAGGCGATGGTTGCCACCATCACCAGGGCGTCCTCACGCAGGAATCGGGCCTGGTTCCAGGCCCGAACGCCGGAGTTGAGGCCTGCGTGGTAGGCCAGCGCCGGTATTCCATGGTCGACCAGGTACTGGGCGGTTGCCTCCACGGAGGCGCGCGACAGGCAGTAGACGATGCCCGCGTCGCCGGCGTGTTCCGTGCGGAGCAGGTCGAGCAGCTGCGCCTTCGGGTTGTCCTTCGAAACGATGCGGTACTGGATGTTCGGCCGGTCGAAGCTCGCGACGAAGTGGCGGGCACCGGTGAGCTGCAGCCTTTGGGCGATCTCGGCGTGTGTCGCTTCGGTGGCCGTGGCGGTCAGCGCAATGCGGGGGGCAGCTGGCCAGCGGTCGTGCAGCACTGACAGCTGCAGGTAGTCGGGGCGGAAGTCGTGGCCCCACTGCGACACGCAGTGCGCCTCATCAATCGCAAACAGGGCGATGGTGCCGCGGTCCAGCAGCTCCAGGGTAGCCGGCACGCGTAGCCGCTCGGGTGCGAGGTAGAGCAGGTCCAGCTCGCCTCTCAGGAATGCAGACTCGACCTCGCGGCGAGCGTCCCGGTCCTGGGTTGAGTTGAGGAAGCTCGCGCGGACCCCGAGCGCCGAGAGCGCATTGACCTGGTCTTGCATGAGCGCGATGAGCGGGGAGATGACGACGCCGGTTCCAGGCCGCACCAGCGCCGGGATCTGGTAGCACAGGGACTTGCCGCCGCCGGTGGGCATGAGCACCAGTGCGTCGCCGCCTGCGACAACCGTGTCGATGATCTCTTTCTGCTCGCCGCGGAAGGTGTCATATCCGAACACCTGTTTCAGCACGTCCAGCGGGCTGGCCAGAACGTGCTCGGCAGGCGGTTGTGGCCGCTCGCCCGCCGGCGGGAGCGGCGCCGGGCAGGCCCCGCGCTCCCGGCCCTGGTTGGTGGCCGGTTCGCGGGCCGGGTCCTGCGCGGGGGCGCCGTCGTACTCGGGGTCGTACGGAGGTTCTTGGTCGAATGCAGTCCGCCCCAGGGTCACGCCCGCAGCCTACGGGCTCCGGCAGACAGTTATGGGCTGCGACGTGCGCACTGGGGGCGACGCAGGGTGTTCACGCGGCCAGGCCGGCCGTGATGGCCGCCTACTGAACGGTCATACCTGAGACGTGGCCGGGCAGCCAGGCGACGAACGTGTCCAGGTTGGGCACGGTGAGGTCGGCCCCTGCCGCCAGGAGCGCCCCCCGGTCGTTGGCTCCGGTGGTGACGCCGACACCGTAGGCCCCCGCGGTGCGGGCGGCAGTCATGTCGCCGGGGTGGTCGCCCACGTAGATCGAGGCACCTTCGGCGACCAGGGCGCTTGCTTTGTCGCCGGCAAACAGTTCCCCGTAGACGACGTCCACCAGCTCGCTCAGTCCGGCCTCGCCCAAGGCGTGGTGGACTGCGGGGGTGAACTTCGCCGAGACCACAACCGTGCGGCCACCTGCGGCGTGGACGGCGTGCAAAGCCTCGGGCGCTCCGCGCATCGGCAGTGTCCGGGGTGCCCCAGGTTCGTCGTAGTAGTGGCGGTAACGCAGCACCAGAGCGTCCGCATCAACTGCTGCCCCGACCGCAAGAGCGGTGTTAACCAGGGGCATCCCCAGATGTGGCGTGAGCTCCTCACGGCTGACCTGCACACCGAGATCTGCCAGGGCACGGATGTAGGCGCTGATGATGCGCTCGTGGGAGTCGACCAGCGTGAGGTCCAGGTCGAAGCCGACGGTCAGGGGAGAATTCACTCTCGGGAGACTAACAACCGTTGCTTCGAGGCGTCCGCACGTCATCGCCCTCGCCTTCTCCACGTAGACTGGGGCCGAACCCCACATCACACGTTCGCCATGCCGGCGCGTGTCCGTATGCCGTTTTCCCGTGTACCCGACGAACCAGAACAGGAGCCTGTCGTGCTCGCAGCCACCGGTATCGAGATCCGTGGAGGGTCACGCCTGTTGCTCGAGGGCGCGACCTTCAGGATCGCCCCCGGCGACCGGATAGGTCTGGTCGGACGCAACGGCTCGGGAAAGACGACTCTGGCCAAGGTCCTTGCCGGGGTGGGAACCGCGACCGCCGGTCAGGTGACGTCATCTGGCGACATCGGTTATCTGCCCCAGGACCCGCGCACTGGCGACCTCGAGATCGTGGGCCGAGACCGCATTCTGTCGGCCCGGGGTCTGGACTCCATCATCGCTGACATGCGCGACGCCGAGGGGGCGATGGCCAGCGCGGATAACAGGACCCGCGACAAGGCGATGAGCCGTTACACCCGGCTGGAGGAACAGTTCACCAGCCGGGGCGGCTACGCGGCCGAGTCCGAAGCGGCCGCGATCGCTTCGGCGCTGGGACTGGACGACCATATTCTGGGTCAGTCCATAGCGACGCTCAGTGGTGGACAGCGCCGCCGCGTCGAGCTTTCCAGGATTCTCTTCTCAGGTTCGTCCACCCTGCTCCTGGATGAGCCGACCAACCACCTGGACGCCGACTCAGTCGTCTGGCTACGGGACTACCTCAGGGCCTACAAGGGCGGGCTGATGATCATCAGCCACGACGTCGAGATGCTCGAGACGGTGGTCAACCGGGTCTTCCACCTCGACGCCAACCGGGCCGAGATGGACATGTACAACATCGGCTGGAAGTCCTACCTGCTTCAGCGCGAGACCGACGAGCGTCGTCGCAAGCGCGAGCGTCTGAACGCAGAGAAGAAGGCCAGCACGTTGATGGCCCAGGCCGACAAGATGCGGGCCAAGGCCACCAAGGCGGTGGCGGCCCAGAACATGGCCAAGCGTGCCCAGCGTCTGCTGGCGGGCATTGAGGGCGAGCGGGTCACTGACAAGGTCGCCAAGCTGCGTTTCCCGGACCCTGCGCACTGTGGCAAGACCCCTCTGAGCGCTTCGGGGCTGTCACGCTCGTACGGCTCGCTGGAGATCTTCACCGACGTCGACCTGGCCATCGACCGGGGCTCGCGGGTTGTCGTCCTTGGCCTCAACGGCGCAGGGAAGACCACGTTGCTGAGGATCCTGGCAGGGGTCGACCAGCCCGACACCGGTCAGGTTGAGCCTGGCATCGGGCTCAAGATGGGCTACTACGCCCAGGAGCACGAGAACCTCGACGTCACACGTACCGTCCTGGAGAACATGCGGTCGGCGGCGCCTGACCTCGGCGATGTCGACACTCGCAAGACACTGGGCTCCTTCCTGTTCAGCGGGGATGACGTGCACAAGCCGGCTCAGGTTCTTTCCGGTGGCGAGAAGACGCGGCTGTCGCTGGCGATGTTGGTGGTCTCGGCGGCGAACGTCCTGCTGCTCGACGAGCCGACGAACAACCTCGATCCGGCGTCGCGTGAGGAGATCTTGGGCGCCCTGCGCACCTACAAGGGCGCCGTTGTCCTGGTCAGCCACGATGAGGGCGCGGTGGCCGCCCTGGAACCAGAGCGGGTGCTGGTTCTGCCCGACGGGGTGGAAGACCACTGGGGTCCGGACTACCTGGACCTCGTCGCGCTCGCCTAGGCCTTCAAGCCAGGGTCGACGAGTGCTGACCCTCGGCGGCCCGGACACCAGCGTGTATGAATAAACAAACCGATGCAGCCCCATTAGAGTCGCACGGGTGTCGAACCTCCACGAGTCCCGCCCTCATCCCATGCTGCGAGTCCAGAAGTCGGGACCCGTGTTGACGCTCACTCTGGACGGTGCGGAGCGTCGCAACTCTCAGGTGCCCAGCCTGTGGTCCGCGCTGGCCGAGGTCGGCGGTGGACTGGATCCCTCGGTTCGGGTGGTCATCCTGCGGGCCGAGGGGCCGTCGTTCTCGGCGGGCCTGGACCGAGCCATGCTGACCGCACAAGGGGCGCCCGGCGAACCGTCGATACTGGCACTGGCCGCGGGGGCGGTGGCCCCGTTGGAAGATGCCATAGAGCAGTTCCAACGTGGCTTCTCGATCTGGGCACAGGTGCCCGCCATCACGATCGCCGCCGTCCAGGGTCACGCGATCGGCGCGGGATTCCAACTTGCTCTCGCCTGTGACCTTCGGGTGGTCGCCGCCGACGTCGCCTTCGCCATGCGGGAGACAAGCCTGGGTCTGGTGCCCGACCTTGCCGGCACCTCAGCCCTGGTGCGTTCGGTCGGCTACGCCCGGGCGCTAGAGATCTGTGCGACCGGCCGGTTCGTGGGAGCGGACGAGGCGGTGGCACTGGGGCTGGCAGCGGTGGCCGTACCGGGCGACCAGCTCGACGCCACGGTGCTCGAGCTTGCGGACGCCATCCTCAGTGGGCCGCCAGCAGCGGTGGCAGAGCTGAAGCCCCTGCTGCGCAGTGCGATCGACGCGTCGCCCGACGATCAGCTCAGGGCCGAGCGTCAAGCGCAGGCACGGCTGCTGAGCGCCATGGTGGCAGTGCCGGGGAAGTAAGCCAACCTTTGTAGTGTTGTCCAAGCCGACAACGACACAATGAATGAACGTGACAAAGATCACGGTAATGAAGGTGCACCCACCCGTCGGACGCCGGGGAAAGGGGCCCTGGAGCGGAGGCTGCATGTCCATGCACGCAGGTTGGGGCATGATGCGCTCGATGACTCGGGACTCGTCTATCGCCCAGCGCAAGCTGGCGCCGGGAACCGCCAAACGGGTGATCGCCTACGCACGTCCGTACAAGGCCATGATCGCCCTGTTCCTGGTCGTGGTGATCCTCGACTCCGGTCTGGTGGTTGCCACACCGCTGTTGCTGGGGCAGATCATCGACAAAGGTGTCATTCCCAAGGACTCCAGTGTCGTCGTTCGGCTGTCCCTGATCATCGCCGTCATCGCCGTCCTGGATGGCGCCCTGACCCTGGTCTCGCGCTGGTACTCCTCGCGCATCGGAGAGGGGCTGATCTTCGATCTGCGCACCCAGGTGTTCAACCATGTCCTGAAGCAGCCGATCGCCTTCTTCACCAGGGCACAGACCGGGGCCCTGGTCAGCCGACTTAACAACGATGTCATCGGTGCCCAGCAGGCTTTCACCTCAACACTTTCCGGTGTGGTCAGCAACGTCATCTCGGTGGTGTTCATCGTCGCAGCCATGGCCTCGAAGTCTTGGGTGCTGACCCTGGGCGCGTTGGCGCTCCTGCCATTCTTCCTGGTCCCCGCGCGGGTCATGGGCCAGCGTCTCGCGGGGCTCAGCCACGAAGCCATGAACTTGAACGCGGAGCTGGGAACCCGGATGACGGAGCGTTTCAATGTTGCCGGGGCGTTGCTGGTCAAGCTGTTCGGACATCCACGGATAGAGGACGAACAGTACGCCGAACGGGCGGGGCGGGTGCGCGACGTCGGGGTCAAGATCGCCCTCTTCCGAACGGTCTTCCTCGTCGCGCTGACGCTGGTCGCCGCGCTGGCGACCGCCCTGATCTATGGGGCCGGCGGTGTCATGGCGGTCAACGGCACGCTTCAGGTGGGCGAGCTGGTCGCGCTGGCTGCGTTGCTTGGACGGCTCTACGGACCGCTGACGGCACTGTCCAATGTGCGCGTTGACGTCATGACGGCTCTCGTCTCGTTTGAGCGGGTCTTTGAGGTGCTGGACCTGGAGCCGATTGTCAAGGAGGCCGCCAACCCCGTCGCCCTGCCGGCGCATCCAGTTTCGGTGGAGTTCGAGGGCGTCGGGTTCCGCTATCCGTCGGCGGACGAGGTCTCACTGAGGTCGCTGGAGACGGTGGCCTCCGGTGACCGGCGCGGAAGCGGTTCGGTTCTGCACGACGTGACCTTCTCGATCCGGCCCGGTGAGCTGGTCGCTCTGGTTGGTCCCAGCGGCGCAGGCAAGACCACCATCACCGCCCTGGTTGCCAGACTGTACGACCCCACACACGGCCGGGTCCTCCTGGACGGGACCGACCTGCGTGATGTGTCGATGGAGTCACTGCATGACGTTGTCGGCGTGGTCACCCAGGATGCGCACCTGTTTCACGACACCATCGCGGCCAACCTGGCGTACGCGAAGCCGGGGGCAACCCGGCAGGAGATGATCTCCGCCCTGACGTCGGCGCAGGTGTGGGATCTGGTCTCAAGCCTGCCGGAGGGTTTGGACACCGTCGTGGGCGACCGCGGACACCGACTGTCCGGTGGCGAGAAGCAACGGTTTGCCATCGCCCGGCTGCTGCTCAAGGGACCCGGCCTGGTGGTCCTTGACGAAGCCACCGCTCACCTCGACAGCGAGTCCGAGCTGGCCGTTCAGCGGGCGCTGGACACGGCGTTGGCTGGTCGAACCGCTCTGGTGATTGCCCACCGGCTTTCGACCGTCCGCGGTGCGGACCAGATCCTGGTCGTGGTCGACGGCCGGATCGTGCAACGCGGCAAGCATCACGAACTGCTGGCCCAGGGCGGCGTCTATGCGGATCTGTACAACACACAGTTCGCCTCAGGTGCGACCCAACACGTCGCAGAGGTCGTCTGAGCCTTCAGGTGATTGGAGGAGCCTTGACGAGCTGCTATGGCTGGAGGCTTAGAGCGCAGTAGAACCGGATGCAGTAGAACCGGATAATGGGGATCTCCTTGTCCTGTACGGACTTGCTAGCCGCATCGGGGCCCACGTAGTAGCCGGCGAGCTCATCAGCGGTGGCGTTTGGCTGACGCGTCTGCGGCGATTCTTTCTACGCTGGCGGTGATACCGCCAGTTTCCCTGGCGTTTTGGAGGCCATAGCAGGGCGCGGCCCAGGACGAGGATGCTGGCGTGGCCCTGGCCGGAGGCGAGACCTCACACGCCGAGCCAAAAGCGACGAGGTCCCCGAGGTTGGACACGATGCGGCGGAGTGAACCGTCACCACCTTGGCTCCAACGAGGAAGGCGATGCCAATGGCGACGGAGTAGCCGATGAGGGTATGCCCGTTCCATCCGATGCTGTGACTGATGTTCTCTCCCACCGTGGCGACGAAGAAAGAAACCTAAGCCCACAGATGCATCGCCGCATGGTCACCGGCTCTGCGCTCTGAATCCGGTGGCCATGACGTCAACATCCTTGCTGGCTAAGCGTCTTCCTCATCCCAGATCCGGATCTTCTTGACCTTGGGCGCCCTAGTCGGGGCTGTGGAGCCTACCGGTAGCAGGTCCAGCGGTTCGACACTGTCGCGGTACTCACGCCGCGCCGCCAAGAAGACGAAAATGACTCCGGCTGGAACGGCAAGCCACCACTGGAGTGCATAAGCCAGGTGAGGCCCCAGATCGGTGTCCGGCATCGCCAGGGCCGAGGGCGCCTCGATGTGCTCACCGGTCGGCCCCGCCTCCGAGCGCCGGATCAGGTACGCGCCGTACAACGAGGTGCCCGACTGAGTCCGTGCCTCGGCAAGGTTGATCGACGCCAGCTGCCCGTTCGACATGTTTCGCCCCAGACTCGGCTCACCCATCCGCAGCCAGCCCGTGACCTTGATGGTGCCCGTGGGCGTAGCCGGTATTGCGGGAGGCTGGGCGGCACTAGGCCCGTTGGGGATCCATCCCCGGTCGACGAGCAGTGCGGTCCCATCGGCCATCTTCAGAGGAACCAGGACCTCGTATCCGAAGATCCCGTTGTTCGGGCGGTTGCGTACGAGCATGAGGTGAGCGGTCGCGTAGCGTCCCGTCGCGGTGACCGTCGTCCAGTCCTGCGCCAGGGGCAGATTGGCGTCGGGGCTGGGCATCGCCTGGGTCAGCGGGACCGGGCTTGCGGAGTAGTGGCTGTCAATGCGTTGCGCCCTGCTCACCTTGTCCTCATGGCGACCCCACTGCCACTGGCCGAGGAACATGCAGGCGACCGCGAAGATCGCGGCGACCGCGAACCACTGGAGCCAACGACGCGACGTCACCACCCTGAGCACCTGACGACCGTACCGCCCTGGGCTTGTCGGTATGAAGAGCACGCCGATTGCATCGGTGCCAACTGTGGGCATGCCCGACACGTTCGGCCGGTCGCCACCGATCTGAGAGTCTCGGTCACGGACCGCTGCAACCTGCGCTGCTCCTACGGCATGCCCGCAGAGGGACTGCCGTGGATGCCTAAGACGAAGATGCTCACCGATGATGAGCTGCTGGCGATCATCACGGTGTTTATCGGGCTCGGGGTCCGGCAGGTGCGACTCACCGGGGGGGAGGGGGCTGGGGGGAGCCACTGCTGCGCCGACCGCTGGTCGACCTGGTGGCCGGCATCGCGGCCTTGGAGCCGCGGCGGGTCATCGCGATGACCACCAATGGCATCGGCCTCGACCGCCTTGCTGCGCCGCTGGCCGCAGCCGGCCTGAACCGGGTCAATATGAGCCTAGACGCCAGAGACCAGCAGGAGTTCTTCAGGCTGACCCGGCGTGCGGCGAGAAGGGCCTGAAGGCTGCCGCCTCAGTGGGGCTGAGTCCGGTCAAGGTCAACGCGGTGGCCATGGGTGGCATCAGCGATCACAGCGCGGCAGACGTGCTGGAGTGGTGCTGTGACCGGGGCTACCAGCTGCGCTTCATCGAACAGATGCCGCTGGACGCTCAGCACGCGGGGTAGCGCGACCAGATGGTGACGGCCCCGGAGATCCACGAGCTGCTGTCCGTGAGGTTCACCCTGACGCCGTTGCCTAACAAGACCCGCGGCAGTGCCCCCGCCGAGCTGTTCCTGGTCGACGGGGGGCCGGCCGTGGTCGGGATCATCGCCAGCGTGTCGCCCCCCTTCTGTGGGCCTGCGACCGGGTCCGGCTGACGTCGGACGGCCAGGTTCGCAACTGCCGGTTCGCCAGGGGTGAGGCGGACCTGCGGGGTCCGTTGCGAGCTGGCAGTGGTCCTGAGCTGGCTGCCCTGATCCAGGCGGAGATGGGGCGCAAGGCTCGCGGCCACGGCATCGACAAACCGGACTTCGTTCAGCCCACGCGGCCGATGTCCTGGATCGGAGGCTGAGACCGGAGGCTGTGGGTCAGCCCATCTCGTCAGTGAGCTCGTCCACAGGTACGGCGTCCTTGAGGAACCCTCGTTTCGACAGAAAGTCGGAGAGTGGGTCCGCATGATTCTCGCAGGCAAGCCAGGTTTTGCGCCGCTCTGGGGCGTGCAGCTTCGGGTTGTTCCACAACAGTCCGTAGGCCGCGTTGGCGCGGCAGCCTTTCGCGCTGCAGATCACCGTGTGGTGGTCAAGTGTGGAGGGGTTTGTGCTCATCGGGCGGCTCCTCATCGGGACGACGGGCTGAAAGCTGTGGAGCCGCGCCGCCGTTAGGCGTTACCGGTCCAAGGGCCGTGGTGCCCGGCGACCTCGTCGCGTTGGCGATCACGACGGCGATATACGGGAGGATTACGGCGGCAATGACTAGCCCCCAACCTACCACCGTCCAGTGGAGCACTCCGAGGGCGACGACGGCCAGGAGGAAGCACACCGTGCGGATCCCCATGGACAGCAGGTAGCGCCGCATCCGCGCCCGTCGGTCGTCCTGCAGGGACGCCGGCAAGCCGGTNACGGAGAACACCTGATCCTTGGGACGGGAGACACGTTTCCTCACAGGACGACGATATGCCGGGGTGCATGCGAGGTACTGGCGGGTAGTCGGCTAGCGTCCATCGTGCCCGCTCACGAGAGCGCGGCGCTGGTCATCGAACATGCGTTCGAACTAAACCCTGGTGGAGGAACCGATGGCTGAGCCTCGCAACGTGCTGATCACGGGAGGCAACCGAGGCATCGGCCTGTCGATCGCTCGCGCCTTTGTGCAGGCCGGGGACAACGTGGTGATCACGTACCGTTCGGGTCAGGCTCCCGAGGGACTTGCGGGCGTGATCTGCGAGGTGACCGACAGCGAATCGGTCGATGCGGCGTTCACGGCTGCGGAGGTCAAGCTCGGCGGACCGGTCGAGGTACTGGTGGCCAACGCCGGAATCACCCGAGACGGGCTGCTGATGCGGATGAGCGACGAGGACTTCGACTCGGTGATCGACACCAACCTCACGGGGGCCTTCCGCTGCGCACGGCGCGCCAGCAAGGGGATGATCAGGCTTCGCAGGGGCCGGATCGTTTTCATCTCCAGCGTCGTGGGGCTCTATGGCTCGGCCGGGCAGACGAACTATTCCGCCAGCAAGTCGGCGCTGGTCGGGCTGGCGCGGTCGATCTCGCGCGAGCTGGGCGGGCGGGGGATCACCGCTAACGTTGTTGCCCCCGGCTTCGTCGAGACCGAGATGACCGCTGAGCTGGCGCCCGATCTCAAAAAGACCTATCTCGCGGGGATCCCTGCCGGTCGCTTCGCGGCCGCCGACGAAGTCGCTGCGGTCGTGAGATTCATTGCGTCCCAGGACGCGGCTTACATCACTGGCGCTGTCATCCCGGTTGACGGCGGCCTTGGCATGGGTCACTGACACGGGCCGCGACCGGCCCAAGCCTGAACTTATGGAAGGAAAGAGCATGTTGTTGCAAGGTAAGAAGCTTCTGATCACCGGCGTCCTGAAGGACACCTCGATCGCTTTTCACGTGGCCAAGCTGGCCCAGGAGGAGGGCGCCGAGGTCGTGCTGACCTCCTTCGGTCGCGCGATGAAGATCACCCAGGCCGTCGCCAAGCGGCTGCCGTCAACACCGACGATCATCGAGCTGGATGTGACCAACCAGGAGCACCTTGACTCGCTGGCTCAGCGGCTCGGAGAGCACGTTGATCGCCTCGACGGGGTACTGCACTCCATCGGCTATGCGCCGCCCGGCGCCTTCAACTTCCTTGAGGCCAGCTGGCATGACGTCGCGACGGCGTTGCACGCCTCGGCATACTCCCTCAAGGCCCTGGCCGTTGCCTCACTTCCACTGATGCCCATGGGCGGCAGCGTGGTCGGCCTGACCTTCGACGCACGGTACGCGTGGCCGATCTATGACTGGATGGGCGTGGCCAAGGCCGCCTTCGAGTCAACCAGCCGGTACTGTGCCCGTGATCTGGGCCCCAAGGGTGTGCGGGTCAACCTGGTGGCGGCCGGCCCCATCCGCACGACGGCGGCCAACTCGGTGCCCGGATTCGAGACCTTTGAAGACTCCTGGGACAACCGGGCCCCGCTGGGCTGGGATGTCAATGACGCAGTCCCGGCGGCAAGGGCCTGCGTAGCCCTGTTGTCTGACTGGTTCCCGGCGACCACGGCCGAGATCATCCATGTCGACGGTGGCTTTCACGCGATGGGGTAGGCCCGTCTTGGCCCCTGCGGTGGTGGATGGTGCGGGTTCTGCCGGGCGGGTGGTAACCCGGCACACCGCTAGCGCGTTGGCAGGTTCGGAGCCGGTGTCGCAGTGCCGTCGGCTTCGTCGGCCTCCTCGATCTCCTCGCGGGTGATCCCCAGCAGGTACAGCACCGCGTCCAGGTAGGGCACGTTGACGGCGGTGTCGGCCTGTTCACGCACGATCGGTTTCGCGTTGAACGCCACTCCGAGACCGGCGGCGGCAAGCATGTCCAGGTCGTTGGCGCCGTCGCCGATTGCCACCGTGCGAGACAGGGGCAGGTGCTCAGCTGCCGCGAACCGGCGCAACGCCTCGGCCTTGCCAGCGCGGTCCACGATCGCTCCGACGAGAGCGCCGGTGAGCCGACCGTCCTTGATGTCGAGGCGGTTGGCTTGTGCGTGGTCGATCTCAAGCTCGGCCGCGAGCGGGCCGACGATCTCGATGAAACCACCTGAGACGACCGCGACGGTGAACCCGAGGCGTTTAAGGGTGCGCACCAGGGTCCGGGCGCCGGCGGTGAGCCGGATCTCGCCCCGCACCTCGTCCAGGACACTCACCGGAAGTCCAGCCAGGTGACTCACCCGCGCTCGCAGGCTCTCAGCAAAGTCGAGCTCGCCGCCCATGGCCGCTGACGTCACTGCGGCCACCTCGGCCTCCTTGCCTGCGTGGGCGGCCAAGAGGTCGATGACCTCGTCCTGGATCAGTGTGGAGTCCACATCCAGCACGACCAGACGGTGTCCCCGCCGAGCCAGTCCCGCGGGGGAGACTGCGATATCGACGCCGCGTACAGCGGCCTCCAGGGCAAGCTCGACGCGCAGGGCGGGGATGTCAGCTCCGGAGATGTCCAGCTCCACTGTGGTGACCGGATACCGCGACAGCCGCCGGATCCGGTCGATGTTGGCGCCGTGGGCAGCGATCCGGGCGCTGATCGCCGCCACTGCGCTTGCCAGCAACGGTGCTCCCATGACGACCACGGCAGCTCGGCCACCGGGTCGGGCAGGGTTGTCCCCGGTGCCGGACTCGACGGCGACGTGCATGCCCAGTGAGGTGCCGACGTTGACGACGACATCGCGCAGGCGGCCGTCACCGGGACCTGCAGACAGCAGCAAGGCCAGAGTCAGGTGCCCGCGCACGACGACCTGTTCGAGATCCAGGACCTCGGCGCCCACGTCAGCGATGGCGTCGAAGAGCGTGCTGGTGACGCCGGGACGGTCGTCGCCAGAGACGGTGACCAGCAGGGTATGTGTTGCGGGCTCGGGCACCCTGCAAGGTTAGCGGTGCCCGGGCTGGGACTACGGCCGGTTGCGTTCGTCCCGCCAGGCGATCAGGTCCCGCAACGGGCCGAGGTCGTATCCCGGACCTTGGACCCCGTAGGTGAACAGCCGTGTGCCTACCGCGTAGAGGCTTTCCGCGCTGGATGCCGGGCTCTTGGGTGACACGCCCGCCGAGCGTTCGATCTCCAGCGGGTCACGCCCCACCTTGGCGCACCATCCATCGAGCACAGCGTGCTTGTGGGCAACCGTGTCTGGGTCGCCGAAGCCATGCCAGATGTCTGCCCGTTGCGCCACGATGCGCAGGGTCTTACGTTCGCCGCCGCCACCGATCAGCACCGGGATGTGACGTGTGGGCGCTGGGTTCAGGACGGCCAGGCGGCTGATGATCAAAGGCAGGTCGCGGTCAAGGGCATCGAGTCGACTGCCGGCGGTACCGAACTCGTAGCCGTACTCGTCGTAGTCCTTCTGGAACCAGCCTGAGCCGATACCCAGGATCAGCCTCCCTTGGCTGATGTGGTCTACCGTGCGTGCCATGTCCGCCAGCAGCTGAGGGTTGCGGTAGGAGTTGCAGGTGACCAGGGCACCGATCTCGACGCGTTCGGTGGCCTCCGCGAAGGCACCCAGCGTCGTCCAGCATTCGAAGTGCTTGCCCTCGGGCTCGCCATAGAGCGGGTAGAAGTGATCCCAGGTGAAGACCACGTCGGCGCCCAGCTCCTCGGCCTTGGCGCATGCGCGCCGCAGGTCGCGGTATTCCGCGTGCTGGGGTTGCAGCTGCACGCCCACTCGGGCTGGACGGGGGTCGCGCGCGGTCATGGGCGAACCTCCTGGCGCTTTCCGACCACGGTGATTCCGGAGTCGGTCACGGTGAAGCCGCGGGCCAGGTCATCTTCGCGGTTGACGCCGATACTGACCCCGGCAGGCACGATGACGTTCTTGTCGATAATGGCTCGCTGGATCGTGGCGTTTTGGCCGACCTGGACGAAGTTGAGCAGAACACTGTCCGAGACGGTCGCGTAGCTGTGGATGTGAACACCGGGTGAGAGCACCGAGTGGGAGACATGGCTACCGCTGATCACGACACCGGGAGACACCGCTGAGTCGAGAGCCTCGCCCAGGCGGCCCTGCGAGCCGTGCACGAACTTGGCCGGCGGGAAGTTGCCGTGGTCGGTGTAGATGGGCCACTCGTAGTTGTAGAGGTTGAATACCGGGTGGACCGAGATGAGGTCCATCTGCGCGTCGTAGTAGGAGTCGAGAGTACCGACGTCGCGCCAGTATCCGTGGTCGCGCTCGGTGGAGCCGGGGATCGGGTTGTCCTTGACGTCGTAGGCGTAGGCGTCGCCGCGGCGAACGAAGTCGGGGACGATGTCGCCGCCCATGTCTCGATTGCTCCCGGGGCGTTCGGCATCACGGGTGACAGCGTCGACCAGGACATCGGCGTCGAACACGTAGATACCCATTGAGGCAAGGATCTCGCCCGGGGAGTCCGACAGGCCGGTCGCGTCCTTGGGCTTCTCCAGGAACGCCTCGATCCTGTTGGTGGCTGTATCGACCTGGATGATACCGAACTGGTCCGCCATCGCGATCGGCTGGCGGATGGCCGCGACCGTCACGCCGGCTCCACTGGCGACATGCTGGTCGACCATATGGCTGAAGTCCATCCGGTAGACGTGGTCGGCCCCGGCGACCACGACGATGTCCGGCTTGGCGTCGTGAACCAAGTTCAGGCTCTGGTAGATGGCGTCGGCACTGCCCTGGAACCAGCTCTTGTCGAGGCGCTGCTGGGCGGGCACCGGCGTCACGTAGTTGCCGAGCATCGTTGACATCCGCCATGTCGTGCTGATGTGGCGGTCCAGGCTGTGCGACTTGTACTGGGTGAGTACGACGATCTTCAGATACCCCGAGTTCACCACGTTGCTGAGTGCGAAGTCGATCAACCGGTAGATGCCACCGAACGGCACAGCGGGCTTGGCCCTGTCTGCCGTCAGCGGCATCAGCCGTTTACCCTCACCGCCTGCCAGCACGATTGCCAGAACCTTCGGGGACCCCGCTCGCTTAGCCATGGACGAAGCCTATGACCGCGACGCTCTCGCGACGACCCCTGTCACAGGTCTAGCGTTCACCAGGTGAGAGTCGACATCTTGACCAGGGAGTACCCGCCACACGTCTACGGGGGCGCTGGCGTGCACGTCGCTGAGCTCGTGCGTGCCCTGCGCGAACGCGGGGACATCGATGCCCAGGTCCGCTGCTTCGGCGGACCACGTGACGAGTCGGGCACCACCGGGTACGCCGATATGCCCGAGCTCTCCGGCGCCAACCCGGCCATCTCCACGTTGGGCGTGGACCTGAACATGGTTCAGGACTGCATCGGCGCAGACCTTGTCCACTCGCACACCTGGTACGCCAACATGGCCGGACATGTGGCGTCGCTGCTGGGCGGGGTGCCGCACGTTGTGTCCGCGCACAGCCTGGAACCGATGCGTCCATGGAAGGCTGAGCAGCTCGGCGGTGGTTACCGGGTGTCGTCATGGGCCGAGCGGACGGCGTACGAGAGTGCCGCGGCAGTGATCGCGGTGAGCGCCGGAATGCGGATGGACGTCCTGAGCAGCTATCCCGGGATTGACCGTGCCAAGGTCCACGTCGTCCACAACGGCATCGACTCCCAACTCTGGGCCCCGGACTCAAGCCAGCAGGCACGTGAGTCGCTGCGCCGCTACGGCATCGATCCCGCCAGCCCCTCGGTGGTCTTCGTGGGCCGGATTACCCGTCAGAAGGGGCTGCCCTACCTGTTGAGGGCTGCAGCCGAGCTGCCTGCCGACGTCCAGCTGGTCCTATGTGCGGGCGCACCGGACACCCCCCAGCTGCTTGCCGAGGTTGAGGCGCTGGTCGCCGAGCTTCGGGCGCGGCGCGCGGGTGTGGTGTGGATTACCGACATGTTGCCCAGGGCGCAGATCATCGCGCTACTGAGTACGGCGACAGTGTTCGCCTGCCCCTCGGTGTATGAGCCGTTGGGTATCGTCAACCTGGAGGCGATGGCCTGTGAGCTGGCGGTCGTGGCAACGGCGACCGGCGGCATCCCGGAGGTGGTTGTCGACAATGAGACGGGTTGGCTGGTGCCCATCGAGCAGGTGGCAGACGGCAGCGGGGCACCGGTGGATCCAGATCGTTTTGTCGCAGACCTGGCCCGGGCGCTTAACAACGCCGTCAGCGACCCGCAGCGTGCTCGCCGCTACGGCCAGGCCGGCCGTCGGCGAGCGGTCGAGAGCTTCTCGTGGTCCTCGATCGGGGACCAGACCATGGCGGTCTATGAGTCGGTTCTGCGCTGAGGTGGTCGGCCGTCGTGAACACCGACGTCGCGCTGCCGGTCACGGAGCCGGCTCAGTGCCTTCTGGTCTAGGCCGGTGCCAAAGAGCAGACCGCTGCCGTGGTCCAGAAGGCGTCCGCGTCGCGACCTGCGAGCAAAACCCACCCCCAGCAGAAGAACCGCGGCTGCGTAGGGTCCCCCGATGGTGGCGATGTCGGTCCATCGGGTCAACGGGTTGCTGAACATGGCAGCGGATGGATCTGCCGGATCAAGATAGACCGTGCCCGTCTGCATGAGGGGTGAGGTCACGTCGAGCGTGTAGCTCTGGCCATGGAATGAGTAGTAGGCGATGCCGCCGTTCACGACGGCCTTCACGGGAGTGCCCGTCCACTGCAGCATGCTCGGGCTCTGAACGGCAGCAAAGAGAAACAGGGAGCCCACCACCATGAGAGCAGCTGCTCCGGCGATGAAAGCGCCCATGTCTTCAAACCAACGGTGCTTGCGGTTGGGTGCCTTGTCTGGGGTGTCGCCAGCGAATGCTCGTGTCACGCGCACCTCCGGGTGGCTGCCTCAGTCTAAGCATCTGCGGACCTCTGGGGCGAAGGCTCGTCACCTCGGGGAGTCGCTGCGACCTGGCCGCAGGCCTGCCATTGACAGGGCGGCAACGGTCGCGGCTGCCGCCATGGCTCGCTCAGCGCTGGCGTCCAGCCCGGCCAGAGCCTGGTGGCGCCGCTGCGCCACCGGGCCGGTAAGGATCTGTGACTGGGCTTGGTCGCTGAGGCCAAGCGCGGTGGCCATGGCGACCGATGCGGCGCTGGTGATGATCTTGGTTGCCCGTGGAGGCATCCCGGCAGGCAGGCCCCACTGGCCAAGGCTGAGCTCGTCGGCCATGGAGCGTAAAGGGCTACCCGCCCAGGGCAAGGCATCAAGGTCCTCGATGGCACGGGTCTGGTCCAGGAGCTCCTGCCGGAACCTCTGGTCGATCTCACTGAGCGACAAGGCCTCCAGGGCGTGCACCGGGACCGGGTCGCAGTCGTAGGCCGACCAGGTCACCCCAGTGCCCTGGTCGTCGGCCGGGCCGAAGTGCTCGATGGTCGGGACCAGGGCCGCGCCGATGCTTGGCACATAGACGCACTCGCCCGCCTCGGTTGCTGCGCCGGTGAGCTCGGCTGAGCCACGCGGCATGCCAGAGAGGTTGCCAGGGCGGGGCAGTGCCACCAGGACGGCCCGTTCCCCCAGCTCACGCCACAGGGACAGCCGGCCGAGATCGCCGGTGACGGGGTCGAGGTCGGGGTGGGCCCGCGCGACGGCCTCCTGGACACTCAGGTGTCCCGCATACGCTGCGGTTGCCCACAGAGACAGCCGGAGGCAGAGCGGAAGAACGGACACCAACTCATCGTAGGTGCCGTCAGCCGCGGTCCACGGTGGGTGGCCTAGGGTCAGGGTTCTTGGCATCCTCCTGGCCATGAATGACCAGGACTCCCACCGCTCACCCGGAGGCAACGTGTGGAGGTTCGCGCTTCACAGACAGGGCCAAAACTCCCACGTCTCCATGCGCTGGCACGCCATGTCCTGCCGCGGTACACGCCACTACTGGTCGAACAACCGTGCACGTACAACCGAGCACCGTGATCCGGGCATGGTCATCGCCCGACAGGAGGCAACGTACAGCCTTCCACCAACGTTTCCTCCCGACCCTGAAGGACCGGGTTTCCACCCTAGGAGAGAGCCAGATGAGCGACGTCCTTGAATTCGCCGGCGTGAGTGTGGTTCGCGATGGCAGCACGCTGCTGGACGACATCACCTGGGAGGTCGAGGAGGGCCAGCGTTGGGTCATCCTCGGACCGAACGGAGCTGGGAAGACCACCCTGCTGCAGCTGGCAGCCGGCAGGATCCACCCCACTACCGGGGTGGCCGGGGTTCTCGGTGAGGTCCTGGGTGCGGTCGACGTGTTTGAGCTGCGCCCCCGGATAGGCCTGTCGAGCGCGGCGATGGCCGAGAGGCTGCCGGCTGACGAGCTGGTCAGGGACGTGGTGGTCACCGCTTCGTATGGGATCGTGGGGCGTTGGCGCGAGACCTACGACGCGCTCGACCATGCACGCGCCCGCGACCTGCTCGAGACACTCGGCGCGGCTCACCTAAGTGAGCGGACCTTCGGAACACTGAGCGAGGGGGAACGCAAGCGGGTGCAGATCGCACGGGCGCTGATGACCGACCCCGAGCTGATGCTGCTTGATGAGCCGGCCGCCGGCCTCGACCTCGGCGGTCGAGAGGATCTGGTGGCCAGGCTGGGTGCGCTGGCCGCGGATATCGAGGCGCCCGCGCTGGTCCTGGTGACCCACCACGTGGAGGAGATCCCACCCTCCTTCACCGACGTCCTGCTTTTGCGCGAGGGCCGCATCGTCGCCGCCGGACCGCTCGAGATCATGCTGACCGCCGCCAACCTGTCCCAGACCTTCGGCCTTCCACTGGTGGTTGAGCGCCATGGCCAGCGGTGGTCCGCGCGAGCCGAACAGGTCAGGCCGACGTAGTTCGTCAGCCAGAAAGTTCGTCCGCGTGAGCAGTAGGGTGTGGGAGTACTGAGCAGGAAGGGAGCGGCATGTCTTTGTTGTCTGGCGATAGTGCGTGGCTGGTGTGGCTGGGAGTAGCCCTCTTCCTGGGCGTGATCGAGGCGGCCAGTGTTCACTTTGTGTTCTCGATGCTGGCCGGCGGCGCCCTCGCAGCGGCCGTGGTAGCCGCTCTGGGCGCTCCGTTACCAGCGCAGGTGGTCACAGCTGTTGTGGTGGCTGTCGCACTACTGGCGTTGGTGCGTCCCGTCGTCAAGCGCTACTTCACGGTGCCTGAGGGGACCGGCGGCATCGGTTCCCGGGCCCAGGTGGGGCGCACGGCGCTGGTGCTGGAGACTGTCACCGATCAGGACGGACGAGTCAAGCTTGGCGGAGAAACCTGGTCGGCACGTACCCCCCCGGGGGCCGAACTATGCCTGCCTGGACAAGAGGTCCGGGTAGTTTCCATTCAGGGGGCCACGGCGATCGTGAGCAACGTCGCCGATGGCCGGAATTCGGAGTAACTCGTGACACCTGCAGGCGCGGCTCTTCTGGTCCTGTTGCTTCTCCTTGCCTTCGCCATCATCGTCGTCGTGCGGACTGTGAAGATCGTTCCGCAGCAGGTGTCCTTGATCATCGAGAGGCTGGGTAAGTTCTCGCGAACCCTCGAGGGAGGCCTTCACTTCTTGGTGCCGTTCGTCGACCGGGTGCGGGCCAGCGTCGACCTGCGCGAGCAGGTCGTCTCCTTCACGCCGCAGCCCGTGATCACCTCGGACAACCTCGTGGTCAACATCGACACAGTGATCTACTACTCGGTTATCGACTCCAAGTCGGCGGTGTACGAGATTGCCAATTTCATTCAGGGCATCGAGCAGCTGACCGTCACCACGCTGCGAAACGTCATCGGCTCGCTGGACCTCGAGCAGACCCTGACCAGCCGCGACCAGATCAACGCCCAGCTGCGAGGGGTCCTGGACGAGGCCACCGGCAAGTGGGGTATCCGGGTCAACCGAGTCGAGCTCAAGGCCATCGACCCGCCCCGCTCGGTGCAGGACTCGATGGAGAAGCAGATGCGGGCCGAACGAGACCGTCGTGCAACCATTCTGACCGCCGAGGGCATCAAGCAGTCGGCCATCCTGACCGCCGAGGGCGAGAAGCAGAGCCAGATTCTTCGCGCCGAGGGTTCCGCCCAGGCTCGCATCCTGGAAGCCCAGGGCCAGTCCCGCGCGATCACCCAGGTGTTCGAGGCCATTCACCGCGGGAAGCCGGACCAGAAGCTCCTCGCCTACCAGTACCTTCAGGTGCTCCCGCAGCTTGCCCGAGGTGACGCCAACAAGCTGTGGATCATCCCCAGTGAGCTGACAGAGGCGCTGAAGGGGATCGGTACGGCGTTGGGTGGCAAGGACACGGAGGACCCGGCCGACCAGTGGGTCGATACCGGCGAAGTCATGCCCACGGCCTTTGACGACACTATCTTGGAGGACCCGGCAGCAGCCCTGGCCGAGGCTCGCGGTCAGGCGGCCGGTGCGACCGCGGAGGCGGAGAGCCACGCGACCGCCAGCGAACGGCGCGCCCGGCCCTACGGCCGCCCGGCGGCCGACTCCCTGGAGGACCAGGCATCCGCCCTGCACGAATCCGAGCTTGACGAGGAGCAGGGTCCGCCAGCGCAAGGCAAGTAACACCCGTGCCGGAGGCACTCGGCCACCTCGTTAGGGTGGCCGGGTGCCTTGGTATGAAGTCATTGCGCTGCTGGTTGCGGGAATGGCTGCCGGAACCATCAACACGATCGTTGGCGCAGGCACGCTGATCACGTTTCCCACGTTGCTGTTCTTCGGCTACCCGCCGCTGGTCGCCAACGTGTCTAACACCGTTGGCCTGGTTGCCGGCGGCATCACCGGTATTCATGGCTATCGCCGTGAGCTGGTCGGGCAGGGCAGGGTCCTGCGGGCATTGATGCCGGTGTCGCTGCTCGGTGCAGTGACCGGGGCGATCCTTCTGCTCTGGCTCCCGCCTGCCGCGTTCAACGCCATCGTGCCGGTCCTGATCGCCGCCGGCCTGGTCCTGGTCCTGCTCGGACCGCGGCTGCAGGCATGGGCCGCGGCTCGCCATCCCGACCATGACAGTGGCCCCCAGCGCCTGCTGCTGACCGCCGGAATCTTCGCCGCCGGGGTCTACGGAGGCTACTTCGGGGCGGCCCAGGGCGTCCTTCTGATGGGCATCATGAGTGCACTGATGACAATAAGCCTCCAGCGCATCAACGGACTGAAGAACGTGCTGGCCACGGTGGCCAATCTTGTGGCGGCGTTGACCTTCATCCTGTTGGCCCCGGCCAAGATCAACTGGGGTGTGGCGGCCCTCATCGCAGTTGGCGCACTCGCCGGTGGGTACCTCGGGGCGCGCTTCGGGCGACGCCTGTCCCCGGTGATGCTTCGCGCGCTGATCGTGGTTGTCGGGGCGCTGGCCATCGCCAAGATGGTCATCTGAAAGGGTGAACGAGATGCCGATCGAGATAATCGACCCGGGCGACCCCCGCGTCAGCGATTACTTCACGCTGACCGACGTAGCTTTACGCACCAAGGTCGAGCCAGAGCGCGGACTGTACCTGGCCGAGAGCGAGAAGGTCATCCGTCGGGCACTCGCCGCCGGACACCGACCGCGCTCCTTCCTGATGGCGCAGCGGTGGCTCACCGACCTGTCAGACCTGGTCGCCCAGGCGGAATCTGACGGCGTGCCCGTCTACTTCGCCCAGCACCCAGTCATCGAGGCAATGACGGGGTTTCATCTCCATCGTGGGGCGCTGGCGTCGATGCACCGACCTGCGCTCCTGGCCCCGCAGGTTCTGCTGAGGGACGCTTCTCGAGTCGTGATCCTTGAGGACATCGTCGACCACACCAACGTGGGTGCCGTATTCCGTTCCGCGGCAGCGCTGGGTGTGGACGCCGTTCTGATCACCCCCAGATGCGCCGACCCGCTCTACCGACGCGCAGTCCGGGTCTCCATGGGCACCGTGTTCCAGGTGCCCTGGACTCGCATCGACAGGTGGCCGGACAGTGTTGAGGTACTGCGCGAGCACGGTTTCACTGTCGCGGCGTTCGCCCTGGGTGATGGGGCCATCAGCCTGGACGACCTCGCGGCCAACCAGCCTGACCGGCTCGCGATGATCTTCGGAACCGAAGGCGACGGACTCTCCCGGCTCGCCGTCAAGGGCGCTGACCTGGTCGTGAAGATCCCGATGGCCGGAGGGGTGGACTCCCTGAACATGGCCGCGGCCAGTGCCGTGGCCATCTGGGCGCTGCGTCCACCCCCCGCCGTCTCGGCCGGCGGCACTGGCCGCCCCTAGACGCTGTAGGTGGCAGTGATGACGCCACGGGCCAGGGTGTGGAAACCCAGATTGAACGCGGTCACCGCGGCGCTGGCAGAGTCGTCTACCCCCAGGTCGTCAGTGTCGAGGGCGTGGACTGCGAACAGGTAGCGATGGTTGCGGTCACCGGCGGGCGGTGCGGCACCGTCGTACTTCTTGTCGCCGAAGTCGTTGGCCACATGGAAGGCATCCTTGGGGGCCGTGTCAGCTGTGCCCGCCCCGGCGTCCAGGCTCGTGACGTCGGCGGGGATGCCTACCAGGAGCCAGTGCCAGAACCCCGAGGGGGTCGGCGCGTCGGGATCGAAACAGGTCACCGCGTAGCCCTTGGTGGCCTCGGGCGCACCAGACCAGGACAGCTGGGGGGAGAGGTTTCCTCCGGTCAGTCCCCAGCCGTCAAAGACATGCGCCTGCGGAAGGCGGCTGTTGTTCTGGATGGATGTGCTCGACACCGTCATTGTCGGCACTGCGGGCAACAAGGAGTAGGGGTCCGGGGACACGGGGCGCTCGAGGTTCATGCATGGCAGACTAGCCAGATTGTCCCGGTTTGGTCAGCCCACCAGTCGGGCAAGAAGACGCTGAAGCTCGGCCGCAGGATCGCTGGCCAGGCCGCCGTGGACCGGACCCGGCTGGACCACCGTGCTGCGGGGCGCGGCGATCCAACCGAATCGTTGGCCCAGAGTCTCAAGCAAGGGGCGGCCGGGCGCCTGCTCGCCGCGGCAAATCGCGCAGAGGGTCGCCAGGGTCGCTTCCACCGACGTCAGATCCAGGTGGGGGGAGAAGGACTGAAGCCGGCCGGCCTCGAGCGTGAACGCGCAGTCCAGGAAGTTCGCTGCCTGGCTGTGGATGACCACGCCGACGTTGATGAACTCGTCGCGGTCGACCCTGGGCACGCAGCGCAGCGCGACATACTCATAACTCAGCAATGGCGAGGTCATGAGGGACCCTTCCCGGGTAGCCACGCGGACGGGTTGTCCAGGCGCGCCAGCAGGTTTAGCCGGTATGCCGCCCTGACTGACTCGGGGTCGCCCATCAGGTCTGTCGGCTCGAGCCACTCGTCGGGGACCTGGCCCAGTACGTCGTCAAGGAGTCCGGCTCCCACGATCGCAGCCAGGTCGGCGTGCAGTGGTCGCAGGTCATCGGCCACGTCGCGCAGCACATGTCTGCTGGCGTCGAACGGCTGGAGGGCAAACCGGGCAGGGTCCGACCCGCGGGTGGGCCAGGAGTGATGGAAGTACAGGGCGGCGCCGTGGTCGATGGCCCACGTCTTGGCGTGCCAGACCAGCAGGTTCGGGTTGCTCCACGTGCGATCGACGTTGGCCGTGAAGGCGTCCAGCCACAGGATCACCGCGGCCTCCCGGGCCGACGGCGGCTGCGAGCCGTCGTAGCCGAAAGACCCCGGCAGGAAGTCGACACCGAGGTTCAGGCCGATACTAGCGCTCAGGAGGTCCTGAACCTCCTCATCCGCCTCGTACTTGGCGATCCGGACATCCAGGGTCACCGCGCGCATCTCGGGGATCCGCACGCCGATGGCCCGGCCGATCTCACCGACAATGACCTCGGCCACTAGAACCTTGAGTCCCTGGCCGGCACCTCGCAGTTTCAGGACGTAGGTGCCGTCGTCGTCGGCCTCGACGATGCCCGGCAGCGAGCCGCCCTCGCGAAGGGGCGTGACGTAGCGGATCGCCTGGATTTGTTCGAGCACCCGGGCAGCCTAGTGCGGCCCAGGGTGGCTCCCTGTGAGCCACGCGTGAGTGATCCCTTACGGTGGACCAATGGAGCTGGTTTACACCCCTGTCATCTGGGTCGCGCACGCGCTGTTCGCCGCAGAGGGTCTGAAGTTCACGATTACGGGTGCGGAGAACATTCCGACGACCGGCGGCGCGGTCCTGATGAGCAACCACCTGAGCTACTTCGACTTCGCCTATGCAGGGCTGGCCGTCCTGCCCAGTAAACGCCTGGTCCGGTTTATGGCCAAGGACGATGTGTTCCGCCACAAGATCAGCGGGCCGCTGATGCGGGGCATGCACCACATCCCCGTTGACCGCAACGCTGGCGCGGCATCGTTTCGCGAGGCTGTCAACGCGCTCCAGGCAGGTGAGATCGTCGGGGTGTTTCCGGAGGCAACCATCTCGCGATCCTTTGAGCTCAAGGCATTCAAGAGCGGCGCGGTCCGGATGGCGCAGGCGGCCGCGGTTCCGGTGCTGCCGATGATCATCTGGGGCTCTCAGCGGGTGTGGACCAAGGGCCACCCCAAGCGCTTGGGGCGCACCAACGTGCCGATCACGCTCAGCGTGGGCAGGCCGATCGTGGCTCGCCACCAGGACAACGCCGACGATGTCAACCAGGCGCTTCGGGCCGCAATGACCGACCTGCTGCGTTCGGCACAGGAGGCGTACCCCCCCGTTCCGCCCGAGGAACGCAAGTACCTGCCGGCCCGCCTCGGCGGCACCGCGCCGACGCTGGAAGAAGCCACAGCCATGGACGAAGAAGAAGCCCTACGCCGCGGTACGCGGCCCGGATCGGTGGCCTGAAACTCAGTGCTCGTCTCGCTTCTGCGTTCGCATCTTGGTCCATACCGACAACCCATCATCCTCATCGTGCTGTTCCAGCTCATACAGACGATTGCCAGCCTGTATCTGCCCGGGCTGAACGCGCAGATCATCGACCAGGGAGTGGTGACCGGGGACACGGGGTACATCGTGCGAACCGGCGCCGTGATGCTGGCGGTGACGGTGCTACAGATCCTGTGTGCCGCCGCTGCGGTCTACTTCGGCGCCAAGACCGCCATGGCGCTGGGACGGGACCTGCGCGAGTCGGTCTTCGTCAAGGTCGAGTCCTTCGCGGCACAGGAGGTCGGCCGTTTCGGTGCCCCGTCGCTGATCACCCGGTCCACCAACGATATCCAGCAGGTCCAGATGCTGGTGCTGCTGACCTTCACGATGATGATCGCCGCGCCGATCATGTGCGTTGGCGGGGTCATCATGGCCCTGCGCCAGGACGTCGTCCTCTCTTCCCTGCTGCTGGTGATCGTGCCGGTCCTGCTGGTGTGCGTCGCCTTGATCATCTCGCGGATGCGCCCGCTGTTCCGTTCGATGCAGGCCAAGATCGACCTGCTCAACCGGATCCTGCGCGAGCAGATCGGTGGCGTCCGCGTCATCCGGGCCTTCGTCAAGGACACCCATGAGAGGGAGCGCTTCGACGCTGCCAGCACCGACCTGATGGACGTGTCAGTTCGGGTGGGCCGCCTGATGGCGCTGATGTTCCCCACGGTGATGCTCATCATGAACGTCTCCAGCGTCGCCGTCATGTGGTTCGGCGGCCATCGCATCGCCGCCGGGCAGATGCAGATCGGCACCTTGACCGCCTTCCTGAGCTATCTCCTGCAGATCCTGATGTCCGTGATGATGGCGACCTTCATGTTCGTGATGCTGCCTCGTGCCGAGGTCAGCGCTGAACGGATCAAGGACGTGCTCGACACCGTTCCGAGTGTGCGGGCACCGCAGATACCCCAGGTCCGGAGCCTTCGCACGGGCGTCGTGGAGCTGCGGGAGGCGTCATTTAGCTACCCAGGAGCTCAGGAGGCCGTTCTGCACGGGATCTGCATGGTTGCCCGGCCGGGGGAGACGACCGCGATCGTGGGATCGACCGGCAGCGGGAAGTCGACGTTGCTCAACCTGATCCCGCGGCTGGTGGACGTTACCGGCGGGCTGGTGATGCTAGACGACTACGACATCCGTGACCTGGACCCCAAGGATCTGAGATCCTCCATCGGCCTGATCCCGCAACGTCCGTACCTGTTCGGCGGCACGGTCGCGACCAACCTGCGTTACGGCAAGGCTGACGCTACCGATGACGAGCTCTGGGCTGCGCTGGAGATCTCCCAGGCACGCGGTTTCGTCGAGGCGATGCCGGACGGTCTGGACTCGCTGATATCCCAGGGAGGCACGAACGTGTCCGGTGGCCAGAGACAGCGACTGGCCATTGCCCGCGCCGTGGTCAAGGACCCAGACATCTACCTGTTCGATGACTCGTTCTCGGCGCTCGACTACGACACGGACGCGCGGTTGCGGGCGGCTCTGGCGAGCGTGACGGCCCTTGCCACGGTGATCATCGTGGCGCAGCGGATCAGCACCATCCGCCGTGCGGACTCCATCGTCGTGCTCGACCAGGGCGCGGTCGTTGGAACCGGCACGCACGAAGCGCTGATGACCTCGTGCGAGACCTATCGGCAGATTGTGCTGTCCCAGCTGAGCGAGGAGGAGGCGGCATGAGNATCGCCTCCAAGCCCTCAGTGGCCAGGCCCGCCGCGCAGCCCGCTCCCGCCGGACGTGGCCCCTTGGGCGGCCACATGGGGGCAGGGCCAGCGGTCAAGGCCCTCAACTTCAAGATGTCGCTGCGCCGACTGGTCGCCAGGCTGCGCGGCGACCGCCGACTGGTCGCGGCTGCGGGCGCGCTCGCGGTCGTCAGCGTAACCCTCTCGGTGATTGGCCCCAAGCTGCTGGGGACAGCCACCGACCTCATCTTCACGGGGCTGGTCGGCGGACGTCTGCCGGCAGGGGTGAGCAAGGTCCAGGCTGTCGCTCGGCTGCGAGCCACCGGGCAGGCCAAGATCGCGGACATGGTCTCGGCCATGAACGTGGTGCCGGGCCACGGCGTCGACTTCGCGGCCGTCGGTTATGTCCTGGCGGGCGTGCTCGTGCTGTACATCGCCGCCTCGGTGTTGTCCTGGGTCCAGGGCAGGGTCGTGACCGTCATCGTCCAGCGCACCGTCTACCGGATGAGGGCTGACGTCGAGTCGAAGCTTGGCCGCATGCCGTTGTCCTACTTCGACTCCACCCCTACTGGCGAGCTCCTGAGCAGGGTCACCAACGACATCGACAACATCGCCCAGTCCCTGCAGCAGACGATGAGCCAGCTGCTCACCTCCCTGCTCACGGTCGTCGGTGTCATTGCCATGATGATCTACGTCTCGCCGATCCTGGCCCTGGTCGCCCTGATCA
>JGI24140J50213_10000169_pt1 | contig 30480 bp, 27 predicted proteins | sample BarGraIncu00222A_FD_50213 | JGI IMG/M metagenome (IMG submission 50213)
CAGGCGTGACGCCGGAGCATTTTGCCGTGCGCTATTTCGAGCCCGCGCCGCCCGTAGTCCGCTTCGAGCGCATCCTGCGGATTCAAGGGTACTCGGATCTGGGCCGGGTGCGAGCCGCCATCACGAGCGCAGCACGCGACATGGCGGCGCTGGCGTCGACGCTGAGCACGCCGCGGGCGGCCTATCGGTACGTGCCGGTTCGCTCGATCAGCGACGAAGGACTCGAGCTCGATGGCGGCGAGCGATTCACCTGTCGCGCCTTTGCTTCGCGCTTGGCCGACTGCTTCGAAGTCGCTCCGCTCTTGCTCGGCATTGGCGACGCCGTGGGGCGGCGGATCGTTGAGCTCACCGAGGCAGGTGATCTGCTCGAGGCGGTCCTTCTGGAAACGGCGGGCTGGCTTTGCATCGAAGACGCGACGCGTCAATTCACCTCGCATTTGCGCGGTGAAGCCGCGGCTCGTCACTGTCGCGTCACCTCGCGGCTGGGCCCGGGGTATTCCTACCGGCTGGGGGACGAACAGGTGAGTTGGCCTCTCGAGGAGCAGCCTGCGCTGTTCGGACTGTTCGGCAACGCCGAACTTCCGGTGTCGCTCATGTCGAGCTGTGCCATGCACCCGAAATTGTCGCGATCCGGACTCTACGGAATCGGACCGCTCCACCTGGCGCCTTCGCCGCCGCGCGCAGCTTCGCTATTCAACTAAGGAACGCCATGAAGATCGCAGGAGACGGCTTGGTCATCATCGGGGAGAACTTCAACGCGACCCGAAAGATCAAGATCAGCAGTCCCAAGGTCGTGCAACAGGACGGCAAGGTCGGAATCGGCTACGTCGATCTCGACGGGAACAAGTGCGTTCTCGACGTCACCTCGAGCATTCCGGAAGATCCGAACAAGCGCAACGGCTTCAACATTCCCCATATCGGCATCGCCTGCCGAAGCAAGGACATGAACTACATCAGGTGGGCGATCAAGAACCAGGAGCGTCACGGGGCCCACATCATCGACCTGTGCGTCGACGAGATGTCGGTTTATCCGCAGGAGCGCTTCGAGTGGATGGCCTGGCTGGTCAAGACGGCGCAGTCGATCACCGACTCGATACTCTCGATCGATTCATCGGACCCGGCGACGATTCATGCGGGGCTCGAAGCGCACGATGCGTCGAAGAGCCGCCCGGCGATCAACTCCGTCAACCTCGAAGCCGGGCGGCAGGTGCTCGTCGAGATGGCGAAGGAACGCAATGCCGTCCTGTTCGCGAACGCAAGCGGACAGAACGGCATGCCCCAGGACGCGGCGCAGCGCGTCACGAACCTCGAAGGCTGCATGGCCATGATGGACAAGGTCGGCATTCCCATGGATGACCGCTACCTCGATCCCCTCGTCTTTCCGATCGGCGCCGGACCCGACTTCGGGCGTCACTACCTGGATGCCGTTCGCACGATCCGCGAGCGCTATCCCGATGTCCATATCTTCGGCGGCCACAGCAATGTCTCGTTCGGACTGCCGGAGCGCAAGATTCTCAACTTCACCTTCGTGGCGCTGTCGATCATCGCGGGCTGTGACGCGTTGATGATCGATCCGATCATGAATCCGTCGCGCGATTTCAACGACTTTATGTTCGCCGCGAACGCCCTTACCGGCAAGGACGAGTATTCGGTGAAGTACCTGAAGTACGCCCGTGCCCGCATGGCGCACACCAAGAAGGAAGCCGCGGCCAGCGCCATGGCGGCGGCCGCTGCCTGAGGTCGGGGTTGCGACTACGCGGGCAGCCCACGCTTCCCTCGAGCGCTCGACGATGAAACACACCAGATGCCTGTCACCAACCTAGCGGCTGGGGCGGGCGATCAACGTCAGTAGGAGAACACCATGAAGGAACTGCTTCCGCGCGAGCGATTCATCCGGACATTGCGCCGCGAACCGGTCGATCGCGTCACCACGCTCTACCGGATGAAGCACGAGGCGAAGGAAAAGATCGCCCGTGTCTTCGGCGTCGAGAAGACCGGAACCGGCCTGGGCCACGACCCGACGCTCGAACTCAGGCTCGGCAACGACGCGATCATTTACCAGATCGGCATCAACGCGGAATTCTCGCACCGCCCGATTGCCATCGGAGAGACTTGGTACAACCACTTCGGCGTGGGCTACGGCAAGAGCGGGCTGGAAGGTCGCACGCCGGAGGAATTCCTGGAATTCAAGAAGACCCAGGAGTTCTGGGGGCCAGCCAAGGTCGTCCCCGAGAACTTCCCGAAGAGCCATCCCATCACCACGATGGAAGCGCTCAAGAACTACAAGTGGCCTGACCCCGGTGATCGTCGCCTCCTCGATCCGATCAAGGCGATCTGCGACAAGTATCAGAAGGACTATTTCATCATCGTCGATATGTCATCGACGTTGATCGAGGCTGCCTATGCGCACATCGTCGGAACGCAGAACTTCTTCCTGATGACGCACGACGAGCCCGAACTCATCGCCGGGGTGCTGGATGGGCTGACCGAGTACTACACGGCGCTAGGCGTTAATGCGATCAAGGAGGGGGCTGACATGATCCGCGTCGGCGACGACGTCGGCGCCCAGCAATCGATGATGCTTTCGCCAAAGTCCTGGCGTGAGCTTGCCAAGCCACGCTTCAAGCACATGTTCGGGGAGTTCAAGAAGGCGAACCCCGACATCCTGTTCAAGTTCCACTCCTGCGGCGATTACTCGCCGATCCTGCCTGATGAGATCGAGCTGGGAGCCCATTTGACGGGCCTGATGCAGCCAACGGGCGGCCTCAAGGACCAGGAGGCGATCAAGCGAAAGTACGGCGGCGACATCGTGCTCGCGGGCGGCTTCGACGTGCAGCGCATCCTGCCGCGCGGCCAGGTCGAGGATGTGCGCAAGGGAGTGTTCGAGTGCATGAAGAACCTTGCGCCCGGCGGCGGCTATGTGTTCAGCCCGTCGCACTACATCATGGCCGACGTGCCGATCCAGAACATCATGGCGATGTTCGAGGCGCAGAAGGATTTCGGCGTCTACGGGAAGTTCCCGCTGAACTGATACGCAGATGATGATTCAGGAGTCACTCAATGTCTGAACCAGAAGAACCTGTCCTGAGATATCCGCAAGGTTGGGAGACCCGCACTCCTGCGGGATGGGAGTGGCAAAGCCTTTGGGAGGCCGTCGAGGAGGGCGATCATAAGTACGCCGACAAACGCGTTCGCGAGGCGATCGATGCCGGCATCAATCCGCGCGTGATCCTGGACGACGGACTCTTTCCGGGGTTTACTCTCCAGGGCGATCGCTTCAGCGCGCAAATCATCTTCATTCCCGAGATGCTGATCACCGCACGCGCGATGAAGGTGGGACTCGCCTTGATCCGGCCGCTCCTTGCCGCGGCGAAGGAAAAGCCGGTCGGAACGTTCGTGATGGGCACCGTGCTCGGCGACATGCACGACATCGGTCAATCAATCGTTACGATCATGCTCGAGAACGCCGGCTTCGACGTCATCAACCTCGGCACCGACGTGCATCCGGACCGCTTCATCGCCACGGCGCTCGAAAAGAAAGCCGACCTCGTCGGGTTCTCGGCGCTCCTGTCGACGACCGTGTACTACCAGAAGGTCACGATCGAGGAGTTCGAGAAGGCCGGACACCGCAACAAGGTCAAGATCCTGATCGGCGGCGCACCGACGTCGCAGGAGTGGGCCGACAGCTGCGGCGCCGACGGCTGGGGACGGGATGCCGTGGAAGCGGTCAGGCTGGCGTTGCGGCTCGTTGCCGAGAAGCGCGAAGCCTGGGCCTGAGCCGTGGAATCGGGGTCGGTGATCACCTTCGTTGCGTCCGCGGGACCGCTCGCAGCGGTCCGCGTTCCGGCCGACTCGACGCTGCTCGACGCGGCGCGGGCAGTCGGAGTGGAGATGGACGCGACCTGCGGCGGGAGGGGTCGCTGCCGCAGCTGCCGGGTGAAGGTCTTGTCGGGCGAAATCTCGCCACCGACGCTTCAGGACACGCTGCAACTGGGACACGATGAGGTGAAGGAGCGATTCAGGCTCGCCTGCCAGACGCACGCGATGTCGGATTGCACGGTCACGCCGATGCCGCCGAAGGCGGAGTCGGGCTTTCAGATCCTGGCCGGCCGGGTAGATGCCGCCCCGGGCACGGATTTGCGACTGGACAGCGGCGTGGTCAAACATGTCATCACCGCCAAGTCCCCCGTAGGCGAGCACCATCAGACCTCGGATGTCGAGGAGATCCTTGCCTGCCTGCCGTCGACGGTGGGACGCCGCTTGCCGCTCGAGCTGCTGCGCAAGGTGCCGAGTGCTCTGCGCAAGCAGAAGGGGCGGCTCACCGTGACCACCTTCAACGACGAGATCGTCGACATCGAGGTCGGCGACACCTCGGCGCACAGCTATGGCATGGCCTTCGACATCGGGACGACGAGCATCGTCGGCACGCTGATGGACCTGGCCACCGGCGAGCAGCTCGCCGCGGTCGGCGGCCTGAACCCTCAGGCGCAGTACGGCGGTGACCTGATGTCCCGTATCGCCTACGCCCAGTTCGACGAGACCAAGCTGGCGACGTTGCGCGGCAAGATCCTGAGCTGCATCAACGACTTCATCAAGGAGGCCTGCGAGAAAGCCGAGCTGTCGGCCGCGCAGATCTACAAGATCGTCGTGGTCGGCAATACCTGCATGCACCACGTCTTCCTCGGGATCGACGTCTCCTATGTCGGCCTGGCGCCGTATGCGCCGGCGATTCGCGATCCGCTGGTCTATTCGGCGCGCGAGATACCGCTGAAGGCTGCGCCCAACGCCAAGGTCTGCCTGTTGCCGATCGTCGCCGGTTTCGTCGGCGCCGACACCATGGCGTGCGTGCTGGCGACGCGGATCTATGAGAGCGAGGAGATCCGTGCGCTCGTCGACATCGGCACGAACGGCGAGGTCGTGATGGGGTCGCGGGACAAGCTTTATGCGTGCTCCGCACCGGCGGGTCCGGCGCTCGAGGGGGCGCAGATCCGGCACGGCATGCGCGGGGCGCTCGGAGCGATCGAGCGGGTCGCGATCGATGCGGACGTCGCCTGCAAGGTCATCGGCGACGCGCCGGCGATCGGCATCTGCGGTTCGGGGCTGATCGATGCCTGCGCCAAGATGCTCGAGGCGTCCGTGATCGATGGCAACGGCCTGCTGCGGCGCGAAAGCAGCACGGCCCTCGCTCCTGCCTTGCAACGCCGGATCCTGAACGGGGAGGGCGGCCGCCAGTTCGTGCTGGTCTGGAAGGAAGACGCGGGCAGGGACCACGACATCAGCGTCACCCAGGCCGACATCCGTCAGCTGCAACTCGCCAAGAGCGCGATCTACTCCGGGATCATCATGCTTCGCGACGTCATGGGCGTGCGCGACGACGACATACGCGAGCTGATGCTATGCGGCGGCTTCGGCAACTACATCAGCATTGAAAGCTCGGTGAAGATCCGCCTCTTGCCGGGGCTGCCGACCGATCGCATCACGTACATGGGCAATGCGGCGGCGATCGGTGCGCAGATGGCTCTCCTTTCGGAGACGGAGCGCCTGCGTGCCTTCGATCTGGCTCAGAAGATCGAGCATGTGGCACTGGCGGCGCGGCCGGAATTCCAGGCGATCTTTGTCGACGGCATGAATTTTTCGGGCGAGTCCTTCGCCGCGCAGGAGCGCCGCGAGCGCACGGTGATACCGAGCAAGGGTGCGGCCGGCACGGCACCAGTCGCAGCCGTCCCCGCGGCGACGTGAGCAAGGCAGGCATTCGCTAGCAGGGACACTTCGCATGCAGGTCAACCTTCTCTTCGGCTTCCTGGGCTCCGGCAAGACGACCTTGGCCAAGCACCTGTTGGCCCGGCGCGACCCGGCAACGAAGACCGCCGTCATCGTCAACGAGTTCGGCGAAGTCGGCATCGACGGCGACATCCTGCGTGGCGCCAATGTCGACGTTGTCGAGCTGAACTCGGGCTGTTTGTGCTGCACGCTGCGTGGCTCGTTGATGCTTGCGGTAGAGGAGTTGCGCGACAAGGCGAACGTCGAGCGGGTGATCGTAGAGGCGACCGGCGTGGCGCAGCCGTCCGAGCTGCTCGAGACGCTGGCCGATTCCTCGCTCGATGGCGGCCTTCAGATCGGGCCGCTCGTGACCGTGGTCGACATCGCGAAGTTCTCGAAGCTGACGGCGCTGCTCGGTGATTTCTATTTGGATCAGATCGAAAGCGCCGACATCGTCATTGCGAACAAGATCGACCTTGCCTCGGCGGGGCAGCTCGAGGAAGCGACTCGCCAGATCCGCGACCTCAACCCAGAGGCGACGCTCCTTTTCGCCGAGCAATGCGAGGTCACGCCCGAGCAGATCTTCGAGCGGCAGGCGCCCGGCCTTGTCGAGAAGGCCCGCGAAGAACTCCTGCTGGAGGCGCGAGAGAGCGAAGGACATGGGATGCCAAATCACGCCGATGACTCCACGCCCTCGCATCACCCCGGAGATGCGGACGAGTCGAGCCACGGCCACCACCACGACCATGGGGTGCACCATGATCCGCACGAGGACGCGCCAGCCGAGTCCTTTGTCGTGACCGGTACCGGCAAGGCACGCCGCGACGGCGTCGAGCGATTCTTCAAAAGCCTGCCTGTCGATGTTTGGCGCGCCAAGGGCTTCATTCGTCTCGACGGGGTGCCAAGTCTCGTTCAGTACAGTCTGGGACAGCTTGAGATCACGCCGGCTCCAGGCTCAGCGTCGGAAGCGATCGTGTTCATCGGCAAGGCGATGGATCGCGCCGCCATCGAGTCCCATTTTGCGGTGGCGGGCCGCGAATGAAATCCGTCGAACGCGCAATCGCGGAACGCGCCACAACGCCTCGGAGCTCGCACTTCCGGGAAGGGAAGATGCCGCACTCACTCGCTGAGAGGGCTTACGACCTGCTGGTCCGCAAGATCACCCGGCTCGAGGCTGAACCGGGATCGGTGCTGGTCGAGCGCGAGCTGATGGAGGAGTTCGGCATCGGCCGAACGCCGATCCGCGAGGCGACGCAGCGGCTGGCCATCGAACGGCTGGTGAATCACCTGCCCAAGCGCGGCATGTTCGTCTCGGAGATCACGGCGACCAGCGTCCAGCAGATCTACGAGTTCCGCTTGATGATCGACGGCCATGCCGCGTGGTTCGCCGCCACCCGCGCGACGACCCACCAGGTGAACGAGCTCGAGTCGTTGCATATGAGCCTCGTTCGCGCCACCGAGGACGACGATATCGACGAATACGTCGCTTGTGACCGAGCCTTCTACCGGGTGCTCGCCGCTGCGGCGCACAACACGCTGCTGGCCGACTCGATCCCGCGCATCTTCAACCTGCACCTTCGCCTGTGGTTCTTCATTTCGCGTCGGGTCGGCGGCTGGCACGAGATTGCGCAGGCGCACGAGGTGATGACCCACGACGTTGTCGCCGCTCTGCAGTGGCGCGATCCGAAGAAGGCCAAGGAGGCGATGGAAGCCTATGTCACCGGCCGGCTCAGCGACATCAAGAATATTCTCTAGGTGCCGGCCGGCGCGGTCGCCAGCGAGGGCAGCATGATCAAAGTGGACGTCTTCGAACCGCCGCAGGGCTGCGGCGTCGGCAACTGCGGTCCTGATGCGGAGGACGAGCTGGCGACCTTCGACTCCCTGCTCGAGTGGCTGCAGGAGCGCGGCGTTGCGGTCTCGCGCTACAACCTGGGCCTCGAGCCCGAGGTCTTTGCGCGCAACGAGGGAGTGAAGGCCGCATTACAGCAACACGGCCTCGCCAGCTTGCCATTCGTTCTCGTCAATGGGAAGCCGATGAGCCAGGGTCGCTATCCGACGAAGGACGAGCTGGCGGGACAACTCGGGAATTCATTCTGAGATCCTGACCCCCGCGGTCGCGCCAGTGTGAAGACGGTCGCCGGCGGGTCTTCATGCACGGGTGAGAGCCACGATGGCCGCGAGGGCCAGACCGACCGCCGTGACCTTGCGTGGTGTGAGCCGCTCCATGCCCAATCCTACGGAAATCAGCAACGCGACGAGAAAGCTCATGTTGGCGATCGGCACGACGACACTTGCCTGCCCGCGCTCGACCGCGAGCATCAGGAAATTGGCGACGCCGCAAATCAGCGCTCCCGAGACCGCCGCGTACCGGAGCATGGCGCCAGAGATGCGCATGGTCTCACCGCGCCACAACGTGTAGATGAAGCCCATCACGATCCAGACCGGAGCGTTGACGAGTAGCAATACCCTGAGATCGAGGCCGCGCGTGGCGGCCACCTTCGCCAGGATGCCGAAACAGGCGCGCAGAAGTGCCGCGAATACCACGAGACTGAAGAAGACCCGAAGCGTCGTCCTCTCATCCGCGTATTCACGCTTGCGCTCGAACAGAAGGACCACCGCCGCGCTGCCCAGGATCACTCCTAAGAGCTTGGCCGCAGTGAGGGGCTCGTCCAGCATGAACGTAGCCATTACGACGACCGCGATCGTATTCAAGCGGTAGATCGTCGATCCTATGCCGACGTCAATCCGAGTCAGGCTCTCGATCAACAGCGTGTTCGATACCGAGATAAGGAGGCCCGCGATGAGCCCGAAGACCACGGTTTGCGCGTCGAACCGAATCGCGCGACCGTCGGCCGCGAGGATCACTGCCTGAATGATTGTCCACGTGGCACCCATGCAGAGGACGAAGAGTCCCCGTGACCGGTCGGCCTGCGCGTAGCGCCCGAAGACGACATCGGTACAGCCGGCGCACGCCAAGCTCACCAATGCGAAGAGGACTGCGAGGCTCAACTCAAGACCCAGAACCGATCAGCAGGCGGCTGGAGAGGCGAAGGCGCTCGTGGAGATGCGCCAGGGCCGATGAAGTCCAGGACGGCACCTCGTTTCGAGAATGTCCGAACCGGGCGACGTTTCGCCAAGTATCGGTGTACGAGGCGGTGTTCGCCGCCATGTGTCAAATGCATGCCTGCCATGTCTGCGCGAGCGGTTGACGTCGGGCGGCGCCCAAGTAAGGTTGTGCTCCAGCGATGCGGCGGTGAGGCTGCGGCGATAAGAGAGAGATTCATGGGCATGGGCAGGCCTGAAGCAGCACCCGCGCTGACGCATGCGTCCTTGGCGCGCGGAACGCTGCGCGCGGTAAGTGCCTAGCCAGATGGCCCCATCGCTCCCGGAAGTCGAGGCCGTTCCCGTGCGCGTTGTGCGCCGGGCGAGGCCCGTCCAGAAGGGTCGTGCAGTCGATCCCGTGGCGCGTGCCGAGATCGACGTGCTTCTCGGCGCCGCCCCTCGCCGCCAGCAGGACCTCATCGAGCATCTGCACAAAGTCCAGGATCGCTACGGGGCACTCAGTGCTGCCCGCCTCGCCGCGCTCGCTGAGACGATGAAGCTCTCGCAAGCCGAGGTCTTCGAGGTCGCCACCTTCTATCACCACTTCGACGTTGTCATGGAGGGCGAAACCGCACCGCCCTCGACGACGGTACGCGTGTGCCAGACGCTTTCGTGTCAGCTGTCGGGGGCCAGTGGACTGCTCGAGCGCCTGAAGGCGACGCTCGACGACAAGGTCCGCATCGTCGCTGCGCCGTGCCTTGGCCGCTGCGAACAGGCGCCCGCGGTCTGCATCGGCCAGAACGCATTCGGCGATGCCACTGTGGAAGGAGTTGTCGCGGCCGTGGTGGGCAACCTCATCGAGGCCATACCTCCAAGGTCAGTCAACCTGTCGGAGTATCGCGACGGCGGCGGCTATGAGCAGTGGGCGGATTGCATGTCCGGCAAGCGGCGTGTCGAGGACGTCCTGCAGACGATGGAGGACGCGGGACTGCGTGGGCTCGGTGGTGCCGGCTTTCCGGCCGGGCGCAAGTGGCGAATCGTCAAGGCCGAGAGCGGCCCGCGGCACATGGCAGTCAACATCGACGAAGGCGAGCCGGGAACGTTCAAGGATCGGGTGTTTCTGGAGCAGGACCCGCACCGATTTCTCGAAGGCATGCTCGTCGCGGCCTGGGCCGTCGGCATCGATCGGATCTGGATTTATCTTCGCGACGAATATCACGCCTGTCGCCGCATGCTCGAGCGCGAAGTCGCGGCACTGAAGGATTTCGCGCCATGGCCGCTGCCCGAGATTCATCTTCGTCGTGGCGCCGGTGCCTATATCTGCGGCGAAGAGTCGGCGATGATCGAATCGATCGAGGGCAAGCGTGGCATGCCGCGCCTGCGTCCTCCGTATGTCGCCCAGGTCGGACTGTTCGGGCGCCCGACGCTCGAACACAATTTCGAGACCCTGTTCTGGGTACGCGAGATTCTCGACCAAGGCGCGGCCTGGTTCGCGTTCCAGGGCCGCCATGGACGCAAGGGGTTGCGCTCGTTCTCCGTCTCGGGCCGCGTGAAGCTGCCGGGAGTCCACGTCGCACCGGCCGGCATCACGTTGCGCGAGCTCGTCGATGAATATTGCGGCGGCATGCGTCATGGGCACGAGCTCTATGCCTACCTGCCCGGCGGCGCCTCGGGCGGCATCCTGCCGGCGTCGCTGGCCGATATACCGCTCGACTTCGACACCTTGCAGCCGCACGACTGCTTCATCGGCTCGGCGGCCGTCATCGTGCTCTCGCAGCACGACAGGGCCCGCGACGCGGCCCTGAACCTGATGCGATTCTTCGAGGACGAGTCCTGCGGTCAATGCACGCCATGCCGGGTGGGGACCGCCAAGGCGGGGCATCTGATGACCGAAAGCGTCTGGGACCAGCCGTTGCTGCAGGAGCTGTCGCGGGCGATGGCCGACGCCTCGATCTGCGGCCTCGGCCAAGCCGCTCCGAATCCGATTCGCTGTGTCATTCGGCATTTCGCCCATGAGATCAGCTGACGCAACGATCCTGGAGGCCGTCAAGGCCTCGGGCCGGACGATCGCCGCACCTGCATCGACACGGGCCACGTCGACAGCCGCGTACACCGTATTCATCCGCGACCTGGAGGTCGAGACCCGGATCGGGGCATTCAGACACGAGAGGGTGCGATCGACCGTGCTGATGATGGATCTCGACATCGAGGTCGCATGCCACGCGGGCACATCCGACCGTCTGCGCGACACGGTCGATTACGGGGCCGTCATCGCCGAGATCCGGGAGGCCATGGCCGGCAAGCGCTATTACCTCCTCGAGAAGGCGTCCGAGTTCATCGCCGCCCTGGTGCTGGAGAAGTTCGGTGCGCTGCGGGTCCGGGTCAGCGTCGCCAAGATCGGCATCATCGACGGTGTCGGTCGGGTCGGCGTGATGCTCGAGCGCTGCGGCGAAGGCTTGGAGGCCGCGTCGAGCGCCGCCTCGTCGGAAGAATATCGCCAGCCTCGCGTCGGCTCACCGGTGCGGCTCCGAAATCCGTGAATATGCCGAGCGCGATGTCGCGCCCAGCCGTGACTCCCGCCCCGGTCGAGCATGCCGGACGCATCGAGTTCAGCTTGAATGGCGAATCCGTCTCGGCCATGCGGGGCGAGACCCTGATCGAGGTCGCCGATCGCCTGGGCGTCGAGATACCGCGCCTTTGCTACAAGGAAGGCTTGCGGCCGGACGGCAACTGCCGCGCCTGCGTGGTCGAGATCGCCGGCGAACGCGTGCTGGCGCCTTCGTGTTGTCGCACTGCGACCGCGGGCATGGAGGTGTCGACCCGCTCGGAGCGCGCGTTGCATTCGCAAAGGATCATCCTCGAGCTGCTGCAGAGCGATGCGCCCGCCGCCGACCTGAAGCCCCACGGCAATGAGTTGCGCTACTGGAGCGATCGGCTCGGGGTCGGCGCTCCTCGGTTCGAGCCACGCCGTCAGCCTCCGCCGGACACCTCGCATCCGGCGATGACGGTCAACCTCGATGCCTGCATCCAGTGCACACGGTGTGTTCGGGCCTGTCGCGAGGCGCAGGTCAACGACGTGATCGGCTACGCCTGGCGCGGTTCCGCAGCGAAGATCGTCTTCGACTTCGACGATCCGATGGGCAAGTCGACGTGCGTGGCTTGCGGCGAGTGCGTCCAGGCTTGTCCGACCGGCGCGCTGGCGCCGACCAAGGCTGCCTACGAGATCGAGGCTGACAAGACGGTCGATTCCGTCTGCCCTTTCTGCGGCGTCGGCTGTCAGCTCACCTACCACGTGAAGGACAGAACGCTCGTTCGCGTCGAAGGTCGCGACGGGCCGGCGAACCATGAACGCCTCTGCGTGAAGGGCCGCTTCGGCTTCGACTACGCCAACCATCCGCAACGCCTCACGCAGCCCCTCATACGCAAGCCCGGCGCTGCCAAGCGGGGCGATTTCACGGTCGATCCGACCCATTGGAGCGACGTATTTCGCGAAGCCACCTGGGAGGAGGCGCTCGACTTTGCCGCCGCTGGTCTGGCGCGAATTCGAGACGCCTCCGGCGGCGCGGCGCTTGCCGGCTTCGGCAGCGCCAAGGGCTCCAACGAGGAGGCCTATCTCTTCCAGAAGCTGGTCCGAACAGGCTTCGGCTCGAACAACGTCGACCACTGCACGCGCCTGTGTCACGCCTCGTCGGTCGCGGCGCTGCTCGAAGGCATCGGCTCGGGCGCCGTGTCGAACCCGGTCTCAGACGTAGCGAAGGCGGACTTCATCTTCGTCATCGGCGCGAATCCCACATCCAATCATCCGGTCGCGGCGACCTGGATCAAGAATGCCACCAAGGGCGGAGCGAAGTTGGTCGTCGCCGACCCACGCCGCACCGACCTGAGCCGCCATGCCTGGCGGGTCCTGCAGTTCAAGCCCGACATGGACGTGGCGCTTCTCAACGCCATGATCCACACGATCGTCGAGGAGGACCTCGTCGATCCCGATTTCATCCGTAGCCGCACGACCGGCTTCCAGGCGTTGAAGGAGAACGCGGAGGAGTTCAGCCCCGAAAGGATGGCTCCTCTGTGCGGCATCCCGGCGTCGACGATCCGGGAGGTGGCCCGGGCCTATGCCACGGCCGACGCGTCGATGATCCTGTGGGGCATGGGCATATCGCAGCACGTGCACGGCACCGACAACGCCCGCTGCCTGATCGCGCTCGCCCTGATGACCGGCCAGATCGGCCGTCCCGGAACCGGGCTGCATCCGCTGCGTGGCCAGAACAACGTCCAGGGCGCATCGGATGCCGGCCTCATCCCGATGATGTACCCCGACTATCAACGCGTCGACAACCCGCAGGCCAACGCGCGATTCGAAAAGTACTGGGGCCGCAAGCTCGACATGAGACCGGGCCTGACCGTCGTCGAGATCATCGACGCGGCCTGTGACGGACGGATTCGAGGCATGTACGTCATGGGCGAGAACCCGGCGATGTCGGATCCGGACGCCCACCACGCCCGCGCTGGGCTTGCGCGGCTCGAGCATCTCGTCGTGCAGGACATCTTCCTCACCGAGACGGCCTATCTAGCCGACGTCGTGTTGCCCGCCTCGGCGTGGCCCGAGAAGACCGGGACGGTGACCAACACCGACCGGATGGTGCAGATGGGCCGGCGGTCCCTCGACCTTCCGGGATCGGCGCGGCAGGACCTCTGGATCACGCAGGAGATCGGCATGCGCCTCGGGCTCGATTGGCGCTACGTGGGGCCCGACAGCGGCGTCGCGCAGGTCTACGAGGAGATGCGCGGCGCCATGAACTCCATCGCCGGAATTTCCTGGGAACGCCTCGAGTCCGCATCGAGCGTCACCTATCCCTGCCTCAGCGAAGACGACCCCGGCCAGCCGGTCGTCTTCAAGGATGCGTTCCCGACGGCGGACGGCAGGGCGCTGTTCGTTGCCGCCGGGCTGGTCGCCGGCGACGAGCAGCCCGACGCGGAGTTTCCGTTCGTTCTCATCACCGGTCGTCAGCTCGAGCACTGGCACACCGGCTCCATGACGCGGCGCTCGAGCGTTCTCGATGCGCTCGAGCCGCATGCGGTGGTCTCGCTGCACCCGCACGATCTCGAGCAGATCGGCGCAAGGCCCGGCGACGTCCTCACGGTGGCTTCGCGGCGCGGCGAGATCGTGCTGGCGGCGCGTGCGGACGAAGGCACGTCGCGCGGCAGCATCTTTGTTCCGTTCGCCTTCTACGAGGCGGCCGCGAATCTCCTCACCAATGCGGCGCTCGACCCCGTCGGGAAGATCGCCGAGGTGAAGTACTGCGCCGTGAAGGTCACGAAGGGCGGCGAGCTTGGTGCCCTCATGAGTTTCGGTGGTGGCCGCGCAGAGCTTGCGTTTGGCTGACGACCCAAAGTTTCTACCCGAGGCCCCAGATGGAATCAGACATTCAAATCGCACAGAAGGCGAAGTTGAAACCGATAGGAGAGATTGCGGCAAAGCTCGGCATCCCCGACGAAGCCCTCGAGCTCTACGGTCGCAGCAAGGCGAAGATCTCGCTCGACTACATCGATTCGCTCAAGAGCAGGGCGGATGGGAAGCTGATCCTTGTGACGGCCATCAGTCCGACCCCTGCCGGCGAAGGCAAGACGACCACGACGGTCGGCCTGGGTGACGCGCTCAACCACATCGGCAAGAAGGCCGTCGTGTGCCTGCGCGAGCCCTCGCTCGGCCCGGTCTTCGGCATGAAGGGAGGTGCGGCAGGCGGCGGCTACGCCCAGGTGGTTCCGATGGAGGACATCAATCTCCATTTCACCGGGGACTTCAATGCCATCGCGCTGGCGAACAACCTACTCGCCGCGATGATCGACAACCATATCCACCACGGCAACGAGCTGGGTTTCGACCTGCGCCGAATCGCCTGGAAACGGGTCGTGGACATGAACGATCGCGCGCTTCGGGACATCACGGTTTCGCTCGGCGGCCCGGCAAACGGCTATCCGCGCCAAGACGGCTTCGACATCGTCGTTGCGTCGGAAGTCATGGCGATCTTCTGCCTCGCCACATCGGTCAAGGATCTCAGGACGCGGCTCGGAAACATCGTCTGCGGCTATACGGCAGCGCAAAAGCCCATCCTGGCGCGTGACCTGAAGACGCACGGCGCCATGGCCGCGCTGCTGAAAGGAGCGCTCGCTCCGAACCTGGTCCAGACGCTCGAGCACACCCCTGCGTTCATCCACGGCGGCCCGTTTGCCAACATCGCGCACGGCTGCAACTCCGTGCTGGCCACGCAGACGGCGCTCAAGCTGGCCGACTACGTGGTGACGGAGGCCGGATTCGGCGCCGACCTGGGTGCGGAGAAGTTCGTCGACATCAAGTGTCGCAAGGCCGGCCTCAAGCCGTCGGCCGTCGTGCTCGTTGCCACCATTCGCGCGCTGAAGTACCACGGCGGCGTCGACGTCAAGGCACTCGCCACGCCCAACCTCGCCGCACTCGACAAGGGTATCGCCAACATCGAGCGGCACGTCAACAACATCCGAAACCACTATGGGCTAGGTTGCGTCGTGGCCATCAACCACCGCACCGAGGACAGCGACGCGGAAGTGAAGCTCCTGATGGACAAGCTGGCCCATCACGGCGCGAAGGTGATCCTGGCGCGGCACTGGGCCGAGGGGGGCAGGGGCGCTGTGGACGTTGCGCGTGAGGTCGTTTCCATGTGCGAGCAGCCTACGGACTTCAAGTTCGTCTACGACGAGAACGAGTCGCTCTGGGACAAGATGAAGGCGATCGCCGTGAAGATCTACGGTGCCTCGGAAATCGCTGCCGACACGAAGGTCCGCGCGCGGATCAAGAGCCTTCAGGAATCGGGGTATGGCCACTACCCTATCTGCGTCGCCAAGACCCAGTACTCGTTCTCGACCGACCCGCAGCTGCGTGGCGCACCCTCGGGCCACATCGTGGCGATCCGCGAAGTTCGCCTCGCGGCGGGCGCCGAGTTCGTCGTCATGATCTGCGGCGACATCATGACCATGCCTGGCCTGCCGAAGGTGCCTTCGGCCTGTTCCATTGACATCGACGACGACGGGAAGATCGTCGGTCTGTTCTAGCGAGGGCGGTTTCGGCGGGCGTGAACCCAGTGACCGTGACCATGCTCCTGCAGAATACGATGGCTGCAGCGGGGCCGTCGGGCGTATCCCGTTGCGGCCGAAAGCCCCGCCTTCAGTGATCTGGAACGCACGATTGCATGAACTCCCACATCCGGTTCGTCGGCTCCGGAGACGCCTTCGGTAGCGGCGGCCGGTTTCAGACCTGCATCCTCGGCGACATCGGCGGTCGCCGATTCCTGCTTGACTGCGGCGCCTCGTCACTAATTGCCCTCAAGGCGCAGGCAATCGATCCCAACAGCGTCGAGGCGATCCTGCTGACGCACTTGCATGGCGACCATTGCGCCGGCGTGCCGTTCCTGCTCATGGACGCGATGCTGGGGAGCAAGAGGCGCACGCCGCTCATCGTCGTCGGCCCGGAAGGAACGGCCGCCAGCATGGAGCACTTGCGCGAGGTTCTTTTCCCGGGCAGCAGCGGCATGCTGCCCAAGTTTCCCTATGAGTATCGCGAAATCAGGATTGGCGTGAGGACGGACATCGGCGGCCTGGTGGTGACGTCCTATGCGGCCTCGCACACTCCAGAGACCCATCCGACGATGCTGCGAGTCGAGTGCGCGGGCAAGACGGTGACCTATACCGGCGACACGGAGTGGACCGATGCCATCGTCGAGGCAGCCGATGGCGCCGATGTCCTGGTGTCGGAGTGCTGCTTCTACGACAAAGCGGTCCGCACGCACATGAACTACCTTTCCTTCAAGGCGCAGCGCTCCCGGATCAATGCGCGATCAGTCGTCCTGACGCATATGGCGCCCAACATGCTGGAGCATGTCTCCGAGATCGAGGAACGCTGCGCCTTCGACGGCATGATCGTGGAGCTCTAGCAGGCCGTTTCTGCCCTCTTGTCCCAACCACCTGCTGCGGCATCCGTGAATTTGCCGATGCTGAGATGCGAATCCCGCATGGCTGAAGGACGAGGCCGAGGCCCTTGCCCTTGCGGCCCCAAGTTCGATCTGCTCAAATCCAGGTCGTTGGTGCCCGTGAAGGTGTCCTTGCCTCCACAGTTAAACGGGAAGCAGAAGGCAAGCGTCCTTTGACGCGAACCGAAACTGCGCTGCCCCCGCAACGGTACGACGTGCGGTGCTGCTTGTAGGCGGCATCAGCTCGGGTGCACATGCCACTGGAGGCGTCGTCCTCCGGGAAGGTCGTCCGAGTCCGCGTCAGCCCGGATACCGGCCAGCAAGCGGAGACGGCTTCGGCCGCCTCCTTTCGCTGGCGCCCACGGGGAAGCGGGTCGCCGGTAGCTTGTTCGGGTCCCTTCATGTTTGCTTTTCGATGCGTTTCAAGACGCGTGCCCCAGGCAGGCCGCTGCATGTGCCTGCTGGCCTTGTTCCCTCTGACGGCACTGGCCCAGAGTCAGCTCGACCCCGTTGTCGTAACCGGCAGTCGCGAAGCCCGTCTGCTTAGTCAGACCACAGGTGACGTCGTCGTCATCGATTCCGAGACGATCCGCAACAGTACGGCGGACTCGGTCGAGGATCTGCTGCGACGCCATGCTGGGCTGCAGCTCGCTCGCAACGGAGGTCCGGGGCAGAACAGCGGGTTCTTCATCCGCGGCGCAAGCACCAATGGAACGCTCGTGCTGCTCGACGGGGTCCGAATCGGCTCGGCGACCCTCGGTCAAGCCGAGTTCGAGGCGCTGAACCTGGCCCAGATCGACCACATTGAGGTCCTGCGCGGCCCGGCATCGAGCCTGTACGGCGCCGACGGCGTCGGCGGCGTCGTGCAGATCTTCACGCGCCGCGGCGATGGGGCGCCGCGGTTCGTCGTCGGGGCCGCCATCGGCGAATACACGTCGCGAAAAGGCGATCTTGGGGTGAGCGGTGCGCAAGGCCCAGTCGACTACGCCGTCTCGTTGGTCCGCGAGTCGAGCCGCGGCGTCTCGGCGCTGCGCCAGGACGATGGCTTCGGCGACTTCAATCCGGACCGCGATGGCTACGCGCGCAATTCAGCCAACCTCAAGCTCGGCTACGCGCCGGCGCCGGGGCATCGCATCGGCTTGAATTTCGTCGACACCTATCTGAACTCGCAATTCGATTCGGCCGAATTCAATCCACCGGATTTCACGCCGGACCCATCGCCCGACTTCCGCAATCGCCTGAAGACGCGTGTGGCCTCGGTCGACTACCGAGGCACGATCACTTCGGCGTGGACGACGACCTTGCAGTTGGCCCGCAGCGTCGACGACCTGAACAGCGGCGGCAACACGACCACGCGCTTTATCACGAACCGCGACCAGTCGACGTGGCAGAACGCCGTCAAGATCGCGCCAGCCCAGGACGTCGTCGTGGCGTACGAGCATCTTTCCGAAAGCGTCCGAGGCGACTCCTTCGCAAGCCGACTCAGCCGGAACAACAATGCCGGCGTCCTGGGCTACTCGGGACAGTTCGGCCCGCACAACCTGCAGGTGGACGTCCGTCGCGACGACAACTCGGTCTACGGCGACAACACGACCGGACGGGCCGGCTACGCCTTCGACATCGTGAGCGGGTTGAAGGTCCGCGCCTTGGCGGGCACCACCTTCCGGGCACCGACATTCAACGACCTCTTCTTCCCCGGATTCGGGGTCCCGACGGTGCAGCCTGAGCATGGTCGCAGCATCGAGGCCGGACTCGTCTGGCAGAGCGGCGACAGTACCGCTTCGCTAACGATCTATCGCAACGAGGTGCGCAACCTCATCAATTTCCAGCCCGATCGGACTTTTTGTCCGCCGGATCCGGCCTACGATTTCGGCTGCGCGAGCAACGTTGGTCGTGCACGCTTGCTAGGGGCAACGCTGGCCGGCTCGCGACGATTCGGATCGCTCAGCGTAAGCGGCACGGTGGACCTGCTCGATGCCAAGGATGCGGACACGGGTCGACGCCTGCCGCGTCGCGCGACGCAGCAGGAAACCCTGCTTGCGGACTACGACGTGGGTGCCTGGAGCCTCGGAGGGTCCCTGCTCTTCGTCGGTTCGCGGCCCGACGGCGGCGTCGTCCTCGGGGGCTATGGGGTTGTCGATCTGCATGCCGCCTGGCGCTTCCAGCCTCATTGGCGCCTGGAAGGCAAACTGCTGAACGCGCTCGATCACCGCATCGAGCCGGTCCACGACTACCAGGGCCTGGGTCGCCAGGCCTGGATCGGGGTCCACTTCGACAGTGCCGGCCTTTGATGCACCTCTGCTTCGCGTTCCGCCCGATCGCCCGAACATGAGCGCAAAGGCCGTGATGGTGCTCGGGACCACGAGTGGCGCTGGCAAGAGCTGGCTGGCGACAGCGCTGTGCCGCTGGTATGCGCGGCAGGGTCTGAAGGTGGCCCCCTTCAAGGCTCAGAACATGAGCAACAACGCGCGCGTCGTTCCCGGGCTTGGAGGTCGGATCGGCGAAATGGGTAGCGCACAGTACTTCCAGGCCCTCGCGGCGCGCAGCGTTCCCGAGGTGCGCATGAACCCGGTGCTGCTCAAGCCCGAGAGCGACACGGCGAGCCAGGTTGTCGTTCTGGGAGAGGTTCGCGAGGACCTCGCGCGTGTGCCGTGGCGCGAGCGCAGCGAAATGCTGTGGCCGCACGCGCGCGACGCGCTCCAATCTCTGATGGCGCATCACGACCTGGTCATCATCGAAGGCGCGGGCTCGCCGGCGGAGATCAACCTGCATGCGAGCGACTACGTCAATATGCGGACCGCTCTGGAAGCCGAAGCCGCCTGCCTTCTGGTCACCGATATCGATCGGGGTGGCGCCTTCGCCCATCTCTACGGCACCTACCAGCTGCTCACGGCTCACGAGCGGGCTCTCCTGCGCGGCTTCGTTCTCAACCGCTTTCGTGGCGACGCCAGCTTGTTGGCCCCCGGGCCCGAGCGGCTGCAGGAGCTGACTGGCATCGCGACCCTGGCCGTCTTGCCGATGTGGCGCGGGCACGGCCTGCCCGAGGAAGACGGCGTCTTCGACGACGCCAGCGGAAGGTCCAGCCAGGGTCGACGCATCGCGATCGTTGCCTATCCGCGCATCAGCAACCTCGACGAGTTTCAGCCATTGCGTCAAGCCGAGGGCGTCCACCTGAGCTGGGCGCGACAGCCGGCCGATCTCGAATCGGCCGACTTGATCATCCTGCCCGGATCCAAGAACACGTGTGGCGATCTCGGCTGGCTTCGCGAGCAGCGGCTCGATGACGCCATCGCCCGGCATGTGGAAGCGGGCCGGCCGGTCCTGGGGATATGCGGCGGACTGCAGATGCTCGGCGAGAGCCTGAGCGACCCGCACGGCGTCGACGGCAACGCCACAGGCCTCGGCATTCTGCCATTGATCACCGTCTTCGACCGCGAAAAGCTTCTGCGCTCGACCGAGGCATGCGTTGCATCCACGAGCGCCGCCTGGTCCGCACTTGCCGGTATGCGAGTCGACGGGTACGAGATACGACACGGTCGCACCTTCGGCTCCGGGGCGGACGGGGAACTCGATGTGGCGCTTCGCAACGACAAGGGCGAGCCGATCGGCTGGCAGAAGGGGCAGGTACTGGGTGTATCCCTCCACGGCATCTTCGAATCACGGGNGGTGCTGCGGGCCCTGTTCGGCGCGAGCGCTCGGACGTTGGACAGCGTCTTCGACGGCCTCGCCGATTTTGTCGACGCTCACTTTGCAGCGGGCGCATTGGCCCGTCTGATCGAGGAGTAGACATGAAAGTCGTCTCGCCGCGAGGGCCTCAACGAATCGCCTGTCTGTCCACCGAAGCGACCGAAGTGCTCTATCGCCTGGGCGCGGACGATCGTGTCGTCGGCATTTCCGGATACACCGTTCATCCGCCCCGGGCACGCCGTGAGAAGCCGAAGATCAGCGGCTTTTCCACCGGCCACATCGATCGCATCCTCGCCGTACAACCGGATCTGGTGATCGGCTTTTCGGACTTGCAGTTTCCCCTGCTTCGGGAATGCCAGGCTGCCGGTCGCCCGGTGCTGTGGTTCGACCAGCGAAGTCTTGCCGGCATCGCAGACATGGTGCTCTCGCTGGGGCGCCTCGTCCACGCGACGACGGCCGCTCGCGTCCTTGTTGCGCATCTCAAGTCAGTGCAGGACGCGGTAGCCGCGGCGGCGCAGCGCTTGCCCTGGCGGCCGAAGGTCTACTTCGAGAAATGGGACGAACCGATGATCTGCGGCATCGGCTGGGTCAGCGAGATGATCGCTCTCGCGGGTGGCACCGATGTGTTCGCGGAGCGGGCGAAGGCGTCCGGCGCTCGCGAGCGCATCGTGAACAGCGATGAGGTACGGCTCGCCGAGCCCGATCTCATCATCGGCTCGTGGTGCGGTAAGCGATTCGTTCCCGAGCGGGTGCGGGCCGGACCGGGCTGGCACGACCTTCGCGCGAATCTCGTGGAAATCAAGTCGGCCGACATTCTTTCGCCCGGCGCGGCGGCGATCGAGCGCGGACTTCCGCGCGTTCTGGCGGCCATCGCCGAACGGACCGATGTTCCCTACGCGTCGCTGGGCTTGCCGGCCGAATGGATGGCCCCCGTCGACCTGAAGCGAGTGTCCGAATCGCCTGACTGACAGGGCGAAGGCAGCGAGGCGGGAGCGACCACCGGCGGGCGCGATTCGCGCAGGAACATCAGGATCGCGACGGCGAGAAATCCGAGGGTCGCCGACACCCAGAGGGCATTCGCTCCCCATCGGTCGAGACAAAGGCCGAACAGCCACGGCGCCGACGCCTGCGCGATGCGCGCGGGCACGGTCAGGACACCTTGTCTTTCGCCGTAGCCTTGCGATCCGAACAGGACGAGCGGAAGCGTCCCCTTGGCGATCGTCAGGATGCCGTTGCCTGCTCCGTGGAGGATGGCGAAGACGAGCGCCGCCGGCGGGCCGGCGAGAACGAGCAGCGTCGCCCCCACGGGCTGCATGAGCGCTCCCAGTCGAGCCGACCTGAGCGGGTGGAAACGGCGCAGGAAGCCCAACTCCAACAGTCGCCCAGCCACTTGCGAGGGTCCGATCAGGGCGCCGATGCCGACCGCGGCGCCGAGCGTCAATCCGCTGAAAACCAGCAGCCGCGGCAGGTGCGCGGCCATCGCCGTGCTGATGAACCACGTGATCGCATAGAAGACTGAAAGAAGGACCACGGTGCGAGCCGCCGCGGCCGGGGCAGGCAGGGCGACGACCTCGGAGGCAGCGGCGATACTCGGGCGCGACCCGCTCGGCGCCTCGGCCTTCGGCAGCGACCCGTTCAACGGCAGGCCGATGACCATGTGCAACGCCGCCCAGGCGAAACAGGCGCCGCGCCAGCCCACCTGTGTCTCCAGCCACGCCGAGAGCGGCCAACCGACCGTGCTCGCGAGACCACCGACCAGAGCGATTCCCGTGATGACGTTGCGCGAGTCCTGGCCATAGATCCGCACCAGCGCCGCGAAGGCCGCTTCGTACAGGCCGCTCGCCATCCCGATGCCGAGGACGGCCCAGGCGGCGAACAACCAGGCGGCATTTCGAGCGAACCCCAGCATGACGAGGCCGAGGGCGAACACGACGTTCGATCCGACCAGCACGGGACGGCCACCATGCCGGTCGATGGCGCGACCGACACGAGGTCCCGCGAGCGCGGAGACCACGAGCGCGACGGAGAAGGCGCCGAACACCGTGGCAACCGAAACGCGCAGATCGCGGGCCATCGGGACCGCGAGGACGGCCAGCAAGTAGTAGGACGCTGCCCAGGCCAGGCATTGCGCGAAGCCGAGCGTCGTGACGATCCGGGCTCGACCGGCGATGGCCATGAACGCTAGATCGCGTTCTGGTTGACGCGCTTGGACAGTTCGGCCGCGGTTTCCTTCCGCTCGCTGTAGCGGTCGACGAGGTACGGGCTGACGTCTCGAGTGAGCAACGTGAACTTGAAGAGCTCCTCCATCACGTCGACGACCCGGTCGTAAAAGGCCGAAGGCTTCATTCGGCCCTCTTCCGTGAATTCCAGGAAGGCCTTCGCGACCGAGGATTGATTCGGGATCGTGATCATCCGCATCCACCGCCCCAGGACGCGCAGCTGGTTGACCGCGTTGAAGGACTGTGATCCGCCGGAGACCTGCATGACGGCGAGGGTCTTGCCCTGGGTCGGACGCACTGCGCCCAGCGACAGCGGAATCCAGTCGATCTGTGCCTTCATGATGCCGCTCATGGCGCCGTGACGCTCAGGCGAGCACCACACCATTCCCTCCGACCAGCCCGCGAGCTTGCGCAACTCCTGGACCTTGGGATGCGTCTCCGGAGCCCCGTCCGGAAGCGGCAAGCCCGCAGGATCGAAGACGCGAACCTCACCACCCATGGCCTCGAGCAAGCGTGCAGCTTCGAAGGTCAGCAGACGACTGTAGGAGCGCTCGCGCACGGACCCGTAGAGCATGAGAAAGCGCGGTCGGTGCTGCGACGGCTCGCGCACTGCAAACCTCTCCTGGGTGGGAACCTCGAAGAGCTCCGTGTCGAGCGCGGGAAAGGTCGGCGGTGACTCAAACACCGTACGCTTCCTTGATCTCGGTGACCGGCATGCTCAGCTTTCGGAAATGGAAAGGAGGGCGTTCTGCAATTCGGCGTCGCTCATCGATTCCAGTGGCAGCTGCGCCAGCTGAAGCATCCGGTAGCCGATCGCCTGGCGCGTCAGCTCGAAAGCTTGTCGCTTCGCGGCTTGGTCGCCCGGCGCCTGGGACGGGTCGGGGTAGCTCCAGTGCACCTTGACCGGACTGCCGGGCCAGTATGGACACGGCTCGGCCGCGGCGCTGTCGCAGACGGTGATCACGACACGCATCTGCGGCGCTCCGTCTGCGGTGAATTCATCCCAATTCTTGCTTCGCAGGCCGTCGACATCGATGTTCGCCGCGGCAAGCGACTCGATGGCGACAGGGTTGACGCGACCGCTCGGGGTACTGCCGGCGCTATGGGCTTCGACGTCCCGCCCGAGCTTTCTTGCCCAGTGACGCAGCATCGCTTCGGCGAGGATGCTGCGTGCCGAATTGTGCGTGCACAGGATCAGGACGCTCGTCGTCATGTGTTCAGTCGCGATCGATGCCCGGTTTTGCTCAGCAGCCGCAAGAGGCATCGGCTTCGACCGGCCGAAGCTCGTCCCGGCAACAGTTCGACGTCAGGTAGCCGAGCAGTTGATTCATGTGCTCGAAGGACGCCCGGTAGATCAAGTGGCGGCCGTCGCGCTCCTGCGTGACGAGGCCGGCATGCATGAGGTCCTTCAGATGAAAAGACAACATTGCGGCCGGAACCTCGAGTGCTTCGGCGATGGCACCGGGCGTCAGGCCGATCTTGCCCGCGACGACGAGGAGACGGAAGACGCGAAGGCGCAGGGATTGCGCCAGCGCGGCCAGCGCTCGGACGACTTCAGCCTCATTCATACTATGACTATAATTGAATTATAGAATCGGCGTTGACCACCCCGTCCCCTTAGTTGCGAAGGCGGGCCTTGACCTTCGTCAAGGTGGGCACTGGGCGACGTGCCAGCATGAAAAGCTCAAAAAGGACCAGATCATGAGCAAACTCGAAGTGTTTGAACCCGCGATGTGCTGCCCGACTGGTGTTTGCGGCGTCAGTGTGGACTCGGACTTGGTGCAGTTCAATGCCGACCTGCAATGGTTGATGGAGCATGGCGTCGAGGTTGTTCGTCATGGCTTGGGACACGACCCCGCGGCGTTCGCTGCCAATTCGGACGTTGTCAAGGAAATGCAGGCCGGAATGGACCGTCTGCCCATCGCCACTGTCGATGGCCGCATCGTCTCCACCGGGGTATACCCGTCTCGCGCGCAGCTGATGCAAAAGTTGGGCGGCAAGCTTCCAAGCGCGGAGAAGCCTCGTATCAAGATCGCCGAGTGTGGTTGCAAGCCCGGGGAGTGCTAGGTCGGCACCATCCATCATGGGCCTGCCCAGCGCAACGACTCGTCACCTCTTCTTTACCGGCAAGGGAGGCGTCGGTAAGACTAGTCTCGCATGTGCCACCGCCATGCGTTTGGCAGAAGCGGGCGCGAAGGTCCTTCTGGTCAGTACCGACCCGGCGTCGAACCTGGACGAGGTGCTTGAGACACCGCTCTCCGGCCGGCCGAGCCCCGTCCCTGGTGTTACCAATCTGTATGCGTTGAACATCGACCCGGAGGTGGCTGCTGCGAGCTACCGGGAGCGAATGGTCGGGCCCTATCGGGGTATCTTGCCAGATGCAGCTATCCGCAGCATGGAAGAGCAGTTTTCCGGCGGTTGCACGGTTGAGATCGCTGCATTCGACGCGTTCGCCGAATTGTTGGGGGGCGAGAGTGATGCTCGGGAGTTCGCCCACGTCGTCTTCGACACGGCGCCAACCGGACACACCTTGCGGCTCCTCACCTTGCCTTCAGCATGGAGCGAGTTTCTGTCGACGAGCACAACCGGCGGCTCGTGCCTCGGACCCTTGGCTGGCCTGGAGAAGAACAGACAACTCTATGCAGCAGCCGTTACGGAGCTGGCCGATGCCCGCCGAACCACGGTGGTCCTGGTCGCGCGGCCCGAGGCATCCGCCTTCCGCGAGGCGGAGCGAACCCGGTCCGAGCTCGCTCGTCTGGGAGTGAGCAACCAAGTCCTGGCCGTCAACGGTGTCTTTGCTGCAATGGGCTCAACGGATCCGGTGGCCCTTGCCATGGCGGCACGGCACGCCGCGTCCATCGACGCGATGCCTGCCGCGCTTGCCGCGCTTGCGCGGAGCCAGACTGGCTTCATTCCTCGAGGCCTGGTCGGTCTGCATGCCTTGCGAGCCCTGTTGCATCCCGAGGTCTCATCCTCATCGCCCGACGCATCGGCTATTGCCGTCACGCTGCCGCAGGGTCTCCTGCCGCTCATCGATGACATAGAAGAGGCGGGCCACGGGCTGGTCATGACCATGGGCAAAGGAGGCGTCGGAAAGACTTCCGTGGCGGCCGCCGTCGCCCTCGAGCTGGCGGCGCGCGGACATCGGGTCCTGCTCTCCACGACCGACCCCGCGGCCCACGTGTCCTGGGCGTTGCGGGAATCGGTGCCGGGCCTGACGCTGGCGCGCATCGACCCGGAGCTGGAGCTTCAACGATATCGCGAGGAAGTACTGGCGAAAGCCGGCGCGCAGCTCGATGCCGAGGGTCGAGCGATGCTCGAGGAGGACCTGCGGTCGCCCTGCACCGAGGAGATTGCGATCTTCCGAGCGTTTGCGAGGACGGTGGATGAAGGGCGTGATGGATTCGTCGTCCTCGACACGGCGCCGACCGGGCACACCATCCTGTTGATGGATTCGGCGGAGGCCTATCACCGCGAGGTTCTGCGGACGCAGGGCGACATGCCCGAGGCGGTTCGGCAGCTGCTTCCCCGACTGCGCGACCCGGAATACACGCATGTGCTCATCGTGACCCTGGCTGAAGCTACACCGGTGCACGAAGCGGAGCGCCTGCAGGACGACCTGCGACGTGCGGAAATCGAACCCTTTGCCTGGGTCATCAACCAGAGCCTGCTGGCAAGCGGTACGCGAGATCCGATACTTTCCCTTCGAAGTCGCTACGAAGCGCCCTTCATCGACCGCGTCGTCTCACGCTGTTCAAAACGAGTAGCGCTGCTGCCGTGGCAGACCGTACCGCCCGTCGGCGCCACCGAGCTTCGGCACCTTGCACACGGCCAGGGCACTACTGCACCGTAGACGGGATCGTCGCTCGCTCCAGTTCGCGGCGCCTGGTTCTTCTCAAAAGAGCGGCTCGAGTCGCCTGGCGATATCGGCGAGGAACGCCTCATCGTCGGAGTCGAACGCTCCGGGTTCGTCGGAGTCCACATCGATCTGTGCAAGATAGGTCTCTCCGCGGAAAATGGGGACGACGATCTCGGACCTCGTCTCGAGGTTGCAGGCCAGGTAGCGCGGGTCGCTGCAGACATCGGCCACGATCACCGTTGCGTTCGCCTGCACGCTGGCACCGCAGATACCTTCGCCGGCAGGGATTCGAGTGTGTTCGGTGGGGCGACCCTGAAAGCCCTTGAGCACAAGATTGTCTCCCTCTAGGGCATACACGTAGACGCCCGTGTAGCCCCGCAGTCTCTGCAGAATGCGGCACACCTCGGCAAGAGAATACGCGAGCGGATTGGTCGCGCGCAGAGCGCTGTCGATGCGATCGATGGCGAGTCGATGTTCGGCCTTCACGATGCGTTCGAGCGTACCAGAATGATCGCGGGCCGACGATGGCAGCGAGATGTGCACGACCTCGAGAGCTGGACTTGCGCTTGCGCGTATTCCCTAGGCAAACTCGACCGTGTCGAAGATCAGCGTCACCTTCGGGCTCGCGGGACCACATCGCGCGGTCAGAGATGCGCCTTTGCCCTTCGGCAGAGCAAGTCTTCTGCCAAGGGGATTCGCAGGAGCGCCTCTTGATCGGTCAGGGCGGGCTGCGTGCGGCTCGAACGACGTTCTCGAAGAAGTCGTAGATCCCGGTCTCGCTCATGCGTCGCGCATTGGCAAGCTCGCCGGCCTTCGTCGCATAGAGCACCTGGCCGGCGGCGGACAGGACCACCGCCGCAGGGATGCCCTTCTTGATCGGGTCGCCATAGGCGTGCGACAGATCCAGATTGCGGTTGAACCGGCCCACGTCGACCTTGACGACGTTGAATTCGCGCGCCACCAGCTCGGCGTTGCGGCCGCTCTTCAGGGCCTGGTCCAGGGCACGGCAATCCTCGCACCAATTGGCACCGAAGATCACGAGCACCGGGCGCTGGTCGGTGTTGGCGGCACTCAATGCCTGCTGCACCGCCGCCTTCGCATCGGCCGATTCGTCATAGGGCAAGGGAGCGGCGCCCGCGGCTGCCGCCAACAGTCCGAGCAGCAGGAGTCGTCTATGCATGATGCGAACCCCCCAGGGCGGTGGGAGTAGAAGGTGCCGGAAGCTTGCCGCCGATCGGCGTCGGCCGCCGCCGCGTCTGCTGAATACCCCTCGCTTCAGAAGGCATAGCTCAGGCCGGCGGAGGCGGTCCATCGAGGCGCCAGCTGGTAACCCGTCAGGTGGCTGTACACGGGCAACTGGACGAAGGCGAAGGCCTGCAGGTTGTCCATGATGGATACGGTCATGCCCGGGCTGAGGTACGCCACCGTGCCGGCGCTGTCGGGGTTGTCCGCGAGAGCGCCCTGGTCACGACCTTTGCGGAAGATATTGACCTGGAGTTGCGGCACGAAGCCGGGATGGGCCTGGTAGCGGATTCCGAAGCTCACAGTGGTCGTGTTGCCGGGGCGGAAGTCCTGACCCGGCTGGTCGAGCCGGTGCGCAACCGCGGCCTGAAACTGGCCGTTGACGAAGCCATTGACGTTGTCGCTGACCGCCCGGTGGTAGAAGGCGCCGAGGATGACATCGGTGCTCCCGTTGCCAGGTTGAAGGCTCGTGTCGACCAGGTTTCCCGGCGATGGATTTTGCGAGATCGGCCCGGAATTGAATGCCGTCGGGCTGCGCCCGACGACGGACAGGCCATCGGCGCTCGGACCGCCATAGCGCCCCGTCGGCGCCTTCAGGCCGAGCTGGAAGCCGAGGTTCTTGTCGGGCAGCAGTCCCTGGTAGCTCGTGATGAAGCGGATGTCGCCGAGCCCCGTCAACGTCGAACCGCTGATCTGGTCCGATGTGAGGGGATTGGTCGCCGGGCCGTAGGTCGAGTGGCCGCGATCGATGTAGGGAACGAGCAGCCTGAGATTCCAGTCCTCGCTGGGCGAATAGCTCAGGCCCAAAGTCGTGTAGCGGTTGATGGTCTGGCGCTCGACTTCCTGCTCGCCGCCGGCGTCGTTGATCGCGGCCACTTCTGCCGCGGACACTGAACGCGAGCCGATCCGCAGCTGGTTCTGGTTGATGAAATCGTATTGAAGGCTGACGCGCCATCCCGTCTCGGTCGAATAGCCCATCGCAGCGTCCGTCGAGAGGGAGCAGCCGCAGGTGGCGCAGGCGAACGCAGAGACCGGGACGCCTCCGGCGAGCAGGAGCAGCGCGAGGGACGTGTGACGAAATCCGTTTGTAGACATGGGGTGTCCAAGAGAGGTTGACGGCGGATGGCCTCGCGCACAGCGGTCGCGTGCGAGGGCCTTCGGGCAACGGCCGGCAGGGCCGATGCGCCGCGGCAAGCACCCTTGCCGACGGATCGCTCCACCTCGACAACGGTCCTCGCTACAGCCTGGAACTGCCGCCCATCCAGCGCGGGGGGAAGCAGGCCTGGCCAACGGCGTCAGCGCCGCGGGCCTGCCAGCGAACCCTCAGGATCGAAGAGGGGGGCCGCGCGGTACCGCGGTGGACCAGAGCTCGCGTTGCTCGGGCCTGGTACCGGATCGATCGAGCACCGGCCCTGAAGCGCCTCCGGCGGGCGACAGCTCCGGTACGACGACGGCCACGATCGCGAACGGCGACGAGGCCACTGCGCAGAGCGCGCAGCAGTCCAGCACGTTGGAGGAATGGCCGGGGGTGCCCGGATGCCCGGACCGATGGCCTTCGCCATCCGCAGCCATGTGCGAGTGCGACGCCATCTCCGGACAGTCCGCATGCATGGCATGCATCGACCCCGAGTCCACGGAACCCGCCCCGAGAGCACGAGAGATCGTAGGGCCGATCGCCAGGCCGCACATGGCGACGAGGGCCAGCCACACGAACGTCTTCAGGCGGTAACGAAACGAAGCCACGAGGCACTGTAGCAAACGGAGCGCAATCCGGCGAGGTGCACTTCGGTTCTGAACCTTCCGGGCCCGCTCCTCGTATTCACTTCGGCCTGAACACGATCTCCTTCATTCGTGCGAGCTTGGGTGTGACGATCGGCACCGTCAGCATCGTGCTCGCGACAGCCATCAGCAGCAGCGCCGTGAACGCTTCGACCAGGAGCACGTTGTGGCGCAGCCAGTCCATCTGCTTCTGCTCGAAACACTGCGAATCGGGCGCCGGGTGTCGTCCAGGATTCGTACGGGCAGCTGCACGTGCGCGGCGACCATTCGAACGACCAGTACCGCATCAACGGCGACGTCATCCCCGAGTCCGCGTGATGCCGGTCTTCTTCCTTAGCACCGGGCTGCGCACGAACTGGCAGGTCGGCGGCGCGGCGGTCTTCATTGCCGCGGCCGTGCTGCTGCTCGCATCGGTCAGCGGCAAGCTGATCGGCACGAGTCTCGCAGGCAAGATCCTGAAGTGGTCGGCGATGCTGCGCGGAGACGACTTCGCCCGGACGCAGGAGCTGGTCTTCGAGTACGCGCCCAGGCCACCGTTCGCTTCCGGAACACCCGAGCTGGCGGGCGAGCGTTTGACCTGCCCAAGTCTTGAAGCGCCGCCGAGCTGCTCTGGATGCGGCCAACGGGGCCGCCAGCCAAGCGCGGAAAGCATGGACAACATAACGTCAACGGCGTTCCCGATAGCGGCTGCTGGCGAAAGGCCGCACTTGGCGACCGTGCCTGTCTTCTTGCGGCAGCACCTATTGGGGGTACGACCACATATATTCCCATGTCACCAGTGCATCGGAAGGACGATCTATTCTTCCTTGCGTTTGTACGGCTCGATGGCGTCGATCTGCATCGAGTAGCTGCTGCGGCCCATGGGGGAATCCGAGGTTGCCGCCTTCAATCGCCC
>JGI24140J50213_10000170_pt1 | contig 30479 bp, 17 predicted proteins | sample BarGraIncu00222A_FD_50213 | JGI IMG/M metagenome (IMG submission 50213)
GCGCACCTGCTGGGCGGCGCCGCGATCGGCGCCGACGCGACCCAGGGTGTGATCGACCGCGACCTGCGCGTCTTCGGCTACCGGAACCTGCTGGTGTGCGACGGCGCCGCGATGCCCGCCAACCCCGGCGTCAACCCGTCGCTGACGATCACCGCGCTGGCCGAGCACGCGATGGCCCGGATCGCCCCGGCCCGCAGCGCCCACCCACGAGACACACCGATCGGAGTTCCCGCATGAATGCCATCCTGAATGCAGTACTCGGCGCCGACGCCGACGAGATCGCGCGCATGCGCGCGCTGTTCGACCGGCAGCGCAAGGCGTTCGAGGCCGCCCCGTATCCCGACCTGGCTGCGCGCAAGGCCAAGCTTCGTCGCTTGATCGCCGCGCTGCGCAAGCACCAGGAGGCCATCGTCGTAGCGGTGAACGCCGACTTCGGCGTCCGTGCCGGCGCCGAGACCAAGCTGGTCGAGGTGATGGGCCCGATCCTCGAGGCGCGGCACGCCCTGTCGCACCTGCGCCGATGGATGAAGCCGCGCCGGCGCAGCACCGAGTTCCTGTTCCTGACCAACAGCGCCTGGGTTGAAGTCCAGCCCAAGGGCGTCGTCGGCATCATCGGCACCTGGAACTTCCCGCTGTACCTGACGCTCGGGCCGTTGATCACGGCGCTGGCCGCCGGCAACCGGGCGATGATCAAGAGTTCGGAGTTCGCGCCCCGCTCGGCCGCGTTGCTGCGTTCCATGCTGGCCGAATGCTTCGGCGAGGACGAAGCGGCGGTGTGCGCCGGTGCCGTCGAGTCCGCGCAGGCCTTTAACGCGCTGCCGTTCGACCACCTGGTCTTCACCGGCTCGCCGCGCGTCGGCCGCGAGGTGATGCGCGCCGCGGCGGAAAACCTGACACCCGTGACGCTGGAACTCGGCGGCAAGTCGCCGGCCATCGTCGGGCCCGACGCCGACCTGCGCGACGCCGCCCTGCGCATCGCCCACGGCAACGTCTTCAACGCCGGGCAGATCTGCGTCGCGCCCGACTACGCGCTCGTGCCGCGCGGCAGGTCCGCCGAGTTCGCGGGCGCGGTGCGCGATGCCTTCGCCCGGCTCTGCCCGAGCGTCGGAGGCAACGCCGAGTACACCAGCATCATCACCGAGCGCCACGCCGCGCGGCTGCGCGCCATGCTCGAAGACGCGCAGGCCAAGGGCGCGACCCTGGTTCGCTGCGGCAGCGACTCCGGTGCCGGCCGGCAGATGCCGCTGACCGTCGTCACCAACGTCGACGACAGCATGCAGCTGATGCAGGAAGAGATCTTCGGGCCGGTCCTGCCCGTGCTCGAGTACGAGCGCCTCGACGACGCGCTGGCGGTGGTGCGTCGCGGCGAGCGGCCGCTCTCGCTGTACGCCTTCGGCCTCAGCCGCGCCGATCAGGACCGGGTGCTGAAGGAAACGCATGCCGGCGGCGTCACGTTCAACGACTGGGGCTGGCACGTGTTCCAGCACGACCTGCCTTTCGGCGGCATCGGCAACTCGGGCATGGGCGGCTACCACGGCGAAGAGGGTTTCCGCGAGCTGTCGCACGGCAAGTCGGTGTTCAGGCGGCACCGCTGGTTCCCGATCGGGCTGTTCTATCCACCCTACGGGAACATCGTGCAGCGGCTTTCGATGCGTTTCTATCTCGGCAAGAGTTGACTACCATCTGCACCTGCGTCGAACACGGGGCGTTGTTCTTCCTCCCGCTAAGGACTACTGACCTGCCCCTGGTAATTCGGGCCAACCATTCCTGGAAGACGGCTCGGTTGGGGAGAGGGTGATGCTGCTGCTTGAACTCCTGCGGCGTCAAGTAGTTCAAGCTGCTGTGGGGTCGAACGGCGTTGAAGTGAAGGCGCCAGGTTTCGATGACGACCTTGGTTTCGGCACGCGATCGGAACCACTCGTCGCTCAGGCACTCGTCGCGCAGCTTGCCATTGAAGCTCTCGTCGTTGGCGTTCTGCCAGGGCTTGCCCTTCGATCAAGGCCGTGCCGATGCCGGCATGGGGGAGCCACTCGAGGACCGCCACGCTGACGAACTCCGGACCGTTGTCCGAGCGCAGGAACAGCGGAGCGGGTTGAGTCGATCCTCGCCTCGTTTTGCATAGGACCCACGTAGGGTCCTCGAACAACATTGCTGTTGGCAGCCGATCGTAGGCGTCCGCTTCTGGCCAAGACCGGTGCGCCGGGGCTGCGTCTGTGACGGCAGTTGACCAGCGAGACTGACCGGTAGAAGCAGCCGGGGCTGCGTCTGTGACGGCAGTTGACCAGCGAGACTGACCGGTAGAAGCGAGGCGGTCACTCACGGGTTTGCGGCCGAACGCCGCGTGGACTGCTCTCCATGTCATATTCATGGTGGTCCTAGCAANAGNGGTCAACGGAATGGACAGGGTCCGAGCGCTCCTCCTGACGGATGTCGTGGACAGCACCCAGTTGTCCGAATGCCTCGGCGATCGGGGGATGGCGGACCTATGGGCGCGACACGACCGAGTCGCCCGCGACTTGCTGCAGCTCTGGCGAGGCCATGAGATCGACAAGACAGATGGGATCAGGCTTCTGTTCGAATCCGCTAGCGACGCTGCAAACTACGCACTTGCCTATCACGCGGCTCTCGCCGAACTTCCTGTCCCTTTGACGGCCCGGGTTGGTCTGCATGTCGGCAAGATTGCTTTGCGGCGGAACAGCGACGAGGACGTTGCCCGCGGAGCCAAGTCCCTGGAAGTGAACGGGATCGCACTCCCGACTGCTGCCCGCGTCATGTCGCTCGCTTCGAGCGGACAGACGTTGATGACCTCGGGAGCGCGAAGCGAGCTTGACGACACCCACGGACCGATCCGGTCGCATGGGCACTGGTTGATGAAGGGCCTCTCAGAGCCGATCGAAGTCTTCGAGTTGAGCGTGGCCGACCGTGCTTGTCCCGCGCCGCTCGACGGCGACAAGGCGTACCGGGTGATTCGGGCAAACGAAGGGTGGCGGCCAGCCAGAGAAATTCCGAACAATCTTCCCGACCCAGTCACCAGCTTTATCGGGCGCGAGCGCGAACTGCTCGCGTTGAAACGGCTACTCGGCGAACATCGACTCCTGACCGTGTCCGGCCCCGGAGGATGCGGCAAAACACGACTTTGTCTGCAGCTTGCAGGCGAGTCGTTGCCTCAATTCCCGGAAGGCGTGTGGCTGGTGGAACTCGCGCCAGTGACGGATCGGCGAGGTGTCGCCCAAGCGATAGCCGACGTACTCGGACTGAAGGAGGAACCTGGCAAGACCATCGGCGAGACGCTTACGGCTCACCTCAGGAGCAGGCGGACCCTGCTCCTACTCGACAACTGCGAGCATCTCCTGGACGGCTGTGCACAGTTGGCGGCTGGCCTCCTACGCCACGCTCCAGACCTGAAGATCGTTGCAAGCAGCCGCGAAGGACTCGGCATCGACGGCGAGCAAACCTACCGGGTCCCCTCGCTGTCGCTACCCGACTCGAGTCACGTCATTACACCGATCTCCATCGCGCCGTTCGAGGCGGTGCGATTGTTCGCTAGCCGAACTCTGCTTTGCCGCCCTGACTTCGAAATCACCGATCAGAACGCCGCAGCCGTAGCCTCCGTTTGCCGGAGGCTAGACGGGATTCCTCTGGCGATCGAGCTCGCAGCGGCGCGAATGCGCTCCATTTCGGTCGACGAGATCGATCGCAGGATCGACCGCCGGTTCGATCTCCTCACCGGCGGCTCACGAACGGCGTTGCCGCGTCAGCAAACGCTGCGTGCGTTGATCGACTGGAGCTATGAGTTGCTCAGCACATTCGACCGGCTTGCCTTGCAGCGCCTGTCCGTATTTGCCGGAGGCTGGACGCTATCCAACGCAGAAGAGGTCTGCGCTGGCGATGGCATCGATTGCCAAAGCGTGATGGATCTGCTGGCATCGCTCTGCGACAAGAGCCTTATCTTAGTAGAGGAGCACGACGGATATAGCCGCTACTCGTTTCTGGAGACGGTTCGCCAGTACGCTCGAGAAAGACTGTTGAAGGAGGGCAACGCAATTTCGGTACGTGAGCGACATCTAGATTGCTTCCTGTCTCTAGCGGAAGAAGCGGATCTGGATTTGGTGGGTCCGCGCCAGACCATTTGGTTGCAGCGCTTGGAGAGCGAGCACGAGAACCTTGGTGCCGCGCTCGCCTGGAGCTTGATCTCTGAACGAGGATCTGGTGCGGATCTGCGACTCTGCGGGGCGCTACTACGGTTCTGGCTCATACGGGGTCACGTCGCGGAAGGCCGAGAATGGTGTGAGCGAGCCTTGGCGAGGTGCCGACCGCAGAACCGAACACCGGAGCGTGGCAGCGCACTGCACGCGGCCGGCGTACTTGCTGAAATGCAGGCCGACTATTCCATCGCGAGTGCGCACCATGAGGAAGCGCTCGCGATCCGCCGCTCTCTGGAAGACCAAATCGGGGTTGCGCTTTCGCTCGGAAACCTCGGTGTCTTGTCGAGCGCTCAAGGCGATCACAAAGCGGCACAGGTGCTGCTTCGAGAGGCTTTGGCCATCGCCCGTGATCGTCAGGATCAGGAGGCGATCGTGTTTTGTCTGCTAAACCTAGGCAGAGCTTCGAACGCGCTCGGCAACGGCGACGGCGCGCAGGTGATGTTTACCGAGAGCCTTGCCATCGCTCGACGACTGGCCGACCGTAGACTAGTTGCGCAATCGTTGACGAACTTGGCCATCGTCTCTGTGGGCAAGAGAGATCTTGCGTCAGCCCGGACCTTGCAAGAACAAAGCCTTGCGATCACTCGGGAACTCGACGACAAGATCGGCATTGCAACCAATCAGCAGTACCTCGCAAGCCTTGCCTTCGAAACCGAGGACTATGCAGTGGCCGAAGGCCACTATCGCGAGAGTCTTACGCGGTTTGCAGAGCTGGGTGCCAGACGGGCTATCGCGTTGTCCCTGAGAGGACTGGCAGGCGTGATCGCCAGTCTCGGCCATCCAATCTCCGCAGCTCGAATGTGGGGCGCAGCACAGCGACTGGGAGAAGAGACCGGACCCGTTCTTAGATTGGATGAAGGGGCAGTAGCCACTGCACGCGCAGCACTGTGCGACGACGTCGCCTTTGACCTTGCTTGGCTGGACGGTCGTGCGTTGGCTCTTGGGCGCGTTGTGGAACTCGCTACCGAAGGTGCGATCTGCAAACTTTGAAGCAAATCCCGCGTAGCTCAACCCTGAACCCTGACTCACAACACTCGCAAGGATGAAAGCGGACGGTTCTGGGCGTCGGCTTCTGGGCCGAGCCCGGGTACTCGCGGAGGTCGGCTATACGGCAGTCCGCTGTTCTTAGTCGCGTGGTTGGCTGTTCGCCGCTCTGCCCAAACGCCTTCGTCCCTGCGGGTGTCAGACTATTCAGTCCTGGAACGTTGCAGCGCATCCCATGCGACCAGGATGCCGCGGTTGGTGGGCACATTGCTGAGGAAGGCATCTTTGTCCGTTGCCTCGAGCTGCTCTGCACGGGCCTGCAGTGACGAATGCGCTACTAGGAGGAACTCTTCCGCTCGTCCATCGCCCACCGCAGCCAGTACTTCGTGACAGGTCAGCATGATGCGCAGTGGGTCCGTACCGGCCTTTCCTGAGCTCCATCCAAATTCCAGTTGCTCAACGATGTTTGTGACGTACTTCTTCGCCTCTAGCCGCTCGCCGCTCGCCAAGCAAAGCCTCGCCAGACCGGCTTGCATTTCGATTGCCGCAAGAGGGCGGCTCAATCCCTGATGGGCTGCCGCAGAGCGCTCATAGCAGGACTTGGCCTCGATCGATTTACCCAGTGCGGCATTCACATCGCCCCGAAGCATCTCATACGCCGCTACGAACTCAAGCCCTTCATTTGCCGGATCGGCTGCGATGGCTTCGTCGAGCCATGTGGCAGCCTCTTTCGGCTCGCCGCGCAAATAGGCTGCCATCGCCAAACACACCGAGGCGTGAGCCACGCCTTCCGGCCAATTGGATACCCGGAAGGCATTCAATGCAGAATGCAACTGTTCTGTCGCTCTGTCGTAGTGGCCAATCGACAAGTCGACTTGGGCCAATGAGCAGAGCAACTCGTTGGAGAATACAAGGGCCTTGTTGGCCTGGGCGATATCCACCGCCCCCCTGAGATGCTGGCGTGCCTCGCCATACAAACCGCGTGCGTCTGCCAAGCGCGCGAGTTGCGTTAGCGCCGACGCCTCACCGGATCCGTTGCCGACCGAGCGCGCCAGCGCAAGGCCCTGCTCGATCTGCTCTTGCGCCGCGTCGAGTTGGCCGGCATCCGCCAACTTGCGACCCCACTGATTGCGCGCTCGAATAGCTGCCGCCGTACTGCCAGAGATTTCTGCATACGCTAGGGCCTTCCTAGCGGCAAGCTCAGTGGTCATAAGATCACCGAGGCTGGCTTCGTATGTCGTCCGAAAACTTGCCGCAAGGGCCCGTCGCTCATCGTCGTCTAGCGTTTCAGCCAGGCTCTCCATTTCAGCGATATATTGCTCATGCTCGTCTTCAACGCGCTTGTTGAAGATGGCCACGACAACAAGCTTGCGCAACACATCGAATCGCTCCGGGCAAACAGGCATCAGCGCCAAAGCACGATTGAAATACGCAAGCGCGACCTCGATCGCGTAAGAGCTCGCGGCAACCCCCGCTGCCTTGCAAAGGTACAGCACGGCGTTGTCTGTATCCTCTCCTTTCTCGAAATGATCCGCGATCGAGCCGATGTACTCATTCACGCGCTCACCGCTGCGTGCAACCAGCCACTCTGCTGTCAGTCGGTGCCACTTGCGCTTGTCGCGCTTGAGCACGCTCTCATAGGTCACCTTGTGCAGCAGGTGGTGCTTAAAGACGAACTCCCGCGCGCACTCAAACAAACTCGTGTCCCGTCTCCGCGCTAGATCGCGCTGCACCAGGTTTTCGAGCAGCTGGGGTGCGACCGGCGTCGTAACCTGCAACGCCTCATCCCAGAAGACGTGCCCAATCACACTGGCGTGCCGCAGCGCGATCAGTTCCTGCGGCGGCAATGCGTCGAGACGGGCCTGAAGCACACCCGCCAGTGTCGACGGCACGCGCACTTGAAGCAGCCTGTCGCCCATGACGCGCCAGCGGTCCCCTTCGGCGACGATGACCTGGTCGTCGAGCAGCATGCCGATCAGCTCTTCGACGAAGTACGGATTGCCTTCCGCGCTACCGGTGATTAGGTCGCGCAGCGCCGCCGGCACAGTGCTGAGGCGGGCCAGCAGCGCCTCGGCCAAATCACGGCTGCTCCGCCGCGACAGCGGAGTCAGGTCGATGCGCAGTTGATCATCTCGTCCACTGCTCCACCAAGGCCGCCGCTCGAAGAGCTCGGGCCGAGTCAGGCAGAGTACCAACATCGGAACGTCCTGGCAGGAACGCGCGACATAGCTGATGAAGTCCAGCGATCCTTCGTCGGCCCAATGCAGGTCGTCAAGCAGCAGTACGACCGGTGCTCCACTGTCCTTGTTCAGCAAGCGGAAGTGTTGGGCCATCACGTGAAACGCGCGGTCACGGCTCTGCCGACCGTCGCCCTCGGCGCTGACTACGTCCGTACCGGTGCCGTAGTCGAGCCCGATCAAACGCCCAACCAACGTAGCCTGCTCGGTGCAGTTCTCGCCGAATCGCAAGGCGAAGCCCTGCCGCAGTTTCGTCTGCGCGAGCGCTTGGCTATCGCTATCGAGGATTTCAAATTGCCAGGACAGCAGATCGCGCAGCAGACCATATGGAACGCTGCTGCTGTATGGCTGAGGCCGGCCATGCAAACGCACGGATGCAGGATGGCCGAGTTCGAGCCAGTGCTCGAACTCGACCATCAGCCGACTCTTACCCAGACCCGGATCGCCCGACACCGTAACCAGGTTGAGGCGGTGCTCGTCGTGCGCTGTCTCATAGGCTTCCGTCAACTTTGCCAGTTCGGCCTCTCGCCCAACCATTGGCGTAGCGACGCCTTCGATGCCACGGCCCACCGACGCTAAGGTTCGCGCCCGCGCAGCTTTGACGAGGTGGCTCCGCATCGGCTCCGCAAAGCCCTTGACAGGGATCGGCGGCTCCTCGATGAGGTCGAACTTGCCGCGCACGTGGCGCTGTGTCTCGTGACTGATGCGCACGCCGCCGATCGGTGCGGTCTGCTCCATGCGGGCTGCGATGTTGACGGCGATCCCGCGGATGATGCTTGTGTCGTCGATTCCGCCGCCGAGCAGCACGGAACCCGTGTGGATGCCGACGCGGACGTCGAAGTCGCCGCCACTAAAGGTCGCTCGGACTTCAGCACCGATCTGCTGCGCTCCCTGGACAATGTCGAGACCGCACCGGACGGCTCTCTCGGGGTCGTCTTCGCGGGACTCGGCAGCGCCGAACACGGCGAGTAGGCTGTCGCCAGCGTATTGGAGTACTCGGCCCTGGTGCCTCTTGACGATGGCGGTGAGTCGCTTCAGCGCGCCGTCGATGATCCTATGGATATCTTCGGGGTCCAGCTGGCGGCTAAGCGCTGTCGATCCGACCACGTCCATGAAGAGCACGGTGACCTGCCTGAGCGATTGCTCGTTCTCCTGGAGGCCGGCGAGCCGCTCGCGCATGGGCGCCAGCGCGGCGTCGGTCACGGCGTCGCCGACGATGCTGCGCTGCTCCTCTAAGGCGGCGATCGCGGCTTCGAGTCGATAGCGGTCGTTCACGTCAAGCTTCTGAAACTGCGAAGCTTACTCAGGCTTCTAACATCGAAGTGGGGTAGCCGCAAATCTGTCTTGTAGGGCGCGGACAGACGGCGCCCCTCTCGGGTGAATGTGGAATTGTTTGCGTGACCGCAGGTTCTGTCTCTCGAACGCGGCCGGACCATGACGGTCAGGGTTCGCGCCGTGCTGGTGCGCGAGGGCCTGATCGCCGCGCGTCGAGCAGCGCCCGCATTGCGATCGTCGCGCCCCCGGAACGCCACGGACAGTCAATCCGTTGCATTCGAGAGACCCAGCCGACGCGCCAGGCCTTCCGCCCGACCTGTTAAGTCACCCGAGCGTCGACCGGTCTACGCGGTCGGTATGCCGCGCCTCAGCCACTTCTCTGCCGCCTGCCGAGGCTCCGCGGTCCATGGGGCACACTGTACATCCATCCAGTACTGCGATGTCAACCTCCTACTGCTGCCGCCTCTGCAAATCCACCACTTACCGTCGAGTGCGGGCACAGGCGGACGACGGGACAGCGCTCTACCGCTGCTCGGGCTGCGCTGTGGTCTTCAGCAACCCTCAGGCGTGGCGAGACGCGCCTGCAAAGCTGCCCCCGCTCGAGCCCTCGGCGAGGGCCCTGCTGGCGACTTGGGGGGCCGTGCCACCGATGTACCGGGAGCACGAGCAGTCGCCCGAGGAGCTGCAGCGGAACAACGAGGCGGCGGCGCGGGCCAACAAGAGCAAGAAGCGCCGATGAATGGAGACGTGTTGGGTCGCCGTGAGGGCTAAGCTTCGCCGCCGCTTCGGGAGGACTGGAACATGCACGAATGGTGGGCAGACGACCCAAACGAATGCTTCTGGTTGGAGGTGACGGATCGCAATGACCTTGGAGCAAACCTTCAGGCACCCGAGGCAGACGGAGCGGGCCGCGAGAACTGGCGATACGCATTGTTCAAGTCAGCGCGGGTAGGCGACGTGGTCTTCCACTTTCACAAGCCAGCAGAAGCCATCGTGGCGGTCTCACGGATCGCCGGGCCGTGGTTCCCAAAGCAGGTTCTCTGGGCGGCTCACGGGACCTCTGCACGATCCAAGGGCACTGTCCCTCATGACCGACCAGGCTACGCCATACCGCTCACAGGGTTCTCGACCTTGTCGCAGCCGTTGACCCTGGAGGCGCTGCGTGGTCGCAAGCAGCAGCTCCTGAAATTGGTGGGCGAAGCGGAGAGCCAGTATGGGACGCCGCTGTATTTCCCTTTCGAGCTGAGCGCGCGCTCGGTGCGGCCCTTGCAGGGGTACGCGTTCAAGCTGCCGGCGGCATTCGTCCTCTCGCAGATTGAGCTAGATGTTTCCTCGCCGCCCCTCCTCGGAAGCACGGCTCCCGTCACGCCCGCCGCAAACAAGGGCCGTGCAAGCGGGCAAGGATTTGCCAGGTCGTCTTCTCGTCAAGCTGCGGTCGAGAAGCGCGCGATGGAAGAGGCTTACCGTTACTTCACCAAGATGGGCTTTGACGTGACCGACCTGTCCATGACGCACCCCTATGACCTTCAGGCCGAGCACGGGGATGAAGTGCTACACGTCGAGGTGAAGGGCATCTCCGGAGGTCCAGAAACCATTTTCCTCACTCGCAACGAGGTGGCAATCGCAAGGAAGCACCCGGATCGAAGCGTCCTATACATCCTTCACTCAATCAAAGTGAGGGGAGATGGGATCAACCCGACGGCGTCGGGAGGTCGGCGTCGCTTGTACTGGCCTTGGAAGATCGATGACGGCACGTTGGAGGCGATGCAGTTCCGCTACGCGCCGCCGGCACTTCAGACGAACAAGAAGAGAGGCTAGGCTCGCTGGCACTAGGGTTCATCCCGCTCGTGAGAAGCTTGAATGTTCAAGACCTGGTCACCGACCATATGGAACGACGGACGGCTCATCCCTAGCTCTGTCGCGCTCACCCGCGCGGTGGCATCCGATCGCGAATGCGTTCGGCCATTACGGCGGAAGCTCGCTCGGACGTGGCCCAGCGGGGCCAGGATTGCTGGGGTCGGCGGACAATCTGCCGCGCTCAGCTCTTGAGTGCGGCATTGCAACGCCCTCGATCCGATCAAACCGGCAGTGCAGCTCGCGGCCTTCGCGACATGGCGCTCCGTCCCGGCGACCGGTGGGGGATGTGCGTTGCTCTTGGAATGGCGCGCGTTGGGGAGCATTTATCAGCGTCGCGATGACCGTCCGGTTCGGCTAGCAGGGACTCGATCGCCAATCCGAGTTTGCTCCAGGCCTCGCGTTTCTCGCTCGCATACTCGTGTGTCAGGTAGTGACGCCTCACGCGGCTGCCCGCCAGTACATGGTTCTGGCAACGATCGATCACTTCGGGCGTCACCCCGAGCGCCTGCATCATCGTCGCTGCGCTGCGCCGAAGGTCGTGAGGTGTCCACTCGCCGTTAGCCCCTTTCGAAAGTACAAGGCTGTTGTCGTTGCGGCGGTTGCGCAGATCCTTGCGATCTTTGAACTGATGCTGCCGATCACCAACTTGCTTGCTAATCGACTTCACATCGACATGTTGTGTGCCCCCTTGACCGGGAAAGCACCACCGCGTTAGACCAGTCAGCGCGTGGAGCGTCCGGAACTGGCTGAGTGCGAACGGCGAGAGTGACACCAACTGATCCTGCTTCTTACCCCGCGAGCCCTTGACGTTCTCTTTAGGGATAAACCATGTCGCCGCATCGAGGTTCACATGCCGCCACTCCGACATGAGCAACTCCCCGATCCGGCAGGCCGTGGACAGGCAAATCCAGAGTGCGGCTTGGCTCTCGGCTTGCAGCGGGCGGGGCGCCGTTCGCTTGTCGCGGGCTTCCTCGTAAGCACGCCTTGTGGCTGCAAAGATATCGCGCAACTCACGAATCTCGTTTGCGTCAAGGACGCGTGTACGGACGTTGGATAGGTCGTAACCCGGCGAGACGACTTTGTCAATCTCGACAAGCTCAGCCGGGTTGCCCTCTTGCAGGAGTCGACGCCAAGGCTGGCGCTTCTCCGCCCACGCGAACATCTGCCTGAGATCGCAGTGCAGGTTCACTGCCATCCGATTGACGCCGCGCCCGACCATGGCCCGCAGCAGCGACCTGATGTCGTGCTCGCTCACCGATCGAATGGCCTTCGAGCCGATGGCGGGCAGCACATCCTTTTCGAACGATCGGCGAATCTCTGCGTTGCCATCCTTGCGCAGGACGCCGTCTACGAGCCACGCGGCATACATCCTGGAGACGGGGGCATCCTCTGTCCGGCGCTCTGCCTCGGCAGCGATGGCCGCCTTGACCCGAGCGCGCTCCTCGATCCGGTCGGCCTCACGCTTCGCATTCGGGTCGAGGCCACGCTTCAGGCCGTCGCGAGCCTGGTTACGCGCGCAGCGAATCGATTCGAGCGAGGTTGTTGGCCATGTTCCGCAGTAGTGCCACGCCTTCTTTCCGCTGCGCTTGAACGCGTATCGGAAGTGAACGGCGACTGAACCCTCGCTCGTGCAGCGCACAACGCCGACGAGCCCGTCACCGTCGCGCGGAGAGTCTCCGTTCCAGGCCTGAGCAATCGCTTTCAACTCGGCGACGGTCCACTTGTGAGCGCGCCCGGACCTTGGGTACCTTGTCATCTCGACCGCCTCCAGGGGTCCACTGAGGGGTCCACCGGAGACGGGCTCATGCGGAATCTCTCAGGAACTTACGAGACGAAGAATACGCACTAAGGTCTTGATAAACAAGGAGAAACAGCGTCCCATGCGATCCCAATACGTCTCTGCGGAATTAGCTACCAACCAAGGGGTCGTGGGTTCGAATCCTGCCAGCCGCGCCGTTCATTTCGACGGGTCTGGGGCAAGAGCACCAGGTCCGTCTTCCTTTGCGCGCAGTTGTTGCGAGTTCCCGATCCGCCTGATTCCGGCGTCTCTTCGTCGGCGCCAGCACGCCGACCCGACATCCCACCTCGAGCTGCCGAACGCACGACTGGCAGCGAAGTCGACCGTGTGGCTGCGAGTGTTCCGCATCGGCACCGGTCGGTGCAGATCGTCGCGCCCGTCGCAGTCGGTGTCGGGCAATGCTCGCCCGTCCATCGCGTCTGCGATGGCGGCGTCGGCTTCGGCAATGGCCATGTCCCGCTTCGTGTACCAGCGCGGTTGTTGCAGCTCTCGGTGTTTGCCCGCGGTCCTTCCGAGCATCGGATGCAGACCGCCGATTCACCCGGGTCTTTGCACTAATATCCGCGGCGCCATGGCTCGCATTCCTTGCCTCGTTCGGGTGACGACCCGGACCCTGTGCTTCGTGCCCTGCCTGGCATCGGCACAGGTCGCGGCCGACGCTCCGGCCCGGCTGGCGCCGGTCGTGGTCACGGCCACTCGCACCGAGGCTTCCCCATTCGAAGTGCCGGCGTCGATCGATGTGATCGGCGGCGACGCCATTCGCGACGGCCGCCTGCAGGTCAATATTTCCGAGAGCCTCGGTGGCGTTCCGGGGCTGCTCGCCCGCGACCGCCAGAACTATGCCCAGGACGTGCAGATCTCGGTGCGCGGATTCGGCGCGCGCTCGACCTTCGGCGTCCGCGGCGTGCGCCTGTACGTCGACGGAATTCCTGCCACGCTGCCCGACGGCCAGGGCCAGATCACCAATGTGGATCTCGGCTCGGCCGAGCGCATCGAGGTCCTGCGCGGGCCGTTCTCGGCGCTTTATGGCAATTCATCGGGCGGCGTGATCCAGGTCTTCACCGAAGAAGGCAGCGGCCCGCCGACCGTCACCACCAGCGTGGCCGGCGGCAGCTATGGAACCTACCGCGTCGGCGTGAAGGCGAGCGGCTCGAACGGAGCGTTCGGCTACCTGGTGAGCGGGAGCGATTTCTCGACCGACGGCTACCGCGATCACAGCGCCGCGGAACGCCGGATCGGCAACATGAAGCTGACCTGGAGGCCAGACGACTCGAGCAAGTTGACGCTGGTGGTCAACAGCGTGGCACTGCCAAAGGCGCAGGACGCGCTCGGCCTGTCGCGGGCCCAGTTCGACGCGAATCCGCGCGGAGTCGATCCGTCGGCGCTGAAGTTCGACACGCGCAAGGCGATCGACCAGACGCAGTTCGGGGTCGTCTACGAGCGCCGCATCGACGACGTGAACTCGATCCGCGCAATCCTCTACGACGGGCATCGCAATACCGAGCAATTCCAGGCCATTGCGGTGGCCACGCAGGCCAATCCGCTGAACCCGGGCGGCGTGATCGTGCTCGGCCGCGACTACAGCGGGGCCGACCTGCGCTGGACGGCCAGGACCCGGCTGAACGAGCGGCCGTTCACGCTCGTCGCCGGGCTGGCCTACGACGCGCTGGACGAGCACCGGCGCGGCTACCAGAACTTCGTCGGCACGACGCTCGGCGTGCAGGGAGCGCTGCGGCGCGACGAGAACAACGACGTCCGCAACTTCGACCAGTACCTGCAGGCCTCGTGGCGGTTCGCCGAGCGCTGGACGCTGGACGCGGGGCTGCGTCACAGCAGCGTCCGATTCGTATCGACCGACCACTACATCGTCGGTGTCAACCCCGACGACAGCGGCGCGGTCGCATACGGCGCGAACCTGCCGGCGGTCGGCCTGATGTACGCGGTCGACGAGAGCGTGCACCTGTATGCGACCGCCGGGCGCGGCTTCGAGACGCCGACGCTGAACGAGCTGGCCTACCGGCCCAACGGGCTGACGGGACTCAACCTCGGCCTGCAGGCTGCGACCAGCGACAGCGTCGAGGCCGGCATCAAGACGCGCAGCGCCGCCTGGGGCGATGCGAGCCTGGCGCTGTTCAAGACCGGCACGCAGCACGAGATCGTCACGCAGACCAATGTCGGCGGCCGCGCCACCTACCAGAACGCCGGCGCCACGAGACGCCAGGGGCTGGAAGCGGCTTGGTCGCGCGAGTTGCGCGAGAACTTGCGCGCGCAGCTCGCGTATACGTGGCTCGACGCGCGCTACCACGATTCGTTCAAGACCTGCACGGTCACGCCCTGCGCCGCGCCGAACCTGACGATCTCGGCCGGCAGCTCCATTCCCGGTCTTGCGCGCTCGGCACTTTACGGCATGCTCGCCTGGGCGCCACCGCAGGGCTGGCGTGGCGCGATCGAGGGCCGCGCGCTCAGCCGCGTATGGGTCAACGATGCCAATACCGATGCGGCCTCGGGCTTTGTGACGGCCAGCGCGAATCTGGGCTACCTGGCGCACGTCGGCGCCTGGATTCTGACCGGCTTCGGCCGGGTCGACAACGTGTTCGGGCGCAAGTACGCGGGCTCGGTGATCGTCAACGAAGGCAACTCGCGCTTCTTCGAGCCCGCTCCCGGGCGCAACTGGACGATCGGCCTGTCCGGTACGGCGAGTTTCTGAGCGGCGCAGCTGTGACGGCCTTGCGCTACGGGCGGGTCTCGGTGCTGCTGCACTGGTTCATCGGCGTCGCGCTGCTGGGCCAGATCGCATTCGGATTCCTGGTCGACGAGATCGCACCGCGCAATACGCCGGCGCGAGCCGGCGTCATCAACCTGCACAAGTCGCTCGGCGTCGCGCTCGGCCTGCTCGTCGTCGCGCGCCTCGCATGGCGCGTGCGGAACCGGCCGCCGCCGTGGCCCGAGTCGATGCCTGCATGGCAGCGCCGCGCCGCGCATGCGGGCCATCGCGCTCTCTACGCGTGCATGATCCTTATGCCGCTGGCAGGCTACGTCGCATCGAATTTCAGCAAGCACGGTCTGCGCCTGTTCGGCTTCGCGGTCCCGCCCTGGGGCCCCGATCTCCCGCAGGTGTACGCGGCGCTCCAGGGCGTGCACGTGGCGACCGCCTTCGTGTTCACGGCGCTGATCTCGGGCCACGTGCTCATGGCACTGAAGCACCTGCTGGTCGACCGCGACGCGGTCTTCGCACGGATGTGGCCCGGGGCGCCAAGCCGACCGTCCTCCGCTCCAACAACCCAGGCATCTTCATGACATCCAGATTCGCCACGTTCGCTCTCGCCTTGACGCTGACAGGCACCGCATGGGCGGCGCCTTTCGCCTATGTGCCGAACGAGGGCTCCGGGACCCTCAGCGTGATCGACACCGCGAACGACCGGGTCGTCGCGGAGATCCCGGCAGGCAAGAAGCCGCGTGGCACGGTTGTCAGCAACGACGGCAAGTGGGCCTACGTCAGCGACCAGCCGAACAACCAACTGACGGTGATCGACCTCGGCGCGCGCGCACTCGCCGGCACCGTGGCGCTCGGCGAGTCACCCGAGGGCGTCGGCATCTCGCCGGACGGGCGCTGGGTCGCAGCGGCGGTGGAGGAATCCAACGACATCGTCTTCGTCGACACGGCGACGAACAAGAAGGCGTTCGTCGTGCAGGTGCGCGGCAAGAACCCCGAACACGCCATCTTCGCGCCCGACGGCAAACACGTCTTCGTCAGCGCCGAAGAGGGCGAGGCGGTCGACGTGATCGACGTCGCGTTGCGCACCGAGGTGGCGCAGATCCCGGTCGGCGCGCGACCGCGCGGCATCGGCTTCTCGCCCGACGGCACGCGCGCCTACGTCGCCGCCGAGAACGCCAGCGTGGTCTACGTGATCGACGCGATCGCCTTCAAGGTCGTTACCAGCATCAAGGCCGGCCTGCGCAGCAACGGCATCGCCGTGCACCCGGGCGGCAAGCAGATCTACGTGTCGAACGGAGGCGAAGCGAGCGTCTCGGTGATCGACGTCGCCAGCAATACGATCACGGCCACGATTGCGGTCGGCCAGCGGCCCTGGAACATGGCGCTGACTCCCGACGGCAGGAAGCTCTATGTCGCCTGCGGTCGCTCGGGCAGCGTCTCGGTAATCGACACCGAGCGCGGCGTGCGCGTCGCCGACATCGCGGTCGGCAAGCTGCCCTGGGGAGTCGCGATCCGCTGAATTGCCGTGCCCTTGCCAGACAGCCGGCAGCGATGCTGAAACACCGGAGGCGAGGCTCGGCGAGAACCGCGCGCTGGCTTGCCGCCGCCGCGGCAGCGCTGCTGGCCGGCGCGAGCCGGGCCGAGAACCCGGCCGAGGTGCTCGAGCTGCCGCAGGTCGGCATCGTCGGAACGACGCCGCTGCCGGGCTCGGGCATCGCGCTGCGCGATCTGCCGGCCAACGTGCAGGTCTACACGAGTCGCGACTTGCGCCGGCAGGGCGCCGCAAGCATCACCGATTTCCTCGGGCAGAACGGCGGCGGCGTCGGCCTGAACGCGGCGCAAGGCAACCCGTACCAGCCCGACGTCATCGTGCGCGGATTCAGTGCCTCGCCGCTGCTCGGTACGCCGCAGGGTGTCTCGGTCTTCTTCGACGGCGTGCGCATCAACGAACCGTTCGGCGACGGCGTCAACTGGGACCTGATTCCGTACTCGGCGATCTCGAGCATCCAGCTGATCCCGGGCTCGAACCCGATGTTCGGACTCAACACGCTCGGCGGCGCCGTCGCCGTCTACACGAAGAGCGGCGCGAGCGAATACCCGGACAAGCCCGGATTCGCGGCCAGCGTCAGCGCCGGCTCCTTCGGCCGGCGCACGCTCGTCGCCGACACGGGTGGCAAGAGCGGCTCCTGGGACTGGTTCGCGACGGCCAACGACACGCTCGACGGTGGCTGGGCGCTGCACAACCAGAGCCGCGTCAGGCAGTTCTTCGCCAAGATCGGCTGGCAGGACGACCGAACCGACCTCGACCTGAGCTTCACTGCTGCGAACAACGGCCTCGAAGGCACCCAGACGCTGCCGGCGAGTTTCGCCGACCCGCGCCAGCCCTACACCTATCCGGACACGAATGCGAACCGGCTCGCCTTCCTCTCCTTGAAGGGTAGCCGTGCCCTGACCGACTCCTGGCTGCTGAGCGGCAACGCCTACCTGCGGCGGTTCCGCAACCGCAACCTGAGCAGCAATGTCAACGACGCGTACGTCGGCCCCGGCAGTGCCGAAGCGACCAACGACGTCTCGTCGATCGATCAGATGGGTCATGGTGCCGGCATTCAGCTCACCGGCACCGACAAGGTCGCCGGCCGCGCCAACAAGCTCGTGCTCGGTCTTGGCCTCGACCTGGGCAGCGCGCGCTTTCGCAGCAGCTCGCAGGACGCGCAATTCACGGCCGATCGCGGCACCATCGGTACCGGCAGCTTCATTCCCGAGACCGATGCCGACTCGGAGACCCGCTACGTCGGCGTCTACGTGTCCGACGCGCTCAGCCTGGACGAGCGCTGGACGGTCACCGCCGCCGGGCGCTTCAACCGCGCCGACATCGACATCGCCGATCGCAGCGGCATCGCTCCTGGGCTCGACGGTCGGCACCGCTACGCGCGCTTCAATCCGGCCCTCGGCCTGACCTTCAACCCGAACGTCGCACTGACGACCTACGCGAGCTACAACGAGGGCATGCGCGCGCCCACCGCGATCGAGCTGACCTGCGCGGACCCGAATGCACCGTGCAAGCTGCCGAACAGCTTCCTCGCCGACCCGGCGCTGAAGATGGTCGTCTCCCGGACGATCGAATTCGGCGCGCGCGGCAAGCTCGGTGACGAGACGAGCTGGAGTGCCGCGCTCTTTCGAACCGACCTGCACGACGACCTGCAGTTCATCAGCAGCACCGGCGTCGCGGTCAACTCGGGCTATTTCCAGAACGTCGGGACGACGCGCCGGCAAGGGCTCGAACTCGGCGCCTCGACGCGGCTCGGTGCAGCACTCGCCTTCAGCGTGCGCTACGACTGGATCGACGCGAGCTATCGCACCGCATTCTCCGAGAACAGCCCGGCCAATTCGAGCGCCGACGCGAACGGCGCGATCCGGGTCTCGCGCGGCGACCGCATTCCCGGCATTGCGCGCCAGTCGCTCAAGCTGCGTGCCGATCTCGCTGCCGGCGAGCAGTGGAGCGTGGGCGCGAACGCTCTCTTCGCGAGCTCGATCCGGGCGCGCGGCGACGAGAACAATCTCGATGTCCACGGCAGCGTTCCCGGGTATTGGCGCCTCGATCTCGACACGCGCTTCCGCTGCTCGCGCCGGCTCGAACTCTTCGGCCGGATCGACAACGCGCTGAACCGCCGCTACGCGAACTTCGCCATCCTCGGCACCAATGTCTTCACCGGGCCGTCGAACAGCTTCGACCCCGCCAATCCGCGCGACGAGCAGTTCCTCGGGCGCGGCGCGCCGCGTGGCTTTTCGGCCGGCCTTCGATACGTGTTCGATTGACGCCACGCGCCCGCGCCGCGCCCGGGCACGCCGGCAAGAAGGGACCTACAGGTTCGCGATGTAGTGCGCCAGGTTCTCGATGTCGTCGTCGCTCAGCGTCGCCGCGACGCTGGTCATGTTGCCCGCGTCGTTTGTCCGGCGCCTGGCCTTGAAGTCCTGCAACTGCTTCTTGACGTACTGCGGGTACTGGCCCGCCACCTTCGGAATTTCGTTCTGGCCGACAAAGCCGCCGAGGTGGCACATCGGGCAGAGCACGGCGTCGGACGTCTTTCGCCCGGCCTCCACCCTCGCACCGTCCGCCTTGAAGGCGATCGGCAGCGGCTTTTGGGCGGCGAAGAAATTGCCCAGCGAGATCATGTCGTCGCGCGAGAGATTGGCGGCCATCGCCGACATGATCGGATCCGTGCGCCGGCCTTCCTTGAAATCCTTGAGTTCGACGTAGATGTAGCGCCACGACTGACCGGCCAGCACGGGGTAGTCGGGATTCTGCGAATTGCCGTTCGGGCCATGGCACGCCATGCACGGCTCGGCCAGCTTGCGCGCGGCCTCGTCACCCTGCGCGGAGACCGGGGAGACGACCAGCAGTGCGGCGAGGAGGCAGACGTCAGCTGGGAACCTGGGCATCATGGTCTTGGGATGGAGACGGCACAAAAAAAGCGGCCACTCCGATGCGCCGGAGTGGCCGCGCGATCGAAAGAGACTGCGGGTCAGGGCATCGCGAAGACGAACACGCTGTTGCCGCGCTTCGCGTCGATCTGGTTGTTGCCTCCAGCCGCGACGGCCACGTACTGCTTGCCGCCGACCATGTACGAGACCGCGGGCGCATTCACGCCCGCGCCGCAGTTGTACTTCCAGAGTTCCTTGCCGGTATGGGCGTCGAACGCCTTGAACCAGCCGTTGGCCTCGCCGTTGAACACGAGATCGCCCGCCGTTGCCAGGACGCCGCCGATCAGCGGCTGCGGTGTCTTGACGCCCCACGCCACCTTGCCCGTGTCGAGGTTCACGGCCACCAGCCGTCCCCACTGCTCTTCGCTCGGGATCGTCTTGAACGCGCCACCCAGCCACAGCTTGCCGCCCGGATACGGCGACGCTTCGACGTGATAGGTCATCGGCTGATGCAGGTTGGCGGCGTAGGCCAGGTGCAGCTTCGGGTTGACCGCCATCGGCGACCATTCCACACCGCCGTTGGCGCCCGGCAGCATGCGCGCGCCGGTCGCCGTCGGCAGCACCCACATGTTCTCCTGCGGAATCATCGCTTCGGAGAACCGGATCAGCTTGCCGGTGTTGCGCTCGTGCACGTAGACATGGCCGGTCTTGCCGCCGTGGATCACGACGTCGACCATCTTGCCGGAGGCGTCCTTCGCTTCGGTCAGGATCGTCGCACTGACAGCGTCCAGGTCCCACACGTCATGCGAGATGTACTGGAAATGCCACTTGTACGTGCCCTTGTCCAGGTCGATCGCGACGATCGAGTCGGTGTACAGGTTGTCGCCCGGCCGGATGGCGCCGTAGAGGTCGGGCGACGGGTTGCCGGCGACGAAGAACACGGTGCGCGTCTTCTTGTCGATCGCGGGCGTCATCCACACGCCGCCGCCGAGGGTCTGGTAGAAGTCGCCGCCCTTGGCGGCGAGCGCCGCCTTCTCCGCGGCGATGTCGCGGTGCATGTCGCGGCCCGTCGCGTCTTTCGCCGCCCACACGCCTTCTTGCCCCTTGTCAGGGATCGTGTAGAAGGTCCACAGCAGCTTGCCGTCGGCGGCGTTGAAGGCCTTGACGAAGCCGCGCACGCCGTATTCGCCTCCGTTCGTTCCGATCAGCACCTTGCCGTCGACGGCGGCNGGCGCCATCGTCTCGGAATAGCCCTTTTCGGGATCGGCGATCTGCGTCTCCCACAGGAGCTTTCCGGTCTTCGCGTCGAGCGCAACGAGTTTGGCGTCGATCGTGCCCATGAACAGCTTGCCGCCTTCGATGGCGACGCCGCGGTTGTTGTTGCCGCAGCAGACCGTCACGATGGGGCCGAGCTTGTGCTTGTAGTGCCAGTATTCCTCGCCGGTGACCGCGTCGATCGCGTACACGTGGTTGAAGGACGTCGTCAGGTACATCACGCCGTCGACGACCAGCGGAGCGGTTTCCATCGATTCCAGCACCGCGGTCTGGAAGACGAACGCGGGCTTGAGCTTGCCGACGTTGGTCGCGTTGATCTGGTCGCCCGGGTAATAGCGGGTCTGCTCGTAGCTGCCGTTCGAATGCAGCCAGTTGTTCGCTTCCTTGGCGCCGTTGTCGAGTGCGGCCTGTGATACGTCCGGACTTTTCGCCATCGGCCGGGCCGTGGTTGTTGCCCCGCCGGAAATTTCTTGCGCAACTGCCGGAGCGGCGGACGCCGAGGCAAATGCAGCGGCGACAATGAAGCCGGTAAATCTCAATGCGTTTCGCATTTGCTGTCTCCCTGGAATTGTTGTCGAAACAGAAGGCCGGCACCGACACCGACTCCGACTCTGGACGAGAGGCCGGGCCTCTGCATGGCGAGTCGTTTATATTCCTTTTGACCCGTCGCCGCAAGGAAGAGGCTGTTGCGCGGCGCGTCAATTCCCCCCTGAGCAAGAAGGATGATCACCGTGCCCCTTCGAAGCGCGTCTTGCATGCTGCTCCTGTGCTGCCTCACCGGCGGGGTCGCTGGCCAGCCGGCGGCGGGCGACGACAACCTGTCGGTCAACGCGCGCTTCCTGGTGGCGGCCCGCAATGCCGACGCGACGGGTCTCGAGCGCGCACTGGCGGAGGGCGCCGACGTCAATTCGCGCAATCGGCTGGGTGAAAGCGCGCTCGTCATCTTGTTGAAGAGCGACAAGGTCGACCTCGCCCAGAAGGTTCTGGCGGCGGGGACGGACGTCAACCTCGCGGCAGTCAACGGAGTCACGCCGCTGATGGCCGCGGCGTTCAATGGCCAGACCGCCATGGCGAAACAGTTGTTGGGCAAGGGCGCCGACGTCGCACGCGTCGACCGACTCGAGAAGAATGCCATGACCTACGCTGCCGGCGCGGGCCACACCGATATCGTGCTCTTGCTCCTGGCCAAGGGTGTCGACCCGAACGCCGTCTACCGTAACGACCTGACGGCGCTGATGTGGGCCGCGGGCTTCGGCAAGATCGACACCGTCAAGGCCTTGCTTGCCGCGGGCGCCAATCCCCGCATGAAGGACAACCGCGGCAAGACCGCTGCCGAAATGGCGCGCGACGAACACTTCGCCGAGACCGCCGCGCTGCTCGACGCCGCGCCGTAACGCCGGCGGCGGGCCGAGGCCGCTTCGTACAGGTCCCGGGATCGTCAGTCCGAGCCGCCTTCGACCGGCAGCGACTCGGCCCGCCAGTGCAGCGTGCCGCCGGCCAGGTTCGCAACCTTCGTCACGCCCGACTTCTGCGGCAGCGCGACCGGCGAAGGACTCGACGTCAGGCGGCATGGCGGCATCCGGGACTGGTCATGACGGGTCGGCCGCCCCGAAGACGACGCAGCGACCGAGATAGGTCGTCGCGAGCCGTGCCCTGACAGAACGAAGAGGAGGGTCGGTGCTCGGGTGCATCACCGCCGCCTCTTCACCGGTGGGCCTGCGCCGCCCCGCGATCCCCGGCGATCCTCCGGCAATGCTCGAAAGCGGCCTCGACCAGCCGCTCGTTCGCTTCCGGAGTGCGAAACCCCGAGTGCGCGGACAGCGTCACGTTCGGCAGCGTCGTCAGCACGTGGCCGGCGGGCAGGGGCTCGATGGCGAAGACGTCGAGACCGGCGTGGGCGAGGTGGCCGCTGCGCAGGGCGTCGACCATCGCCGCCTCGTCGACGAGGGCGCCGCGCGCCGTGTTGACGAGCAGCGCTCCGGGACGCATCGCTGCGATCCGCTCGCGCGAGAGGAAGCCGCGCGTCCCGGCGTCGAGCAGCAGGTGCAGCGAGACCGCGTCGCTCGCTGCAAGCAGGCGTTCGACCGAGACGAATTCGATGCCGGGAAAAGTCTTCGGCGTGCGATTCCAGGCTACGACTCTCATTCCGATGCCGAGCGCGAGGCGGGCGACTTCCGCCGCGACGCCGCCGAAGCCGACGAGGCCGAGCGTCTTGCCCGTGAGCTGCACGCCCTCCGTGCGCAGCCAGCGGCCTTCGCGCATCGCCCGGTCCATGCCGGCGAAGCCGCGCGCCGCGGCCCAGAGCAGGCCGATCGTGCATTCGGCCACGGCCGTGTCGCCGTAGCCCTTGATGATGTGGACCGCGATGCCGAGCCCGGCCAGCGCCTCCGGGTCCATGTAGCTGCGCGCGCCGGTGCCGAGGAAGACGACGTCGCGAAGCGCCGGGCAGCGTTGCGCAATCTCGACCGGAAAGCTCGTGTGATCGATGACGGCGATCTCGGCATCGCCGATGGCCCCAGGCAGGTCGGCCGCAACGCTGTCCGGGTCCCCGAACGACAGCGCGAATCGCGGCTCGGCCAGTGGCCCGATGCGCTCGGCGATCGACCGGAGTTCGGCATTGGCGTCGACGAAGGCAGCGCGCATCGGCGCTCATTCTGCCGCCACGCGGCCCTGCCCCGGGACGCCCGGCGGCCGGGACATCGCCGCCGTCGGCGCCCGGCTCGCCACTACCTCGGGAACCAGAGTGGCGAGTAAATCGAGCTGTCCGACACGCCGCTCAGCACCAGCTGCGCCGATGTCCCGTCGGCATTCATGATCCAGAGCGAGTCGCCCGTGGAGCTGTCGTTGGCCTTGCGCCAGAAGGCGACCTGGCGACCGTCCGGCGACCACGAGGGGTTGACGTCGGAACTGCCCGCCGGCGTCGGGCTGGTGCCGACCTGCCCGCTGCCATCGGCACGAAAGACCCAGACGCTGCTGCTGAAGTTCGGGGTGAAACGCACCACAGCGAGCTGCTTGCCGTCGGCAGTCCATGGGCTGGCAGCCTGCCCACCCAGAACCGCGCCCTCGGCCGCGAGAATCTTCCCGCTGCCGTCGGCATTCATGACGTACACCGCAAAGCCTTCGATCGATCCATGCCCGACGAATGCAATCCGCGTTCCATCGGGCGACCAACTCGGGTAGTAGTGGATACCGCCATCGGAGCTCAGGCGCGTCTTGCCGCTGCCATCCGCATTCATGACGAAGATGTCCAGGCTCGACGAATCGCGTGCCAGCGGATCGGCAAAGTCGGAGTAGGCGATTCGTTGCCCGTCCGGGGACCACGCCGCCCAGCCCATGGCCATGCCGTCGTGCACCTTCACCTGCCCGGAGCCATCGGCGTTGACGACGTGGAGATCGTAGGTGTACGGGTCGGAGACCCGCGCCCGCGAGAGATCGAAGAACGAGAGCAGCTTCGTGCCATCCGGTGACCATGGCGCGATCCCGTCGGCCACATGCTTCGTCGCCAGCGCGACCTGCCCCGTGCCATCGTCGTTCATCACGTACAAGACCGTGGTGAACGCCGCAGGGTCGCCCGGATCGGCGACAGCCGGATTGCGAGTCACGCTGCTGAACGAAATGCGCTGGCCATCGGGTGACCAGGTCGGGTTGTTGTCCTGGTAGCGAGGCGAATTCGTGAGCTGCTTGCGTCCGGTGCCGTCGGCGTCGACCGTGTAGACGCCGCTGGCGCCCGGCTCCAGGCTGACCAGCAGAAATCGCCGGGTCGTCGCGAGGCTCAGGCTCAGCGAGAGCAAGGGCATGGGGTTGCTTCCCCAGTAGCCGTCGCAGGGTTGGCCTGCTCGCTCGATCGTGAGCGTGGTCTGAGCGGCGGTATCGGCGACGCCGGCTGCGGTGAGCGCGGCCTGGATCGCGATGTCGAGCTGGGTCTGCAGGTAGGGTGCGACGGCGATCGTCTGCACCGTCGTGCCGTCGAGCTTGACGAGCAGCGACTCGCTGCCGCCGCTGCTGTCAGCCGGGCATTGCAAGGCGCCGATCGGGCCAGACAGCGAGAGCGTGCCGTCGCGGCTGACCGCCAGCGCCCCCGTGGTGATGCGTTGCGCCGCGCTGATTCCTCCCTGGGCCGCAGCGAGCGTTGCCGTCACCGCGCCGCTGCTGTCGCGCGCCTGTGCCGAGAGCTGCGTGGCGCAGTACTGGGCGGCATCCTTGACCGCCTGCGGCTTGTCCATCAACTCCATCAGGCGGATCAGCTCGCTGTAGTCGCCGCTGTCGCGGCAGCGCTGCCAGGGCGCCTGCAGCATGGCGTCGAGCAGCGAAGGCTCGGCGCGCTGCTCGATCTGGGTCGTCAGCACGGTCTGCACCGCCGGGCTCGGCTGCAACGAGCGCACCTGCGTCACCGTGTCGTGCGCGGCCGAGGCTTCCTGGGTGGCTGCGGCGTACTGCGTACTCGTCGTGTCGGTGAGGGCAGGTTTTTGCGTTGCGTAGAAGGCCGCCGCCTCGCCCGTCTTGGCGTTGGTGACGTCCATGAACTCGGTCGCACCGATGCCTGTGCAGGTCGCGCCGAATCCTTGTCGCACGCCCTCCCAGAACAGGATCGGCTTGAGCACCGCGTACAGCGTGCCCATGGTCGTCACCGGCGTGGCCTGAGCCGTGTTCAGCGCATCGCGGTAGGCGGTGCAGGCGATGCCGCTCGCTTGCGCGATGAAGCCGGCTGGGTCACCGACGCCTGCGGCCTGCAGGTAGGCAGCCGTGGCGCTGGCAAGGCGTACTGCGGCAGCGTACTGGGCGTTGGCCGCGAGCGCGTTGACGGCGGCGACCATGCACTGGCCGTAGAGCTCGATGTCGACCGCGTCGTCGGCGGTGAGGCTGCCGTCCGAGCCGCCGAGTTGCGGAGAGCAGGTCGCTGCTGTCGGTGCGGCCAGTGCTCGTGCCGATTGCGCCTGGGCCCGGCCGTTGCCCGAAGCCGGCGCCGTGCCCGCGAAATGCGTGAGCTGTACCTGAAGTCGCCCATCGCCCAGCCGCGTGAATGCGGTAGGCACGCCGTCGTAGACCAGGCCGCCCTTGGCAGGCAAGGGAGCGTCGGCGCGCAGGGTGATGGTCAACGTCGCCGCCAGTCCGCCGGCCAGCACCAGTCCCTGCGGCTCGAGATGAAGGTTGAAGTGCTGGGCCGACGTGGCCGACGCGGTGCTGACGACGATCGTCGTGTTCTGCGTCAGCGCGCCCGCGGGCAGGCTCAGCGCGAAGATCGCGCCGTCGCTGCTGGTCAGCACCACATCGCCACCGGCTGCGCCGAGCGCGGCCTGTGCGCTCTGGCCGGCAGGCACGGGATCGGGTGCTTCGCTCGCATCGCCGCCGCCGCCGCAAGCGCTGACGAGCAGGCCGGCGGCGAGCGCGAGTGCCGGCCACGGTCTTGTCGAGTTCATGGTGGGGCTCCGGTCGGAAGGCGGTCTTGCACGGCCGCTAAGGCAGGTCGTAGCGGCAGGTCGCGCTGATCGCGCCCGGCGTCGAGCTCGGGTCGTACGAGGGGTCGACCTGGCTCGTCCCGTCGAGGTGGCGCTTGCCTTGGGCGTCGATCGTGAAGGCGAGGTTGAGGATCAGCGGCGTGCCGTAGAAGCTGACGTGGGCGTCGGTCAGCCGTGCCGACTCGCTCGGCCAGCCGAGCGCCGGGTAGATGACGTTGTCGAGGTGAAAGTCGGCGGCGAGGTTGCGCAGGTACAGATAGCTCGTGCCGTTGCCCTGGCGCGCGATCTCGTAGGTGTCGGCGCGGTACGGGTCGACGGGCAGCACGTTGCCCTGCACGTAGTAGCAGCCCTCGAACTTCTTCAGTGGCGGCTCGGGAGCGCCGAAGTCGAGCGTCACGGTGGCGAGCACGTCGTCGGTCAGTCCGAGCTGGGTCGCGCAGGTGCTCGCGGTGCGGCGCAGGAGCAGGGTGTGCTTGGCGGTGTCGTTCGCCGGCAGGCCGGCAGCCGACAGCAGGCCGGCGGCGGTGAAGGTGGGCAAGGTCAGGCCGCTGGCGAGGATCTTGTCGTTGCTGCTCTGCACGCTGGCAACCGCGACGCCCTCGAAAGTGACCGTCAGCGTCTCGCTGTCCGCCGCGGGGCACTGGAGGACGGCGATGTTGCCGCTAATCTCGAGCGTCCCGCCGCGCATCCCCACGTCGACGGCGCGAACCGGGTCGGCGGGCAGGTCGGGGATGTTGCCGATGCCGACGCTGCGCGTGTCGATCGCGTAGTTGGTGTCGTCCGCGCTCTTGATCGTCGCGCCGGTGCGCACGTACTGGACGTCCTGCTGCAGCTGCGAACTCGCGCCGAAGGCCGTCAGCAGCGGCACGTACTGCGCGAGCGCGCCGCTCTCCTTGGCCGCGTTCCACGCCGCGTTGCGCGCCGGGACGAGCGCGGGGGCCAGCAACTCGGTCTGCAATGCGCCGACGAAGTCGCCGAGCGCGAGCGTGGGAGGCTGCGCGGCATCAGTGTTGGCAATGGCCTGGGCCTCCAGCTTGATCTCGCGCGCATCCGTCACGTCCCCCGACGGGCCGGCGAAGTCGGCAGGCTTTCCGGCATGCGAGTAGCCGTTCTGCACGAAGGAGAGCTCGCGGCCGAGCAGGTCGTGCACCGCGTCGATCGAGGCGACGCCGTCGCACGCGTCGCCGCCGAGGCGCTGCACGATCGATTCCCAGTACATGATGTTGGCGGCCAGCGGCTTGAAGTCGCCCGGCGCGGCGATGGTCGCGGCCTGCGCCGCGGCGATCGCGTCGGCGCGTCCCTTGCACGCGGTGACGTGCGCATCGTCGAGCAGGGGCTGGACCTGCCCGGAGTCCATGCCGCGCCGCATCAGCAGCGTCGCCAGGTCGAGCTGCAGCTCGAGCGTTTCCTGGAAGTTGGGCGTCGCCTTCAACATGAAGATCAGGCCCCGCGTCGCGGCGACGAGGTCGGCCGTCGTCCCGACATCGGCGGCCGAAAGCGTGCCGCTGTTGTCGGGCGGGGGCGCGTCGGCCGGGCCGGCAGCGCGCTGGGCATGCCGGCGTGAATCCTTGGCCGCGGGCAGCGCCTGCAACGTCGCTCCGCCGAAGGTCGCGAGTTGCGTCGTCAGCGTCCGCGCCGTGGCGTCTATCGTCGTCGGCAGGAAGACGTCGCTGCCCGCCAGGCTTTGCTTGAGCGTGGCCGAAGCGCCCGGCGTCTTGCCCGCGGGGTAGCTCAACAGCACCGTCACCGGCTGAGCGAAGAACATGCCGCCCGGCTCGAGCTTGACCCGCACCGATTCGCCGGTGGCCGGCTGTTGCGGCGTTACCTTGACGACCGTATCGGCGGCGAGCGCGTCCGCCGGCCGCGCCGACGGTCTGCGTCACCGGGTCGCCGAGCGTGTCGGCGACGACCGGCGGCGTCGTGTTCACGTAATCGCCGCCGCCGCAAGCGGCGAGCAAGGCGGTCGCCAGCGCGAGCGCCGGCCAGCATCGTGTCGGATTCATCGTCAGTCTCCTGCGGGATGGGGGGCGGTGGTCGCGGCGGCCGGCGAAGCGTTGAGCGACGCGTCGGCCAGGTAGCGCGCCAGCGCGTCGGCTTCGCTGAAGAGATGCGCGCTTTCTTCGTCGACGCGGCGCGCCGACGCGCGAAAGCCCGTCCGGCCATGGCGCCAGACGCGGACCAGAAACAGGGTGGCCTCGTCCATTCGGTTCGCTCGCTGGGACGCACCGTTGCGTCCCAGCGGCGGACCTTAGGGGGAGGCCGTTTCCTTGCCGTTTCCCGGCGCGGCGCCGGCCACCGATCCCAGCAAGCGCGCGACCCAGTCGTCGAGCGTTGCCGGGTCCGCCGCCGCGCCGGGTGCCTCGGTGGCGGGCGCGACGGACTCGAGCAGAAGCAAGGCGTCGGCACGCGTCGCCGCATCGGTCTGCGGCTGGACGAGCGCGAAGCGCCAGGCGCGCGCGGCCAGCGCGGGCTCGCCTTCGGCGGCGAGCAGTTCCGCGTACACGGTCAGCGCGCGCAGGCGATCGGAAGTGCGGGCGTCGGCGCGCGCGAGATCGAGCATGCGGCGCAGGCGCTGCCTCGCCTCGCTGCCGCTGCCCTCGGCGATGGCGGCGCGAGCGAGGTCGCGTTCGCAGTTGAGCTCGAGGTTGACGACGCCGAGGTCGCGCGCCTTCGCAGCGGCGTGTCCGAGATGGCGGCGCGCCTCGGCGATGCGGCCGAGGCGCAGCAGCGCCGTGCCCAGGNTGGCCTCGGCGAAGAGGCCGAGCGACANCCCCACGTCCNCGCACAGGACGACGGCCTGCTCGAGCAAATCGCGGGCGANCTGCCACTCGCCGCGGCGCAGGCGGATGCCNCCGAGGTTGCAGACGTTCGCGGCGTGGAAATAGCGGTTCTCCATCTCGCGCGACAGCTCGATGGCTTCGCCGAGGTTGGCGATGGCTGCGTCACCGTGGCCGAGCGCGTACTGGCTGATCGCCAGCTTGCCGAGCGCGAGCGTCGTGCAATGGCGGTCGGCGTGCCGGCGCGCCACCTCGAGGGCGTGCTCGTCGAGGGCGAGCGCCTCGTCGTGCCGGCCCTGGTGCCACTTCACGCTGCCGGCGGCGGACAGGCAGCCGACGTAGGCCTCGAGGTCGCCGCATTCTTCGCCGTCTTCGATCACCTTGCGCGTCAGCGCCTCGGCACCCTGCAGATCGCCGGTGACGATACGCAACGTTGCCAGCCCGAGGCGCAGCCGCGCCAGGGCGCGCCGCGCGCCGGGAGCGTCATCGCGCAGTCCGAGCGCCGGTCCGAGCACGGCGATGCCTTCGCCGAAGCGGCCGGCGTTCTCGTAGAAGTGCCAGAGCGCCGAGACCATCGCGTCGACGAGATCGGCACGGCCGTCACGCACGGCAGCGCCCCAGGCAGCGCGCACGTTGGCGTACTCGGTGCGGACGCCGGCCTGCAACAGGCGCATGTCGCCGCGCACGTGTGGCGCGAGCGCGTCGAGCGCGCGCGCATAGAACTCGGCGTGGCGCCGCTCGGTGTCGTCCTTCGCGTCGCGCGTTTCGGCCAGCCGCTCCGCCGCGAAAGCGGCGACGACCGGATGCAGGCCGAAGCGCCCCTGTCCGTCGTTCGCGACCAGGCTCGAGTCGACCAGCGACGAGAGCAGCGGCAGCGGCGCCGCGGCGANCGAATGCGCAGCGGCGCGCGTGAAGCCGCCCTTGAAGACCGAGAGGCGCGCCAGCGCCTCGCGCTCGCGCGGTGCGAGCAGGCCGAACGATCGTTCGATCACGGCGCGCAGGCTGCGATGCTCGGGCCGCTGTGCGCGCCCCGGTGCGGCCGGGTCGCGCTCGAGCACATCGATGGTCTGCGCCAGGTCGCGTGCGATCTCGGCCGGCGGCAGCAGGCGCACCCAATGGGCGGCGAGCTCGATCGCCAGCGGCATGCCCTCGACCGCGTCGACGATGGCGATCACCGCATCGAGGTGGAGGCCGAGATCGAAGCCGCGCTGCGCGATCCGCGCCCGGCTCTCGAACAGGCGCACCGCGTCGAAGGAAGCGGCGGCTTCGAGATCGCGGCTTTCTTCGTCGGGGCGCTCGAGGCCGACCAAGGGCAGCAGCGCTTCGCCCTGCGCGAGGGTGCGCATGCGCGACGTCACGAGCACGCGCGTGCCGGCGCTCGCCGCCGCGATGCGATCGATGATGCCAGCCAGCTCGGGCAGATGCTCGGCGTTGTCGAAGACGAGCAGCACGGCGCGGCGATTCAGCCACGCGAGTA
>JGI24140J50213_10000171_pt1 | contig 30459 bp, 31 predicted proteins | sample BarGraIncu00222A_FD_50213 | JGI IMG/M metagenome (IMG submission 50213)
GTTGCAGCGATCGCAGCTTCGTTCGCCGCTACACCCGCGAGCGCGCAGCGCGGCCTCGGTGCTGCCATTGCTGGCGGACTGATTGGTGGGGCCATTGTCGGCGGAGCCATCGCGGCCAGCCCTCCCCCGGCCTATTATTATGGCGCTCCGCCGGTGTATGTGGAAGGTCCTCCCCCGGGCTGCCGTTTCGTTCGCGAGCGCTTCTGGGATGGTTATGACTGGCGCTTCCGCCGCGTCGAGGTCTGCTATTGATCTGAACGGAACGGCGCCCACTCGCCACGCTTCGATTTTCAACCCGGCCGACCCATCGGCCGGGTTTTTCTTTTTCAGCGTGCCGCGCTCATCGAACGCAACACTGCTTCGCTCGGCCAGCAATCCACCTTGAGCCCGGCCGATTTCTGATAGGCGCCAAGTGCTGCGCGCGTCTGCATCCCCGCCTTGCCGTCGAGCTTGTCGGAATACAGACCAAGGCGCGTGAGGTGACGCTGCATGGCTTCGACATCGGCGGTACGCAGTTGGGTTGATGCCGACCACGGCGTCGCGAAAGGTTGCGGGCTGATCATGCGATCGCTGAGATGCCCGACGTACAGCACGTATAAATCCGAAAAATTATATTCCTTGATCACGAAGTAGTTCTTCGTGGTCAGAAACGCCGGGCCATAGATGCCCTCCGGCTGCAGCAATGATGCCGGCTGGGCCTGCTCGGCGGCGCTGAGTTGCTGTCCGCGGACCGGCACAAACCCCGCGCGCAGCCATTCGCCGATCGGNCTGGTCACCTCGGGCACCCCCAAGGTGCAATCGGCGTTCGCCGGCGCCTTGACCTCATAGGCCCAGCGCACACCGGGCTGCCATCCCTTGTTGACGAGTTGTTGCGCGGCGGAGGCGAGCGCATCCGGTACCGAATGCCAGATGTCGCGATGGCCGTCGCCGTCGAAATCAACGCCGTGCTTGTAGAATTCCGACGGCAGGAATTGCGTCAGGCCGGTGGCGCCGGCCCAGGACGAGCGCATGTCCTTGCGCGCCACATCGCCGTCGCCGATGATCTTGAGCGCCAGGATGAACTCGTTGCGATAGGTATCCTTGCGCCGGCCGACATAGGCCTGCGTCGCCAGCACTCGGACCGCATCATAGGGCAGCGTGTAGCGGCCATAATCGGTTTCGCGGCCCCAGATCGCCAGCATGATGGTGGCGGGCACGCCGAAGCGCGCTTCGATCGCCGCAAGCGGGGCGCGATATTTCGCCATCAACCGCTGCCCTTCCGCCGCCAGCGCCGCGATGCTGGCTTCCCTCACATAATCGGCCGGTACCTGCACGAATTCGGCCTGCGACGGCGCGCCGGTCGCCGGACGCCCGGGCAATATCAGATCGGGCAATTTGTAATCTGGCTCAAGACCGCGGGTCTCGGCATCGAAGGTCGCGCGCGACACACCCGCCGCCTGCGCTTCCGGCCACAACGAGGCGATGAACTGCGTAAAACCGGCGTCGGCGGCACAAGCGGGGGCAACGCTTGCCATGACCGCCAGCACGGCAGCGATAACCGGCACTCGGTCCAAAAACTTCATAAAGCCGACATGTCGCATGTGGTCCCTGCTTCGCGAACGCCGAGGGCGCCGCAGTACCTACTTCACAGCCACGATGAAAATCCGCGGAAACCGCAACAGCACCTTGCCATCCGCTTGTGGCAAATAACTGGCCGCGACGCGCGCAGTGTATTCGGCGAGATATTGCTTGCGTTCCGGCGGCTCCAGCGGATCGACGAACGGCCGCAGACCGGTTCCCCTGACCCACTCCACAATGGCGGCGGCATCCTCGAGCACATGATTGTAGATCGTGTGCCAAATCTGCAGCCGGGTGCTGAGCGGGCCCAGCGCGTCATAATAACCGCCGGGCTTCGGAAGATCGTCGCGTACCCGTGCGGCCTCTGCGAGCTGCTCGCGCCACGGCGCAAGGTGCGCGACTTCGCGCATCAGCACATGGGTCGGTTCATCGAGATTGTCGGGCATTTGCACCGCAAGTATGCCGCCCGGCGGCAACGCACCGAGAAGGCGCTGCAACTGCTTGAGATGGCCAGGCACCCATTGGAATATCGCATTGGCAAACAGAACGTCGGTGTTTTCGGTCGGCACCCAGTGCGCGACATTGGCCTCAATGAAACTGTGTCCCGGCAACCGTTCGCGGGCCTGCCGCAGCATGTCGGCTGACGTATCGATGCCGGTGACCGCCGCCTGCGGCCAGCGCTTGACCAAAAGCTCGGTGGAATTTCCCGGCCCGCACCCGATATCGACCACCTTGCGCGCATCGGCCAGCCGGATTTGCGCCAGCAGGTCCCGCGCCGGCCGGGTCCGCTCATCCTCGAATTTGAGGTACTGCTCCGCGCTCCAGTCCGCCATGTCAGTTACCGTGTCAGCTTCTTGTACTTCATCCGATGCGGAGTGATGGAGTCCTGGCCCAGCCGCCGCATCTTGTCCTTCTCGTAATCCTGGAAATTGCCCTCGAACCACTCGACATGGCTGTCGCCTTCGAAGGCCAGGATATGGGTGGCGATGCGATCGAGGAACCAGCGGTCATGGCTGATGATCACGGCGCAGCCGGCGAAATCCTCCAGCGCCTCTTCCAGCGCGCGCAGCGTATCGATGTCGAGATCGTTGGTGGGTTCGTCGAGCAGCAACACATTGGCGCCGGACTTGAGCATCTTCGCCAGATGCACCCGGTTGCGTTCGCCGCCTGACAGCGAGCCGACTTTCTTCTGCTGATCGGCGCCCTTGAAATTGAATGACGAGCAATAGCCGCGCGAATTCACCTCGCGCTTGCCGAGCAGAATAAGTTCGTTGCCGCCGGAGATTTCCTCCCACACGCTCTTCTTGCCGTCGAGGCTGTCGCGCGACTGGTCGACATAGCCGAGATGCACGGATTCGCCTATGGTGATGGTGCCCTTGTCCGGCGTCTCCTGTTTGGTGATCATCCGGAACAGCGTGGTCTTGCCGGCGCCGTTGGGTCCGATCACGCCGACGATGCCGCCGGGCGGCAACTTGAATGTGAGGTNATCGATCAGCACCCGGTCGCCGAAGGCTTTGCTCAGGCCNTCGAAATCGACCACGTTCTGACCGAGNCGTTCGGCCACCGGAATCGTGATCTGCGCGGTCTGGGACTGCTTCTCGCNGGCCTGCTTCAGCAGGTCCTCNTAGCGCTGGTAGCGCGCCTTGGATTTGGCCTGGCGCGCCTTGGGCGAGGCCGCGATCCATTCCTTCTCNCGCTCCAGCGTGCGTTGGTGCGCGGCGTCCTCGCGGCCTTCCTGCGCCAGGCGTTTTTGCTTCTGCGACAGCCAGGCGGTGTAATTGCCCTCGTAGGGGATTCCTTTGCCGCGGTCGAGTTCGAGAATCCAGGACGTGACGTTGTCGAGGAAATAGCGGTCATGGGTGACGATCAGGATCGCGCCGGGATAGTTGCGCAGATGGCCTTCCAGCCATGACACCGACTCGGCGTCGAGATGGTTGGTGGGCTCGTCGAGCAGCAGCAGATCGGGCTGGTCGAGCAACAGCTTGCACAGCGCGACGCGGCGGCGCTCGCCGCCGGAAAGCTTGGTGACGTCGGAATCATCGGGCGGGCAGCGCAGCGCATCCATCGCCTGATCGACCTTGCTGTCGAGATCCCAGAGGCCGGCGGCCTCGATCTCGTCCTGCAGCCTGGTCATCTCGTCGGCGGTCTCGTCGGAATAATTCATCGCCAGTTCGTTGTAGCGATCGAGGATCGCCTTCTGCTTGGCGACGCCCAGCATGACGTTCTCGCGAACGCTCTTGATGGCGTCGAGTTGCGGTTCCTGTTCGAGGTAACCGACCCGCGCGCCCTCGGCGACCCAGGCCTCGCCGTTGTATTCCTTGTCGAGGCCGGCCATGATCCGCAGCAGCGTCGATTTGCCGGAGCCGTTGACGCCGAGCACGCCAATCTTGGCGTCGGGATAAAACGACAGATTTACGTTATCGAGCACCTTGCGGGTCGGGTAGCTCTTGGTCAAACCCTGCATGAAATAGACGAACTGGCGAGCCATCGCGATCCCTGAAACCGTTGCATTTGTGGAAATTTGCTGCCGCTGATGTAGCGGCGCCGCTCCCAAAGGGCAACCGCGCATCGCACCGGAATCCGGGTTTCGAGCGCTGCTTCGGCTCCGAAGCCGGTTCAAGAAGCAGCCTGCGCGAGCGAGCGGACGCCGCAAGCGGGACATCCCTGTTTTCAGTCCGTTCACCACAGACTGTTACCGGATCGACACCATGCGCGGCAGATCCTGACAATTGAAACCTTGTTTTAATAAATCAGGCCAAAACTGCCGATGGCGTCTCAAAAAGNCGCTCGCCGCGGCAGAAGTTGCGAGCGAAAATGGCAGGGCCGCGTCATGGCAGTCATCACGTCAGAACCTCACTCCTCCCCNGCAGAGGGACGAGTTCGCGAACCCGGTTTGCTCGCCGACATCGGCGCTTTCTGGCACCAGTTCTATACCAGGGCATTCGACCCCTACCGGCCGGAACTGCATTATATGCGCGGGCCTGGCCCCGCCTGGCGCGCCAAGCACGTGGCATCGTCGCACCTGCATTCCACCTGATCATGACAGACACCTGAGGCCTGCGTGCCGTTTCAGGTGCAGGCGCTTGTGCGCGCGAAGATAGCGCGCGACCATGGTGCTTCCAGGATGGCCGGTCTCCTGCCGTCCTCATCGCCATGAACGGACCTTCCCATGACGCGGCTGCGCTGTGCAATTCTCGACGACTATTTCAATCTGACGTTGCAGCTCGCCGACTGGTCGAAGATCAAGGATCGCGTCGATATCACGGTGTTCAACGAGCCGTTCGCTTCCCCCGAGGCCGCCGCCGGCGCGCTGAAGGATTTCGAGATCATCTGCGCGATGCGCGAGCGCACGCCGTTTCCGCCCACGCTGTTTGCGGCCTTGCCCAGGCTGAAACTCCTGATCACCTCCGGCATGCGCAATGCCGCGATCGATCTGGAGGCGGCGAAAGAGCATCGGGTGGTGCTGTGCGGCACGCAATGGGGCCGTGATCCGACCGCGGCGCTGACGATGGGCCTGATCCTGGAACTGACCCGCCATATCGGCCGCGAGAACGCGCGCATGCATGCCGGCGAGCGCTTGCAGAAATTCATCGGCCTCGAGATCGAGGGCCGGACGCTTGGCGTCGTCGGGCTCGGCAAGCTCGGAGCCAGGGTTTCAGGACTGGCAAAAGCATTCGGCATGAATGTGATCGCATGGAGTCCGAATTTGACGCCGGAACGATGCAAGGAGGTCGGCGTCGGCTACGCCTCCAAAGAGAAATTATTCGCGACCGCCGATATCATCACGGTTCATATGGTGCTGAGCCAGCGCTCGCGCGGACTGGTCGGACAGACGGATCTGGCGCGCATGAAGCCGACGAGCTACCTCGTCAACACCGCGCGGGGGCCGATCATCGACGAAGCCGCGTTGCTGGAGGCCCTGCAGCAGCGCCGAATAGCCGGCGCCGCCATCGACGTGTTCTCGGTCGAGCCGCTGCCGGTCGATCATCCGTTTCGCAAGCTCGACAACATCGTGCTGACGCCGCATCTCGGCTACGTCACCGAGGAAGGCTTTCGTGCTCATTATGGCCAGATGGTCGAGGGCATCGAGGCGTGGCTCAGGGGCGAACCGCTGCGAAGGCTGGCGTAGTCGCGCCCCGCCGTCACATTTGCGATGACCGCAAGGATCCAATGCAAGCCAGCGGGTGCATCGCCCAACAGGCGATGCACCCGCTGCGGGATGCTCAAGCAGCGGGAACTATCGCACCGTCACCGGCGCCGGCAGCGGCGGCACCACGGTCGGCAACATACCGGGAACACTCGCCGGAGCACGCGAGGGCGGCCCGGCATTCGGGCTCGGCATCGGTGCCGCCGAGGCGGTGGCGGTTGACGGCGGCGGCGCGCCGCCGGGAAGCACGACCACACGGGTGCCGACCTTGACGCGATCGAACAAATCCGAGACGTCCTCGTTCAGCATTCCGATGCAGCCCGACGAGACGAACTTGCCGATCGTCGAGGGCTGGTTGGTGCCGTGGATCCGGTACACGGTGGAACCGAGGTACATCGCGCGTGCGCCAAGCGGATTGCCCGGGCCGCCGGCCATGAAGCGCGGCAGATAAGGCTGGCGGTCAATCATTTCCGGCGGTGGATGCCAATCCGGCCATTCGGCCTTGCGCGAGATTTTCTGCACGCCGGTCCAAGTGAAGCCATCGCGGCCGACGCGCACGCCGTAGCGGATCGCGCGCCCGCCACCCAGCACATAATAGAGATAGGTATTCGGCGTATCGACAATCAGAGTTCCCGGGGGCTCCTTGGTCGCAAGAGCGACTTCCTGCCGGCGCAGATTCGGCGCGAGCTGCGCCGGCGCGACCTCGGGCTGTTCATCGGCCGGCAGCGCGGACAACACCACGGGCCGGCCATCGGGTCCGAGAGGCGGCTGCACCGTTCCGGTGACGCCACCCGGCGCCCCGACACCCTCCGGCGGGCGGATGTTGCGATCCGAATAGGTCGGCGGCGGCGGTCCGGCGGGGCGGCCATAACGGGGATCGTCCGGCGAAAGGATTGGACCGGTCGGCATGGCGCGGTCGGAATGGACCGGAGGAGCGCCCATCGGCCGGCCATAACGGGGATCATCTGGCGAAAGCACCGGACCGGGCGGCGTGGCGCGGTCGGAATAAACCGGGGAGGCGTTCATCGGCCGGCCATAGCGCGGATCGTCTGGCGAAAGCACCGGACCGGGCGGCGGCAGCGCCGTGGAGCTCTGCGCGTTCGGCCCGTCTTGATCGTCCAGCCCATCGAAATCCGGCACGCCGGAACCGCGGCGATAATCGCCCTGCGTATAGGGCTCCGGCGCGTTCGAATAAGCGGGAAGACCCTGCTGCGCCAGCGCGAGTGAGGTTCCTGCCGCGCCAGCCGCCAAGACAGCACCAATCGCAGCACAAATCGTCAGAATGCGTTTGATCATCATCGCTCTTGTATAGTCCCCAAGCCGACACCGGATCGTTAATGGCACATGGCCGAAGATAGCGGCGCATTCAAGACAAATCCGGCTAATTCGCGCCAGGTTCCGGCATTTGTGAAGTTCCGGGAAAGCCGTTGCAGCCAAGCCTCACCGGTTTCGGAAACGCATTCGAATATGAACGGGGCATTGATCGCGCTGATTTTTAACAAACACCACGAATACGTTGCGGTATCCTCGAATCAGCCTGATTCGCTGCGCGCTGGCGGTGCCCGCCGCGTTGGGAACGCGGCAATTCTGTCGTCACCGCGTTCCCTTTGACTCAAGGCCTTCGCAAACGATCCCGCGAAGGCGGAACTGGCGTTCATGCTCCCGGGCTTTCGTTTTCTGTTCGCCGCGATCGTGTTGTCGATGTCGATACTGGTGTTCGGACTCGGCGCAGCGGCGTTGCTGCGTGCCGCTCACGAGGAGTTTGCCAGCACTCCGTCGTGGCATGCGAGCCCCGAGCCGGTTTTTGCGCAGCGAACCGAAACCCAAGGACCCGTTACTCAAGGACCCGTTCTGGCGATGCTGCAGGTCGAGCCACCGGCCGCGGAAGAGAAAGCGCCGGGCCAGGTTGCAGCGGCGACGACGCCGGCGGAGCAACCCGCGGCCAGCGCCTTACCGGCTGAACCCGAAGTGACCGCGAAGCCGGCTGAAACGGAAGCCACCGCGACACCGGCCAAGCCCGAAGTCACCGCGGTACCGGCCGAACCCGAAAGAACCGCCGCGCTGCAGCCGAAAAATTCAACACCGCCTGAAGCTGCCAAACCCGAAATGCCGGTTGCGGAAAGTCCGGCCCAGCAAGAAACCGCGCCGGCGCAAGCCGTTGCAGCCGCCGCCGCTGACGAGACAAAGGTGGCGACATCGACGCCGATATCGACGCCGGCATCGGCATCGGAAGAAGTCTCCGCGCCGGCGAGCGAAGCTGCCCCGGCAGCGCCCGAACAAGCGGGCCCGCCCGCTTCAACGGGCGCCGACAGCGCCTCGACCAAAATCGCCACGCTGGGCGGCCCACCCGTCACGATCGAAGCAGCGCCGCCGGTGAAAACCACCGTCGCAAGCCACGTCAAGAGCGTCATCAAGAAGCGCGTGGAAGCACGGCGGAAGACCAGGCATCGCCGGACGGCGTTGCGGGCACGCGTCGTGCAGCAGTTACCTCAGCAGCAGAGCGACCCGTTCGGTCAGTCGTTTGCCGCTGCCCGACGTCGTTAAAGCCTCAGGCAGGGCCGGTTGCGACCGGCGGCCCGTCCGGCAAACCCCATTCCGCCCATGAGCCGTCATAAAGTGCGGTGTCGCGCACGCCGAGCCGATAGAGCGCGAGCGTCAAAACCAGCGCGGAGACGCCGGAACCACAGGTCGTCACGATCGGCTTTGTCATATCGACGCCGGCCGTCATGAAAGCCTGCCGCAAATCTTCTAGCGGCTTCATTGCTCCGGTTTTCGCATCGAACAATTCGGCATAGGGCACGTTGCGGCTGCCGGGGATATGGCCGGAGCGGCGGCCCGGCCAGGGCTCGGCAACGGCGCCTTCAAAACGCGGACGCGGGCGCGCATCGACCAGTTGCTCGCGATGCGTTTCGAGATTGCCGAGCAATTGCTGCTGGCTGCGAACAGAGTTCGGATCGAGCCTGGCCTGGAATTTTCCGGGCTTCGGCATGACCTTGCCGGAATGCGTCGGACGGCCTTCGCGAAGCCATTTCTGCAACCCGCCGTCCAGCACCTTCACCTTGCGATGGCCGAACGACAGGAACATCCACCATGCCCGGGGGGCTGCGACCCAGGCGCCGGAATCATAGGCAACCACGGTGTCGCCGCTGGAAATGCCGAGCGCCGATACGTCGCGCGCAAACTGTGCCGCGTCCGGATACATATGCGGCCGCGAGTCGTTGGGATCGGCGATGGCGCCGACATCGAAAAACACCGCGCCTGGAATATGCGCGCCGAGATAATCGTCCGATGGCAGCGGCAGCACGCCGGGCATCTTGTAGGACGCGTCGATGACCTTGACCTTCGGATCGTCGATGTGCGCGGCGAGCCAGTCGGTCGTGACCAGCGGATCGTCGGTGGATGAGACCATACCTGCAACACTCCTCCGCGTCATTCCGGGATTCGCCTAGGCGCAGACCCGGAATCTGGATGCATTTGTTTTGAGATTCCGGTTTCGCGCTTCTCGCGCCCCGGAATGACGAAGAAAACTTTATCCCTTCGGCTTCTTCGGCTCGACCTTCTCGACCGGACCGCCGGCATCGCGCCAGGCGCCAAAGCCACCGCCCATATGCGCGACCGGCTTCAGGCCCATGTCCTGCGCGGTCTTGGCCGCCAGCGCCGAGCGCATTCCACCGGCGCAATGAAAGATGAACTTCTTGTCGCTCTGAAAGATCGGCTTCGCATAGGGGCTGGCCGGATCAATCCAGAATTCCAGCATGCCGCGGGTGCAGGAGAACGCGCCGGGAATTCGCCCCTCGCGCTCGATCTCGCGGGGATCGCGGATATCGACGATCACAACGTCGGCGCTCTGCGCGGCCTTGATGGAATCGACCGCGCTGATGGTCTCGATCTCTGCATTGGCTTCGTCGATCAGGGCCTTGATGCCGCGATGGATGGTCTGGGGCATTGAATCGCTTCCTCTCAATTCCGTCATTCCGGGATGGTCCGAACGACCGATCCGGAATCTCGAGATTCCGGGTTCGCGCATGCGCGCCGCGGAATGACGACGGTTACTTAGCGCACCAGTTCCTTCATCGCGCCTTCAAGACCTTCGATCGTGATCGGGAACATGCGCTCCGAAAAAAGCCGCCGGATGATGGTGGTGGATTCCGAATAGTCCCAGTGCCGCTGTGCCACCGGATTGAGCCAGACCGCGTGCGGGTAGGTGCGCGTGATGCGCTCGAGCCAGACCGATCCCGCCTCTTCATTGACGTGCTCGACCGAGCCGCCGGGGACCATGACTTCGTAAGGTGACATCGAGGCGTCGCCGACAAACACCACCTTGTAGTCGTGCGGGTATTTGTGCAGCACGTCCCAGGTCGGGGTGCGATCGGTAAAGCGGCGGCGGTTCTGCTTCCATACGCCTTCATAGAGGCAATTGTGGAAGTAGAAATATTCCATGTGCTTGAATTCGGCCTTCGCCGCAGAGAACAATTCCTCGACCTGTTCGATGTGCGAATCCATCGAGCCGCCGATATCGAAGAACACCAGCACCTTGACCGCGTTGCGTCGTTCGGGGCGCATATGCACGTCGAGATAGCCGTGATTGGCGGTCTCCTTGATCGTGGTGTCGAGATCGAGTTCGTCCGGCGCTCCGGTGCGGGCGAATTTGCGCAGCCGCCGCAGCGCGATCTTGATGTTGCGGATGCCGAGTTCGACATTGCCGTCGAGATCCTTGAACTCGCGCTTGTCCCACACCTTCACGGCGCGGAAGTTGCGGTTCTTCTCCTGGCCGATGCGGATGCCTTCCGGATTGTAGCCCTCGGCGCCGAATGGCGAGGTGCCGGCGGTGCCGATCCACTTGTTGCCGCCCTGATGCCGGCCCTTCTGTTCTTTCAAACGCTGGCGCAAGGTTTCCATGAGCTTGTCCCAGCCCATCGCCTCGATCTGCTTCTTTTCTTCCTCGGTGAGATATTTCTCCGCGAGCTTCTTCAGCCACTCGGCGGGAATGTCCGCTTTCTCCATGGCGTCGAGCAGGCTTTCCAGCCCCTTGAACACGGTGCCGAACACGCGATCGAACTTGTCGAGATTGCGCTCGTCCTTTACCAGCGAGGCCCGCGACAGGTAATAAAAATTCTCCACCGTCTGTTCGGCGAGGTCGGCGTTGAGCGCCTCCATCAGCGTCAGATATTCGCGCAAGGTCACCGGGACCTGCGCGTCGCGAAGCGATGTGAAGAATTGCAAAAACATGGACTACAGATTGCCCGCCGGACCGCGAACGTCAAGGGCCTCTGCGTGGCAGAGAGGCCTAGACCTGACAGGTTTTTCAACTAGAATTGAACCTTCAAGGCTGTCTAAACGGGGCATTATCCATGGGTATTATAGCTGCACTCGTGATTGGCGCGATCGCCGGCTGGCTCGCCGGCCTGATCGTGCGCGGCGCGGGTTTCGGGCTGATCGGAAACATCGTCGTCGGCATCATCGGCGCGCTGGTCGCAAGCTGGCTGCTGCCGCAACTGGGCGTCAGCCTCGGCGGCAGCGCATTGCGCGATATCGTCAATGCCACCATCGGCGCCATCGTCGTTCTTGTCATCCTGTCACTGGTCAGACGCGTCTGACCGACCTCTTCATCCCCGCGACAACCGCCGATCCAGCGGTCGTTTTCACTTTCGGCCGAGACGCACCCCTGCGCATAAAAATAAGCAACAAGGCAAATGCTCGATGAAATTTACCGGAACCAAAAACTACGTCGCCACCGATGACCTCAAGATCGCCGTTAACGCCTCGATCGTGCTCGAGCGTCCGCTGCTGATCAAAGGCGAGCCCGGCACCGGCAAAACTGTGCTGGCCGAGGAAGTCGCCAAGGCGCTCGGCGCGCCGCTTCTGACCTGGCACATCAAGTCCACCACCAAGGCGCAGCAGGGCCTGTACGAATACGACGCGGTGTCGCGGCTGCGCGACAGCCAGCTCGGCGATGCCCGGGTTTCCGACATCAGCAATTACATCAGGCGCGGAAAATTGTGGGACGCCTTCACCCATGACAAGCGTCCGGTGCTGCTGATCGACGAAATCGACAAGGCCGACATCGAATTTCCCAACGACCTGCTGCTCGAACTCGACCGCATGGAGTTCTTCGTTTACGAGACCGGCGAGAACATCAAGGCCAGGCTGCGCCCGATCGTGATGATCACCTCGAACAACGAGAAGGAATTGCCGGACGCCTTCCTGCGCCGCTGCTTCTTCCACTACATCAAGTTTCCCGACATCAACACCATGAACCAGATCGTCGACGTGCATTTCCCCGGCATCAAAAAGCGCCTGGTGGAAGAAGCCTTGCGGATCTTTTTCGAGGTGCGGGAAGTGCCGGGCCTGAAGAAGAAACCTTCGACCTCGGAGCTGCTGGACTGGCTGAAGCTGCTGCTCAACGAGGACATGACGCCGGAAATGCTCAGGGAACGCGATCCGCGCAAGCTGATCCCGCCCCTGCACGGCGCGCTCCTGAAAAACGAACAGGACGTGCATTTGTTCGAGCGGCTGGCGTTTCTCAGCCGAAGAGAAGTATAGGCGCGTTCGCGGCCAATATGGCCAGGGTTCCGGCACTCCGCGTCCGCCGCGGATGCCATGGACGAAAAAGATAAAAGAAAAGGTCCGATGAACGTTCAAGAGCAAATTCGCGCCGTGCCGTCTGACAGTACGGAGCATTTCGACGTCATTATCGCGGGCGCCGGTATCTCCGGGGTGGGCGCTGCCTACCATTTGACCACGCAATGTCCCGGGACGAGTTTCGTGGCCCTCGAGACGCAGAACAGCTTTGGCGGAACCTGGCGCACGCACCGCTATCCCGGCATCCGCTCCGACAGCGATCTTCATACCTTCGGCTACCGGTTCAAGCCCTGGACCAGCGCGCCGATCGCGACCGCGGCGGAGATTCTCAGCTACATGGGCGAGGTCATCGAGGAAAACGGACTGGCCCCCCACATCCGCTATGGGCACACCATTTCCTCGGCCCGCTGGTCGAGCCGGGAAAATCTTTGGACCATCGAGGCCGTCAGAGCCGACACCGGCGAGGTGGCGCGCTTCACCGCGAACTTCTTCTGGATGTGCCAAGGGTACTACCGGCACGCGGAGGGGTATACGCCCGAGTGGAACGCCATGGGGAGCTTCAAGGGCCGGATCGTTCATCCGCAGAAATGGCCCGATGATCTCGACTACAAAAACAAGAAAGTCATTGTGATCGGCTCCGGCGCCACCGCGGCGACGCTGATCCCCGCCATCGCCGGCGAATGCGCCCATGTCACGATGCTGCAGCGCTCGCCGACCTATTTCAGGACCGGCCGCAACGCCATCGAGATCGCCGAGACCCTGCGCACCCTCCAGGTCGACGAGGCCTGGATCCATGAAATCACGCGCCGGAAGATCTTGCACGATCAGGACGCCTTTACCCGCAAGACTTTCGAAGAGCCCGAGGCGGCCAAGAAGGATTTGTTGTCGGCGGTCGAGGCCTATCTTGGACCCGATTACGACATCGCGACCCATTTCACGCCGAGCTACCGGCCGTGGCGGCAGCGCATTGCCTTTATTCCGGACGGCGATCTGTTCCAGGGCATCAAGTCCGGCAAGGCCTCGGTAGTGACCGACGAGATCGACCGCTTCACCGAGACCGGCATTCTCCTGAAGTCCGGCAAGACGCTGGAGGCCGACATCATCGTCACCGCGACCGGCTTCAATCTGAGCGCAAACGGCGACATCGAATTCGAGATCGACGGCAAACCGCTGGATTTCGCCGACACCGTAACCTATCGCGGCATGATGTTCACCGGCGTGCCCAATCTCGTCTGGGTGTTCGGATATTTCCGGGCGAGCTGGACGCTGCGGGTCGATCTGGTCGCCGACTTCGTGTGCCGGCTGCTCAAGCACATGAAGACGATAGGCGCGCGCAAGGTAACACCGGCGCTGCGGCCGGAAGACAGCAACATGCACCTGCTGCCGTGGATCGATCCGGAGAATTTCAACCCCGGCTACATGATGCGCGGCATGCACCTGTTGCCGAAGCGCGGCGACAAGCCCGAATGGCAGCACAACCAGGATTACTGGGCCGAAAAGGACGAGTTTCCCGCCATCGACCTCGGCGATCGTGCCTTCGTCTACGATTAGACGTCTGCGAATAATCCCCTGCGCCGGTTTTGCTCGCTGACTCGGTTTTCAGCCGGCAGTCGCGCAAGCCGACCGTTCAGCNTACAATCGCCGCTTCCGGCGGGCTGCGGCCACGGATCAGATCCGAGGCCTTGTCGGCGATCATCATGGTCGAGGCGTTGAGATTGGCCGAAATCATGCGCGGCATGATGGATGCGTCGACCACGCGCAGGCCTTGCAACCCGTGCACGCGCAGCTGATCGTCGACCACGGCCCATGTGCTGTCGGCCGGCCCCATGCGGCAGGTGCAGCCGGGATGAAACGTCGTTGTCCCGCGCTCGGTTGCCGCGGCGAGAAATTCGTCGTCAGTCTGCACGCCCGGTCCGGGAAAATCCTCGAACGCAAAATAGGGCGCGAGCGGCGCCGATTGGAGCAGCCGCCGTGCCAGCTTCATGCCGGCGACCACAGTGCGGCGATCGAGTTCCTCGACCAGATAGTTGGTTTGAATGATCGGCGGTTCGAACGGATCGGCTGAACGGGCGCGGACATAGCCGCGGCTTTCGGGCCGCTGTTGCCAGGAGGCGACTGTCATGCCGGGCTCATCCTCGAGCTGTCCCTGCACGCCCTCCTTGTAGCTCGCGGGCGTGAACGTCAGTTGCAGATCGGAGCTTTCGGTGGTCTCGCCGGAGTGCCAGAAGCAATAGACCATGGTCGGCGACAGCGAGAGCAGGCCGCGCCGGGTCGTGGCCCATTTGATCGCCTCCATCGCCAGACTGAGGCCACGCCGGCGCTCGTTGATGGTTTTGATGTTCTTGACGCGGGCGACCGAACGCGGCGCGTAATGGTCCTGCAATCCCTCGCCGACGCCGGCCAGCGCGTGGCGCACCTCGATGCCGAGCGAGGCCAGCAGGTCCGGCGAGCCTATGCCCGACAATTGCAGCAGTTGCGGCGAGTTGTAGGTGCCGCCGGCGAGGATCACTTCCTTGGCCGCGCGCACTTCGGTCGGTGTGCCGCCCTTCCCGCCCTTGACGTAGCGCACGCCGATCGCACGCTTGCCCTCGAACACGATTCCGGTCGCATGGGCATGCGTCCGAACATGGACGTTCGGCCGCTTCATCGCCGGACGCAGGAAGGCGGTCGCGGCACTGACGCGCAGGCCGTTTTGAATGGTGCGCTGGGCGTAGGATACGCCTTCCTGGATCGCGCCGTTGTAATCGGGGTTACGCGGAATCCCGAGACTCATGGCGCCGGCCATGAACGCCTCGCAGAGCGGATCCCTCCACTCCATAGTGGTGACGGTCAGATTGCCGTCGCGGCCGCGATAGGTATCCTCGCCCTCGCCGACCCGCCGCTCCAGCCGCTTGAAATACGGCAGCACATCCGGATAGCCCCAGCCGCGATTGCCGAGCTGCGCCCAGGTGTCGAAATCCTGGCGCTGGCCGCGATTGTAGATATGCCCGTTGATCGAGGAGGAGCCACCCAGCGTCTTGCCGCGCGGCGCGTAGATGCTGCGGCCCCCGGTCCACGGACCCGGCTCCTGCTGGTAGGCCCAGTTGATGCCCTTCATGTGAAAGGTTTTGATGAAGCCGGCCGGCAGATGAATGTAGGGATGCCAATCCTTAGGGCCGGCTTCGAGCACGCAGACGCTGGTGCCGGCGTCTTCGCTCAGCCGGTTGGCGAGCACGCACCCGGCGGAGCCCGCTCCCACGATCACATAGTCGAATGTATCCGTCATCTCGATACGCTACCGCACCTTGTCGTTCAGTTGATAGGTCAAATGCGCCTTTACCGTCGGCCATTCGCCGGGGAGGATGCTGTAGACGACAGTGTCGCGCAGCGTGCCATTCGCGGCGATCTGATGGTTGCGCAGAATGCCGTCCTGCTTGGCGCCGAGCCGCTCGATGCCTCGCCGGCTGGCATGATTGAAAAAATGCGTGCGGAATTCAACCGCAATACAATCGAGCTTTTCGAAGGCATGCGTCAGCAGCAGCAATTTGCACTGGGTATTGACCGCGCTGCGCTGCACGCGCTTGGCATACCAGGTCGAGCCGATCTCGACGCGCCGGTTCGCCGCGTCGACATTCATATAGGTCGTCATGCCCGAGATTGTGCCGTCCGCATCGAAAACCGTCCATGGCATCATCGCGCCCGCCGCCTGCAACCCAAGCCGGCGGTCGATCTCCTTGCGCATGTCCTCGGCGCGCGGAACGGTGGTGTACCAGAGCTTCCACAGTTCGCCATCCTTCACCGCCTCGGTCAGTCCCTCGCATTGGCTTTGCGACAAGGGCTCCAGTCGCGCGTACGGACCTTTGAGCGAGACCGGTTCAAGCCACGCCATCGAATACTCCCTTCCTCATCATGCGCAAAGCTTCCGGTGAAGAAGCGCGTCTCGAAGGATGAAGCCGTAATTTGCTCATGGTTCGAGACGCGTCGCAATTACGGCGCGCCTCACCGTGAGGATTATCGTGAATTGCCACCATCACTTGTTCAGAAAATTCAGCGGCAGGCCGGGCCGCGCCCAGTCCATCGCGATCAACTGGCCCTTGCCGGACAGCGTGATATAGGCGGTCTTCAACTCGGGCCCGCCGAAGGCGATGTTGGTGGTGACACGGTCGCCGGTCGGAATCTGTTCGACGATACTGCCATCCGGGGCGATCACCGAAATGCAGCCCGAGATCAGGGTCGCCACGCAGATGTTGCCGGAAGCTTCCACTGCAAGCGAGTCGAACATCTGGTAGCCGCCGAGGCCAGCGATCGGCTTGCCGCGCTCGCCACGATAGATCACGTCGCGCGGCTTGATGGTGCCCGGCTCGGAGATTTCGTAAGCCCAAAGCCGCGCGGTCGGGGTCTCCGCGATGTAGACCGTGTTCTCATCCGGCGACAACCCGATTCCGTTGGCCGGCAGCACGCCGTGCACGGTCTCGACGATCTCCTTCATGCCGGGCTTGAGATAATAGAACCCTCCGACATCCATTTCGCGGGCGCGGCGCTTGCCGAGATCGGAAAACCACAGGCCGCCGTGCCGGTCGAACACCAGATCGTTCGGGCCTCGCAGCGCATGCTCACCGCATTTGTCAACGACGGTCTCGACCTTACCGCTCTGCATGTCCACCCGCTGGATAGAGCCGCCGAGATAATCGTTCGGTTGAGGTCCCGGCATGATCATGTTGCGGGTCGGGATCCAGCTAAAGCCGCCATTGTTGCAGACATACATTTTGCCGTCGGGGCCCATCGCCGCGCCATTGGGGCCGCCCGGGATTTCGGCGACCACCTGCTTGCGACCGTCGGGCCATATCCGGGTCAGCCGTTGCCCTCGTATTTCAACCAGCACCACCGATCCGTCCGGCATGACCACCGGCCCTTCCGGAAATTCGAGATCGGTGGCGAGAACGCGGATATTGGCCATGAAATCCTCCCAGCTTTTTCAGGCTGCAGGCGGATTCCAGGTTCATTCCGCACGCGCAACGCTTTCGTTGCGCGAAGTTATGGCAAAGTCGATATCGATTGCCAAGCAATCACCGGTGTCGGACTGCGCAAGGCAGCCCCGCGTGCGGCCTATTCCTTGACGGGTATCCAGATCTCAAGACCGCCATTGCCGGTCAGCGGATCGAAATTCTCGTCGTAGCGCTCGAAGTTGGGCGCGTCGGCCGCTTTCAGGCCGGCCGCCGGCAACCAGTGATTCCAGATCGTATTGACGGTCCGCCGGATGGTCGAGATGTGGTCGCGGTGGGTGAAGACCGCATATTTTTGTTCGGGGACGCGCACACGGCTGAATTCGCGCGGCAGATCGGAGAAGTCGGACACTTCGACGCCGGCGATGTAGTCGAAGTTGCCGGTGTCGTCGCCATTGCAGCAGACGCCGTACGCCACCTTCCCGACCCGGTCGGGAATGTTCTGCACCGACTGGTGAAAGCGGTGCCACTGGGCGGGGATGCCAGCACCACTCTCCCAGGTGATGCGTTCGCCGAGACCGGCGATGAGCAACGGCTTGCCGGTCTGGAAACGCGGCGCCTGAAGGTTATCGATTGCGGTTGAGTCCATCACGATCGGCTCCTGAAGTCTGAGGTTGTCAAGGCGCTTCGAGCCGCGCACCGCTTCAGGCGTCACCCCGAAATGGTCGCGGAACGCGCGGGTGAATGCTTCGTGAGATCCGTAATCCGCCTCCAGCGCCAACGCGAGAATATCCGGTGCGCCGCTGGCCAGCGCGCGCGCCGCTTCGCTGAGGCGTCGGGCACGCACATAGCGCATGACCGACAACCCCGTCGCCGCGGCGAACGACCGGACCATGTGGAAGCGCGAGACCCCGCCGATCGCCGCGATCTCGTCGAGGGTCAACGCGCAGGCGAGATGGCTTTCGACAAACCAGAGCGCCTTCTGGGCAGGATTCATGGACCACAGCCTTCATTCGAAGCAGGCGCATCATGATCGTTTCGCAAGCACTTCATTTGACAGTCCTTGCTCTCGTAGACGTATCGGCCCTGACCGCCGTCCCCAGAAAGCTCCTCACAACTCTCAACGCCAACTTGCGCGACAATCGCCCATGGCAAAACGCTTGACTGAAAAGACAGTCGCTGAGGAGCCCGCTCTTGCGGGCGTCTCGAAGGATGAGGCCATTGAAGCGGGAGATCACGGCACGGACGACCAAATGGCCTGTTCCGCGGGGGTTATCGCGGCGACTTTGTCGGGAGGGATGACCGCCGGCATATTCGAGGGATTGTACGGGGTATTGGGCCGGCCCAGCATGGTGCAGGGCTGACCTAGCTTCTTGAGAACGCTCCAGTGGACACGCTCGTTGATATGCTCTTCAGCGGGGTTTGCGGTATTGAGAAACGCCCCGTGCTCGATCGCATCGGGCGATAAAACCACCCGGCCATGCGGGAAGGTTTCATCGACGATCCAGCCCTTCGAGGAATCGTAGATCTCCCCGTTCACGTTGGCGGCGCTGGTCGCCGCCTTCACGGCCCCCGGATCGAATGCAAGACCGGTCAGGGCCTGCATTCGCGCGACAATCCAGATCAGGGCCTCGTCCGAAAGACCGCTGTCCGGATAGCCGCCGCCGACATTGCAGTGAACCCCGGCAAACCAGGTCTGCTCGACGTGTCCTTTCGGGGGCTGCCCTTTGGGCGCCGTCCAGAACGTCGGCACAAACGGGCGGCGATGTTCATCGACGCCAACGGCATGAAGCCCGACGTCGATATGATCGCCAAATTCGGTATCGTGGAATCCAAGCACTTCCAACGCAACATAGCGGGCCAAAGGTGCAAGGCCGATGCCGGCCGGAATTCCGTAAGAACCGACCGTATCAAACACCGCCACGCATTTGATCGATCGGTCGGTGTGAAAGTCGTTTTGCGAAGCCGCCGCGTTAAATGTATCGATGGCCTGCTTGTCGCCTGAACTGGCGGTTTTCGCACCGGCTCGAACCGCCGGATCGATGCGATAATGGTTCCAAGCGACGTCGAACCCTTGCTGGCTTGGCTGACGTTGAATTCCCGATGCGCCAACAAGTCCGGCGAGCGCACGGGCCGCATACGCGCCACGGGAAAAACCCATGATGTAGATCTCGTCGCCATGCTCGTAATTTTTCACGAGAGTCTGATAGGCGTCCTTGATGATCTGCTTCAGCCCGAGTCCGATCGCTCCCCCCAACACGTGTTTTAACAGGTCCGGTTCGGCGCCGACGCCCTTGTGATAAAAGACCATTTGCGCAACGTGGTCCGCTGATATTGCCGATATGAGCGGGGCGCCGGCGCCGGCATAAGCCGGGTCAAGCTTCGCAATGTTGGTGTCATTGCCATGGCCTTCGTCGTTCCATGTTCCGTCGATCAAGATGACGATGCGCTTCATCGCTGTTCCTCCGAAAGAGAGGGAAGCAAGCTGGCGCCCGTTTGACCTCTCATGTCATGCGATCGTCCTCACGGGCCGTCATTTCATGTCCGGCTTCGCGTCTTTCGCGGCCGGCGCCGCATTGTCCTTGGCCGGCGGTGCGTCGGCCTTCTTCTGGTCCTCCATCGTCTTTTTCTGCGCCGCCCGCAGATCGTCGACCGTCTTCTGCAAGCCGGCGACCACACCCTTCAAGCCCTCGATCTGCCGGTTCGCGGCATCGAGCTTCTGCTGTTGGTCAATGCCAAGCTTGGTGATCGTCTTTTGCAGGAAATCGACATTGCTCTGCAGGCAACTGGTCCGCCGTTCCATGGTCTTCTCGACGGTGCAGATTTCGATGCCGGGAACATCCTGTGCGCGGGCGGCGGCGGACATCATCACACACGGCGCCAGCACCGCCGATGTCACGAGCGCGATCCGGCCGAGCGTCGAAATCTTCATGTGACTAGCGCCCCATCCCGGTCAATTTGTTGCGAGTCTGGCCGAAGATATCATACGGAAACCTCATTCGCGCGTTGAGGTTTTGTGATCGCCTCCCCAATTGAAGCGGGGAACGGGCGCGGGCGCGATCAATCGGCAACGGGGAACCAGAACATGGCAACGCGCGAACGACGTCTGGCTGAGTTCGATGGCAACGGCGAACCGCCGCCGGATCAGCCGGTCCAGGTGCTTTGCGAAGACCACAGCGGCACCTATCAACTGCCGTTCGCCTGCCGCTTCGTCGATGGCGCATGGCGCAATCACGAATCCGGCGGCGCCGTTGAAGCGACGGTGGTCGGCTGGCGCCTGAACCGCCGCTGAACTCCCGAGGCCGCGCCTTTTGCGGATGCGGACTGTGCCAAAATGCGACGGAGATCGGTGCCGCCTTAAGGTACGGAACGCGCGCGGAACGAATCGCGCCCGAATCAGCCGTTCTCGTCTGCGACGCCGCGTTCACGGCTATATGTCGGCGGCTGACGGCGAACGCCGCACCATATCCAGATCAGCCGGCTCGGCGNNGGCGCCGGCNCCGGCTTCAAACGTTAACGACCACCGTGACCGCGATACAGACTATTTCCAGGACGTCACCGGTAGCCGGTGCTTACTCGTACAAATACCCGACCGGCTTTCCTTCGGTACGCAGCGGACGAATATCCTTCCGTGTAATGATCTGACCAGCCAAGCCGTCAATTTCATCACGCTGCGTCGGCGTCCAACTGCGAAGATTCTCCATGCCTTTCAGCAGGCCGAGCCGGAGAATTTGAGTATTCTCACCTACCCCCACGAGATTTATCGCGTTCTTGCCTGCCGTAACCGTATCGCCGGTCGCAAGTTCAAAATTCTCCCCGACACTATTCTTGAATTCGGCTGTGCCGCGAATGACGCGATAGATAACGACCTCGCCTTTCTCGAGAAAGGCAGTATCCGCTGTTGCCGATGCACTCTTCGGCAAGAGCGATTGGCCGCGCGGGTCGGTCGCTATGATATGTCCAGTTGTAAGACGACCGCTCGGAATTTCGATCCCGATATCGCGCACATAGACAGGCCCGGCGGATTTGACGGGCGCACCAGCCGCCAGCGGCTTGTAGAGCGCTTCCAGCTCCAACGGATCCTGAAGCCAAAAGCAGGCATCGGATGGGCGATCATGCAAAGGGTGGCTCCAGGCCACACGTGGCGTTTCCGCTTCGTTGATGTGATCCGGACCCACCACCGTCGGGTTGGGGAAGGTCGTAGGATCGGTGATGAAGCCTTCAAGAAACTTACCGGAATAGCCCATGGAAATCGGATCTGGCACCACTGTCTGCGGCGTTTTTAGATTCTCCTCAGTGGACAATCCCGACCAGGTGTAAAAGAGCTGGCGATGAACGATCGCGCTCTGCAGCATCACCGCACCAGGGCCGACGGCGTAATATTGGCCATCGTAATCGAAGGTAAACATGCCCGACGTGACCAGCACGAGCTGGTAACCACCCGGTGGAAGGTGAAGATGGAAATCGGTGGGGCCCGTATCGGGAAGGTAAATCGGCAGATTTGTCGAAACCTCGTGGAGCAGGAAGGTTTCGTTGTTCGCATGAAAGCCTTCGTTCGCACGGTTATAGAGTGCCTGCGGGCGATAAGTCGCCTCGTACGAAGCATCCCGGTTGCGATCGATGGCCACGAAATTCTTGTTGTTCAGGTGAAGAGGATCGCCGTTCGGGTGAGCAAGGCCAAGCCATTTGGGATCGACCACGGCATGCATATTCATGACACCCTCCAATCTGAGTATTTCGGCCGCCACGATCGCCCAGCCGTCCAATCTTTTGGCAGCCGCAATTGCCGGCTCACAGCTTGATTGTGCCATGCGAAAATCGCGCCAGCCGCGCTGCAACGCGGTAATTTCGATGGCCGTTGCCGCGAACGCGCCGAAGCCGCTGGCCGGAGACCAAAATTTGAGTTGAGCGATTCCCGGCGCGTTGGCGCCGACCAGGCAACCCCAGCCGCGCAACGGCCTTGGATGGCAAGAAGTTAAGCAAGCCGTGCCCGATGCTTAAGCCGCTGAAACAGGCAACGGCGCGCCCGCAGTGCCTAATATTCGACCTCGAGCTCTTCGATATCCGCCGGCTCGGCTTTGGCGGCTTCGATCCATTGCTGCATCTCCGGGAGCGCCATGATCATATCGGCATAGGCCTTCAGACCCGGCTCCAGCTTCACGTCATAGGTCATGAAGCGGGTCACGACCGGGGCATACATGGCGTCCGCCATGGTACGGTCGCCAAACAGAAACGGCCCACCCGACTTGGCCAGGCATTCGCGCCAGATCGTGCAGACCCGATCGATATCGGCTTGCGCACGCGACCAGATCTTGAAATTCGGGAAGTGACCTTTCAGGTTGACCGGCAGCGACGCCCGCAGGGTGGTGAATCCCGAATGGATTTCGCCGCAAATCGAACGGCAATGCGCCCGCAATACGCGATCCGCCGGCAACAGGCCGGCGTGCGGCATGACCTCGTTGAGATATTCCGCGATCGCCAGCGTATCCCACACGGTGGCGCCCTCGTGGCGCAGACACGGCACCAGGATGGATGCCGACAGCAACAGGATCTCGGCCCGCGCCGAGGCATCATCGGGCGAGGTTACGATTTCGTCGAATTCCAGCCCGGAGAACTTGGTCAGCAGCCAGCCGCGCAGCGACCATGAGGAATAATTCTTGCTGCTGATGGTCAGTGTCGCTTTTGCCATGTCGCTTCTTCCCTCACGCCTGAACGGCCCCCGTGGGCCATGCGGATCCCCGCTTTTTTGCCAAAGCGGCCCGCCGCAAAATGCCCATTGCCTATGCTTCGCACATTTTATGCAGCAAGCGACGTGCCAGTTTATGAGGCTGTTCGACTCCGCTTTGGCTTCGATATTGCATGGCAATATGGGCAAGGGCGAATTCGGATGATGTCAATGATGTATCAAGCCTATCAGAACCACATGGACCTGACGGAGCCATGGCGGACCGGAGCCGCGTCCGCCCTGAAATATCTCAACCTCGTTCCGCAAGGCGTCTCCGACAAACTGTTCGGGCAGCTCGCCGCGGCGCTGGAGCTGATCTCGCGCACTTCGCTGACCTATACGCGCCCGCCTTACGGCATCGACAAGGTGATGGTGGGCAACCAGGAACTGGAGGTGACCGAGGAAGTCGTCTACGCGACGCCGTTCGGTTCATTGCTGCATTTCAAAAAGCAGAATTCGCCGCAACAGCCGCGCATGTTGCTGGTGGCGCCGATGTCCGGCCACTTCGCGACGCTGCTGCGCGGCACCGTGAAGACCCTGCTGCAGGACCATGACGTCTACATCACCGACTGGCANAATCCCCGCGACATTCCGCTCGATCAAGGCAAGTTCGGCCTCGACGAATACACCGAGCATCTGATCACGTTTCTCGAACAACTCGGTCCGCGCTCGCACATGGTGGCGATCTGCCAGCCTTCGGTGTCGGCGCTCGCGGCCGCCGCCATCATGTCGGAGGACAATCACCCGGCACGGCCCGCGAGCCTGACCTTGATGGCAGGACCAATCGATACCCGAATCCAGCCGACCAAGGTCAACGATTTCGCCAAGAGCAAACCGCTCAAATGGTTCGAGGAGAACCTGATCAACTACGTTCCGTTCCAGTGCAAGGGCGCGTTCCGGCAGGTCTACCCCGGATTCATCCAGCTCACCGCCTTTGTGTCGATGAACCTCGAACGTCACATCAAATCCCACGTCGATCTCGCCGATCACCTCGCAAAGGGCGAAAAGGAGAAAGCAGAGACCATCAAGACGTTCTACGACGAATATTTCGCGGTCATGGATCTGCCGGCCGACTTCTACATCGAAACCATCCGTGACGTGTTTCAGGAACACCTGTTGCCGCAGGGCAAGTTGACCTGGCGCGGCCGGCCGGTGAACCCGGCCTCGATCAAGCGGATGGGCCTGATGACGGTCGAGGGCGAGAAGGACGACATCTGTTCGATCGGCCAGACCCTGGCAGCGCAGGATCTTTGCACCGGCGTGCGCACCTATCGCAAGGTGCATCACATGCAGGCCGGCGTCGGCCATTATGGCGTATTCAGCGGCAGGCGCTGGAACAACGAAATCTATCCGCTGCTGCGCGACTTCGTGCACATCAATTCATGAGCTGACGCTGCTTCGCTCGCCTCACCGTCATTGATCTGGCCCCGCATCCATTTGCGCGATACGCTTGCTCCCAAGGACGACCGATCAAGAGTCGTCGCCGGAGGAACATCGATGTGAGATTGAAATCCGCAAACTTTCGTGTGCTTGTGCTCGTCGTGGCTGGCGCGCTGCTGCTGGCTGGCGCGGCAAGTGCCGCCGAGGTCAGGGTGATGATTTCGGGTGGCTTGACCGCGGCCTTCAACACGCTGGTTCCGGAATTTGAACGCCTGACCGGCAACAAGGTGCTGACGGCTTATGGGCCATCGATGGGGACCACCGTCAATGCGATCCCGACCCGACTGCAACGCGGCGAACCCGCCGATGTGCTGATCATGGTGGGCTATGCGCTCGGCGACCTTGTCAAGCAGGGCAAGGTGATCGCCGACAGCCGCGTCGATCTCGTTAAATCTCCGATCGGCATCGCGGTGCGATCGGGCGCGCCGAAGCCGGACATCAGCTCCGCCGACGCGGTCAGGCGCGCGCTGCTCGCGGCGAAATCGATCGCTTATTCCGACAGCGCCAGCGGCGTCTACGTCTCGACCGAAATGTTTCAGCGGCTCGGTATCGCCGACGCGATGAAGGACAAGGCCAGGAAAATCCCGGCCGAGCCGGTCGCCGGTGTGGTGGCGCGCGGTGACGCCGAGATCGGCTTCCAGCAGATCAGCGAAATGCTTCCGGTTCCGGGTGTCGATATCGTCGGGCCATTGCCGCCGGAGCTACAGAAAATCACGGTATTTTCAGCCGGCATCGTCACGACATCCGAAGAGCCCGATGCCGGCCGCGCGCTGATCACATTTCTCGCCTCACCCGCCGCCAGCGCGGCGATTATCGAGAGCGGCATGGAGCCGATCCCGGTCGACCAGAAGTGACGGCGGTCCGGATGGATTTGGTGAAGACGCCCTCATTCATACCGGCACGGCTCGCTCAAGGCGTCGGCGAGTGCCATCGTAATCTCAAGGCCTGTGGCGCATTCGACCCACATATATTGCCCTGAAGGGTTCACCTCCAGAAATACGTAACGTCCTTCCGGCGTGACGATGAAATCAAAGGCCCCATAAATCAGGCCAAAGGTTTTCATGAATGCGAGAATCCTTGCCTCGACCTCTGGTGGAAGGTCAACCACCTCGTATTCCAAATCCTGCAAAAACGGCCGCCAATCGAGTGTCGCTTTCGCGTGCGCCTGGGAGTCGATTTTGGCGCTGAAGATGCGCGTGCCTACCACCGTTACACGGAGCTCGTGAGATTTCTGAACGCGTTCCTGGAAAATCCCTGGCGTCACCCGAATGAGATCGAGATCGGCGATCCGTTCCTGCGTAAGAAGCCCCGTGAAAAGTGCCTTGCCTGGCTCAAGGTCGCGTGCTTGCGACAGTCCTTTGTAAATCGTTTGNGTTTGGCTTGCCGCGACNAACCGACGGACCTCGTCAGGATCGTTGGTGACGATGGTGCGNGGAATTTCAAAGCCGACCTCGCGGGCGACGAACANTTGAGCAGGCTTTGACCTGGCGGCGCGTTCACATTTGGGATCGTTNATCCACAAAAACTTGCCGATTGTGGTCAATGCAGCCAGCGCTAGCTGCGACTCTGTTTCGGCAAATCGCTTTTCCTCGCCCGCAAGTTCGGCGGGAAACCCTGCAGGCAGATCCCACTGCCACCAGACGCTTCCAATGCTCGCGAGATCGATTCTGCGGCCGTCTGAAACGAATTCCGCACCGAAATCGTTGTTTGAAGCGCGATACGTCAAAACAGAGTCGAGAGGAAAATGGTCGGTATTCCAGCGGACGCATGGCACGTCCCGCCGCCGCAACTCCGCCAGCAGCAAATCAGCCGCAGGATCGAAGCGCGCGGTGATGAGGAGAATGGACTTCATCACCGCGCGCCTTGCGAAACTTCACTCGTCGTATTTCGGGCAATCCTTACAGCCGGCTGTTACCTTTGCGAGCTGCATGTCTTTATTTTTTTCATAAACCGGCGCCCGCGTGATCGGATCAACCATCATCTGAAGCGTCGGATCGTAAACCATGGCAGGTATGGTCATCTCCGCTCCCTTGTTCAGAAACGGCCGCGCAAAAATATCGTTTGACGCTTGCGCAGTTTCAAAGGTCGCACCGACTGTACCCGCACCAACAATTCCCAGCAGCAATCGCACCAGGTTCGCCGAAACATCTTTGGTGTTCATGAGTAGGTCCTCCAGTATCCAGGGTCCCGCGTCGAGAACGCTACCCGTTTGGGGACCCCACCGCAAGCGGAGGCGGTCCGAACCGGCTATTTCACGCGGATCGGCGTATCCTTCAGGCCGTTATTGTCATAGGCCTTGCGCAGCGCACCGTTCGCCTTGGCCTCCGTCATGAACTCGGTCACAAACGCCAGCGACTGCGGGTGATTCAAGAGCACCGCCACCGCGGTAACCGTCTGCTTGAAGGTTTCATCGAGCACCCGCGTTCCCGGTATCTTCTTTGCAAGGCGTTGAGCTGGTCGCGCGACAGCGCGAATGCGTCGATCTCGCCGCGCCCAAGCAGGCCGAAGATCTCGTCATAGGTCTGATAGCCCGTGACCTTGGCCTGCTTCAGGTGCGCCATCGCACCGCGCATGGTGGTGGTGGTGTCGTTGACCGCCGCCACCTTGACGCCCGGCTGATCGAGCGTCTGGAAATTCGTGACCGACGAACCCGCCTTGACGATGTAGGTCGCATCCGCAACCTCGTAAATTGGCCCGAACGACATCCTGGTCTCGCGCTGCGCGTCTTTCGGCAGGAAGGTAACGTCCCAGACACCCTTGGAAGCTTCGTCCGTGATCTGCCCTGAATTCTGATGCACGACATATTCGACGGGAACACCGAGTTGCGCCGCCATCTCTTTACCGAGATCGACCGGGACCCCCGCATAACCGCCGGCTTGGTTTTTGGTGGACCAGAATGCGCCGCCGGCCGGGCTGATCGCGATCGCTACGCGCAACTTGCCGGTCGGAGCGATTTCATCCTTCAGGGCATCGGCACATGCAAGACCCGTCATCATAATCGAGACACCTAGAACGAGGCTGGCAACAAGCGGCACAGAGTTCGGAAACATCGATTGAACGGACATCAGCGGAACCGCCATCAGATCTTTGGCGGGTATTGTTACAGTGCGGTCACGGCCGGAGCAAACCCGTCACGGTTAGCCTGCCATGCGCGCTGGTATTCCATGATGCGCGCCGTGTCATGGGGCGCAGCTTGGACATTCGATCGACGTGCTCGCCGACATCGATCTGGCTTGATTGTGATCCACGCCGCCTTAAATCCATGTAACAATTCCGCGCGAACCGGATCAACCCGCCCGACATGAGCAACAACGCCTTTTTCTCTGATCTTCTTGCATCGATTTCCGAGCGCGGCCGTACCTTGCTGCGCCGTGCCGGGTCGTCGCACGCCAGGCAAGATGCATCCGGGTTGATGGAATTATGCGAGGCGCTGTTGTCGGGGCGGGGCGAGGCTTCCGGTACCGCGATGGCGCGCGAGGTTCTCGACCGTTACCATGATCTCGACGAGGCCGGCCGACTGTCATTCTTCGAAACGCTGACCCGCCAGTACGGCCCGGACCGGGAAAAGCTTGCCCATGTCATCGAGACCTGGCGCGCGCAGCCGAACGACGATGACGCCAGCGACCTGCATTTTGCCTCCGAGCCGCGGCGGCAGGAATTGATTCGCCGCCTGAACCGCGCGCCGGGCGGCACCGGCGAGCTGGTGGCGATGCGCGCCGATCTGCTTTCCGCGATGAAAGATCACAAGGATCTTGCCGCGCTCGACCGCGACGNCGTGCATTTGCTGGCTTCTTGGTTCAACAGGGGGTTTCTCGTGCTGCGCAGGATAGACTGGTCAACACCCGCGAACATCCTGGAAAAGATCATTCGCTATGAGGCGGTGCATGAGATTCGCGACTGGGACGATCTGCGCCGGCGTATCGATCCGGCGGATCGCCGCTGTTATGCGTTCTTCCATCCGGCACTGGTCGACGAGCCGCTGATTTTCGTCGAGGTCGCACTGACCGAACAGATTCCGGGTGCGATTGCACCGCTGCTTGCCGTAGAGCGGCAGCCGGTAGCGGTCGAGCGCGCCCGCACCGCCGTGTTCTATTCGATCTCGAACACGCAGCGCGGCCTAGGCGGAATTTCCTTCGGCAGCTTCCTGATCAAGCAGGTGGTCGAGGAATTGCAGCGCGAACTGCCGAAGCTGGATAATTTCGTGACGCTATCGCCGGTGCCGGGCTTCATGCAATGGCTGAAGCAGGCGCCGGATGTCCCGGTATCGGACGAGGATCGCGCGCTGCTCGGCCATCTCGACACGCCGGACTGGACAGAGAATGCCGAGCTGGCCCAGCAACTGCGCTCCGTTCTGGAACCGCTGGCGGCGTATTATTTTCTGAAAGCGCGCACCCCGAAGGGCCGTCTGATCGATTCGGTGGCGCGCTTCCATCTCGGCAACGGCGCGCGACTGGAGCGGATCGACTGGCTCGGCGACCTGTCGCCGAAAGGCTTGCGTGAATCAGCCGGTATCATGGTCAATTATCTGTACCGCCTCGATGATATCGAAAAGAACCACGAAGCCTATGCCAACCGCGACGAGATCGCCGCGTCGAGTGCGGTGAAGAAATTGCTCAAGACCGAAGGCCGGCGTTTGCTGGATATGCGGCCGTCTTAGCTTGAGGCGTCAGCGGCGAGACGGCCCCATGATCAGGCCTTGTCGCGAAAATACGGCTCTACCGGACCGTGAACCTTGATAGTCAGCGGGTTGCCGTAGCGGTCCTTGGCAGCGCCAGCCGTCACGCGAATCCATCCCTCGCTGACGCAATATTCCTCAACATTGGTTTTCTCGATTCCCTTGAAACGAATGCCGACGTCGCGCGCAAGTACATCGGCGTTGTAATAGGAGCTTTTCGGATCGGTCGAGAGACGGTCCGGCAGTTGGTCGGTGGTCGCGTCAGTTTTATCGTTCACAGTAATGCCCCGATTTCTTTTGTCAGTCCTTCCGGCTTCACCGTCGGCGCGTGCCGCGCAACCACCTTGCCAGACCGGTCGATCAGGAACTTGGTGAAATTCCATTTGATCGACGAGCCGAGCAATCCGGACTTCGCGTTCTTCAGATATTGATACAGCGGATGAGCGTTGCTGCCGTTGACATCGATCTTGGCGAACATCGGAAAGGTAACGCCATAGTTGATGGAGCAGAATTGCTCGATTTGCCTGGCGTCACCAGGTTCCTGGCCTCCGAACTGATTGCATGGGAATCCAAGAACGGAAAAGCCGCGTGGCGCGAGTTCCTGATGCAGCGCCTCCAGGCCCTTATATTGCGGGGTGAACCCGCAAGCGCTGGCGGTGTTGACGATCAGCAGAACCTGACCCTCAAACCGCTTCAGCGGAATGTCCTCGCCGGCAAGCGACTTTGCCGTGAAATCATGAATGCCGGACATCGTGTGTTCTCTCAGCCTCGTTGCACACTCATTCAGCGGACGGGATCGACCGGCATCGGCGGCGTTCCCCCCGCTTCGATCGCCTCGCCGGCCAGCAGGCACAGATCCTCGCGATAACGGCCGGAGACCACCTGAACGCCGACCGGACTGCGCCCCACCAACCCGGTGGAAACCGTTAGCGCAGGTAGGCCCATGAAGGGAATGGCAATTTGCGGCAATTGCGCGCGCCACACCCGAGCGAACGAAGCGTCGTCGCGCAGATCGAGCCCGTCGGGGAACGGCAATTCGGCCGACACCGGCATTAGCAAGACCGAATAGGTCTCAAAAAACTGCAGCCATTCGCGAGTCAATGTCGCCCGGCGCGTCAAGGCCTTCGAGAGCGACGCCGCGTCGAACGGATGGACCTTGGCTCTGTTGCCGCGCAGGCAGGCAAGCGCCCCGGGATCGCCTTCGCGCTCGGCGGCTTCCAGTTGCGCCTCATATCCATCGCCGAGCCATAGTTTGGTCTGAAGGTCCGCGGCCTCCCGCAAAGGCGGCGTTGTCTCGATCTCTTCGACCACCCATCCGCCACGCTCCAGACGCTTGGCCGCATCCGCGACGGCGGCCTTCACTTCTGCGGCGGTCTCAAGACCGTCGGGGCGAAAACAAACGGCCGCCCGC
>JGI24140J50213_10000172_pt1 | contig 30315 bp, 16 predicted proteins | sample BarGraIncu00222A_FD_50213 | JGI IMG/M metagenome (IMG submission 50213)
CTTTGATGTTTGATTTGTGATATATCAAAACACTTTTCCCATCACTCAGGCGAAAATAAACATTTGCCTCTTTTTTGGGACTTCTTATGTATGCTTTAATTGTAGCCATGATGTTATAGATTTATTGATTGGTTTTACAAATATACACTATTTGTAAAACCTATTTACAATCTTATCAAAATAAATCATATTATTTGCAATATCATTAATGTTCTGATATACTGTACATCATTGCACTGGTAATAATTTAAGACTATTTTATAGTACTTTACAAAACTTGCAAATATAATCTTATTGCACAATTCAGACCCCTTCGAGGTCACAAAAAAAACCAGCTATTTATTTAAAAATAGCTGGTTTTTTTATTTTGAAATCTGTTTTATAGTTCAATCAGGGTCTTAATAATCTCAGTTATAGCTGGATCAAAGCAATTTTTGCATTTAAATAGTCAGGAGCAAATGTCAATGCTTTATTGAATGCTTCCCTCGCTTTTGTTTTGTCTCCAAGACCCGCATGCCCAAGACCGGTAACATACCAAGCCATTGCAAAATTCATAGCGTTGGATTGTCTTCCCTGACCTTGTGTACTATTAGTGTTGCTGTCTTCAGGTTTGTTAACAACTAAAGATCCTTTCTTTATCAGATCATTAAATACATCTTCGATCCCATCTTTACTTCCTGATTTCTGTTTTGAAAGCGCCTGGTAATAAAGTCTTGCACCCTGAGAAAGGGGATTATTATCCATTCTTGATCTCCCACCGCCTTGAACATCCTCCGTTCCGATCGCATCTTTCCATGACTTTTGAGCCTTTTCCTTTTCTCCCAATGCTGCATAACAACATCCAATCCAATATGCAATCTCAACCTTGCGTGGATCAAATCGTTGCTCTGCACGTAGATTTTCAGGCGGGGTTGATGCCATTTGAAAATTATTCAATGCATCCTGATATTTTTTCGCCTTAAAATTCTTCATCCCCTGCATCATATTCGCATCAGACCAGGCCTGCCCTGTGTTAAATGCATTACCGCCTTCCCAGATGCTGAAAATATGACCTTTTAAAAGCTGAATTGATTCATCAGACTTGTCGGCAAATGTTTTCAAACCGATCAGATCCCCAAGCGCTTCGTCGTGTTTTCCCACTATTTTTTGATTCTTTTCAAGTACTGCAAGCCTTTTTTCAACTGATTCCCCTGCTGTTTTATACAATTGATCGAGTTCCGCGAAGTGTGTCGGATATGGATTTGGAATGTTAACAGCCTTTTCCATACAATCAATCGCTTTTTTCTGAGAGTCATTGTTCTTTTGGTGCGAATAGGCTATCCCCAAATTCCTCCATGTTACAGGAAATCCGGGATCCAAAACCGAAGATTTTTCCCATAAAGCGATTGCCTCTTCGGGTTGCCAGTCAAAGAGCAGGTTTCCCAAAAAATAACACGCTCTTGCATCTTTTGAATTTACTTCAATTGCACGACGAAGTACGGTAATTGCCTCTTCCTGGAAAGGAAAGACATATTCCGGAGATTGAAGACCAGCCTGTTGACGATAACCTGAAGCTTTTTCAGTATCTCCAAGTTTGTCAGAAAAATAGCCGAGATAGTAATAGACCAACGGTGAAATATTTGCTTTATTTGAAATGGTGGTAATGTGCTGATTTAAAATAGTTGTGGCATCGCTCCAAAGTCCTGAATCATAATATTCTGCTGCAAGTTCCAGTGCGTTTTCAGGGAAATCGTTTAAAGTCGTGAAGAGCGTTTTAGCGATTTTTGCATCTTTTGTGGCAAGCCACTGTTCGGCCATGAGACGCACATCCAGCGGATCGCACTTTACTTTTGCTAAATCAATAGTATTAATGGCTTCATCGGTTTTGCCCAGGTGTCTTAATATTGAAGCCTTAAGACCATAAGCACGGATATTAAGTGCATTGGCATCCAGTGAGCGATTCACGAAATTAAGGGCAGCTGTGAAATCACCTTTTGAAGTAGCAATTTCAGCCAATGAAAAATAAGAAGGAGATTTCCATTCCTGACTCCAGGTTGCTTTATAGAAAGCAATGAAAGCCTCATCTGGTCGTCCCTGACCTTTTAAAGCTGAACCCAGATAAAAATAGGGTTCCATGTTTTTTGGCGTAGTATATTGTGCCGAAAGACGTTCAATCGCTTTTTGGAAATATTTTTCGGCAACAGCATATTTAGCCTTCTTCAGATTTAACAATCCCATTCCAGTATTGGCAGAAATATTTCCCGGATCACGTTTGAGCGCCTCTTCCCAATATGGATCGGCATCCAGAGATGGGTTGTGAAACTGGTCTATACGTTGACCTGCAAGGAATAGTTCTTCATCATTTTTTATTTCATATGGGGCCAGCACATCCTTGAAACTAACAGGTTTTGGTATAGGTTGTAGTTTGACCGGGGAATAAGCAACCAGTTCGTGTCCTTCAGAGACTAAAGATGCAATCAGATCATGCTCATCCAAGCCAGCAGGTAATGCTAACTTTTTCCTAAACGGTTTGCCGGGATTAATTGAAACATTTTCTTCGAATAGTATTTTGCTACCACCCTTGAGCAGGACTTTTGCATTTGTATATGCTTTGGTCGTATAGAACCCGAATGTTGCACTATCATTCTTAACGTCAAGGTTGACAGCAGCATCAAGATTTGCATTTTTCACTCCATCTATTCCCCGGAATGGATACCACGACATTTCAAAAGAGCGTTCTTCGAAAGGTTGCAGCCACGAATAATCAGGTTGGTTGTCAGAGTAAGCACCAACCATGATTTCCAGATAGGGACCATCATTGTCGGTGAGAATTTTATCCCAATTCGACCCGACACCCCAGGTAAAAAATTTCTTACCCGGCACGATATTGTGATCTGTGATGCTCATGATTCCTGCATTCTTGCCATGATCATAACCTGCAATAAAATTATCCTGATAATTCACAGCAAACCATGATGCTGAATTTTTATTGTTCTTATACCAGCTAAAGTCATTGTTGTCTGAAACAGGCCATGGCGTAAAAACCTTTTTCGAGTGACCGGTTGCCCATTGTGTACTAGGTGGGAAAATAACCTGATAGTTATCATTTGGACCCACGGCAACATTGGCAAAACAAAGCATGGTATTCTCCATCGGAGTGCGGTTGATGATCCTTAACGAACATTCCAGGATAGAACTCCCCGGACGCAATGTATAACCTACAGCCCAACGCATCCGTTGACGCACTTCCAATTCGCCAACCCAAATCGTTTTACTTCCATCAGGGTGATCTTCTCTGCTCCATTGAACGGGTATAAACGTACTTGCCCGATGATGATGGGGAATATTCCATTCAATCCCACCCGAAATCCATGCACCAGTCAGTCCAATGAGCGCAGGTTTGATAACGTGCTGCTGATAGATATAATCATAATTGTTGGTCTTGTCGATCGCAGAAAACAAGCGACCCCCGATTTCGGGCAGAATGCTGATCTTCACATATTCATTCTCCAGATAAACAAGGTGATAGGTCTTGTCACTCTTTTGATTTGTGAGGTTGTCATAAAGTTTGTAAGGATATATTCGTCCTTCAGCTCCTTGAGATTGCTTGCCAAAAAAGAACATGGGGTTCGGATCTGGTGGCCCGGAAAGATAGGTCGGAATGTCTTCATCGGCTTCGCGAATAGTCACAGCTGATTGACCCAAAGCGATTTGCGGCAAAAACAATAGTGCAATTCCAATAATGGAAATGATCAAAAAGCATTGTCGCAAAATCTTAATATAAACGTTGTTTATTTTAAGTCGGGTAATTCCTATAAAGGTTGTGCGTTCTTTCATGTTTGGCAAGTTTACATTTTAAAAAATTATTATTTCGATTGCTGGTTCAATAATTATTATTCGATTTTATCACAATTAGAATATTAACATAAATAGAAAAATCGGTGATTCTTGCATATATTACTTTCAATAGAGGGTGAATTAATTTAAAACCACTCTCAGAAATTTATCAAATGCATAGATCCAATTGCCTTTATCTGAGATTCGGGAATGCCAGCATCGATTGCATAATTTTTCCAATGACTGATCACTTCCAGAATCTGTTCAATAATTTCCTTCGCCCGTTTTATGTTCATTTTATTTGCAACTGCCAAAAGATCATTTCGGGTGATGTCTCTGCGTTTATTATTTAAGGAAAGCTGATGCTGAGCAAGCCAAAAATTTGTTGGATTATAAGCGTATGTAACATCGTAAGCCGGGGAGAGACTCCACTGACCAGATTGATCCATCAAAAAGGAAATATTTTTTGTGTGATCATCATTGTTTTGACCAATGACATTGAAAACCATCCTACGGAAAAGCTGTTCAGCATCGGTATAGGGCAATCTGAGACTACGCATTGCCTGGAAAGCTTGTTCGTAAGCGTAGGCATTCGGATTGTTATAATCGAAATGGCAAAGTCCACAAAGTGTTTGCATATGGCGTTTCCGGTTATGTTCGATCCTGTCGAAGCGACGGGTCATAAAGTGTGCCCTGCCGTTTTCTTCCAGCAATCGACTTTCACTCATTGTTATTCCACAATCCAATGCCATTTTATAATAGGCAAACTCAATCCGGCCATATCCTTTTGGATCACCCAATTGTTCATCCGATACGCCATCCAATTTGATGAGCCAGTGCGTATATCCTTCCGGAACATCTACCTGACCCGACTTTACAGAATTGTGTTTATTGATCGCGATAACAGCTTTTGCTCTGGCCCCACCTGCGGACGTGCCTACACGGATGATGTCGAGTAAGGCATGTGCCTCGTCACCTGAAAATTTTGTCTTCAGGTCCGTTTTTCTGTTGATTGCTTTCTGTGTCAGACTCACCAATTCTGAAACTTCAAGGTTGTTCGAGATTCCTCGTTCAATGCGGGTTGCAGGGTGAAATTCAAGAGCTCCCATTCCGCGTTTGCCCATATAACACAATCGTTCGATGGGATTCATACTACCCGGTTGACGGCCTTGTGTTGCAAGCCAGATTTCGATGAGTTGATTTCCGAATTTGTCAGGCAAAGAATCAGCCAACAGACCAGGTAATCCATAATAAGTGTTTATTGGCAAATCAGGAAAACTGAATGTCTTTCCATTAAAAGCATCCGATAAAGGCATTGTGAGAGGCGCAATGTCCCAATTGTTTCGGCTGAAACTGGGCTCAAACTCAAAGCTTGCCATTCCATTGCGGGCATCCCACAACACAGCGCCTACATATTTATCCCAGATTTTAATTTCAGCAACTACCATTCACTTTCCTCCCTGTTTTTCTTTATTGTACGCCCCGAAGCCCGCAAACGTTCTTTCCCGGATGATTTGGCCATCTGTAGAGGACTGATCTGACCAGCAACCTTCCAGTTATCCAGTAAATGAAATTGCTGCAAAGCCCTTAAAACCTGAATGATGGTAACGAATGAAGTAACAGCCTTTCCGTTTTCCATTTCGCTGATTACAGGACGAGAAAGTCCTGCCTTTTGGGCAAGTAATTCCTGAGTGAGATTTTGCTGAAGCCGGATCTGTTTTAGATATAACCCTAGCTCTGCAACAATGGCGTGATCACTCATACTATACCAATTTATCGCATTGCTCAATGTGTTCATGGTTTCAAGGGTATTAATGTATTCTGCGGGCTACATAATGTGTTCTATTTACATTTAGTGTAGTCTGTAGAATACAAAGATAATATTAAATATTATTTTATATTTGTTTACAATATTATTTTTTATCATAGCCCTTTTTATCTGACGATATATTAATACTTCATGCTGCACATTAAATTTTAAACTAATAAGAAACAAGATAACGATCTTATCATTCAATTATCTAATTTTACCGGATCATTGTAATTTTAATCTAACAACCCATATTTTAATGATGAAATCAAAATTTACTTTATTACTGTTTTTTGTCCTTGCGGGAATATTTGCAACTGCTCAAAATCAGGGACGCGTGTTCGATGTCAAAACATTTGGCGCCAAGGGTGATGGCAAAACAATCGATTCACCTTCTATCGACAAGGCTATCACCGCTGCAAATGAAGCAGGTGGCGGTACCGTTTATTTCAAAGCAGGTACCTATTTGTCGTACACCATTCATATGAAAAGCAATGTCACGCTTTTCATCGATTCCGGCGCAACAATTCTTGCAGGCGATTCTACCCTCTACGATGCTCCTGAAGCCAATGAATGGTCGAAATATCAGGACTTTGGTCACAGCCATTGGCAGAATAGTTTGATTTATGGCGAAAACCTGAAAAATATTGCCATTCTTGGTCAGGGAATGATATATGGTAAGGGACTTCTTCGCGAATCAGACAGAAAACCAATCGGTACAGGTAACAAAGCCATCAGTTTGAAAAATTGCTTAAACGTCGATTTACGCGATTTCACAATCCTTTTTGGAGGTCATTTTGGTATCCTTGCAACAGGAGTTGACAACTTTACTATTGACAATCTGAAGATCGATACAAACCGCGACGGCATGGATATCGACTGCTGCAGAAATGTAAGGGTTTCAAATTGTAGCGTGAATTCACCAACCGATGATGGCATCTGCCTAAAGGCTTGCTACTCATTGGGCAAGTTTAAAGATACCGAAAATGTAACCATTACCAATTGCTTTGTCAGTGGTTATGATACCGGTACGATGTTGGACGGAACCAACCAGAAAATTAAAAATGGCGCTAAAAATCCAACAGGTCGTATCAAATGTGGTACTGAATCAAGCGGTGGATTTAAAAATATCACTATTTCTAATTGTGTTTTCGAATGGTGTCGTGGTCTGGCATTGGAATCTGTTGATGGCGGATTGCTCGAAGATGTTTCGATCACCAATGTCACCATGCGCAACATCGTAAACTGTCCTATATTCCTACGTTTAGGCAGCAGAATGAGAAGTCCTGAAGGAACACCGATCGGCGAAATGAGACGTATAAATATTTCAAATTTCGTGGTCTACAATGCTGATCCACGTTATGCATCTATCATCAGCGGTATCCCCGGACACGATATCAAAGATGTGAAACTACATGATATCCGCATCTATTATCAGGGTGGTGGTACTAAGGAACAGGCTGCACTTGATCCTGCTGAAAATGAAATCAAATATCCTGAACCCAGTATGTTTGGAGATGTTCCAAGTTACGGTTTCTTCATCCGTCACGTGAGCGGAATTGAAATGAACAATGTGGAAGTCAGTTATTTGAAGGACGATGTAAGGCCTGCATTCTGGATGAACGATGTGAAAGGTGCCGACTTTACAAACCTGAAGGCTCAACATGTTGCCGGAACTCCGATTTTTGTTCTGAAAGATATTACAGATTTTTCAACTTTCCGTTGCAAAGATCTGAAAGATGTTGTTCTTAAGCAGGTTACAACTAAATCGCTGTAATCCAGACATTATTTAAACAAATTTTATTTATTAATCCAGCCGGTGCCCTTCAGACACCGGCTGGATTTTTTTGTTTAAAAATTAATGCAATTCAACTTTATAATTCTTTGAATAAGAATTGATAGTCTCAATAAACTGGTCGTATATCTGTTTAATAACCATAATATACTTTAGATATCATCGGCAGATATTTAGTATATATCCTATCCCTTTGCTATAAATTATACCTGGGATATATACCGGTTATATATAGGTTATATATAGGTTATCTCTGAATCATGCCAGAATATTGACGTTGACGGGTCAGGATTTTTAAAGATTTTTCAAAGTGAATTTCAAAGTATTTCAAAAAAGTGTTCGTAAAGTGTTATTTTTACTCCCGATCCGGGTAGCACATAGGATTGCTAAAATTTTGTAAAGTATGTTTGTGATCGGTATGAGGTAAAAATGAAACGATTTATTAATATAAAGTGATGAATTACAGGGCTAAAAATTTTGTGGGTATGTTGCTTACCGTGTTGTTTTTGTCAAATAACGCAGTTGGACAATCATTTAAATGGCAAAGCGCGTCTCCTGAAGAGGAGGGGTTTTCTTCTCAGAAATTAAATGCGATGAAGGATTCGCTGGCAAAATACAATACATCATCCATCATTGTCATTCGAAACGATAAAATCATTTTGGAATGGTATGCTAAGGGATGGGATGAACATAAACAACACGGCACTGCATCATTGGCAAAAGCGCTTGTAGGGGGAATGTCGCTATTGCTGGCGTTGAATGATGGTAAAATGTTGCCTGATGACCCTGCCTGGAAGTTTGTTCCTCAGTGGAAAAATGATCCGTTGAGGTCAAAGATTACAATCCGACATCTGGCTACACATAGTTCTGGTATTGAGGATGCTGAGATCTCGGATAAGGAAGTTGCCGATGCGAAGGCAAAGGGGATCGTGATCAAAGACCAGCACATGGACATTCCGGGTTGGAAAGGTGTTTTTTGGCGCAAAGATCCTGACCCGTTCATTGTTTCGCGAGATCAGGCGCCGGTGATGTATACTCCCGGCAGCGCCAATTCGTATTCAAATCCGGGCATGGCTATGTTGTCATATTCTATATCAGCAAGTTACAGGGGAACTCCTTACAATAATATCAGAACACTTTTAAAAGAAAGAGTCATCAAACCGATTGGCATCAATGATGATGAATGGCAAATCGGATATGGGAAAACTTACAACATTGATGGGCTGGAGCTTGTTCCTAACTGGGGAGGAGCCAGTTTTACGCCGCGTGCCGTTGCCCGGATTGGTCGGTTGATGCTGAATAAAGGCAATTGGGAGGGAAAACAACTGATCGACTCCAATTGGGTGAAGCGCGTTGTTGCATATGCCGGAACTCCTATATCACACAGTGATGCGAAAGAAATCTCTCCTGCAAATGGATTGGGATGGTACAATAATTTCTTCGGTGTTTGGCCGAGGGCACCCAGAGATCTATTTTTAGGGTCGGGTGCTGGCCATCAAACCCTGATGGTCATTCCAAGTTTGAATATCATCATCGTTCGAAATGGTACCGATATGATTGATGAGCGCAAAGGAGAACCTTATCATGCTGAATATGTGAAATATATCATCAATCCATTGATGGATGCTTTCAACGAACCTCCGTATCCGATAAGCAATATCATTAAAGAAGTCAAATTTGCACCGGCTGCCTCAATTGTCCGCAAGGCAAACGACATTGATAATTGGCCAATAACCTGGGGTGACGACAATAACCTGTACACTGCATATGGAGACGGGTCAGGTTTCGATCCGAAGGTGGATAAAAAACTAAGTTTGGGGCTGGCAAAGATTGTTGGCAACCCGGAAGATTTCAAGGGTATTAACATTCGATCAAAGTCCGGAGAGCAGGAGGGAAGTGGCAAGGCCGGTAAAAAAGCCAGCGGAATGCTCATGGTCAAAGGGGTGTTGTATATGTGGATCAGAAATATTGGTGCAAATGGAGAGGGTTCACAACTGGCATGGTCAAAAGATCATGGCGTAACCTGGAGCTACAGTTCGTGGAATTTTACAGGGAGTTTCGGATGTCCGACATTTCTGAATTTTGGGAAAAACTATCAGGGGGCCAGAGACAATTATGTGTACGTCTATTCGCAGGATGAAAAAGATGCATACACGGCTTCGGACCGGATGGTTTTGGCGCGTGTATACAAAGATAAAATCGCTGATTTAAAGTCATATGAATTTTTCAAAGCAATTGATGCAAGGGGTAATCCAATGTGGTCTAAAGATATTGCAGAAAGAGGAGGGGTGTTCAGTCATCCTGCGATGTGTTACAGGTCGGGCATCAGTTATAATCCGGCGCTTAAAAGATATATCTGGTGCCAGGTTCATCCCGATAGCAATCATCCGCAAGGCTCGCGTTTCCAGGGAGGTTTTGGGATTTATGAATCAGCTGAACCCTGGGGGCCATGGCACACCGTTTTTTATACAAAGGACTGGGATGTTGGCCCGGGAGATACCTCTTCGTTTCCGACAAAATGGATGAGTAAAGACGGGAAAAGCTGTTGGTTGTTGTTTTCAGGAAATGATAGTTTCTCTTTACGGAAAGCAGAATTTATTTTAAAATAATAGAATTTCTGATAATAAGTTTTGAAACTTTTTGCATTATGTTATTTCTTTTGCCCGTAGGGCATAAATGTCAATAGAAATATTCCCCTTCCTTCTCTTTTGCCCGTAGGGCATTGACATTAAAAGTTAATCCCCTACGGGGAAAAGATTTATTATATCGATTTTTCTATTGATATTTATGCCCTACGGGCAAAAGAAAAAAGCAATTTTGTTTCACTCTGGAATTGATAAAAAAAAAGAGCATCCCAATATGGAATGCTCTTTTTAATAAAAATTTGATTGTTAGTTCAATCCGCGTTTTTTAAGCAACGGGATTTGTGAAGGCTCCTGACCTCTGAACTTGTTGTATTGAACCATGCCTTCGTCGTTTCCACCTTCGGTCAGGATGTTCTTCCTGAAACTGGCAGCGATGGTCTTGTTAAAGATATCTCCTGAATCTTTGAAAGTTTGGAATGCATCGGTATCAAGCACTGCAGCCCATAGGTATACATAGTATCCTGCTGAATAGCCACCGGCCATGTGATTGTGATAGGTTGTCCTGTAACGTGGAAGGATTTCATCCATCAGATTGAGCTTCTTCATAGATTGTTTTTCGAAATCCAGAACGTCAACTTTCTGCGGTCCGGGAATATTGTGCCAGTCCAGATCGAGGAAAGAAGCTGCAATATATTCGACGGTTTCGAATCCCTGGTTGAAGATCAGACTCTTCTGCAATCTTGTCATCAGTTCCTGTGGAATGACCTTACCTGTCTTGTAATGTTTTGCATAAACCCTTAATACTTCAGGCTCAGCTGCATAATTTTCCATAAACTGTGAGGGCAATTCGATCATATCGCGTGGAATATTTCCGGCTATACGATCATATTTGCCATCGGTAAAGAGACCATGTAAGCTATGTCCGAACTCATGAAACATGGTGGTCACCTCATCCCAGGTTAACAATGCCGGAGCATCGGCAGTCGGTCTGGTGAAATTGCAAACGATGTTTACAAGTGGATAGATTTTTTTGCCATCTTCGTAACCCTGGCTTCTCAGACGCCCGGTCCATGCGCCAACACGCTTGCCGGGACGTGGATGGAAATCAAGGAACAGCACACCAAGATGTGATCCATTGGCTTCTTTTACTTCATAAGCCTCTACTTCGGGATGATAAACCGGGACGTTGGTCAGTTTCGTAAAGCTGATGCCATATAATTTATTGGCAACATAAAACATACCGTCTCTCACATTACCCAATGAGAAATAAGGTTTGATTTCTGATTCTTCTAAGTTATATTTTTCTTTTCTGAGCTTCTCTGCATAAAACCACCAATCCCAGGAAGCAAGTTTGAATTTGCCACCTTCCTTGTCAATGATTTTCTGCATGTCATCACGATCCTTCATGGCTGCCTTCTGGGCTGGAGTCATGATGTTTTGCAGGAATGAATAAACAGCCTCGGGAGTCTTGGCCATGTTGTTGCTGATCATGTAATCGGCATGCGACTTGAAACCCAACAGTCTGGCTTTCTCGGCCCTGAGGTTGGTGATGTTCAGGATCGATTCCTTGTTGTCAAAAGCATTGTTGTTATTGCCACGTTCGAAATAACCACGATAAAGTTTTTCACGCAGGCTTCTGTTTTTTGCATATTGCAGGAAGGGTAACATGCTCGGTTTCTGGAGCGTGAAAACCCATTTGCCGGTCATATTTAATTCTTTAGCTGTAGTTGCGGCTGCTTCGATGACATCCTTTGGAAGGCCATCCAGGTCCTTGGGATTATCGATAACCAAATTGAAGTTGGTGTTGGTCTCAGCAAGGAGGTTTTCACCAAACTTGATACCATTCACAGACATTTTCTGGTTCAGATCACGTAGTTTATCTTTGTCCGCGGCGCTCAAATCGGCACCATTTCTGACAAAATCGCTGTAATATTTCTCAACGACTCTCTTCTGATCAACATCAAGATTGCTATTATCGCGATTGAGATAGACGGTTTTAATCCGTTGAAACAATTTGTCATTCAATGAGATATTATCCCGGTGTGTCGTTGTCAACGGAGCCATCTTGCGGGCGATGGCCTGCATTTCGGGATTGGTATTGGCGCCATTCAGACTGCCAAAAACGATGTTTACCTTGCCTAAAAGCTTACCTGACTTTTCGTAAGCCATGATGGTGTTTTCGAAGGTTGGGGCAGCAGGGTTGTTGATAATGGCGTCAATTTCTGCTTGTTGTTCTGCAATTCCCTTTATGACAGCGGGTAGATAATGCTCGTTTTTGATCTGATCGAAAGGAGGGATCTTAAACGGAGTGGTGTATTCGCTGAAGAAAGGATTCGTTGTGGTTTTTTCCTGAGACATAGCTGTGTTCATTAACAGTATCGCCATAGAAATCAGCAGTACTAGTTTTTTCATGGTGGGTTGGGTTTAGTTTATAATCAGTGTAAGGAGTTTTGCGTTACTGTTTTAGGCCCGTTCAGTATAGAGTTCGATAATTTTCACGATGACCTGGGTTGCTTTCACAATCGATTCCAGAGGAACGTATTCAAACTTTCCATGAAAATTATGACCACCGGCAAAGATATTCGGACAGGGGAGACCCATATAGGAAAGTCTTGCACCGTCGGTTCCGCCGCGGATAGGAACGATTTTTGGTTTAATATCCAATAATTCCATTGCCTCTCTTGCTGTATCAACAACATGATAAACAGGTTCAACCATTTCACGCATATTGAAATACTGATCCTTGAGTTCGAGCGTGAAGGTTTTGTCGCCATAACGCTTGTTCATGTAATCCGTTAGCTCTGTGATGAAAACTTTTTTCTTGTCGAACTTAGCACGGTCATGATCGCGGATGATATACTGGAGGTAAGCCTTTTCGACAGCACCTTCGATCTTCACAACATGATAGAATCCTTCATAATCCTGTGTGTATTCAGGACGTTCGTCAACAGGAAGCAAGGAGTTGAATTCGGCAGCCATGATAATGGCATTCTTCATCTTGTTCTTTGCATAGCCCGGATGAATGTTGAGTCCCTGGATGTAAATCTTGGCCGAACAGGCATTAAAATTTTCATATTCCAGTTCACCGATTCCGCCACCATCCATGGTATAAGCAAACTCTGCACCAAACTTCTGAACATCAAACTTATCAACACCACGACCTACTTCTTCGTCGGGGGTGAAGCCAACTTTGATCTCTCCGTGTTTGATTTCGGGATGCTGAATCAGGTATTCCATCGCAGTCATTATCTCTGTAATACCTGCTTTGTCGTCGGCACCCAAAAGCGTTTTTCCATCGGTTACGATGAGGGTCTGGCCAATATATTCAAGCATTTCAGGGAAATCCTTGGGTGATAATGTAATTCCTTCTTCGTTCAGTACTACATGCTCACCCTGATAGTTCTCGATGACGCAGGCAGTTGAAGCGTTTCCAGGCATGTCGGGACTGGTATCCATGTGAGAAACAAATCCGATGACAGGGACTTTTTTATCTACATTGGATGGCAGGGTTGACATGATGTAGCAGTTCTCGTCAAGAGAAACATTTTGCAGGCCCAGTTCAATCAGTTCATCGTGCAATACTTTGGCCAGGTCAAACTGGTGTTTGGTACTGGGAGTTGTTTCTGAATTCTCATCGCTTTGAGTATCGATGCTGATATATTTCAGAAAACGATTTAAAATAGCGTCTTTCATTACAGTAAATATTTAAAAAGTTTCAAATTAGGTTTTTCTTTTGCCCGTAGGGCATAAATGTCAATAGAATTACATTTCTCCCCTCCTTTTTCCCCGTAGGGGATTAACCGTTAATGTTAATCCCCTACGGGGAAAAGAAAGATTATGTGAATTTTTCTATTGATATTTATGTCCTACGGACAATTTTAAAAAGTTTCTCAATCTTCTTTTTTCGCCCTGAGTGTTTCCCATATAAAATATACACACAACACTGCAAACATGATAATCGCTACCAATTCGGCTGAATGTGATTCAAACCATTCCTTGTTGACGATGTCAAGCCCGGCATAACGCAATACAGCACTCACGACACCCATCAGGGCGCCACCTGCAATAAAGCCTGAAGCAATCAGTGTTCCACGTTCTTTACGGGCGGTATTCAATTTTTCGTCCTTACTGCGTGTGCCTACGAAATGTGCGATGAGTCCACCAACCAAAAGAGGTGTATTCAGTTCGAGCGGAATAAACATTCCCAAAGCAAATGCCAGTGCAGGAACGCCAAGCATGGTTAAGATTAAAGCCAGGAAAGCGCCTGCGCCATATAACAACCAGGGTGCGGGTTGGCCCGACATCATGGGTTGAATGACGGCTGCCATTGCATTGGCCTGGGGAGCTACCATTGCATTTGGGCCGGTAAAACCGTAAGTCTTGTTTAAAATAATGATCACGCCACCAACAGTAACGGCTGAAAACAGGGTGCCGAGGAATTTCCAGGACTCTTGTTTATAAGGTGATGAACCCAGCCAGTAACCAATCTTGAGGTCGGTGATAAAGCCGCCGGCCATTGAAAGTGCCGTACAGACCACTCCACCGATGACCAATGCAGTAACCATTCCTGCTTCGCCTTTTAAACCAACTGAAACCAGGATCAATGATGAAAGAATCAAGGTCATCAAAGTCATACCACTTACTGGATTCGTTCCAACAATGGCTATGGCGTTTGCTGCCACTGTTGTAAAGAGGAATGCGATAACCATTACAATTGCAAGTCCGATCAGCGCCAATTTGAGGTTTAATACGAGTCCAAAGTGGAAGAAGATCAGCAACATAACAGCTGTTACAACGATACCGATTGCAATGATTGACATTGGAAGGTCGCGTTGTGTGCGTTTTTGTTTTGCAGATAGATTCTCTTTGTGGAAGATCTCTTTTACAGCCAGTGAAAAGGCTGTCTTGATGATGCTGGATGAGCGGATAATCCCAATGACACCGGCCATTGCAATGCCACCAATACCAATTTGACGGATGTAGTTTCTGAAAATCTCTTCAGCCGACATGTCCTTCATCAGTTTGATGATATTGGCTCCAACGGGGATGGTCTGGCCATCGGCAAAGTGATAGGCCACGGGGATGAGCACATACCAGGCCAGGAATGATCCTGCACAGATAATGGCAGAATATTTCAGTCCGACGATGTAACCCAGTCCGGTCACTGCCGCACCAACATTCATCTTGAAAACGATTTTTACTTTGTCGGCGAGTTCAGCACCGGCAGGGATTACGCGGGATGTGAAGACTTCGCTCCACCAACCGAAAGTGGCGATGATGAAATCGTAAATACCACCAACCAATCCGGCTACCAATAACAGTCTGGCCTGATTTCCACCTTTTTCGCCTGATACGAGGACTTCGGTCGTTGCCGTGGCTTCTGGGAAAGGATATTTGCCATGCATGTCGGAGACGAAATATTTTCTGAAAGGGATCAGAAATAATATTCCGAGGCATCCGCCAAAGAGTGAGGCAAGGAATACCTGGTAGAACTGGACATCGAGTTTCAGGATGTACAATGCCGGTAGGGTAAAAATGGCGCCGGCAACAATGACGCCTGAGCTGGCGCCGATGCTCTGGATGATGACGTTTTCACCCAAAGCATTCTTGCGCTTTGAAAGGCTTGATGCGCCAACAGCGATGATTGCAATGGGGATAGCGGCTTCGAAGACCTGTCCGATTTTCAGGCCCAGATAGGCTGCGGCTGCAGAAAAAATGATTGACATGAGTAATCCCATGAAGACTGAACGGAAATTTACTTCGGGGTAAACCTTGTCTGGCGACATAATGGGTTTGTATTCTTCGCCCTCTTTCAGTTCAGTATAAGCGTTTTCGGGTAGTCCCTTGATAGGGCCAGCTTCTTGCTCTGACATAATTATGGTTTATGTTTTAAAAACCAAAGATAGAATTAAATTCAGAGGAGACAAAAAGAGAAATGCAAGTTGTATGAAAAATGATTTCAACTAATATTTATAGTGAAACCAGTAGACATATTCTGGTGTAGATTTGCAATCTGGAGGATAATGGTGTGAGGCACCATTCATTTCTTATTTAGTCAATATGTTTTTTGATAAGCTCCAGGATCGATGCAGTCAGTATAATATTCTGTGATATTTCATCAGCAGATGGCATGAAATATTTTGGACCCGGATATCTGTCAGATTCGTAATAATCTGAGATGGCTATAATTTTTTCAATAGGAATGGCAGATAAATCAATCGACTTAGAAGCAAAATCGAATAAAAGAGGCAAAGAATGTGTACGGGGAATTGATATTCCATTGAAAGCATAAATTGCTTTAAGTCCCTTTTCGAGTGCCTGATGTAAATCAATGGCAATAACATCGGTATAATGGTTTGCCTGATGCAATAATTGAGCTGTTTCCAGATTACGCTGAGCAATCACAAACCATTCCAAAGCATAGGATTTGTTAGACATAAAGTGGAGTGCCGTTAGTATAGATTTCTTTGTAAAAAAGATCACCCATTTGAATTCTCTGCTGAATTCTTTCCTCGCTGTCTACAATTATATCAAAATGTTTCTGAAGAGAATTAAGATTGTTCCACAAAGCCAGTTTGATTTCCAAACGTAGCGCACGAATATTATTTTCCGGGATATTTTTTACAATCAATAAGTCGATATCACTATCATTATTGGCCAATCCATTAGATTGACTTCCAAAAAGAATCACCTTTTCAGGTTCAAATCTTTTTAGATTCGCAACAATGTTTTGTATGGTAATGGTATCCAACATCTTTTTTTTGTAAAGTTAATGCTTATTTGCTTAAAATCAACTAGTGTCAAATAATTGGGGTCAACAAAAAATTGAAATATTGGAGAATAAAGGGGGCGGTCACAATTTATTCTGAACAGTTTCTAATATTTATAGTGAAACCAATCAACATCAATATATCCGTTTTCGTTGAGTTGATTATAGTTAAAAATCCCAATTCTGTCCCCACGATAATTTCCCCAGGAGAGTTGATAGGGCGTTCCAAAAGGGGTAAATGATTTACCATCCAGGCTGTAGGCATATTGACTGATTCCATCCAATCCCCATGAAGATCTTAGCCAGATTGCATCATTGGTAATCCGGGGGCCGGGAAATTCATCCCCATTGTTGTCACTCATTAAAATCCGTTCTCCTTTGGTTTGTTTGATGCCGAAAGTGCTGTAGGTTCCCGCAAAATGACAGAGTCCTGCTGTTTGTCCGTCCTTCATCCCCCCGAGTTCAATCCTGATGGTAGCCTCATTCTGCATGGTACGCATGCTGCGTTGCGTGATGGTGTTTCCGGCCCTGAACAGCATGCTGCGTTTGTCTTTACTGTCGTTTTTTTTCACCGGTACAAAAGCATGAAGCCTTAGAAATCCATTGCGTTCAGTGAGAGACCACATCTCTTTTCGCGGTTGATAATTCCATTCCCATTGCACAGGAAGTATGAGTTGATTAAACTCGTCATCGGTCTGAATGGATAAAGATGGAGTGCTTTTCATGGGCTTTTTTGAATTCCAGACCATGTTTCCGATGGTGTCGTTGCCCACCTGTCCGATAATTGGCCAACCATCAATCCATGTTACAGGTAATAGACAAGCTGCCCGACCTTCCCAATCACCTGTTCCCTGATGGGTGAAAAACCACCAGTTTCCATAATAGACCTGGATGATGCCGCCCTGATTGGGTTCTTTATCGGTAGATTTATCGACGTGGTTCAGTTGCTTTGATTCATAGGGTCCATAGATTTTTTCTGAACGCTCCATCATCACCACTCTTCCTTCTTTTTTGACTTCACTGTAGAGGTGGTAATAGAGTCCATAAAATTTATAAAATTTGTTTGCCTCACTCCCTTTCGATTGATGGATCACAGAATCGGATGACTTTATAATTTGCTTCCCATCTTCACTTATTTTAAAAAGATGGATCTTGTATTTATCCGCGAAGTTGGTAGTGACCATATATCCTTGTCCGTCTTCGTCCCAGAAGGGACAACAATCATCCCATCCCGATACTCCCCACATTTTTTGAAGAGGCTCCCATGGCCCTGCCGGATCAATGGCTGTACTCATGAAAAATCCTTCCTGGGGAGTGCAAAAATAAACCCAGAATTTACCCGCATGATAACGGATTGATCCAGCCCAGATCCCTTTTCCATAACGATCCATCTTGTCCCAATTATATTCCGGTCCGATCTGCAAAAGGTTGTCCGTGACATGACTGAGGATATGCCAGTTCACCAAATCTTTGGAATGCAGAATAACAACTCCGGGGGAGAATTGGAAAGTTGAAGAGATCGCATAATAATCTGTCCCGACCCGAATGGCATCAAGGTCGCTGTAATCTGCAGGTAATACCGGATTCAAAAATGTACCGTTGCCCTGATCGCCCCATGGCTTGTCTTTTATGGCTTCTATAATAACTACTTTTTTTTTGGGCAATGGTTTTTTCATATGCTTTTGACCCGAAGCCAGAAGCACACTGAAAAGTATCAGGAGTAGTATTGATGCTGTTTTTAGAATCCTGAAATCCATTGCTGTTATTGTTTTTTATTAAGTCGTTATAGTGATTATCAAAAATAGTGGTTTAAAGTGTAAAGTCAGTATCTGATTTAATGTTTATTCAGCGAAAAGTAAAAATTTCAATGATGCCGGTGTTTTAAAATATCCTTGTGTGTACATTTGTTTGAACAATGAGGGCAAAATTGATAAAAACCTTTGTGAAACCAACTAAAGTATTATTTTTTTAAGTTTTATTGGTTCAAAAATAGTAATTTCGATTCATAACTATTTATATAACACCATCACTATGAATGCAACAAGATTAATGAAATTTGCAGTAATAGTCATTATTTCTGTTTGGATGTTTCCCGGGCAACTCATTGCTCAAAACGTTAAGGAAAACATCGTTCCTCAAAAGAATCTTTCTCAACAAATGATAGTTGTCAATGGTTATGAAAAAGATATCAAGGGTGAAAAAATTAATTACCATTCTTGTCATCCCGAGGCAAATTCAGCATTGCTGGTTCGTTGTGAAGTTAACTCACAATTTATTGAGTGGGAGACAGCGGCTGCCCCTGCCGGAAGTGAGAATGTGACTTTTGCCTGGATAGCCGGATATTCTTCAGGGACATCCAGTATTGACCATAACTTTCATCTTTTGGTAAATGGTAAAGAGCTGATCAACTTTGTTACTCCCAAAGGTGGTAAATCGGGCGACTGGAGTGTGAAAGGGGCAGAAAACAGCTCCTTAAGTTTTAAGTTTGCAAAAGATGATGGTGTAAAAGACCAATATGGGTACATGTATTTGCAGGTCCCCCGGGCTTTGCTAAACAACGATGGCAGGATTAAAATCAGGATTTATGGGGATGCCACGGCAAGTAGTGATTGGCTGATGACCTTCAGATATGGTTACAGTGAGAAAATCACCATCGTTCCTGAGGATGGAATTACAAAGCCAATCGATGGAAATCAACTCCAGTTGGTAAAGGTTGGGATTGATCATTTCTCTACTCCGGTTGATTTTAGCATTGCCAGTGAAGGGAAAACCGTGTCAACAGGTAAACTCAGTTTTGGAATCAATTATATCTCAGTTCCTTTTCCGAGTGTAACTTCACCTGTTAAAAAAGAGATTACAGTTACTGTCGATGGGAAAGTACAGACATTTCCTTTTGAGTTGAAACCTGTTAGAAAACTGACTGTTTATATTTTGCCTCATTCGCATACCGATATTGGCTATACTGAGATCCAGACTAATATTGAGAAAAAGCAGGTTAACAATTTATTGCAAGGAATAGAATTTGCCCGAAAGACAAAAGATTATCCCGAAGGTTCGCGCTTTATCTGGAACGTGGAGGTATTGTGGGCAGCAGATTTGTACCTTCAAAGGATGAATGAACAACAACGCAAAGAATTTTTTGATGCTGTAAAAGATGGCTCTGTAGCGCTGAATGGGATGTATCTGAATACCCTTACCGGACTTTGTCGGCCCGAAGAGTTGTTGCGACTGTTTAAATTCTCAACAGAACTCTCCTTGAAATGCAACACAAAAATTGATGCTGCCATGATGAGTGATATCCCCGGTAACACATGGGGAACGGTGACTGCCATGGCCCAGGCCGGGATAAAATATTTTTCGACAGCACCCAATTACTTTGACAGAATCGGGGATATCCTGGTGAAATGGGAAAACAAGCCATTCTATTGGTTATCTCCATCGGGTAAAGAAAAAGTTTTGGTTTGGATTCCTCTGAAGGGGTATGCCCTGTCATCTACCATCGGGAATCTCTCTTCAGATTTTGTGTCATCCTATTCCAAAGATCTTGAAAAGACCAAATATCCTTATGATATTGCTTATATCCGTTGGAGCGGACATGGTGATAATGCAGTTCCGGATCCTGAAATCTGTGAATTTGTAAAAGATTGGAATGCAAAATATGAATGGCCAAAGTTTATTATCTCTTCTACCAGTACTGCCTTCAGTGCATTTGAGAAAAAATATGGTGATCAACTGCCTGTCATGAAAGGTGATTGGACAGGTTATTGGGAAGATGGAGCGGGTTCCTCGGCTTTGGAGACAGGGATGAACAGGAATTCTTCAGACCGTTTGACACAGGCAGAGGCACTCTGGACAATGTTCAATCCTACGAATTATCCCATGCAGCGTTTTGAAGAAGCATGGCGACATGTGTTGCTCTATTCAGAACACACCTGGGGTGCTGACTGCAGTGTCACCGATCCAGAAAGACAAAAGACAAAGGAGCAATGGGCGATCAAAAAATCGTATGCAGATCTTGCCAGTCAATCATCAAAGGATCTGTTAATAAAGGCATTGCCTTTGAATATTAATCAAACAAAGGCTAATTCTGTTGATGTTTATAATACAACTTCCTGGCCAAGAACAGACCTTGTGATTGTTCCATCACAACTATCAACTGCCGGCGACCATGTCTGGGATGGAAAGGGGAAACCAGTTCCTTCACAACGACTATCTACAAATGAGTTGGCTTTTATAGCTAAAGATGTTCCTTCATTTGGAGGCAAACGTTATACAATCTCTGGAGGTTATTCCAGTTTGAGAATGGTTGCTAATGTTAAAGTCAACGTAAGTTCTCTTGAAAACAGCATGCTCAATATAAGAATCGATCCTGTTTCAGGGGCTATTTCCAGCATCAGGGCAACAGGAATCAGCAATAACTTTGTGGATTCAACAAAAGGAAATTATGTAAACGATTATCTTTTCCTGAATGGAAATAAGTTGGGGGACATACAGCATAATGGTCCTGTAAAAATTACTGTCAAAGAAAAAGGCCCTGTGGTTGTTTCTTTATTGATAGAGTCGGATGCACCCGGTTGTAATAAGCTATCACGCGAGATCAGGTTGATAAGGGGTTTTGATTATTTCGAAATGATCAATACCGTTGACAAGAAACGGGCACAGATCGTACCCATTCCGGGAGATTATTCGTTTGCCAATACCGGTGGAAAAGAGAGTCTGAACTTCGGATTCCCTTTCAATGTTTTAAACGGTGAGATGAAACTCGATGTGCCATTAGGTGTCATGCGACCCGAACTGGATCAGATTCCCAGCGCGTGTAAAAACTGGCTTGAGGTTGGCCGTTGGGCTGATGTATCAAATGCCAATATTGGTATTACCTGGGCTACTTTGGATGCACCGCTTGTACAGGTGGGAGGTTTGACAGCCATTATGCTTGGTGGACAAACCAATCCTGATGTCTGGCGTAAAAAGATTGAGCCAACTCAAAAACTTTACTCTTGGGCAATGAATAATCACTGGGAGACAAATTACAGGGCTTATCAGGAGGGGGTAGTTACCTTCCGTTATGCACTCCGGCCACATAAAAACCTTGTTCCGGTTGAAGCCACTCAATTTGCAACAGGGTTATCTCAGCCTTTAATTGTGATTCAATCCACAGGGAAACAACCTCTGTTGCCAAAGTTGATAATCAATTCTAAAAACATTGTTGTGCTTTCTTTAAAACCCAGTGAAGATGGAAAGGCGCTGATGGTTACTTTATTCAATTCATCGGATACCAATGAAAAAACTCTCCTGAAATGGTCTACACCTGCTAAGGCAACATTTCTGAGTAATACCAGTGAGGTTGCATTCAAAGCGATTAATGGAGCGGTTGAAGTTCCAGCCTGGGATGTCGTTACCATTCGTTCAGAAAGATAAAATTGGATAAAGTCAAGAAATTCATATTAAAAACTAGTTGTTAAAAAACTAGATTAATGTATATTTGTCGATGTATCGATAAAAAATTACAACCAATGAAGGAAGAGCAGAAAAATAATAGCCGCCGTGATTTCTTGAAGATGGCAGCTTTTGGTGGAGCCGCTTTAGGAATGGCTTCAGTTCCGGGTTTAGCAAATGCTGCAGGATTGAATGCAGAAGATTCCACTGTTGAACAGAATGGAAAAATTAATGAAACCGGGAAGCTTCATCCAGCTAAAGGAAAATCAGTCATGGGGTTGGCATGTGCTCCTCTTAAAACAGTTCGTATTGGTCTTATCGGTATTGGTATGCGTGGAAGTGGTGCAGTTGGTCGTTTGATGCAGATTGAAGGTGTTGAGTTCAAAGCATTTTGTGACCTAGTTCCGGGTAATGTGAAGAATGCAAATAAGACGCTGACAAAGGGAGGTTTCAAGGCTGCAACAGAATATACCGCAGAAGGAGATTGGAAAAAGGTTTGTGAACGCGACGATATTGATCTGATTTATACCTGCACACCCTGGTATTTGCATACTCCTGTAGCTGTTTACGCAATGAAACATGGAAAACATGCTGCAAGTGAAGTGCCTGCTGCAATGTCGTTGAATGAATGTTGGCAACTGGTTGATACCGCTGAGGAAACACAACGGCATTGCCAGATGCTTGAAAACTGCTGTTATGATTTCTTTGAGCTGGCAACGCTTAATATGGCCCGTAATGGTGTGTTTGGTGATATCTATCATGCAGAAGGAGCATATAATCATGACCTTCGTGAATTGAAATTCGACTCGAAAACCGGGTATTATAAAATGTGGCGTCTTGAATATGCCAAGAAACACAATGGTAATTTATACCCCACACACGGTCTGGGTCCAGTTGCTCAAACATTAGGTATAAACCGTGGTGACCGTTTTGATCATTTAACTTCGGCCTCTACTGCACAATATGGATTGAGCTTATATGCAAAAGATAATTATGGTGAAAACTCACCTGAGTTCAAGCAGGAATATAAATTGGGAGATGTCAACAATACAGTCATTCATACTGTAAAAGGAAAAACCATACTGATTCAACACAATACAACCAGTCCACAACCCTATAGCAGAATTCACAGGCTCATTGGCACCAAGGGTATGGCTATAAAATATCCTGAGACACAGATTGCTCTTTCACCGGCTGCACACGAGTTTTTGAAAAAGGACGAATTTGATGCCTTGATGAAAAAATATGAACATCCTTTGGCAAAACAAATTGGTGAAAAGGCCAAGAAAGTGGGTGGCCATGGTGGCATGGACTTTATTATGGATTACCGGTTGATTTATTGTTTGCGAAATGGATTGCCTCTCGATCAGGATGTCTATGATGCTGCGACCTGGTCAAGCATTGTTGAACTGAGCGAACTATCCGTAAATAATAAAAGCGGGTCAGTGGAAGTGCCTGACTTTACAAGGGGGGCATGGGAAAAAGCAAAACCATGGCCAATTGTAACTGTAGATTAATCAGCATTTTTTAAAAACCTAAAGAAGCTCATTAGCGAGATTGGCAAGTTCAGAGCGTTCACCACGTTCCAGACGGACATGTGCATATATGGGATGATTCTTGATTTTATCAATCAAGTATGATAATCCATTACTTTGTGAGTCCAGATATGGTGTATCGATTTGATAGATATCACCGGTAAAGACAATTTTGGTTCCTTCACCAGCCCGCGTGATGATGGTCTTGACTTCATGCGGAGTGAGATTCTGTGCCTCATCAATAATGAAAAAGACATTGCTGATGCTTCTTCCCCTGATATAAGCCAATGGTGTTACGTAAAGCCTTTCGTTATCGAGCCATTCTGTGATAGACCTGCTTCCGGATTCATTGTCTTTAAATTGACTTTGTATGAACTTGAGATTGTCATAAAGCGGTTCCATGAAGGGGGTGATCTTGGATTTTATGTCACCTGGCAGGAATCCGATCTCTTTATTGCTCAAAGGGACAATTGGGCGGGCCATGTGTACCTGTTTGTATTGTTTTATTTGTTCAAGAGCGCCTGCCAGTGCTAATAATGTTTTTCCTGTTCCGGCTACTCCTTGCAGTGTAACAAGTTGTACCTGTGGGTTCATGATGGCATGGAGTGCAAAAGCCTGTTCCGAATTTCTTGGGGTGATCCTGTATGCCGATCTTTTTTCAACTTTCTCCACATTTCCGCTGATTGGATTATAATAGGCCAGTACGGATGTCTTGGTGTTTCTCAGGATGAAATATTCGTTTGGAATGGGTGACTTGATTCCCAATTCACCGGGTGTGCAGAAACCATCCTGATAAATCTTATCGATCAGTTCTTTATCTAAATGATCATAAATTGCCTTTCCGGAATACAATGAATCCAGATCTTTTATCTTACCGGTTTCAAAATCCTCAGCAAGTATGTTGAGACTCTTGGCTTTAAGGCGGAGATTGATGTCTTTCGAAACCAAAATCACTTTGAAATCGGGATTCTCAGCCCCTATAGCCATGGCTGCATTGAGGATGCGGTGGTCGGGTTTGTTGTCATCAAAGATTTGTCGTGCATCTTTTTCATAAGGGACCGTCTCATTCATGATAACTTTGAACTTTCCTTTTACAGGACTCTTCAAGGGGATCCATTCATTCATAAGATGCTTTTCAGAGAGCGAATCCAACGTCCGGATAAACTCACGGGCTTCAAAGTTTAAGGTATCATTGCCCTTCTTGAAATTATCCAGTTCCTCAAGTACTGTGATAGGAATGGCTACAAAATTTTCTTCAAAGCAATTAATTGCATTGTGGTTGTACAGAATGACAGAAGTGTCGAGTACGAAGATTTTTTTGGATTTGATTTTGGATACGGCCATGTCTTTAAGTATTAAAACGTTAAATCACGCGGGTTCACTATCAGGATGAAAAATTAAATGTAAGCAATAGATGATTTGATAACAATTAAAATGAACAATATTCTTTTTAAAAGTGGTGTTTTATTTTTTTGCTAAATTTATATTAGCAGGAGCCATAAATAAAAACACCTTAATGGAAATTATTTCATTGTAGTCGTAACTTTTGAATAAATGTTAGTATCTTGCAGAACAATTTAAGATGGCTTCTTTTATTTAATCTTCCATTAATTATGCGACGTTTAGCATTATCCCTGATCATTATTTTATCTGCTTTCTATTCTCAGGCTCAAAAACCTGTCGTAAAAACCGTTTCTAAACCTGCTTATGGGCAGACTTTCTGGAAAGAAGATTTCAGTGGGGGGAAACTTCCACAGGGATGGCAATTCATATGTAAAAATGATAGCACGATCAACTGGGTGGTGACAGATCAACCCTTTCCGGGTTCAAGTGGTCACTCACAACAAGCACCTCCCATTGCTTCAAAGAGCCGTGGGTTTCACCTCCAGTATTCTCCGGGGGTAAGAGTGGATAAGGCATATAGAAAATGGAAGAAGAATAATGCGTGGGCAGATGCAATCGTCCAGACTGCATCTATTGATTGTTCAAACAAGCGTTCAGTCGTTTTGAAGTTTCAGGAAAACTTCATGTGGAATAATTTCGGTGGTGTTCGTCAAGGTGCAGGTCTATTTGTTGGGGTTAGTACAGATGGAAAGGAATGGAACGAATTTGATGTGCGCAAAGGAATTGGTTCAGAAGATGACTGCACCAACCCAATGGATGTGGAATTAAACATTACCAAATACGCTGCCGGACAAAAAACCGTATATCTTCGTTTTTACTGGAAGGGAATGTATGCATGGTATTGGATGGTTGATGATATTGAACTTCAGGAGGCATTGGAAGCAGATCTGAAAGCATCAGAAATCACGTCACACAAGACTTCAGGAAATAATTTTACAAATCAGGACGTGATGTCGTTCAAGGTTATAAACCTGGGGGCTGAGAATCTGATTAAAAATTTCGATTGTTTCTTACAGATAGATAAACGTGAACCTGTAAAGATTACAGTTCCGCTGTCAAAAGAGAATCCTTTAAAAGTAATAGATACAATGAAAGTTTCTTTTCCTCCTATTGATCTGACTGATATTGGCATCCACAGGGTGAAATTTTATATTTCACTTCCTGAAGATAAACGATCGGATAACGATACTATAAAAACAACACTCTTTTCAAAGGCATATTCATTGGGAGATGTGACAGGTTTTAAAACCGGAGGAAATGAATTCGGGTTTGATTGTCATAATGCACAGTTAAAAGTTATTTTTTATCGTGATGATATTTTCAGGTTCTGGATGTCGTATGATGGAGTGTTTACTGATCCTGCTGCCAATGATATTGTGAACAATACTTTTGTTCGTTCGGTCGATGTTAAATGGAGTGATCAGGGAACCTATTATCTGTTGAAAACTTCAAAACTGGCACTACGGGCTTATAAATCTCCTCTTCATTTTGCACTCTACCGTCCAGACAATGCAACCATCATTTGGGAGGAGACCCAGGGATTGACTTATGGCCAACAAACTATTCAATATTTAAAGCGGGGTGGTGATGAGTATTTCTATGGAGGAGGACAGCAAAATGGTCGCTTCTCTCACAGGGGACAGAAAATTAAAATGAACATCGATTACAATTGGGAAGATGGCGGGAATCCAAATCCTGCTCCTTTTTACATGAGCAACAAAGGCTATGGGGCATTGAGAAATACATACGCACCAGGGGAATATGATTTTCAGCAAACTGTTTCACTCAGTCATAAAGAAACCCGTTTTGATTGTTATTATTTTGTAGGTAATACTTTGCAGGATATTCTTGGTTTATATACAGACATGACTGGAAAACCATTTTTAATGCCTCGTTGGGCAATGAGTATGGGTGATGCTAACTGCTATAACCGTGGGGCGAAACCAGCCAGCACCAATACTACAGGAAAAAAAGGAACCACCCCTGATGTGATTACGCTCATTGCTGATGAATACATTAAACATGACATGCCACGTGGCTGGATCTTACCAAACGACGGTTATGGTTGTGGATATACTAAATTGGATTCTGTAGTTGGTGAACTGCATAAACGCGGTTTCTATACAGGGTTATGGACTGAGAGCGGTGTTGATAAAATTGCAAGAGAAGTAGGACAAATGGGAACGCGCCTCTGCAAACTTGACGTTGCCTGGGTTGGAGCAGGATATAAATTTGCACTTGATGGTATAAAAACGGCTTATGAAGGGATAGAAAATAACAGTAATGCACGTGGTTTCGTGTGGTCAGTATGTGGTTGGGCTGGAAGTCAACGTCATTCTGTACTCTGGACTGGTGATCAATCCGGGAGCTGGAACTACATACGTTGGCATATTCCTACACTCATTGGTTCAGGACTTTCGGCTCAGAACTTTGCAACAGGTGATGTCGACGGCATCTTTGGAGGTAGTGATTCAACGTATGTTCGTGACCTACAGTGGAAATGTTTTACCCCGGTATTCATGAGTATGAGTGGATGGGCAAATAACAAAAAATATAATACAACAGATAAACAGCCCTGGTTATTTGGTGAGCCATTTACTTCGATCAATCGCAAATATCTGAAACTGAAACAACGGATGACACCTTATATGTACACTTTGTGCGAAGAGGCTCATGAAACAGGTGTCCCTGCTGTCCGTGGAATGTTGCTCGAGTTCCCAAATGACACACTGACCTGGGGAGAAACAAAAACCAAATATCAGTACATGTTGGGTAAATTCCTTTTGGTAGCCCCTGTTTATAAATCAGAAGGAAAACGCGACGGGATTTATTTCCCTGAAGGTAAATGGTTTGACTACTGGAGTGGTGAAACCATCAAAGGGGGTCAAACATTAGATGGTTATCCTGCACCACTTGATAAACTACCTCTCTTTGTCAGGGGAGGAGCCATCATTCCACTTTATCCTCAAATGATGTTTGATGCTGAAAGAGCTGCCGATACCCTTACACTGGATATATATCCTTCGGGCAAGAGTAATTTTACATTGTATGAAGATGACGGCTTGACGCGTGAACACCGTCAGGGTGCTTTCTCCAAACAACTCTTTGAATGTGAAGGAGAGGCAGATGGAACACAACCGGTTTCAGTGACAATAAATCCAAGTAATGGCGAATTCAAAGGAAAATTACAGGAGAGAGTATATCTTCTTGAAGTTCATTCAATGAAGAAACCATCTTCAGTTACCTCTGATTTTGACAAGAAAAAACTAAAGAAATGTAAAACCAAAGCAGAATTTAATGCAACACCCGAAGGTTGGTTTTTTGATCCATCTGACAGAACCGGCGTTGTATTAATTAAAACTGGAAAAATGGCAGTTTCAAATAAATTCAAAGTGAATCTTGGTTTTTAATTGACTGATATGTGTTAGAATAGGAGGGTGGTCAAAAAGTTTGGTCACTGAGCGAAGTCGAAGTGACATTTTTCTGAACTTCAATGTCGTTTCGACTTCGCTCAACGACCAGATCTGTCTTTTGGACATCCTCTTCATGTTGTAAAATGGTGATAAATAAAACTGATAAAACTGTTTCAATCCAATGATGTTTAAAAAATAAAGAAAATGAAAAATAATTTCCTTTTATTGCTGATATTATGTGTTTTAACTTTCAGTGTCAAGGCACAGAATAATCAACCAGCTGTTATTCCTTCATTTACAGCCTATGCCATGCCCTCAGAACAAGGAGTCCGGATTGGAAGGAATGGAATTACTAACTGGAAATCATCAAATACCTCTATTTATTTTTACTTCCGGATTCAGAAAGCCGGTAAGCTAGAGCTTTTGTTCAAACCCGGGAAAATAGTTCCTGTTTCAAGTTATAAGGTCATTCTTGCTGGTAAAACTTTTGATTTTAATGTCACAGAAAATCATGCTGATACATTAAAAGTTGGCGAAGTTAAGATCAGGAAACCCGGCTATTATTCAGTTCAAATCATTCCGGTTTCAACTAAAACGGAACAGTTTTTAGATCTGGAATCTTTGATATTAAAGGGTGAGGCAACTGAAAATATCCATTTTAATAATGAGCCCCGTCGAAATGCAAGTTCTGTTCATTTGAGCTATCCGGTGGCAAACGAGAAAAAAGTGGAGTGGTTTTATAATGAAGTTACCATTCCCAAAGGGTTCGATCAATTAATAAGCTATTTTATGGCTTGTGGTTTTGGAAAAGGTTATTTTGGTATTCAGGTAAACTCTGAAGTTGAACGAAGGGTGATCTTTTCAATCTGGGACAGCAGCAATGAAGCCGTTGATCGGAGTAAGGTTATGCCGGAAGACAAAGTTCAGTTGATTAAAAAAGGTGCAAATGTTTTCTCCGGTGATTTTGGCAATGAGGGAACAGGTGGCCATAGCCATTTAATCTGGAATTGGGGTACAGGAAAGACATACCGGTTCCTTGTTCACGCTCAACCCGTAAATACTTTTACAACATATACCGGCTATTTCTTTGATCCGGATAAAAATGAATGGATGCTCATCTCAAGCTGGAAAGCGCCAAAAGATGGAAAGTATCTTAACCATCTTTATTCATTCATTGAAAACTTTGATGGTAGAAATGGAAACCTGGAACGAAAAGCTATCTATTCGAATCAATGGGTTTGTACTGCAGAAGGGGAGTGGATTGAATTGACAAAAGCCTCATTTACGCATGATCCAACAGGCAACAAAATGAGATTGGACTATGGTGCCTCAGTTGATAAAAACGGGTTTACCCTCTGGAATGGTGGATTTAAAGAGGGTACTGCTCTATCCGGACAAAGTTTTCTACGTGAAACAGGTAATCAAAAACCAAATATTGACTTTGATAAACTTCCGTAAATGCTGTCCAGTCATCCCCAATGTCTAAAAGAATTGTGGCTGACCCCATTAAACCATTAAACCTGACCCCATTAAGCCTTCAGTCCCGAAGGGACGTCATGATTGTAACAAATACATCATCTCAGTTTTAGCCCCGTAGGGGTGACATGATGATTGAAGGAAATGTAGGGAGGGCCCTTGTGGCCATCCCTATAACGTCCAGATAACATCCTAAAAAATCGATCATTGTTTGGCCATTCTTCGACATCTATTCGGTATCTATTCAAGGACCGGTAAAGGATAAGTATTTGACAG